>Ga0315279_10000594_pt1 | contig 70348 bp, 76 predicted proteins | sample YL17G06_20_MG_FD_203694 | JGI IMG/M metagenome (GOLD analysis project Ga0315279, IMG submission 203694) | Sediment microbial communities from Yellowstone Lake, YNP, Wyoming, USA - YL17G06_20 | ecosystem: Environmental > Aquatic > Freshwater > Lake > Sediment | place: USA: Wyoming | collected...
CCTAAACCCTTTCACTGCAAGGTTATTTGGTTCTGGCTTAACCATTGTGGTAGCGTTTGGTGGAGTTTTGGATTAGAGTAATCCGCTTACTCTCTCCTTCGACTCAGATTCCGCAAAACCTCGGGGGAGTCTGCCATTCAAGCGCTCATGTGCGTCGTCGTCGCGCACCATGAGACCCACACACCGAGATAGTGCACTGGTTCGTTTTCGACAAGGAACTCGCAGCCCGCTCGCCACAAGGTCAAAGATTCGGGGACAAAAATGTGAATCCAAAGGACACTTAAGTAGAGGGCAACCCCTTTCGTGGGCATACGCAGCGGATTCGAATTCTCCTTCCTATCCAATGTGTAACAGAAATAGAAAGTGGTGAGCAGAACATGACAGAACAACAGAAAGTTGAGCCAACCCCGCCTACCCGGCAGAACCGAGCCCCCTCCAATACCATCTTCATCGGACAGAAGCCTATCATGGCGTATGTTACAGCGATCCTGATGCAAATCAACAGTGGCAGCAATGAGCTTTCAATCAAAGCGAGAGGGCGAGCCATATCAGCAGCCGTTGACGTCGTTGAAGTGTGCAGAAGACGATTCTTCGAAGGCAAGCTTCACGTAAAGGACATCGCCATCGGAACCGAGCAGCTGGGCGAGGAAGGACAAGTACGAAACGTGTCAACGATCGAGATCACGGTGACAAAACAAACCTAACGGCGACAGCAGGCCACCCCTGCACAACGGAGCGATCTCGTGTGAATTCCGCCTGAACGCGGCAATCACCTATTCGCGCGTCGTGGCGCATTCAAGGGGCCGCTCCGAAGTTTGCCCATTCACACACCCGACCGGTTTTGGTCAGCGCGCACTCGGGCTTACGAACCGCACGAAATACTCACACGCTAGAACTTAGGACTTTTTATCCTTTCACACACACGAAAATCTTGTCTGATTTTAGTGGAGTGCCCCCTAACTACTACTCTTTCACCGATCTCACCACTAGCCAATTCTGAGACCAGTGCATCAACTCACCTCTAGTCTGGGCCGGGGCCTAATTGAGGTAGGGGAATCAATAAGGTATTAGTGTATGTTTGAATAACTGATGGCGTTGTTTAACCATGATGTCTAGGTTCGAGAAGGAAGGACAACGATTTGTGTGCGATAAGTGTGGTTTCGAAACGAACAGTTCAGAAATCTTCCCTTTACACAAGAAGAATTGTCCCAGAATTTAGCTTCCTCTGCCCGCACTATAAGACCCACGCACACGAAAACGTTTGACAAAAAACTGAGATTTCCCGTCATTACTGGTCCTAGGATGTTCGCCTAGTATCTTCGGTGCTTCTGGTAGCACTCTCTACAGTAGACCGGTTTACCCGACGTTGGCACAAACGGTACTTGTGTATCTGCGCCGCGCGGCGGTAATGGTAACACGGTAGCAGATCTAGGATCAGGTCCTGACTACTTCACAGCAGCGATGGCTGAAATCGTCGGACCCAAAGGAAAGGTCTATGCTGCCGACTCAGACGATAGGTCCCACCATGTCGTGGGTTCATATCCCATCGACCCCACGACTGATTGAATGCCATCTTAGAACTCAGGAGGAGAAACGACTCAAAATGGGACGCTTTAGAAGTAGTGTCACCGTGAATCACAATTGTCCCAACAGCCCACACAAATTTGTGATGATTGACCCGAAAGTGAGAATAGCATACCTACTACAGATGACATTAGATGTAAGAAAGTATCATCGAAACCTAAGACCCGAAAACAACATCTAGCACACGGCTCCAGGAAGTCACGTGAAGTTGTTGATACACGTGGCCAACAGTCGTATCTCTTCTCAGACCGAGCTTCTGAAGTACTTCTTCGCCTCTAGAGCATCTTATAACCAGCCTATCCTTACGTATTTTTCTAAGTGGGCCACTTTTCAGTCTGCCTCGTGTCTCCCTTGTGTGACCTCTCATTCCCAAAGGCAAACAACCGCTTACAATCATCCTATTGGTGTGAAGATAAGATTTTGCAATAGAACTGTTTGCCCGGAAACGATAAATCCCAAAGCTCAGAATCGTTGGTCGGTAATGACTTACGCCTACTAATAGCGTACTCTTTTCAAGGTCTACTCGCCGAGCTTGCCTTATGCTCCTGCTCTTATCTTCACTACTTTTTTCCCTAACAGTTTGGAAGACACCCTATGCGGGAGGCCAGGTCGCGTCTACTCAAGTCATCACGACCACAGTTCTTGGTTTCAACACAACGACTTCACTATTCACTAGCGTAACCACATCAATGCTTACTGTTACTTCAGTCTCTATATCCACTTTAACGACATTTGTGGCGACTCTGGTACCAGTACCTACCACACTGTCCACAGTCACGACCAGCGTGACTTCTTCACAAACAAAAGTGGTGTCCACCACGATAGTAAGCTCATTTCTAGGGAGCGTACCAGCGCCATTTTGGAATACCATTGCATCTGACCCAAGCAATTTTTCACTTCTCGCGCTCGGAGTTATCATGGGCGTGATCGCGGTGGCGATCCGTGGGAAGCCTCCATGGGCGGCTTTCTTCGCGGTTTCGGGCTTGTATTTCGGCATGGCATACGCCGTATTCAATGTGAATTTGGATAATGTCCAATACCTGACCGGCTATGTCGCTGTGCTCTTCGGGGCGATAGCGCATTCACGAAAGTCACGGAAATGAATGCTGAATCACATATCATTGCACTCAATATTTCCGCGCGCACACCTACTGGCCGCCTTGGTTCGTCATTTCGTGTGTTTGTTGGTCTAGTGGTGCGCACGCACACTTTTCGCACGTGCTCGCTCCGCTCGCAAGAAGTTAGACGCTCCTACAGCGTCATAGGTCGAGATTGGACATCAGCAATCCCCTTATCGCCTGCCCTTTAGTGGTCCAAGTTGCGCGTCCATTTATGATCTTGACATATCCGGCTCTTCTGAACTCGTTCACAATTTCCCCGCGAACTTCGCTGACATGTGAGTCGACGGCGGCAAGCGTTTCTTTCGTTATCTGATTCTTGCTTATCGATCTCCTGATTTTCAAGATATCTGGACCGCGGTGATAGAAACGGTTAATGTCTCTAACCGCCGACTCTAATGATTCCTTGTTTATCGTGCCTTGGAGGGACTCGTCAGATTCTATTGTATCTCTGTTCTCAGTTGTCATTATGAAGAGGCCTTTCGCGCTGGGAAGAACTCTTTCATCCCTAAATGTCGACCAGTCTCGAAGTAGCCAAGGGTCGGTGAGTTTCTGCTTGATTTCAAACTTGGCCTTCGGATTGCGGTTGTACCATTTGCCGAGAATTGCATTGTCGAGTCTCATTAGTGGTCTGTCAACTGTTTTTGACGGTAGCTGTTCTGTAGACAGAAAGCCATGCCAGAGCCCCCAGATCTTAAAAGCAGAAGTTGCCAAGCGGACTCGTGCTTTGTAATGCATTAAATCAAAGGCTACCCGCTCGACGCTGTCGTCGGCCAGATAGATGTAGATTGGCTCGTAATCGTAAGAATGGGTTGGAAACAATTGGAAATTCCAGTAAAGGATGTACTCAATGCATGATTTGTTTGAGTTCTTGACTATTCGGTAGTATATGGATTCGAGGTCTGCTGGGTCCTTGGAGTCTGTATATTCTGCCACCTTTGGGAGATGAGCTGCTGCGAGTGTTTCATCGAATTGAACTTGGTATCCCGGCGGCAATATTTCGCTATATGCTTTTGACCACTCATCCATCTTTTGGTGAAGTAAATGTTTGAGCCACTGCAAGCCTCCTCTTTCGTTAACGAACTCGGTCTCCTCCGAGTCAAGAGGAAATGACAATGATTGCTCACTTCAGCGTGTGTCTATGTCTACACGCCAATACAAACATGATTACGAGAGGCAGAATTTGAACCGTAGTCGTTCTGGTGATTTTTGTGTGTGTGCGCACCACTATACCCGCACGATTTTCTCGTGAACCTTCCGACAATTCTATCGAGATCACCAACGACGTGCTTAGCCGTGACGACCAACGGGACCACCATTCCCTTCTTGCCTGGCGAGGGTTATCCAACAACGAATGCCGTGCCCACCGGGAATTGGCTGTCTTCCGGAAACAGAAAGATGACCGTGCTGGCCAAAGTCTTCGCAGGGCTCGTCATAACGGTTCGTCCAAGCCTCTGTACCTCAACTTCACCTTGATTTGCGTTATGAGCAGGTACAGGAGTTCCAGCCGCGATCTTGGCAGCCTACTAGCGATCGGTCTAATGCAAATACTCGGAGTGTTTCTCTAACTGTTCGAGAGCCGGCGGCGGCACCATTCCCAGGATCTCGAAATCTGTCACGGGAAAACCCAAACGAACGGTGATCGCCACAACTCATACTATTCAGAATCACCTCCTCTAATCGCTTTAAATATCTAGGCAAATTGCTCGAGAAATCGGCACTCGAAGCTGCGGTCTGTCCCCTGGAGAAGCTTCTGACGGTGACATACTCCTCATACAAGGCCATTACCATATTTTTGGCCCTTTCGCGTTGAATCTAAAACATGCAAAGCATGGGGTTGAATCAAATTGACTGACATCACGTTCTTGGCAGTTGTAGCGGGCCTCGTGGTTGTCATAGCAATCGTGTTGTGGAAGTTCGGCTCCTTGCAAAAGGCCATGGCAGAGATGACCGTGGACGTCAAGACGGCCTCGGCACCTGCCCAAGCGCTGGGTGCTGTAGTTGCAAGTGTAAATGACACCGTGGCAAACTTGGGCCTGGGTATCAAGGAGATCAGCCTCCAGGCAGAGAAAATAGCGACGTTGAGTCAGAGGTACGATGAAACCGAGAAGCGAACGAAGGACATCCACTCGATACTCATCGGATCCTATAGCAAAGGCAAGGGCGGGGAGGAAGCGCTTGAACATGTCATGGGACTCCTGGCCGCAAGCGGTTGGGTCAAGGCAAAGCAACCTATTGGAGCTGGAATTGTGGAATATGCCATTGTGTTCAGAGACGGCAAGACGCTCCCCATAGATTCCAAAGTGGTCTCCACCAAGGAGCTCAGTGCCTTATCCGACGAGAAACTTAGCCCCGAAGAGCGGTCCCGCCTAAGGCATGAGATCAAACAGCAGGTCCGCCAGAAGATTCCGCAGGTGCAGAAGTATATCCAGCAGCCTAGCACTGTGCCGTTAGCTGTGATGGCCCTGCCAGACTCAGTCATGGAAATAGTCTACGACCTCATCCCAGAAGCCGCACAACGCAACGTCATGCTTCTCGGTTATTCAGCCGTCCCTCAACTCATCACATCGTTCGTTCGCATCTACGACCTCTACGCCATCGAAGAGGACGCAGCGCAACTTAAGGATAAGATTTCACAGGTTCATCTCGAGATATCGAAGCTCGACGACAAATTCTTTCAAAACAAGTTCCAGAGGCCGCTTGGAACTTTAGGAAGTGGCGTGAATACCATCAGGGATGCACTACTGGGGGTAAGAAGCGCGTTGGGCTTTGGGGCAGGGACCCCAGACAAAGAGTCACCAGAGCCCGCAACCTCTGAGGAAGAAGAGGGTATAGCAGTGTCAGCGCAGGCGTAGAACATCACAATCGTAGCGCGGCCTGAGAACGACATCAGAGACAAGAAACTTGAGCATTACTTTAGGCCTACGTGGAAGCTCTAACTATCCTACGTGATTTCGACAGTGCCTCCCACGGATATCCGAAGGAGAAGCAACAGATAATGACTAAGCCTGAGAGCAAGCAATAACACTTGAAATGGCGAGATCTGAGGTCGCCATATCAAAAGAGGAGATTGGGCATGTTTTGTATGAAGCGACGATTAGCTTCCACTGATCGCCAGCGGTTGGTTTTCACGTAGCCATTGCCTTTAGCTTAGACAGCAAGAGCTCCTTGAACTCTGGGCCTTCAACTAGGTGGTCCATTATATTATCGGTCTTCGACTCTTCCTCGTGTAATTGCATCTCTGTCCGATGATGCACATCTAATCTGCTCCCATGTAACTAGGGGTTATACCACATTCAGGGCACTTTGCGATTCCCTTAGGGATCTTGCCACCGCAATAACGGCATACTTTGTACTCGGATTCTGGCTCGGGTGCAAGTTTCGGAGATGCCGGAATGGCAGGCCCATATGATTTGGGCACATCAGTCTTGATTTCGTTTGCTTTGTTCTGTCTTTCTACTGCTTTTCGCCCCGCGGAATATCGCCTTTGTAAACCGAGGGCGAGAACCACAACCGCCGCTAGTGCTACTAACCCTATCCCGATTAAACCAGCTGTTGTCAATGGCCATGGTTCGATGGCAGTTTGAGTCTGTGTTGTCAAGATAGAAGTGCTCACAGAAGTCTCCGAAGTGCGTACTGTCGCTTGCGAGGCAGTAGCTGAGGTAGTAGTTGTGAATGGAAAAATGCTGTTGATTAGCAACATTTTCTCGGATTCTGCGCCGCTGGTCGATTCCGCCAAGAGCAGAATGCCGCTGTCCTTGTCCCAGTATAAGCTTCCACTTATCAAGCCGGTCAGCGTGCCTACAAGCGCAGGTCGGGAAGTATTCGACACGGCCACATTTTGCGTGCCTGATATTGTCGCAGTCAGTAAGGAGACAGGCACCAAGGTCCCCTCGGTGACTCCAATGGTTTGAATATAGAACAAGACGTAGTAGCGAAGGCTTGAGGCATATAATGCTCCAGTAGCTTGATCGACAGACCCTACGTCATTTCCTCCAAGAGTGCACTTGGCGGAATATCCTGCAGGTACGTTCGGTCCGATTAAAGTGGATTTGACCATTCTGTCCTGGATCAGGTAGCTGACTTTGATCTCTATGTTCGGCGCACTCGAGACGGATGAGTTTGCTCCCATGATATCCGATGTTGTGTGAAACCTGACGCTTAACTGCGCCGCCGGAGGTGAACAAGTAATCTTGCCGCTTATCGTTTCTGTCACATTCCATTGGTTTCCGATCTGTTGAAAACTGTATGAATCGGTAGAAGCTGCAGTGATATTTCCCTGAGATGTTTTGGCAGTGGTCAGGATTGCATAGGTCAAAGTCGATCCGTTTTGAGGAAAGGTCACGTCAGCTGATACTTGGCTTGACGCTGCAGCTAGAACGAGAACGAGGAATACAAACAAGCTAATTGCTTTCGTACTCGGATCCTCGGCATAATGGATACTTATTGACGAATTAAGATTGACGCACTGAACAGTCGTTTCTCGGTGGTGCTGGCCCTTAGCGATCGCTACTATGTTCGTCAAACCACTGAAAGGCGGACGGTAGGACACCTTTTCACATAGCTATAGCCATCGCCATCGTCTTCAGCTTGGATCGCAGGAGCTCTTGGCAACGCATACAGCTCTTGATTCGTAAAGTGCGTTCACTTCATCCTCGGTCTTGATGCCGTTAAGTTTGAGCAATGCGTTGTCTATGTTTCTTCCTGACAGGTGCACGTAAGTAGACGCCGTTCTTGAATCACCCACCCATCCACGGTATTCCTTCATCTGAGCTTCCGTTAGGAAAGAAACTCTTTGATCATAATGGTGAATATCAGTGATCAGTTGTGTTGTCATGAGTTGGAATTTTCAATTTGCGAGATATAGGATGGATAGGGATTTGGAGGCAAGGTTTGGTGCGCACAACAACAACACCTGCTTGGCTTTCTCTGCAGTCAAATGTGATACGGGGCACGGTTAAAGCAAACTATGCGCTTTTGCTTTGTGTGGTATCCATTAGCGAAAACTTCCAGTGAAACCAAGACACACTCGAACATGCAGACCGCTATGAATGCGACGACCAGCAGGATATTTACAGCGCAATTGAATGTAAGAATTGCTCCGAAATTAGCGACTGAGAACCCCAACCGTGCGGCATGGTCAAAGCAAACCATGCGATATACTGGGTTCAATTTGTAGGGCTCGCACCATTACTGCCACACACAGAGGAAGACCGACGATGCCTAAGTCAATCTAGAAAAAGAAGCTCCGGGAAATCTACAAGGCCGAGGTCTCGACTACATGAACGACGCTGGACTGATCGGAGCGCGCTTGGCTGGCTCCGGGTGGAACCAAGAGATAGAATTCATGCTTCGAAGGCCTCGAGTCTTCGAACGCTATCTCATAGCCCTTCGGCGTGAATTGAGCATTAAGCACCTGTCGGAGCCCCAATCAGATTCATCCATCCTCCGCCTTTAATCCTTACTGTCACGGGCATGCTCATAGGCTGGGGAGATACAAGCACGGGCGCGGGCACGCCTTGAATTTGAGTCGGAACTGGCTGGACTGTAGGGCGGCTTAGGTTAGCTGCGTATACGTACACGTAGCTCTTGACACTACTTTCAATGAATCCCATTCTCAAGTCGACATCACTAGATGCGGTTGTACCGAGAATGGCGTCCGGGTTGAATGGGATTTCAAGCTTCAGCGCGTCGCTATAGCATTTGTGGAGTTTCAGAATCAAATCTTCTAGAGATGAATCAGGAGCAGCGACAGGTAATCCAATCAGCTTCGCTTCGTCGCGGGTAATTGTATAGTCATGAGTGTACTCTTCAGTTAGTGCTTTCTTTATCTTCTCAATTTTGGCGGCTTCCTTGTCTTTATCTAGATGAAGCGTGAGCAGCTTATCGACCAAGAAGCGGACCTGCGCATATACTCTATTCACATTCCCCAATGCCATTGCATCGACTTGCGAAGTTAGAATTTTGAAGACCTCTAATTTGCTATTCTCACTCACCAGGCCGCCTTTCTCTTTTGCTAGATCAAGAAACGCATCTACGTCTTCAACGCTAATTGGGACTCTTCTCTTGGGATTCAATTTATCGACTGGATTGAAATCGTTCGTTACCGAAGGGTCCACAGGGCCAAGTTCACTCATTCGAGTTAAAACAAGGCCATCGGCGCCAAGACAGATCTGAGTCCCACCGCTGTGAGCGCGGAAGGGCACTAGTACATGAAACGAGTCGCAGAATTCCCGTATTAGTTTAACAATGCGGAACGATGACATCATCACCCCTCCGCGCGTATAGAGGAACAGGTTGACTCTCCCTCTTCTTCCAATATTGCTAAGGTGATCATGAATCGGAGCTATCGCATCATCGGCAATCATTAACTGCGGCAAATTCACCCTATCACTGGTTACGTAAGTAACAAGAGGCGAATCTAACTTTTTCTCGATAGCTTTGATTAGTTCAGCTCGTTCTTTGTATCCTGGCTCATTATCTGTCATCGCGGTCACCGTAAAGGAAGGGCCAAAGCTAGGAATCGATAAAACCTCTCGAATTATAAGTTTGTTTCAAGCGTGTGTTTCTCTCTCGCTTCAGAGAGAATGCGAATAGCCTCATCAAGAACCTCATTAGGACTTGGACCGATCCGTTTCCAGTAGTGATCTATCAAAGCCTGAACAAGACGGCATTTCTGACAGACGAACACTTCTATGGGCAGAGTCACGTTGATCTCAGCAATCGGGGGGGAAACTCCGAGTCGCGGTATGCGATGAAATGTCCACTCCTTTGTTTTGCCGTCTCTTGTCTGAATCTGCGATGTGGATTTCTTCATGGGAACATTGCATTTGCGGCAGAAAATGACATCAAGTTTCTCTTCAGATCGATCCATGCTTCATCTTACTCCACTAGCTGTTGTGCTTCTCATCCAGAGACGGGTGTACTAATCTCTTCTTGAAAACTGGTAGAGGCCAATCAATACAAGAACGATTCCAACACCAATCGCGGCAGCTGACCGCGGTGGAATGTCGGAAATAGTGACCGGCCCTATCGAAATCGTACTTAATGGAATACCTTGGATACCATATACCGCAACAAGAATACCGAATATGACTAGAGCAAGGCCCAACCATTGGTTCTTGTTCATGCGTGGTCTGCTTGATCTTTCCCCGTAGTGTAGATATGCTTTGTGCGAACCTGTCGTTTCCCACGTTTGCCTACAGTTTTCCTAGCGTTAGCATGGACGTTAGCTTGTTGTTGTGCAAGGTTTGGTGCGGCCGCCGGGATTCGGACCCGGGTTTCCCCGTTGCCATTATGCAACTTTGAGGCTTGGGAAGCCCCCGTCATAGACCAGGCTGCCCTTCCAACCTCTCCAGGTTGGGAACTGGACCACGGCCTAATGGAGCAATCCATGCTCACGCACTCAAAGTCCAGCCACGACGACCGCAAATCGAGAAAGCATCGAGTTCACAATAAAAATCTCCCGACTCCCGCGAAGGAAATGCTGACGAAGGAAGTGTGGCCTAGGCTTCCATGAAGTCTTCTGCCTTTTGTGGTTCAGGCGGTAGACCCTTGCGTTCGCGTATACCCGCGATGACCTGGTTGATCAACGATTGCGGTACGGGCGCCCAGTGGGCGAACTCCAACCCCCAGAATGCCCGCCCTTGAGAAGCGCCCCGCATAACCTCTGAAAGGTCAAAGGACTCAGCTGTGGGTAATTCTCCTACCACATAGACAAGGTGCCCGCGCTGGTCTACTGAGACGATTTTCCCACGTTTCTGCGAAATTACACTTGTTGCGGCTCCAAGGAGCTCTGGTGGTACCTTCACCGTGATTCTCTGGACTGGTTCCAGCAGAACTGGGTTTGCGCTGAGGAATGCGACGAAGAATGCCCTTCTACTCATTGGCATGATCTGAGCTGGGCCTCTGTGGACTGGGTCTTCGTGGAGTGAAATGTCCGTAACCTTCACCTTCACGCCTCGTATTTGCTCATACGCGAGTGGGCCTTCCTTCAGTCCCCACTTGTAACCTGCGATAACCATTTCCTTAACCTCTTGGACGTACTGGGCTCCTTTCGTCGTTTCCACAAGCATGTTGCTCCCCTCGTCAACGCTCCAAACCCCACGGGCTTCGTCAGGAGGCCATCCTTCTTCTCGAAGTATCTTTGCCATTTCATGTTTGTCTTGATATTCTCCAATCTTGCCCTCTTTGAGCATGCTGATGATCTTGTCAGGTAGAGGCTCGACGGAGAGGTAGATCTTGTTGTGCTTGTTTGGCGATTTGCCTTCCACAGGGCCAGCTGAGCCTCTGATGCTTTCGCGGTAAATTACGATCGGTTTGGAGGTTACGATTTCCAACCCGGTTTTCGTTATTAGCGTGTTCGCTATTTCCAAGTGCAGTGTGCCCATTCCGGCTATGAGGTACTCGCCGGTTTCTTCGTTGATCTTCGTCACGAGGTTTGGGTCTTCGAGGCTAAGCCTGCGGAGTAGCTCCACGAGCTTAGGAAGGTCCCTGCTGTACTTCGGCTCAACTGCCATAGTAACTACGGGTTCCGTAACGTAATGGACGGCTTCGAAGGGTGCTATGTCCTTTATCGTCGACAGTGTTTCTCCAGCTTTTGCTGCATCGAGCCCTAGGAGGGCGGGGATGTTGCCAGCGCTTATTGTCCCCACGATTTCGCGGTAGGGTCCCATGAATATGCATACTTGCTGGACCCGTTGGTCCACCCTCGCGCCAAGTAGGTGGAAGGTTGATCCTTCCGTGATTGTTCCTGAGAATAATCTTCCACTGGCAACTACTCCTGCCTGCGGGTCAACCACAATGTTCGTAATCGCCATGACCACGGGACCATTGTCGTCACAATTCATCATAGCTTTGCCGACTTCGCTGTCTATGTCCCCCTTCCAAATCTTCGGAATCCGATACTTCTGCGCCACATGTGGCGGGGGCAAATGCTCCACGGCCATGTTGAGGATGGCATCGTCAAGCGAGGCCCGCTCTCTTAGTTCGCTTACCTTTTCGTTCAGGTAGGCGTCGACGACATCGGAGAATTTGACATTCTTCTCCTTCGCAATCTCGGCATTGAAGCCCCACCTGTCCTTAGCTGAACCCATTGCCACAGTGTTCGATGCGAAACTTACCTTCCATTTCTCACGGTACTCAGGTTCCGCATAGAGTTCGATGAGGCGGTTGAACTCGGTGATTATGCGCCCGATTCTCTCTTGAATCTGCTCGGGGGACAGTCTCAATTCTTTGATGAGGCGGTCAATCTTGTTAATGTACAGCAAAGGCCGCACACGTTCCTCAAGCGCCTGCCTCGTCACAGTCTCCGTTTGAACCATAATTTCCTCAACAGAATCCACAACTACAACTGCCCCGTCAATCGCCCTCAGCGAGCGTGTTACTCTTCCTGAGAAGTCAACGTGGCCGGGGGTGTCGATTAGGTTGATGACGTAGGGTGTTCCATTCCTTTCGTGGAGTAGGCTCACGTTCGCGGCCTTGATGGTCATCTGCCGCTTTTGCTCTTCTTCCATGTAGTCTAGGGCTAGTGCTGTACCAGCCATGCCTGGTGACAGAAGGCCAGCAGCTGCAAGGAGGGAGTCGCTCATCGTCGTCTTGCCGTGGTCGACGTGGGCGATTATTCCTATATCTTCCGGACGCAGCAACTAGGCTACGTCATTCGGATTTGTTCCTTGTTAGCTATGATCCTCTGTATTTCCGTCGTAGATTTGTAACGGGGCATTTTTTCTCAACTCTGCTCCGAAATCGAGAAGGCAACATAACTCGATGTCATTAAAGCATTACTATCAATGGCCTTGTCAAGTCTTCGTCGGTTCAACGGAATTTTCTCCGTTGTCAAAAACCGTCGGGTGCTCGACAAGGAGGAACATGGTGTGAGCCGTGTTTCCCTCGGGCTTCGGCGTGTTTTACGTCGATTTTTGGTCGCGCGTTAAATATGCAAAGGATACTTGGTGTGAGTCGGTTTTAGTCAATGAAGCGAATTACGGCTACCATGATGGTTCTAGTAGTCATGACTCTCATTGCGGATATCGTAGTTCGACTGACGAAACCCGCTCCTGTAATTGTCAATGGCATGGTTACAGGCATCCCATTGATTTCGAGTTGGATAGACGTGGTTCTCGCCGTGGAATTTGGTATTCCCGCGGTTATGGAAATCTACTCTCGTTTTTTATCAAGCCCAAAATTGTCATTAAGAATCCAAGGCTCTACGACATGAGTATTGCGTTCTCTAATGGGTTAGGTCAAAGGCGCACCTGTGACATCTCGAACATTGTTCTCACTGTGAGCAATTCGGAGGGTCGCGTTTCTGCATTAGACGCCATTATAGCTCACACAGTATGGATTGGAAAGAAAGCCGAAGAAGGATTGTGCCCTGCGGGCTGGACGAGTCTGGGTGGGGAGCGCAGGTTCACCCATCTAGCGTCAACCATAATGTCCGACCTTGATTTCGGAAATCAAGAGGCTACAATTTATCGTCTAGCTGATGCTATCAATGATGGGTTGCTCCAACACCAAACCGACCTTTTCAAAAAGGGACCCGACCAAATCGCGCTAGTCGGTTTCGGTGTTAAGGGTCTTGATTACATCTATTTGGCTGGTGGAACCTACAAGTTGCCCGTAGAAAATGCTGTTCTAGTGGTCGTCGTAAGTAACCGAGACTACGGCGAACTCAAGATGAGTTTGTTCCGATTCAATATTCACGCTTGGAATCAAGCAGAATTTAGACCTCTACCTTAGCCGCGTGTTTCCCTCATCTTGAAATATTCACCCAATACGGCTCTTACGGTTTCGGGTACAGACTCTAGTTTTCGGGCCTTTCGTTCCTGCTCTAGTGCCTTCACCATGTCGTTTGACATGGCTACCATTATCTTGTTCATGGCCAAGGGTAACACACTAGCCATAGGTATCTATCGCAACCTTTATACCTTTGGGTGCTGTATAGCTATGTATGGCGATTGGTATATGGCTCCACCGAAGCTAATTGAGGAAAGCCGTGTAATGAGAGGCCAAGAGATAGCGAAACTCGAAGGACAAATCAAACGCCTCGACGATAGAACCTATCAGGTTAACTCTCAATCAGGACACGGCCTCTACACGGTCGTTAAGCAAGCTCGTGGTTGGCGTTGCAGTTGCCCAGACCACATCTACCGAGAAACCAAATGCAAACACATCTGGGCCGTTCAATTCAGCGTCAACCTACGCGACAAGGTAAGGGAAAACGTAGTCATTGAACCCGTCATAATCAACGCTTGCCTCTACTGCCACTCCCCAAGCATCACCAAGGACGGCTTAAGACACAACAAGTACGGTGACATTCAGGTTTTCAACTGTAAGGCGTGTGACCGATACTTCACGGTGAACTTAGGCTTCGAGCGCATGAAGCATAACCCGCAAGGCATCACAACAGCTATGCAACTCTACTTTAGCGGAGAGAGCCTACGGAACACAGCTAGGTCATTGCGGCTGTTAGGTGTTCAAGTGAGTTATCAGACGGTTTGGAACTGGATTCAGAAATACACCACTCTAATGGAGAAGTACCTTGACAAGATAACGCCGCAAGTCTCAGACACTTGGCGAGCCGACGAGCTATTCGTGAAAGTCAAGGGCAACATGAAGTACCTATTCGCCATGATGGATGACGAAACAAGATTCTGGATAGCGCAAGAAGTCGCGAACACGAAAGAAACCCATGACGCACAACACTTGTTCCAGATGGCGAGACAACGGACTGGCAAGAAACCCCAGATTCTGATAACTGACGGATTGAAGTCGTACAATGAGGCTTGCAACTTCGAGTATTGGACACCTAAGATGGAAACGAGAACAGTTCACATTCGCCACATCACTTTGACCGGAGAACACCACAACAACAAGATGGAACGGCTTAACGGAGAAATTCGTGACCGCGAGAAGGTGACTCGCAACATCAAAACTGAGAACAGCCCCATCCTAACGGGGCTTCAAATCTTCCACAACTACGTGCGACCACACATGGGCTTGAACGGGAAAACGCCAGCCGACTTAGCGGGAATCCAAGTCGAAGGCGAAGATAAGTGGTTAACCCTAATCCAGAACGCCGCAAGCCGCCCGACGAAAGTTGACACCGACAAAAACCAAAGGGAGCCGACGAGAACTTGACAGAACCCTATCAATGAATGCCGTTTGTAATATCACCACTTTCTCACTACAAGCCATCATAGGCATTGGTCGTAGTCGATTGAGTATGGTTAATTTCGAAGCTGGATATGGAATCCGAGAAGTCGAGGTAGTTGGTCTATGGGTTTCAACCTTTCCCCGCTCGTTGTAAAGCGGCAGCTGAGGTTGGATGACCTGAAGGGTCGAAGCCTCGCCGTTGACGCCAACAATATGCTCTACCAATTCCTCGCTCTAATCCGTATGCGGGACGGAAGGCCATTCACCGACTCGAAGGGCAATGTTACTTCGCACTTGGTTGGATTACTTCTTCGCACGACGCGTTTGATGGCAGATTATGGGATACGCCCCGTGTTCGTTTTTGATGGGAAGCCACCTGCGATGAAGATGCGGACCCTGGAAGCACGGCGCCAGTACAGGGAAAAGGCGCGGAAGGAGTGGGAAGCTGCTGTCCAACGCGGCGACTACTCATCGGCTTGGTCGAAAGCGGTAAGGATGAACTCGCTGACGCAACCGATGCAAGAGGATGCTAGGAAACTGCTCGGGCTGCTTGGCGTCCCTTACGTTCAAGCCCCGCAAGAGGGTGAGGCTCAGGCTGCCTACATGGCGTCCAAGGGTGATGTCTGGGCCGCAAATAGCCGGGACTATGATTCCGTGCTTTTTGGGGCTCCACGCCTCGTTCGGTATGTAACGATATCTGGGCAGGAATTCTTGCCGAGCAAAGGAATCGCCCGCCCGCTCATACCTGAACTGATTGAACTTAACCAACTCTTGACGGCGCTAGGAGTAACTCGGGAGCAACTGATCGACCTAGCCATCCTAGTAGGGACTGACTTTAACCAAGGAGTTCGGGGAGTCGGACCTAAAACAGCTCTGAAACTTATCAAGGAATCTGGGAGTCTTGAGAAACTGCCGGACCGATTCAAAGATCAGCTTCCTGACAACATTCAAGCGCTACGCACAATCTTCCTCCACCCCGACGTAAGGGGCGACTACGAGATTCGATTCAAAGGCATGGACGCAGCTGGCCTCAGGAAATTCCTTTGCGAAGAGCGTGGGTTCTCCCCAGATAGGGTCAACCTCGCAATTGAACGAATGCGCGCATTCTACGCCCGAGACCGCTCAACCCTCCAAAGCTGGCTAGGGGGCAATCAGGGAGGAGCCTAGTTGCCACCAGAGACCTCCTTTAGCCGGTTTACAGAAGTCTGCAAGGCGCTAGAGTCTACTACGAAAAGGACGGAGAAAGTAGTCTACCTAGTGAACTTCCTCAAATCCCTAAGCCGTGAAGAAATCACACCCGCCGTTTCTTTCCTCGTTGGTCGGCCTTTTCCTGAATCCGATGAGCGGGTGCTCGATATCGGGGGACAAACGCTTTGGAAGATTAAGCGCGGAAGCGGCCAATCCGCCTTGGTTGCAAAACCTGTTACAATCCTTGAGGTTTACAGAACCTTCGAGAAGATAGCGACCGCAAGTGGGTCGGGTTCGCGACAGAGAAAGGAGACGCTTGTAGACACATTACTTAGTCGGCTTCCCAGAGCCGACGCCGAGTATTTGATCCGGATCATCTTCGGAGAGATGCGCATAGGCGCCGTGGAGGGCGTCGTCCTAGATGCGATAGCCCAAACCGCATCCATCAACCCTGAGCTAGTTCGTAGGGCTAACATGCTCACAGGGAACCTGGCCCAAGTTGCTGAATTAGCGCTCACAAAGGGCCCAGACGCAATCAAGAATGTAGGCGTGACCCTGTTCGTTCCCATCAAGCCCATGCTGGCGGAAATGGCGCAGGATCTTGAGGAGGTCTTCAAAGAACACAGGGGGACAAGCGCCTTCGAATTCAAATACGACGGGGCGCGCATCCAAATCCACAGGAAGGACGGCACACTCAGAATTTTCAGCAGAAGGCTAACCGACGTCACATTAAGTCTGCCGGACATAGTCGAGCTCGCAAGGAAACGCGTTCGTAGTGAGGAATTTCTAATCGAGGGCGAAGTGGTTGCAATCGGCCAGAATCAGAAGCCCCTTCCATTTCAGGATTTGATGAGGCGATTTAGGAGAGTACATGATGTTGACGCTATGCTGAAGGAAATTCCACTCAAACTCTTCCTATTCGACGTCATCTATCTCGACGGAAACCTGATGATCGATACCCCCTACGCAAAAAGGTGGGAGGCGCTCCGCAGCATAGTCGACGACCAACTTCTCGCCACCAGGGTCGTCACCGGAGACCTCGTCGAGGCGCAGAAGCTGATGCAGGCATCAATTGAAGCAGGGCACGAGGGGTTGATGGCGAAGGGCCTCAAGAGTAACTATACGCCCGGTGTACGAGGGAAGAAGTGGTTCAAGATCAAGCCCGCGGAAACTTTAGATGTCGTTATCGTGGCTGCGGATTGGGGTTCCGGGAGGAGGCGAGGTTGGCTGAGCAATTACCATCTCGCCGTGCGAGATGAAGCGTCGGGAGAATTTCTAGTGGTCGGGAAGACCTTCAAAGGCCTCACCGACCAGGAATTCGTTGAAATCACAAAGAGATTGCTAGAGTTGAAGACCAAGGAAACAGATTACACCGTATATGTGAAGCCGTCGATTGTCGTTGAAGTAGCCTTCAACGAGATTCAACATAGCCCACACTACAAATCCGGGTTTGTCCTTCGCTTTGCGAGAATCACTCGGTTCAGGGATGATAAACGGGTTGAGGACGCGGACACACTGCAAAGGCTCTCAAAGCTCTACCAGGACCAGTTCAGGTTCAAAGCTCCCGCAGAGTTCTAAGGTGTGGTAGCCGTGACTTCAAGGTGTAGAACAGATTGAAGGTTGCAGTTCTCTTCAGCGGCGGCAAAGACAGCGCATTCGCACTATGGTGCGTCCAAATGCAGGGCTGGGACGTGGAGAGCCTACTCACCGTCATTCCAGAATCCCAAGAATCTTGGATGTTTCACTTTCCCGGCCTAACTTGGACCAAGCTGCAGGCCCAAGCCATGGGCCTACCACAACTAACCGTTAAGACCCGTGGTGAAAAAGAACGGGAATTGACCGATCTTGCCGTCGGCCTTGAGCAACTCAAGAAATCATTAGGCATCGACACGGTGGTTTCAGGTGCGGTCGCAAGCGAGTATCAGCGAACTCGAATCGACAACGTGTGCGAGAAGCTCGGGCTCAAGAGTGTAGCCCCCTTGTGGCACAAGAACCAAGAACAACTAGTTAGGGAGCAGATAGAATCCGGCTTTCAGATCATGGTAACGGCGTGCAACGCGCTCGGCCTTAACAAGGAGTGGCTGGGTAAGAAACTCGACGCCTCGGACTTGCCTAGACTGGTCGCCCTCCGGGAAAAGTACGGCCTTAATGTGGCATTCGAAGGGGGCGAAGCTGAAACCTTCGTCCTAGCCGCACCCATGTTCAAAGTGCCTCTTACCGTTGTTCGGTCCACACCGCGTTGGCGTGACGGTTCGGGGTACTTGGAGATGGAAGAAGTTCAGCTAGGCCCTCGGTAACTAGGGTGTGGGATGCCCTCAACCATGCGTGAGCTCTGTTGCCAGCTCACGCGTCCTAGCAACAATTTGCCCTACATCAATTGTTTTGAACTGTCGATTCTCCATTAGGACTTGCCCATCCACGATCGTAGTGTGAACGTTGGCGGAAGAGGCCGAGTAGACTAGGTCAGAGACAACCGTTTCCTTGCCGTAGACCGGGTTCATGTTAGGCGACTTTGCGTCGACTAGGATGATGTCCGCTCTCTTTCCCGGTTCGAGGCTTCCGATTTCGCGTTCAACTCCCAAGGCCTTAGCTCCTTGAATCGTCGCTAGGTCAAGCACCGTCTGGGCGTTCAGAACCGTAGGGTCCCACCTATGCGCCTTGTGCAGCAGAGCGCAGACCTTCATCGTTTCAAACATGTCCAGGCTGTTGTTGCTCGCTGCGCCATCAGTCCCTAACCCGACGGAGACGCCCGCTTCGAACATCTCCGGTAGGGGGGCGACTCCGCCGCTCGCAAGCTTCATGTTTGAAACTGGGCAGTGGGCGACTGCAACACCTGCCTTGGCCAGAAGAGCAACCTCACTCTTTGTGAGCCAAACACAGTGGGCTGCGAGCATCTTCTTGGACAGCGCTCCAATCTTGTCCAAGTATTCGACGACCCGCAAACCATGCTGCTGCTGGGAGTCTGCTTGCTCTTTGCGTGTTTCAGCCACGTGAACGTGGTTGATCACATCATTCTTCTCGGCAAATTCCTTCGCCCAGAGCAGAGTCTCGGCGGAGCAAGTGTATGGTGCGTGTGGGCCCAGGGCGAAGCGTATTCTTGAATTGCCAAGGCCCTTGATGTAATCGAAGAATTTCCTACTCTTCTCCTGTTCCATCCGCGCTTTCTCAGGGTCGAATAGGTCTATGATGCCGTAAGACAGGAAGCCGCGCAGGCCTGATTCGGCCACAGCTTTGGCCACGTCTTCCATGAAGAAATACATGTCCACGAAACTTGTCGTTCCGGATTGAATCATTTCAGCTGAGCCCAAGAGCGCGCCGTAGTAGCAGGCTTCGCCTGTCAGCTTGGCTTCGAGGGGCCAAATTTTCTTCTGCAACCAATCCTGCAGCAGCATGTCATCCGCATAACCCCTAAACATAGTCATCGAAAGGTGAGTGTGAGCGTTAATGAGGCCGGGAAGGGCTATTTTTCCATGTCCATCGACTTCTGAGTCAGCAGGGCTTCTGAGGTTCTTCCCGATTTGCTTGATCTCTCCATCTTGGATGAGGATGGATGCGTCCCGCAACACCTCGCGTTTCTTGTCTTGTGTGACAATCCAGTCGCAATTCTTGATCAGCAGCGATGGCATGGCCGGTACGCGTGTAAGATTGAGTTGGTTGAGTTAAAAGCCGCGCGTTAAACGAACGAGGCTACCCCAAAGCCGCACGCCATCAGAGCGATTGTTAATAGAATGAATAACACGTTTGAACCTAGCGCTGGGACCAAGTCGGATGTTCGGTTGTAGTTCTTCAAAGTGATTCGGCTGGCTTTGTATGCTATGGGTAGGCTCAGGAGCGAGACGAGCACTAGGAGCGGCGCTGCGCCGATAGCCACAGCGAGAATAATTGATGCGTAAGTTGCTGCCTGGCCTGCCACGTAGAGCCAAGCCGAGCCCCTTTTCCCCACTAGTATTACAGTATGACGCCTACCGCCAACTTTGTCAACTTCGGCGTCTGGGAACTCGTTAAGAAATAGGAGTAGAGCGACGAGAATTGTGATTGGGATCAGGATGGCAATTCCCGCCGCGTCGATCACGCCCGTCTGCGTTGCGTACACTCCCAAGCCCATTAAACCAAAGCCGGAGCCAGCCACGATCTCGCTTAGAGCATGGACTCGCGAAATGACTGGTGTATAGAGGACGATTATGATCGCTCCGTAGACGACTAGCGGTAGAAGTACATTGAACAAGCGTGCTAAGAAGTAGATTCCAATCAGGGCGGCACAGATTAAGCAAAATAGACTAACCGTGAGTGCTTCCGAAGGTTTCATCATTCCCTTGACAAGTACGTCAACCCCGCCGCTGAAAGGTGTCTTGGGGGTTTTTGCGTCGATCTTGGACCGGTAGTCGAAGTAATTGTTGAAAGCGTTCACTGAGGCGTGCGTAAGTAAAGCTCCCACCATAACAAGGGCAGCGTCGATGGGAAGGAAGACCCGGTGCGAATAGAATGCGGCTGCTAGGCCGGCGAATACTATAACGACGGTTAACGGCAGGAAATTCGCTCGAGTAATCGAAACTAAGTTGCTCAAGAGCTACTTTCCAGCTCGCCACACTCGGAGGCTATCTCAAGCGTTTTAACTTACGCGGCCACATTCCACGAACGGAAGGTACGCTCTGGTATCGGGATGATTTGCGCTTGAGCAAAGTCAAAGATCCGTCATTGGCCCCTCAAGGTCAGTTGAAAATTGAATGGGCACGTGTGCATATGCCCGTGCTTGAAAGAATCCGTACGCGGTTTGAGAGGGAAAAGCCGTTTCGAGGGTTGTCCATGGCGATGTGCATGCACCTAGAAATGAAAACCGCTGTCCTAGGGCAAACAATGCAGGCTGGTGGGGCCTCCGTGGCGATAACTGGTAGCAACCCACTATCAACGCAGGATGATGTTGCGGCAGCTCTGGCGAACTCGGGTGTGAACGTGTACGCGTGGCATGGTGTAACGCCCAACGAACACCGCGAAAACCTGTTTCAAGTTCTCAGCCACAAGCCGCAATTAATAATCGATGATGGCGCCGAGCTTTCGGTGGCAGTTCACACAGACAGGAAGGAGCTTCTCGGGCATGTGATTGGAGCATGCGAAGAAACCACGACAGGCGTCCACCGCTACAACGCATTGGAGAAGGATGGTTTACTCAAGTATCCCGTGATAGCAGTAAACGACGCCTACAGCAAATACCTGTTTGACAGCCAATATGGAACAGGCCAATCCGCTCTAGAAGGCGTGATGCGGGCCACAAACATGCTCATCGCCGGAAAAACGGTTGTCGTAGCCGGCTACGGTTGGGTGGGACGTGGCATCGCGTTAAGATCGAAAGGCCTCGGCGCAAATGTCGTCGTCACCGAAGTCGACCCCGTCAGGGCGTTGGAGGCGGCGATGGAAGGGTACCGAGTAATGCCAATGGCGGAGGCCGCGAGGATCGGGGACATATTCATCACCGCTACGGGCGTGAAATCAATCATAACTAAACAGCACTTCGATGAGATGAAAGACGGCGCAATCTTGGCGAACTCGGGACACTTTGATGTCGAAATTGAGGTTAAGGAACTGCGCGCTACTGCTAGCGCAGTACGGGTCGCAAGGCAGAATGTGGAAGAGTTCAAGATGAAGGATGGTAGACGGCTCTACCTACTTGCGGAAGGACGTTTGGTGAATTTGGCTGCGGCAGACGGTCATCCAGCCGAGGTTATGGACATGAGCTTTGCCGACCAAGCACTCGCGGCTGAGTATCTAATCAAGAACAAGGGTAAGCTGCAGGCAAAGGTCTACAGAATGCCACTTGAGATCGACAAGGAAGTTGCGAATCTGTGGCTTGATAGCCACGGGTTTAAAATCGATAGCCGGAGCGCAGAGCAAACCAAGTATCTCTCTTCCTGGCAGTAACTTCAGCCAAGTATCTTCCGAACCACCTGCTTCGTCGGAGCGTTCAGCATCCGCGCCAGGGACATCAAGTAGTCGCTGCGGGCCACGATTGTGACGACGGGCGCACTAAACAGATAGTACAGCTTCAGAAAGTTCAACGCGAAAACAAACTTCACCCTGCTCCGCCCGCGGAAGCCCTTTTGAGCCCATAATTCGTTCTTCAAGCGCATGCGCGCATAGGCTCCGGCTCGCGTATTCATTCCACTGAGCCAACTAACACGAGCTGGTTGATTTTCGCTCATGGGTGAAGGCCCCGCGTTCTTCTGCAGCACTTAAGCGAGTTTTGCCTGTTTCGTGGTACTACGGCCAAATTCAGCGTCCAGCAATTCCTGTATTTTTGCAGCTCGGGCGTATCCAATTCCGCCCTTGACGGCCAGTTCTGAGCGTGAGGCTCGGAAGATGTTACGCACTGAGCCGAATGATACGAGCAGCTTTTCTCCCATCTTGGGGCCTATTGTTGGTAGACTCTCGATAAGGGAGAGTTGCCAGTCTTTGGTTGTTGCCATCCTAGGCTTCTTGACAAGTATCGGTAAAGCTCCTGTTTTTCCGCGGAACTTTGTCACAAGCAGTTGCAATAGGTCGGCGGTTTGTTCTTGGTCCAATGTGAAGAAGATTTTGAAATCAAATCTCATTGCCAAGGCTAGTAGTGTGCCCCAGTAGACTCTGGGGTTCCGAAGATCTGCCAAAACCTCTTGGATATCGCCCTCCACGACGAGCAGGTAATTCTCGTAGGAGCGGGAGATGCGTTGTGCCTGTTCAAACAGCCTCCCGCCGTATAGGGATGTTATGAAGTCGCGCACTGTCTTCCTCTCGACAGCATACGAGGAAACGATGTAATCTCCAACGTCGAGGGTCCTCATCTGAACGTATAGTCCCCTCTTACGCAAGATTTCCGGAATCCCCGAGGCGGCTTCCCGGCTGTCGACTACGATCCTAGCGAATGGCATTTTTGACCCAACCCGTAAAGATTGAGTTGCGGCTTAGAAAAGTCGTGGTATTTGAATGGGAATCACTAGATTCGGCAGGGGGACTTTGAAGTACACGTACAGCGCCAGCCCCACCCCAACGAACGTTGCGAGGATGACGAGATAATCGGCAACCCGCATCCTGAGAGTCACTATTGCGGTTCTTTTCTCAGTCGCACCGAAGGCTCGAGACTCCAAGGCTTCCGCAAGTTCTACGCTCCTTCTTATGGCTGAGATTATCAGAGGAATGAGGATTGGGATGTAGTTTCGAATGCGTTTCATGAAGTTTCCCTTGTCAAGCTCCAACCCTCTGGAACGTTGAGCGTCAACAACAGTTTGGGCGTCCACCGCCATCGTGGGCACCAATCGCACGGCGGTTGTGAAAGTGAACGAGATTGAATAGGGGACGTGTATCTGTTCGAGGGCGAGGCCAAGGTCGTCTGCCGATGTCGTCATGAAGAAGAATGAGAAGGCAGACATTATCGCGAGGAACCGTATAGCGAAAGCCAACGAAGTAACTATGGGCGTTCCAAAGATCAAGTTCATCACGAATATGAAGACGAACAGAAACAGCCCACCCCTCAGCGAGCGAAGCCACCGGCTTGGACTCTTGGCCAAGATGATTCCGGGAACCTGCGCCAAGAAAATCACTAAAAGCACAATGATGTTCGTGAACATCAGGGACGTAACAAAGAAGCCGAGTGTTAGAATGAACTTCGACCTCGGGTCAAGCCTATGAATCGGGCTGTCCATTCTGGTGAATTTGAAACCCTCAACAAACCTTAGGGACAACTTGCCTTCACCGCCTTTGGGTTGGCGCTCGCGCCTCCACCTTTGCCTTGAGTTTCCCCGAGAAAAATCCCTTGGCAGCATATGCGTCGATGATGTTAGGTGGAGGGTTGAGGTCCTTTAGGTCGTTCATCAAGGATGCAATTTGTGGCATAACAAGAGATGCTTGCTTGACCGCCTGAGGGTTCGTCAGAATCTCGGCTGCGGGTCCGTCTGCAATGATTTTTCCCCGGGATAGCAGAACCACTCGAGGTCTGCATTCCGCCACAAACTCCACGTCATGAGTTACTATGACTACGGCCTTTCCTTGGGATGTGATCTGAACTATGAAGTTTCGTAGATGGTCCTTCTGCAAGTAATCTTGGCCGATAGTCGGTTCGTCCATCACCACGTGTTTTGGATCCCAGGCAAGAACCGCGGCGAGCGCAACGCGTTTCCTTTCTCCGCCGCTGAGAACAAACGGTGAGGACTTTTCGTACCGGTTCAAATCCAAAGTGGTGAGCAAACTGGTGACCCTTCTTTGGATAGTGTCCTCCTTGTACCCGAAATTTCTGAGCGAGAAGGCCAACTCCTCTGCCACGGTCTCAGCGAACAACTGGTGGTCGGGGTTTTGAAATATGAGGCCTACATCCCTTGAAAGCTGCGCGACCGATTTTTCCCGTGTGTTAACGCCATCTACGAGGACAGCACCTTCTGTGGGCTTTAGGAGGCCGTTGAACATCTTCACCAGCGTGGTCTTTCCCGCGCCGTTCTCTCCCATTATTGCAACGAACTCGCCATCTTTGATTTCCAGGTTAACGTTCTTCAGAACGTCTGGTCCGCCCGTGTAGTGGAAGCTGACGTTCTCGATTGAGATCACTGGGCCAATAGCCTCCTAAGATCGGCGGCTGCTTCTTCAACTGTGATTGGATTTGTCACCCCGAATCCGTCTATTCGGAGAAGGTGGAAGAGCATCGTGACTTTGGGGAGGCCAATGCCAATTAGTCGTGCTTGGTCATTGTAGACTTCCCGAGGGGGTCCGTCCAACGCTATTTTTCCGTTATCCATCACGATAACTCTGTTTGCATACCTCGAGACCACATCAAGCCTGTGTTCCACGAGTAGGGTGGTCAATTGGAGTTCGTGGTTCAGTTTAGCTATGATTTCGACGATTTCCTCTGCCGATTTGGGATCGAGAAAGGAAGTGGGCTCGTCGAGAACAAGAACGCTGGGGCGCATGGCTAGGACGCCTGCGATGGCCGCGCGTTGTTGTTGGCCCCCTGAAAGTTCGTATGGTGCCTTGTTGCGCAGGTCAAGGATACCTGTTGCCTCCATCGCCCAACGGACTCTTTCAATGGCTTCTTCCTTCGGGACGCCAAGGTTCTCCAACCCGAATGCGACATCTCTCTCCACGGAAAGCGAGAAAAGCTGGTTCTCAGGGTTTTGGAAGACGAACCCAACATGCGTTGCTAACTCCGCCGTAGACCGCCCATCAACATTTATTCCGTCGACTATCAGCTCGCCTGTCAATTCGCCTGAGTAAAAATTCGGGATTAATGCGTTCAGGCATCTGCAGAGAGTTGTCTTACCACAGCCGCTTGGGCCGGTCAGAATTACGAATTCGCCTTTCTCAATTGAGAAGTTGATGTCTTCCATTGACGGCTTTTCGGTGCCCGCGTAAGTGAATGAGAGCTTCTTGGCTTCGATTGCCGGCAACGGATTAGACCCCTACGCTTCATCTCATTTTTGCGTAATTACGCTAGTTTGAGGTGAAGCCTGCGCATTACCGGTTGTCGTCGTATTAGCTTTTGGGGGACGCGAGAAAAATTCCCGAATCAATCCTAGTGAGATTTTGAGCGCATCATTTGCGTTGCCCGCTACGTTTGCGCCTGCCGCGGTTGCATGCCCCCCGCCCATGCCGTTCATTCTCGCGCCCAGTGGGTTTGCGAGGTTCGTTCCGAGATGCATGCCCGTTTCACATACGAATTCTCGAGTTGCGCGGAAACTAACGGTCAACTCATCGTTTCTCTTTCCAGCAACAATGGCCAAATGCGCCCCAAGCGCAACTAGGGCTCGTGCGGCTGAGGCATGATAGGACCCCACTTCCGATAACGCAACCACCCATTTTCCGGCGCGTTCTATTCTGACTCTTTGGGCTGATTTGATCCGGGCAATCCTTTCGGAATCATCCATCGTGGCACGTGTAATTTCTCTTGCTTCCTCGGGGTCGGCACCTGACCGAATCAATGCATATGCGGATTCGAAAGTTCGGCGCGTGGCAATCGACAAATACCCAGTCTCCACAAGCAATCCGACCAGGAGCGCCTGGCAAACAATTCGGCTAGGGACGAGATGTGATTGGCGGTACATGTCGAGAATCATTTCGCAGGTTGAAGTTGCCTCATCGTCGCAAATGACGAATGTTGCCGTTTTTTGGTTTTCAGGATGGGGCGCGTGGTGGTCTATCATGACCAAAGGCTTGGCGGATTGGAGAACCGGCTCCCGAAGTTCGCCTAGCTGCTGAAGAGTATTCGTGTCAATCGTAACGAGCAGGTCCATCCCCGACATTTCGGGGCGTTCCGTTACCTCTAGGGGGATGGTCTGCAGAATTTGTTTCGACAGTTTGCTTACGCCCGCGGGAGAAGCGAAGGTGACCTTGGCCTTTCTGTTAACGCGCTTAACGAGGGCGACGAATGCGTACCCGGCGCAAACAGCGTCGGGGTCGGAGTTTTGATGGCCTATAACTAGAACCGTTTTTGCCTTCCGGAGGAGCTTGATTAGGCGGGTGTATCCTCGCAAAGGTTAAGCTCCCTAGCTTTCGCTTCCGCCGCGGAGAACGCCGCGTCAGTGGCCTCGTCTACGAGAGGCTCCAAATCCTGGTCGCCACTTTCTAGTTCAATCGCCACATCAACAGACACGACAAGCGGCTTATCGCCCACAGCCTCAATTGTGACATCCAGGTCGCTTACTTGCTTCAACGAGATCTTAGACAACAAATGCTTTCGCGCAGCGTCCTGAGCTGCCTCGCACATCGCTTCAACCTCCTCAGACGTAGGTATTCTCTTGAACTCAATACTCATTGTGATTACCCTCTGCACGCGCGTGCGACTTGCGTAGCGGCTCTACTGCTGAAGGGACGGCTTTGGTCCCTGAAGCCGTTCCTGAAGCTTCTCTTGGGCTTCCTTTAAGCGCTCCCTAGTCCGTTCCTCTTGTTTTCCGAGGACCGTGACCCGCGTCGTCAGAAGCTCCTTACGTTCCTTAAGTTCAGTTAGCAGGTTCTGCCTGTTCGACTTGACAAGAATGCTGCCCACGCTTTTGTAGACAGGTGTTTCGTCAGTTGACTTTTCAAGTTCAGCTATGGCTTTGTCAGTTTCGTTCAATTCCAGCTCCAGCTGCTGTTTTTGCGCTGCAACGGACTGGAGTGTTTGTTGAAGTTGTTGGAGACGAATCAATTGCTCTTGGACTTGCGGTGGTAGCTCTACTTCTTCGCCCAAAACTTGTGCCTTCAGAACTCGCGCGAATTCGCGTAGCCATTAGACGGCAGCTAATTAAGCATTTCAGACTTTGTAACACTTTTCCTCAGCTCTCCAAGCTAAATCCAAAGGCCACCCACCTACCTTTTGATTTTGAGATGATAACGAGCAGCGGCAGACACATACAGATAGTGGAGAAGCGCTTCTGTTCAAAGTGCAACACGTTCACTGACCAAGTTTGCCACAAGGTCAGGTACCAGGAGAACGAGGAAAAGATCGGGACGTTGATCAAGAGGAGTAACTGGGTCTGTCCCACATGCCTCACCGACACCGAGGACGTCAAGGTTCAGCCGCTACCATGCGACAAAGTGAGAATCATAAATAGAATACTCAAGATGCAAGACGACTACTCGATCCAATCCATGAGCATCTCATCACACCCGGAAAAACTAATCGTCGAAATAACCATCAAAGAATAGCCAGAGCCGATGCAAATCCTTCTCCTTTAATCTCAGCAGCAAAGAATACCGGGCGGTGCCCTTCGCCTAGGAGATCGTCGAATGCCTGACTTAGTCAAGAAGAATATTGAGATAGACGATGAGACAGGAGCCATTAGTGGATCTCTGACCTACGCGAACGCAAAGGTTCCTGTCCCAAACAAATTCGCAACCACAACAGAACTGAATGCAACCAAGTTGGTCGGGTTGAAGCAAGACTTCCCGACCGAAATCGTGATCGCGGGAAAACTGATTTACCCCGAGACACTGAAGCGTATACTGAAAGAGGAGGAGTTCCTCAAAGAGTTCGCAAGGCGGCTTGCACGAGAAACGTCAAGTCACGAAGACGCGTTGAGCATGCTCTTTCTCGTACTGAAGGGCGAAGCCGCCATCGTAGAATCAAGTGACTTACGAACGGTTCTCGACCTCCAATATTTCGCTGATATGGACGTAGTTACCGTTCAGCAGAGCCCAGGCGTTTCTCCGAAGGATTTCTTCACCCTGTACCGGTTCGCTGAACGGTGGCTGGATAACAGGGGCTTGGACAAGCCACTCATGCCAGTCTTGACGCCTACTGAAACGAAACAGGACTTCGATAAGATTCTAGGGCAGGTTTTGAAGAGGGGTACAAAGCTGGTCGGGTTCGATATGAGAGGGGGCTTCTACTACCAAGCTCTCCGCTCTTTAGAGGAGGCGAAGAAGAAGGATCCGAGCCTCTGGGTTCATGTGTTCCAGGTTCCGCCGAAAATTCGCTTCGCTCGAAGCATGCTTCGCTGCTCGGAGGGTATGATGCTTCCACTCTTCGGCGTAGACAGTTTCAATAGGTGGGTTGTGCCGCCCCCGCCCGTTCCACTCACGAAGGACAAGATCAACAGGTTCGATTCCACGAACTGGGGAGTCTTCAAACGAAAAGAGTGGACCGAACAGTACGGCCCAACCCTGCACTGCACGTGCCCTATGTGCAGCAAACAGCAGCTGCCCACCTTCTACTTAGGGCAGGTGCTTACAGTTTTGGGGAGGACTAAGGTCCACGACCATTACGCACAACGCGAGCAGCTCTTACAATTATCCTCCCACGTTAAGAGTGGAAACGTAAAGAGCTTCGTCTCTAGGAAGAAGTATCCAAAGGATTTTCTCGCGCAGGTAACCAAGTCGGAATCAGAAGCGAGTTAGAGCTTCGCCCCAGCCATCTTCGTCATCAGGGCTCGGAGGTCAACTTCCGAATTCGTTCTCCAACCTAGCCCCATCACACCTGCATCATCTTCCTCAAGGTATCCTGTTCGGAGAAATACGTCGACAAGCGTTGCGGCTTTCCAGCGGCCGAACTTATGGGCGAGCAGTTTCTCGAGGTCTTCGCGTGGGGCCTTGCCTTGCTTGGAGACCAAATATGCAAGGGATGCGCTCAGGGCTGCTAAGTTGTCGACTCGCCAACCGATCATCTTTGCTTCCTTAAGGCCCAGGGTCCCTTTCAGAATGACCTGGTACCTAGCCTCTTCGAGTGGAGCGCCTTCAGGTGTAATCTCACCTGTCGGAGTCTCTTTCACTTTCTTAATTTCCAAATCCAGTTCGGATAATAGTTGGTTCAACTGTCCGAGGACTTGTTCGTAATTCTTCCCCAACTTCTCCTTCAGCTCCCAGTCCTTAGCCCCGGGCATTTTGCCGCGCCGGAATAGAAGTAGGTGAACTGCACGCTTCAGCTTGTCTGAGTAGAAACTCTTAGGTTCTGTCTGCGTCTGTGTCGTTCCAGTGGTTTCAGCAGATTTTGCCTCAGTGGCTTCCGTGGTTGCCAACTTTCTCAAGCTCCTTGTGGAATCGGTATCGGAAAACTCACACCGCCTTCAATTGCCTTCTTCGAAGGCTCATCCATCGGGACCAGCATCAGCTGTTCGCCTTCAGTTTGGAGTTTGGCGTAGCCGTAGGTTACGAGGAAGCTTACGAAGTAAGCCCTCTGGACCGTTTCGTGGTATGACTGTGCATGAACGAATTTCCAATAGTCAATTGGCTTCTGGTCGGTGTACTGGGCTCGGAGCTCTTCCCATAGTGATGTGAGCAGTTTTCCGAACTCTTCCCCATGGATCCCTAAACCGGATAGCGTTGAAGCGTCGGCGGTTTCAGGTTTCTTGCCGCCCGAGTAGTCCCTCCGTTTCCACCTCTCCGAGATAGGCAACAGCATGTTCCAGTAGTCGAGGGATAGGGTGACGGCTTCGTTGGTTAGCTGTTCTAATTCTGCGAGGGGGTGCCAACTTTGGAGAAACACTTCGGCGAGCCGTTTCTCGCTCATTCGCTCAACTTTCCGCGTGATGAATTCGGGCTCGGCGTAGAGTGCGCTGGATTGGAATTTGAGCTGGGTATTCTGGAGGCGGACTACCTCTGAGAGTCTGTTGAGGGTGTGTGCGTCGAGGCAGTGGTCGTCGAAACTCTCCCAATGTGGGAAATACTCTCGAAGAGTTTCCACTCCCAGTTTAACATCCATGAAGAAGGGGTTGAACCTCCTCTCTGAAATCGCTTCGCAGGTCTCAATGATCTCCTCAAGCTCCTTTCTGCCAGATGCGAGCATGCGCTTTCCTTTGGGTTTCTCAGTCATGGTTACTTCAGCTCGCTAACTACCGATGTGCCGGCTATGTTCTGGACTACGATCACGTGGCTGTTCTCGGTGACATTGACCTGCCCTGGCGTTATGGCCACATACTGCCCTCCAGTCATGGCCTCGGAGCTTGACATGATCAACTGCGTGACGAGTTCACGGTTCTTAGGGTCCATGTGAACGTCAAACTCGTCGATCGCCCTGAATGGGGAGGTGATGTGTTGTTGGAGCCCTAGCAGGAAGGCCATCATTGCTATGCTGCGCTCTCCGCCACTTTGCGTGAAGGCGTCGAGGGCGGTGGGTTTGTTTCCCTTAAACCCAACCATTATTTCCACCCCACATTTCTCAATATCTCTGGAGGATACGAGCCGAATAGAACCGGTAGCGCCAACGGTTCCTAGGATTTCGTTATAGCGGCCGGTCAATTGTTCTAGGAAGGATGAGAGCACGTCCCGCCATCGGGAGAGGCGCTTATCAAGCTCCGTTAGAACCTCTTGGCGGTTCTGCGCAACTTGGTCGGCCTTCTGCTTCAGCTCTTCGTAGACCTTCGCGTAGGACGAGTACATCTTCTCGACATCTGCCGAGAGCGTTGACAATGGCCTCATCTGCTCTTCGACGGCACCGATTTCCAGCATTATCTCAAGGTTCTTTCTCGGCGATTCCACGGCGGCTCCAGTCTTCTCCGCCGCGGCAACCATCGGGTCCAACTCCTCTTTGGCGAGACGAACTTGGGCTTGGAGGTCTGCTACTTCCTCTGTGAGGAGTTTCCTCTTGAACCCTGAAACCTCATACTCCACGTTCGTGTCGATGAGCCTTGTGAGCGCATCTTCGAGGCGGCCGCTAGTGTCAGCTAGTTTTTCGTTGAGCGCCGACATTTTCTCCTTCACTCTCGCCAGCTTGCCCTGCGACTCCTCAGCCGTCTCCCGCCAAGAGTTCTTCATCTTGTCGAGTGATTGTAAGGCAGGTTTAGGCGGCTGTGCCTCTTGCTCGGCCTCAACGGATTGGAAGTTCTGGAGGAGGTTTGTAGTCCATTCGATGTTCAGTTCATGTGTTGTGAGTTGCTTCACGAGGTCAACCCGTGAATCTTCGAGTTCCATTCGTCCAAGGTTTAATTCGTCAAACTTTGCCTGGCGTTTCTTCTTCGACTCCGCGAGCTCCTGGATTTTGTTCTCAATCGATTGTAAAGCTCGCGTCTTCGATTCAATTCTGGCTTCGATGTGAGTTAATGCTTCCTTCTTCCTCTGGATCCGGGTCCACAAGAGTTCTCTCTTGAGGGTTTCCAGTTTCGTTTCCAGTTGCTGTTTCTGCAAGTAGCGCTCGTACTCACGCTTCCAATAATCATGAGTCTCCTTAGTGGATTCAAGAACCTGGGCGAGGGATTGCTCTTCGCTTGCGACACTTTCTAGGCGCTGTCTGGCGTCAATGACTTCTTCTCTATATGATTCGAAGCCAACGGCTTCCTCAAGCATCTTCAACTTGTCTTGGGCGGTTACGGCGGCGAAGCGGCCGACCATGAACTGGTGCATGATGACTAGTATGTTGTCAGGGTTCAAGCCGAGGGAAAGAAAGGCGTCGGTGATTGCTGATTTAGGCGCTGCCTTGTTCTGGAGGAGATAGTAGTACGTGCCTGTGCTCTTGATTACTCGCGTGATGGTGACGAGGTCGGTGTGGAAGCGGGGGAATGGGCGTCTCTCGCCTGTATTATCGAGGATTAGTGTGACTCGGGCTTCGTCGTGTCCCCACTTTACAAGATCGCTCAACCGCTTGGACCGTTCAGTGTAAGCTTGGCCCAGAACTACGGAAACCGCAAGGAGGATGGAGGATTTTCCGGCTCCGTTCGGGCCACAAATGAGGTTCAGCCCGGGCTCTAACGGGACGTATGAGTTTTCGTAGGACATGAAATTTGTGAGCACTACGCCTTTTATCATCTGAGCCGAGCTGCCGTTTGAAACCATGGTTGCCTTCTGCTGCGTAAAAAACGTTCAGGGATTTTGGCATCCTTCTCCATGGACGCTTCTTATTCTCCATGAGTTCATGCGATTTCGAAATTCCGAAAAATACGTTCCGCGCTGCAATTGTTCACAGTAGAGTAAAGACAAATTATCTTGAACGAAAAAACTGCGGCGTACGTTTAAATATGATAGCGACTTCAAATCAACGTCGGCGGGAGTGACGTAGAAAGTTTGCGCAGGCTCGGCAAAATTCTCCATCTTTCAAGCAGCCGTAGCCTCATAGTGAAATGCGACGAAGCCCGCTTCGTCAAATTGGGCACCCGAGCTTGTGATAGCAAACTGAAGGAGATAGGAAAAGTCCAAGACCTATTCGGACCCGTATCCTCCCCTTACATCTCGATCAGACCCTCGGGTCCTTCGCCTGCCAAGTATGTAGGGCGGATTGCTTACTCCCTGGATTAGGTAGATGAGAAAGTGTCTGAAGAGACTGATGGTGAAGTAGGCGAAGCGCTACATCCCACTCAAAAGGTGCGGGTATGCCCTGAGTGCGGCGGCCCTAAACTGATGCGTGACTACGAAGCCGCTGAAATTGTTTGTATGGCTTGCGGGTTCGTGATTGACGAAAAGATTGCTGACACGAGGCCTGAATGGCGCGCGTTTGACGACGACCAAAAGGCCAAACGTAGCCGTGTCGGCTCTCCTCTAACGTATACCATTCATGACAAAGGGCTCTCAACTGTAATCGATTGGCGTGATAGGCGTGTTCTTGGGAAACGGGCAACCGCCGCCCAAAGGCTGGATCTTTACAAGCTTCGCAAATGGCAGAGCAGGGTGCGGGTGTCGGATGCTACTGAGAGAAACCTTGCAGTTGCTTTGGCTGAACTGACCAAGCTCTCTTCTGCGTTGAACCTTCCGAAGAATATTCTAGAAACGGCTTCAGTCATCTACCGCCGGGCAATTAAGAAACGCCTCATTCGGGGAAGGTCAATCCATAATGTAACCGCGGCTGCCATCTACATGAGTTGCCGGCAATGCGGAGTTCCGCGAACACTTGACGAAATAGCATCATGCTCGAGTCTCAACAAGAAAGATGTCGGTAGGAGCTACAGGTTCATGGTGCGAGAACTTGAAGCGTTCGTGCCCCCGTCTACGAGCAGGAATTACGCTGCAAGGTTCAGTAACAAACTGGTTATTTCTGGAAAGGCGGAGGCGATTGCTATTCGCATCCTAGAGATTGCGAAGGAGATGAAGTTGACCAGCGGCAGGGGGCCGACGGGTATCGCTGCCGCAGCCACATACATCGCTACGGTCCTCACAAACGAACGGAAGACTCAACGTGAGATAGCTGAGATAGCGAATGTGACTGAGGTTACGATTAGAAATAGGTACAAAGAGCTGCTTGAGCGTCTGTTTATCGAAGTTCCGTTGTAAGATACCCGTAATCTATTGCTTCGCCGTGCTTTTTCCGCCTAATCTTGCTTTCTCGAATAGGCCGAACTCATATGTCTCTGACCCAATCTGCCACGCCTTAGTGTAGTAGGGAACCTTTGTTTGTTCTCTTTTCGTAGTAATTCTCAGTTGTTTTGCCCGAACTTCCCCGGCGATGTAAGTCCGTTTACCTTTGAGTAGGTTCGCGGCGTTTGCTGACGGTGCGAGGATGTAGGCGTTTACGTACGAGTCCACCTTGAGGTCCATCTCCTTTCGCATTTGCTGCATGCGCCTCACAGCGTCTCGGGCTAAGCCTTCGGCCAGTTCACTCTTCGTAAGTTTCAGGTCAACGTATACTGCGCCGTCAGCGAATTCGGCTTTAGCGAAACGTTCGGGCTCTTCGTACTTCGAACTTGCAGATATATTGGCTGTAGTCAGGGTTCGCGTGTTTGCTTGGTCAAGAACGAGGGTTGAGTAGGTCTTCAGGGCCTTTCGCACCCGTTTGGAGTCGGTTGCCACAACTATGCGTGGGACAGGTTGCCTTTGTTTCATCGCCTTTTGCATACGGGCTACGGCGACCGTAGAAATCACATCCTTGGCCGCATTCATCTCTTCCTCAAGGGAATCGCTGATCCACTTCTCGTCGAATTGTGGCCAGTCAAGCAAGTGTACGGTCTGGGGGAGTTTTGGTTCAGCGTTCCTGAACATGTGTTGGTAGATTGATTCAGTTAGGAAAGGCGTTATTGGGGTTAGCATTATGAGAGCAGCTTTAAGGGCCGTATAGAGGGTTGTGTATGCTGCCAGCTTGTCCCGTGTTTGCTTCTCAACCCATGTTCGGCGCCTGATGAACCTGACGTATGTGTGGCTTAGGTCCTCCACTAGGAAGGTTTTGAGTTTTCGAACTGCTTCATGGATCTTGTATTCCTCCATTAACGTGGTTGCTTCTTTGATTGTCCGGTGCATTCGGCTTAGGAGCCACCGGTCCTCAGGGCGCAGGCTGCGCGTGAGTTGCTTCAAAGACATTTTTGGTGAGAACTTGTCTAGGCTCATGTATGTGCTCGCGAAGACATAGGTGTTCCAGAATGTGCTCAAGTCACCGCTGTATTGTTTTACAGCGTCCCATGAGAATCGCAGGTCTTCCCACAACGTGGTCTGGAGAACATAGTAGCGAAATGAGTCTCGGCCGAATTTCTCTGCAACCTCACTGGCCGTAACGTAGTTGCCTCCTGACTTATGCATTTCACGCCCTTCGGAATCAAGTGCGAAGCCGTGCATCAAGACAGTCTTGTACGGCACCTTGCCCATCGTCACCATTCCGCTTTTCAGGAGAGCAAAGAACCACAGCGTTACTTGGTCGCGTCCCTCTACGATGAAGTCGGCAGGCCACCAGTATTTGGTATTGGACGGGTTGTTCGGGTATCCTAGGCATGCCAGCGATGCGCCACCCGAATCGAACCAAACGTCCATAACATCGGGTACGCGGGTCATGTCGGCTCCGCAGTCGCATCTGAACTTTACTTTGTCGACCCAGGGCACGTGCAGGGTGGGCAGGTCCGTCGGTGAGGTCGCATTCTCGAGGAGCTCTTGTTTTGAGCCGATTACTTTCCGTTTTCCACAGGAGCCGCATACCCACACTGGAAGCGGGGTGCCCCAGAACCTCTGGCGAGAGATCACCCAGTCTCTCAATGCCCCAAGCCAATTCTTGAACTGGACGGCTCCAGCCCACTCAGGGATCCATAGTGTAGAGTCGACCTCTTTGATGAAGGCATCTTTCATCTGTGCGATTCGGATGAGCCATTGGTCTGTCGCGCGGATTATGAGTGGCGTCTTGCAGCGCCAACAAGCAGGGCTTCGGTGTTCTATTTCTTCCGCGTGAAGAAGCATTCCAAGCGATTTCAGATCATCAATTACCTCAGGGTTTGCATCTCTCACAGGTTTCCCTGAGTACTTCCCAGCTTCAGGCGTTAACTTTCCTTGGTCGTCGACCAGCATTAGGACGGGTAAGCCGTAGCGTACGCCCACTTCGTAGTCTTGCTCTCCATGACCTGGTGCGGAGTGAACGCATCCAGTCCCTTCCCCAAGGACCACGTACTCCTTGCTTAGAACAACTCGGTGAGCATTTTTCAAGTCGCGTTGAGCGGGAACCAAGCTTTCCAGAGGGGAGCGATAAACCAAACCGTCAAGTTTCGTCCCAGGGAAACTTTCTAAAAGCTGCATGGTTTGGCCTGAGGCCTTTGCAACCTCTTCTATTCGTTCCTTTGCGAGTATGAACGTCTCCTGTCCCGATCTAACTCTTGCGTACTCAAAATCTGGGTTCACCATGACGGCCACGTTTGATGGTAGCGTCCAAGGCGTTGTCGTCCAGATCAGTACGAACTCGTCTTGCTTGCCTTCCACGGGGAACTTCACGTAGATCGATGGGTCACGAACCATCTTGTACTCTAGGGCAACCTCGTAATCCGAGAGGACCGTTTCATCCTGAGGGCACCAATGTACGACTCTCTGGCCGTGCTCAAGGAGTCCCTTCGACGCCGCTTGCTTGAAACCCCACCAGCCGCTCTCAACATAGGAATCCTGATGCGTCATGTAGGGCCGGTCCCAGTCCATCCAGATGCCCAGATCCTGGAAAGCCCTGGTCAGTGCCGCCGAGTTCGTTTCTGAGAATCGTTTGCATTCCGTGATGAACCGTTCGAGTCCGAAGCTTTCTATTTCCTTCTTAGTTTTGACGCCAAACTTCTGCTCTATCGCGAGCTCAACGGGTAGGCCATGGCAGTCATAGCCCGGTTGATCCCTGACATTGAACCCGCGCGAACGCTTGTAGCGAATTACAGTGTCCTTCAGAACCTTGCCCCAGGAAGTTCCTATGTGGGGTTGGTCCGAACTAGGGAAAGGAGGGCCATCTAGGAAGTAGAACTTTGGATTTCGGGATTTTGCTTTCTTTACTGCTTCGTAGGTTTGGTTTTCTTCCCAGAGACTCTTTACTTCGCTTTCAACAACTTTGGGGTCATATTGTTTCGGCAGTTCGCCAACGTGCTTACTCATTACCGCAACCTCTGCTTGTCGGGTCCTACGAGAATTACTGGATGATTTCGCCGCATTGATCGATAACAATGCCAGTAAGTAGTATGTTTCAGAAGCTTACTGTTCGATTTCTCGGTCACCTTTCACCCGTGACACCATCAACGCGACTCACGATGCTATAGCTTATTTTAAGTTAATTGTCGGTTCTTTGACTATTAGTTTAGGGCCTTTGGCGCTTCTGTGGGCGTTGCAAGGGAATTGGTCTGGGTGCTTCGCGCACTCTGGCCCGACGGGGGCGGGGATGCGGAGGGTGATGCCGTAGCAGTGTTCAGCCTTTTGCTGACCTTTTCGTGTGCGCACCACTATACCCTTAAGGCAACGAGCGGCCACATGCCTACTACAGAAGCCGGCTGTCTAATGTTGAACAAATTCGTATTGGGTGTGCTATTACTAATTTCAACTCTGGCAGTTGGAGCGTGGCCGTTAACGGTGCCTGCACGGTCCGCTACGAGCACAGCGACTATTCAAACAAAGGGCAGTATTGTGAAGATTACTTCATGGGCGAATGCTGGAATAGGTTACCAGCTTACCCTCGGACGCCAACCCGTATGCACTAGGCTCAGGAATGCTCCTGACACGGGAGATCCCTTCTGCAAGCCGCGAGACTTCCAATAGAGTTAGCATGAGCATAGGCTAACTGGCGGAATTCCTGAAAGAAATGCTTGGACTCGGCCTTTTCGTGTGTGTGGTATCAATGGTACGCACACACACAAGGAGTGGTTTTTCGGCATCGATATTATGGAGAGTCAAATTAGCGAAATGCTTGCTTTTCCTCTGGAGATGCTTGTGAATGAATTTCTATGTCACGTTGACGACGAACTGCAACCTGAGATGCAAGTACTGTTATGAGAAATCCTGCGAAGATTTCGGAAGCGATTTCCATGGTCTCGCCATAGACTACTCAATTCCCTCTTCTGTAGCGTATGGAATTGACGTATTGCAGAATTTTCTGGAACAAGATAGTGATCCAGTCGTTATATTCTATGGAGGCGAACCTCTCCTTCAGATGAACAGGCTGAAAGAAACGATGGATGCTGTCCCGAACGCTCACTTCATCATCCAGACCAATGGTCTAATGCTAGATAGATTGGACTCAAACTATCTGAATAGGCTTGAATCGATTTTCGTCTCTCTCGATGGCGACGAAGCGTTAACTGACTACTACCGGGGAAGAGGCACATACAGGAGGGTGGCGGATAACGTGAAGAAAGTTCGGGAGCTTGGGTTTCGAGGCGAAATTGTCGCTAGGATGACAGTCGCTGAAGCGACTGAGATTGACACGCAGGTCTTAGCGTTGATCAACAGAGACACGCTGCCGATTTCGTCCGTTCATTGGCAATTGGATGCATTGTTCTGGCAGAACGATTATCCGAAACGTCGGTTCTCTGAATGGGTCGCGCAAAGCTACAATCCGCGGCTGAGAAAATTAGTCCGTACTTGGCTCGAACACATGAGAAATGCTGGAGAGGTTTGGCGTCTGTACCCATTCGTTGGGGTTATGCAGTCTATACTTAACGGTGAGTCAAGTCCTCTTCGATGCGGAGCCGGATGGTGCGTATTCAACATACAAACCGACGGCAACATTACGCCGTGTCCAGTCATGGCGGGCATGAAGGACTTCTACCTAGGTCACATCAGTAACGCCTCTATCAAAAGCCTGAAAGATACCGTGTTCGTATCTGAACCATGTACATCATGTAAGTTCATCACAATATGCGGTGGCCGTTGCCTCTACGCGAATGTCACCAGACTCTGGGGAGACGAAGGATTCAATCAAGTCTGCGGCACGGTCGTAAACATGATAGAAGCACTCTACGATGCGGCCCCACAGATCAAATCACTAATAGAAACCGGTAGCGTTCAACTGGAAGACTTCGAGTACCCCAGATACAATGGTTGCGAAATAATACCTTGATGTGTTTGATTGTTTCCTTGGAACTTCCCGACAGTTTTGTGTGTGCGCGCACCACTAGGCCACACACAAACTCGAACAGGTGCTTTCGTTTCTTCACTACATGTAGCGTGCCAGTACGCGCTCTCATGAGAAGCGAGGTTCATTTCTAGACCAGGTGCGAACTGGTTTCAATATCACGTTGCTTGGCCTTCTCCAACCAGCGTGCTAGGCTAAACAGGCTACGTTCTGCAACGGAACGAATCTGTTTACCGGCTTCAACCGTCGCTTCACGCGGATCGAGTGTTGCTCCAGACCGAGAAAAGTCGATTGTGTCGACAGTCAGCTGAGTTCCGAATTTTGCGACGCCGAACTCTGGGCTTGCTCCCTTAGCGGCCTCTCGATAGCTGCCGGTGTCAACTAATTCAGGTCGTATGGTGAGTACCATTGCTGTCTCTATGGCGCCTGCATGTGTTCCCTTGCTCTTGAACAGCCGCTTCTGGAGTTCGACAACGGCAGGGTCAGTCCACCATTGGTAGACAACAGAATAAATTCCTTCGAGTCTTAGTTTCCGAGAAATCTCCTGTAGTGAAGCGAAGTTCCCTCCATGTCCGTTCACGAAGATAATGCGTCTTATGCCATGGTATCCTAGGCTGAGGGCGATTTCATGCATGTACTGGCAAAACGTTTCTGGGCTTACCCAAAGCGTTCCCCAGAATTGCCTGTGATGAGCGGAGACACCGACCGGAATAACGGGCGTGCAGACCCCATCGGTCTTCTTGGCAACTGACTCCGCTAAAGCCTCCGCTGTGAAGAAATCCGTACCCAAGGGCAAATGAGGGCCATGCTGCTCCGTTGAACCTACAGGAACCAGGGCTATCTTGGTCCTCTTGAAAAGTCGCCTCGCACCCTTCCAAGAATAGTTCTCAAGCATAAACACTCACCAATTGCAAAATCGTATTGCTCTTGGCTTTTAACGAGTTGTACCATTCCTTCTCCTGGATGTAGGTTAAGGGCACGGTGGGTTCAAGTGTTCCAAGCATCCTGTTCGAGGCCATATCCTGCTCGGTGTAAGTTGCACAGAGTTTGCACCGGCGCTTGGCTCGGACAGCCTAGTGTTTGGCGTTAGCGGTGCACGGCATAGAACTCCCGCAGATTGGGTCTAGACTTCGGGACTTCGGCTCAGGTGGCTTGGGAATTAGTTCTCCGTTCTCTGCCCGATACGCTTCATGGCACCATTCGCAGCGGGGGGCATCATAGTTTTTCTACCAGCTCAGGAATGATGGTAGTGATATTATTCGTAGAGTGAATTTACTCAGTTACTCTCGGAGGGTGTCGCAGACGTTCCAATTAGGTAACCTCCGAACGCAATGAACCAGACCGATTCGGGCAAGACAATAATCCTTTCCGCGAATCCCTCCCCTAAAGGAAAGAAGATAGATGCAATGGGAGTAACAAAGAAGCCAGCGTATAGGAGCACCATTCCGATTAGCATCACTAAGCCGAGGATTAAGGAGAAGTACCTGAATACGCCTTTGACGAGCCTTAGAGAAACGATGAGCGCGGAGATAGCACCAAAGGCGAATGCGAGCAAGGAAAACACAAGATGCACGTTGTAGAACGTATTCTCATTAAATGCTGCCACACCCAAAAGGCCCACGCCCGTGAGGGCAAAGGTGACGAGTAGCTCCCTATGGTTCTTGCCAAAATCGGATAGAACAAGACCAGCTATGATTAGCAATACTCCTGTGACAAACACGCTGGCGGCCCATAAGATCGCGGATTGCGGTTGGACACCCAAGTCGCTTACAAGATTTAGACGCAAGTTGTAGTTCGGGTACAGGCCTTCCGCTACCGAAGTCAAGTAGATCGATTGTATCCAAGCAACAAGGAAAAGAACGCCTGCCACTTTACGTGCTCTATTCTGACTGCCGATCGTTGTTTTCCTTGAGATATTCTTCATCTCGCGAGTTGGAGTAGTTTCAGGCCGAGTAGCTTGGTCATATTCGGCGATCGACGCAGCGGCTATCGGCTTAGTTTCTGTAGGAGTAATGCCCTTGCCAAAATAGGACTTCACCCTTCCCCTTGTCAGGTAGAAGATGAAGATAGCGTAGATCACGACTCCCACCAATCCGAACCCAACAGTTAGGCCTGCAACGGATACTATGAGGCCAATAATTGAGGAAATGAGCGTCCAAGTCCAAGCCCAGCCGCGGCCCGTCCAGAGTCCAAACCCGAGTACGAACGAAAACATTGCAAATATCAACGGGAAAATCGCGATGACTAAGAGAAGAGTACCTACCAACTGTATGCTGGGCAAAAGCGCCAGCGTAGGGATTGTAACTGCCCCAAGAAAGAGCAGCAAGGCTGCTGTGGCTATATCTACGCCGCCGCCGAGGAACATCAGAATCGCAAGCGCCGAGACGCCGGTGGGCCTCCTAATTCCCCGTTCTGACGGCATGGGCGTCGCTTGTGGCATCACAGGTTCTGAAGGTGGTGTGAAAAGCGGCTGCGGTTCTGGGATTGGAACCTCACGAGGTTCACTGGGAGTGGGATAAGTGGGGGGAGGTAGTGGAGGCGGAATCGCAGTTCTTGCTGGTCGTAGCGAGGGTTGCGGGTAAAGCGGTTGAAGAGTTCGTCCACAGTTAACGCAGAAGTTCTGATTGGCCGAGATTGGTTTTCCACACCCGTCGCAGAACGGCGTAATCATCCCTTCCTGAACATCACCGCGGGGGCCGGAATAAAACCATGGCCCCAAGCAAATGCCTAATTCTCCATCCTTTACTTTGCTATTGCGAGGGCTGTCATGCCGATTGCGTTGTACTGCCTAGGAATAGAGTCCACCGCGCATACATTTGGCGCAAGCGTTGTAACTGACAGTGGGCGGATTCTATCTGATTCACGAGACGTTTACGCCTCTGCTCCCGGGAAGGGGATACATCCGCGTGAGGCGGCTGAGCATCACAGTGAAGTTGCCGCTGGCGTCATCTCGGATTCGTTGAAAAAAGCGGGCAGCGTCAAACCTTCGGAATTAGCCGGCGTCGGCGTCTCTCTAGGGCCCGGACTCGGCCCATGCCTCAGGGTGGGGGCGACGGTTGCCCGGTCCATATCGGCTTTCTTTGATATTCCGTTGGTACCCGTGAACCACGCCATTGGTCACATCGAGATTGGGATTCTCACAACGGGCGCCAAAGATCCATTGGTGGTACTCGTTTCTGGGGGTCACACAGCAATCGCAGCTTTTTCCGGGGGCAGGTGGAGAATATTCGGGGAGACCGAGGACATTACTATTGGAAACTTATACGACATGTTCGCGAGAGAGATTGACCTGCCATCGCCGGCGGGCCCGCAGATCGAGAAACTAGCAGGGAAGTCATCGCATTTCCTAACGCTCCCGTATGTAGTCAAGGGCAATGACGTCTCATACTCCGGGCTGCTGACCGCTTCCCTTGCGAAGTTTAGGTCTGGCGCAGGTCTGGAGGATGTCTGCTACTCGATGCAAGAGGTCTCCTGCTCGATGCTGGCAGAAGCCGTTGAACGTAGCTTGGCCTACACCGGCAAGAAGGAAATCCTCCTAACGGGAGGTGTGGCAGCCAATAAAACCTTGAAAGAGAAACTTGAGGCCGTCGCTGGGCTCCATGACGCCGTCTGCTACGTCGTCGATTCTGCTTATACGGGCGATTGTGGTGCGCAAATCGCGTGGACTGCAATGCTGGCACTTCAGGCTGGTTTGGCCACTTCCGCGCACGCGGCGCTCGTGAGGCCGAAATGGAGGTTGGAAGATGTCGATATCCCCTGGAGAAACAGCGCAAACTAGACTCATCTACAAGGGCGCCGAAGCCGAAATCTACCTCCAAGACTGGCAAGGGGAACTGGTAGTCAGAAAGAGCCGTATCCCGAAACCGTACAGGGTATCCGAACTCGATGAATCAATACGCCGGATGAGGACAGCCCACGAAGCGAATATGATGCACGAAGTAAGGAAGCTGGGAGTTCCGGTTCCCACAATTCGGCATATTGACCCCGAATCGACGACGTTGATTATGGACTATGTGAGGGGCCCCACATTGAAAGAGGAGTTGTACAAGCTCTCGATGTCAAAACGCCGTGAACGCTGTAACTCGCTAGGCAACATAGTCGCAGTAATGCATGAGGGAGGGTTTGTTCATGGGGACATGACTATTTCGAACGTACTATCCGAGGACGGAAAGCTGTTCATGATAGATTTCGGGTTGGGTGATTTCTCGAACGAGATAGAAGATATGGGCGTAGACCTACTCCTTCTGAACCGGGCGATGAAGAGTACTCACTACTCGTTCCACGCTGTCCTCTTCAATTCCTTCCTGAAGGGGTACGCAAAGACTATCGGTAAGAGGCGAGCGAGGGAGACTTTCCAGAAGATGGGTGAGATTGAGAAGCGGGGCAGATACTTTGAGAGGGGCTAGCAAGACTGTCTATTTCGCAACAACCAACCGGGGAAAGTTCATTGAAGCCACCCAGGTCGCTTCACGTTTTGGAATTAGGCTGAAGCAGTTGCGTGTAGAGAAGCTGGAGATTCAGTCAAACGATTTGGAAGTCATTGCTTCCTTCGCAGCGGTGTGGGCAGCGCGGTCAAAGAAGTGCCCAGTGGTGGCGGAGGATGCTGGCTTCTTCCTGAAATCGTTAGGCGGGTTTCCCGGCCCATACTCATCATATGTTTTCAAAACTCTGGGGACGAGTGGAATTCTAAGACTCATGAAGAACGCAAAGAACAGAAGGGCATCCTTCCGAGCAGCAGTGGCTTTTTGCACCCCTAAGACGCGCCCCTGGTGTTTTACAGGCGTGGTGGAGGGCCGCGTGAGCAGGGTGGCTAGGGGAACTCACGGCTTCGGTTTCGACCCGATCTTCATCCCCCGGAAAGGAGACGGGCGCACATTCGCTGAGATGGCTACTGAAGAGAAGAACGCCCTCTCACACCGTGCCATGGCTTTTGCAAGTTTCTTGAGATGGTTCAAGGCCGAACAGAAAAGGCTCTCGGGCTAGAGCGGTCACACTAACCTAGGATTGCCGAGATCGTTCAGGTTTGCTTTGTTCCACACTCGCCGCAGAACCTTGAACCCGGACGTAGCTTTGCACCACAGTTAACGCAGAAGCTTTCGTGTCTCGGTTTGACTTGAGGTGGCTCTGTAGTGCCGCGCGTTTTGACGAACGTTACCAGTACCACAAGGACGACGATGAGCATGACTATTGCAGCGAGCGAGAAGAACAGTGAATCACTTAATCCGGAAGCTGCGTACGCTGGGGTCATTCCAAAGTCCGTGTGCGTCACCTCGACCTGCCCGGTTGCGACGGACTGAGTTGTCAGCGTAACTTGGGAAATCTGCGTGTGTGCTTCATAGGTCGAGAGTGTTTGGGTGATGGAATAGGTTTGGGTTGGGTAACATGCCATTGAGGCTGGGTCACAGAAATAATTGTAGATTATGGACAATCCTGTGGATGTCGAGTATGGAACCCAGCCAGCGCTTGTTGAGGAGACCGTACTCCAGTAAACGTAGTTGCTTGCTGTGGTGTTGGCGAGGGTATCAGTTCTTAGAATAGGCACGGTTACGAGTGGATAAGCTAGTGATCCTAAGCTGAGAACCGCTACCGCTAGAAGTACGAGAGCGAAGAGCAGGGAGGGTGCAATGCGAGGCATAAGCAAGTCACCTCCCGGACCGGGTAATTACTCTACCTCAACCCCGGAGTACGTTGAACGCTCGAATGGAAGTGTAATTTAACCTCCAGGGAAAATGCGAACTCTCACGCCGTGACGGTCGCGACAAGTTAAATAATCGAGGGCCGAGGAGAAGGTAACAATTTCAAGTTTGGAGCACGTAATTCGTTGGCAAGGCTTTACACTAGTAAGCGGGGAAAGTCAGGGTCAACCCGCCCCATAAGCAAGAAAGCACCAGCATGGTGCAAGTATACGCCCGAAGAGGTAGAAGGACTAGTTCTCAAACTATCCCGGGAAGGTAATTCCCCCAGCACCATAGGAATGCTCATGCGTGATCGCTACGCCGTCCCATTAGTCAAATCACTTACGGGGAAGAATGTGCAGGAGCTACTGCAAGCGGCGAAGCAAGCCGGGGCGCTCCCCGAAGATTTGAGCGCGCTTCTAAAGAAAGCAGACCACCTTAGGCGCCACCTAGAGAAGAACCGGAAGGATTACGTTAACAAACGTTCCCTAGCTATGGTTGAATCGAAGATTCACCGCTTAGTTAAGTACTACCGGGCCAAGGGGCAACTTCGACCTGAGTGGCAATACAAACACGTTGTAGCGTCAGTGGCCTAATGCCTTCGGAAGGTAACCGTGAGGCTTTCATCGAACGCGCAAAAGCAGTTTCAAACGTAATCAAAGAGCACCTCCAATCAGACTCATTTTTCATGGTCGTATCCCACCACGACGCAGACGGCTTGTCATGCGCAGGAATAATGGGCGCCGCCCTAGCACGTGCCAATGCCAGATTCACAATTCGAATAGTCGAGGAATTACGCGAGGAATATGTGGACGACATCTCAAAAACAAAACCTGACATCGCAATCTTCACGGACATTGGAAGCGGCTACCTGGACCTCTTGAATTCCCACCTCGAAGCAAAGGCAACTCTCATACTTGATCACCACCCACCAAGCGCCGAGGCACCCAGCAGAATCACCCAACTAAACCCACATGAGTTCGGAATAGACGGGGCTACTATGGTTAGCGCCGCGGGTGTCACTTACCTTGTGACTCGCGCGCTCTCTGAGACCAACAAGGACTTGAGCGCCCTGGCAATCGTTGGGGCACTCGGCGACATGCAAGATAAGAACGAAAAAAGGTCGTTATTGGGGTTGAACGAGATACTGGTTGAGGACGGCATTTCATCTGGAAGCGTGAAGGTAGACACGGACCTTGTGGTTTACGGAAGAGAAACACGGCCGATTCATAGGTCATTGGCATTCACCACAACTCCTTACATGCCGAACCTGAGCGGCCGCGAAGACAACTGCCTAACACTCCTCTCCAACGCCGGAATCAAGCTGAAGGAGGGGGACAGATTCCGAACTATAGCTGACCTTAAGCAGGATGAAAAACAGACACTAGTCAACGCCATAATGGGTTACTTATCCTCCATAGGTTTTCAATCAAGCGTCGTTCTCGACATGGTCGGGTCTGTTTATACATTGGTTAATGAGCCCCCCGGCGGCCCGACGAGGGACGCGAGAGAGTTCTCAGCCTTATTGAACGCCTGCGGCCGCACAGGCAACCCATCCATAGGAGTCAGCGTGGGCATGGGTGATAGGAAAACTGCCCTAGAAGAGGCAAATGAAGTCGCGGCAGTCTACAGAAAGACGCTTGCAAGTTACATGGAATGGCTAACAAAATCACCTGACGCAATTCAGAAATTCAAAGCAATATGGGTCATTCGCGGCGAGAACCAAATTCAAGAGAGCATGACCGGAGCATTCTCTTCAATTCTCTCCTCGGCGGGCAACCTCTCATCCGATAACGCAATAATCGTCTTAACCAAAGCCAAGGACGGCGGGATCAAGCTCTCGGCCCGGGCGCCACCCAAACTTCTGAAGATGGGTGTAAACTTGGGTTCCGCACTCACCATAACGGCGAAGAAGTACTCTGGTTTTGGGGGAGGCCACAACGTCGCAGCGGGGGCCCACATAAAGGTCGACGACCCCACCCAATTCCTCCAGGACCTTGACCACGCCCTTCTTGACCAGATGAAAGAGAATGTTGGAAGCTGAAATCTCCCTCCGCTACCCTTCCGCAGTTTTCGCGAAGAGCGTCATGAAAGGAATCTTGCCTGACAACAAACTACCCGGTCGCCGGATGCAGGTTTACGCCAGCGTGAGCGGAAAGACGTTGAGAGTGCGCGTAAGGCACTGCGAGCGAGTTGAGACGCTGCAGGCAACCGTGCAAGATATTTTCCGGTGCATCCGTGCCGCCGAATCTTCTCTGATGAACCTCTCGGCTTCACGACAGCCTCTATGAAGCCTGCTGGAATTTTGCTCTGAACGATTTAAATACCGCCCAACCGGTACGTTGCTGAATTCCGAGGTTAAGGTGGGATACCGTTGTCTAAAGCTACGAGAAAAGTCAGGGACAAGTGGAGGCTTAAGGAATGGTATGACGTATACAGCCCACCATATTTCGGAGAAAATATCGTGGCGAGCATACCCTGCGAGGTCCCCTCCGCGATAATAGGGCGGGTTGTGGAAACTACACTTTATGACATAACGAATGACTTCGCCCACCAATCGATTAAACTATACTTCTTGGTCGTTAACGCGCAAGACCACAGGGCAAGTACGATTCTTAAGTCACACGAATACGCGTCCGATTATCTACGCAGCCTCGTCAGGCGGGGCAGCACCAGAATGGACGGCATCTTCACCGCAACTACGAGGGATCAGTACTCTTCCAGGGTTTCGATCGTGGCGTTCACCCGCGACAGGATCAAGGCGTCTCAAGAGCACGGGGTTCGCCAGATAATGCGGCAGATTGTTGAAGATAAAGCAGCCAACCTGAACTACGACCAGCTATCACAAGAGTTCGTGCTGGGTAAGTTGGGGTCCGACGTTTACAATCTCGCGAAGAAAATCGCACCCTTGAGGCATGTGGGCGTCAGAAAATCCAGGCTTGTCTCGATTCCTGCAGGAGTGATTGCAACTCCAGCCCAGGTCACGGAGCAGGCCAAAGCAGCACAGTCCGCTGTCGCAGCCTAGCGCGTCGTTCTCTTGTACATGCGTTTAATCTCTTCATGTATCTCGTCGAGTTCGCGTTGCAGCTCATCCACTTTGACGCTATCGTTGGAATCGTCCGCGCCAGATGTGGAAAACATACTCTTCAGCTGGTCAGCTTTTTCCGTTGCAAGGCGTAACCGCTCCTGAACGTCGGCCATCCTCTCGAGCCCATGCAGGAAACCGGCCAACCCAGCCGTCAACGCGCCTGCAGCTACTCCCGCAAGGAAGGAAACAACGTCAAAAACCATAATCTGCACACGGCATTTACCCTATCTTTGCCATATATGCTAATTTAAAGCGCTAAGGGCCAACGTTAACGAGTGGTTGGGTGGCGGAACGTGAAGGCAGTTGTTCTAGCTGCGGGGGAAGGAACTCGGATGTGGCCACTCGCAGCCACCAAGCCGAAACACCTACTTCCGGTTGCCGGGAAGCCGATCATCTCGTATCTTCTTCAAGCACTCGCTGATAATTCCGTGAGGGAAGTCATCGTCGTCGTCGGTTACATGGGTGAGCAGGTCGCGTCTGCACTGGGCGACGGGGCCAGCTACGGCCTCAGCATCGAGTACATAAGCCAGCCACGTTGGACAGGAACAGCTTCCGCGATTAAGATCACCCATGATGCTGTGGGAGATGACCCCTTCCTCGCAATATACGGGGACCTTTGGGTAAGCCCATCAGCCATCCAAGCAGTCGTCGAGAAATCGCAGGAATCTTCCAAGGTCATGGGGGTCGTGCGCGTAGAGAACCCCGCCGAATTTGGGGTCGTTACCCTTCATGGGGAAAGGGTTGCTGCAATACGCGAGAAGCCTTCGAATTCACGCAGATCAGAGGGCTGGGTAAACTCTGGCATCTACATCCTAGACCGGGAGGTTTTCGAAGCCATAGAGAAAACTACGAAGTCCAAGCGAGCAGAGTACGAACTGACCAGTTCCCTTCAACACTTGATCGACGAGGGAAAAGAGGTAAGGAGCGCGGTCATCGCGCGGGAAGACTGGATGGATATCGGCAGGCCTTGGGATCTCCTCGAAGCCAACGAGAGAGGCCTCGCAAACTTACCCCACCGTGTGAATGGAATCGTTGAACAAGGGGCGGTCTTGAAAGGCCCTGTATGGCTCGAGGAGAGCGCCTCAATCAAATCGGGCAGTTACGTTGAGGGGCCGGTATACATAGGCAAAGAGAGCAGAGTCGGGCCCAACGCGAGAATCCGCCCCTCCACGAGCATTGGAGACAACGTTTTCGTGGGGGCATCCTGCGAAGTCAAGAACAGCATAATCATGAACGGAACAAAGGTCCCACACCTCTCCTACTTAGGCGACAGCATAATCGGTGAAAACTGCAACATCGCTGCCGGAACAATAACGGCAAACATACGCTTGGACGAAAAAGTGATCAACGTGCATGTAAAGGGCCGAATGCAGAGCACGGGCAGGAAGAAGCTCGGCGTCATAATGGGTGATGCAGTTCAGACGGGAATAAACGCAAACATCATGCCGGGAATCAGAATCGGTTCAGGCGCGCACATCGGCCCTGGTACCGTCATCCTGGAAGATATCAAGTCGGGGCAGGTCGTATTTGCGAGGCAATCACTCGTGAAAAAGCCTGCGGCGAAGCGAAGGTAATTCTAGTGGGCTAGGCGTGTCTCTTCGTGCTTGTAATCGAGATGACGTCTCTATCTTTCAAAACATAGTCATCCGCGACTCGCATCTTCGACCTGATTTCAGTTGCGTAAAGGAATCCTTCCGCCAAGTCAGAATGAATCACTCCAGCGAATTGTTTCGCTGTCGTTCCGTATGGGACGAGGTATGCGTCGGGTAGAACCCTGCCCTTATGGTCGGTGAGCTTCTCGGGGTCTTCGACCGGATACACTGTCACCATCTGGAGAAGTTTGAAGAAAGCTAAGTTCAACGCTTCCTGAACTCCCGTTGACCCCAACGGTATGAGGACTTGTTCCTTTATTCTCGTAAGGGCGTCGACCTGTTCGGTTGAGAGCTTGCTCTTGTCGCTTATTCCGAAATTACCGTCACCTGGAACGTAGGAGACGATTCCCTTCTCAGCAGCTCTTCTCAGGGCGAGTTCAGCTTCGGCACAGCATGGAACTACCATGTAGCCCATTGCTCTCAACGCTTCCAGGTTCTTTTCAGCGGGTGGGACGTCCATTTTGTTGGCTGCGATCAGCAGGGGCTTCGAAGTCTTACGAAGTTCCGTAATTAGGCCAAGCAGGTTCTCATCGGACCAGGCGCTGGGTTTCTCAAAATTAAGTTTGGTCTTAGCCTTGGCTGAGAATAAGTGGTTCTTCCGAATCCCGAGCCCGCTCAGCTTCTCTTCTAATATTGGAAGAAGGTCACCTTTGGCCCCTTCGACCTGCCTCACGGCTCGGTCCCATTCTTTCTTGACAATCTGGAGAAGCCACATGTCCAGTTCATGTTCTAGAAAACGCACATCTTCCTTCGGGTCGTGGGTCCCCGGGTCGCACGGCTTTCCTTCAGAATCGGTTCCGCCAGAAGCGTCCACAATATGGATGAGTGCATCCGCCTGACGAATTTCGTCGAGAAACTGGTTTCCTAGACCTCGGCCTTGCCAAGCGCCTGGAACTAGCCCGGCGCAGTCAACGAGTTCAACTGGAACCAGGCGTATCGAGTTGACACACGTGGAGTTGCCGGGCGAATCGGCAACATTGAACTCGGGGTGCACACAGGGCGTCCTGACGTATCCCATCCCAATGTTGGGCTTTATCGTTGTGAAAGGATAGTTAGCGATCGGGACATGTGCTAGCGTAGCCGCACTGAAGAATGTGCTTTTCCCAACGTTCGGTTTTCCAACGACACCGACGATGCGAGGCAAATGCGAATTTCCTGCGGCGGGTTAGCTTCCCGAGGGGAGGCCTGTAATCCGGATTCCTGCGCCTTTAACTTTATAACGCATATTTATGCCGATGAGAAGTGCTGTGATCTGTTCCACTATTCGCGAATTCTCTAAGCGTCCCCCATCAATGGGCTTGACGCCGGGTATCTTTTTAGCAAGATCCATGACGACATTTCTTACCTCGAGGGAATCGCCACAGACTATCACATCCGAATCCACATCCCTGCTAATGTCTTGAAGTGACTCCGCGACCACATTGTGGAATGCGGACGCGATCTTAGTGTGCGGCGGAAGAAGCCTAACCGCCTGCTGCGCGGCTGAACCTTCCCACACTCCGAGCGCTGTAGACGCGCCGCCTCCTACGGCTGTGGAAAGGGGAACCACGACGTCCACGAATACGTCGTCTGGTTTGATGCTATCGTGAACTGACTTAATCATATCCACGTGGGCTGCGAAGGGGACCGACATGACGATTATGTCCGCTGCGGCTGCAGCCTTCGGATTTTCCATGCCTGAAACTGGGGGGTTGCCTCCGAGGATATCTCGAGCCTTCTTGGCGGCGTCCTCGGCTTTTTGCTGCTGCCTGGACCCTATGATGATTGTTTCTCCGGCCTTAGCCCACCGGAGAACCAATCCGAAACCTTGATCGCCAGTTCCACCGATCACCGCTATGGTTCGATTAGGCATAATCTAAGACACCGTGAAATTCTTGGCAGTAGAATACGGGATTAAAGGCTAGCTCCCCAAGTCCAGAACTGGAACGTTCTACCGCCACTCAGGTTGGAAACTCTTGGATGAACCCGCCCCTCATCATATACCGCGTCTGCTCGCGCGCACGCTTAATGATCGACCTAGCACTCGTATACAATTCGTCATGCGTCCGCTTCAATCTCGCAACACCTTGCTCAATCGCCTTCTCAGCAACTGCTGTGGCTTCACGCGGGAAGACTTCCCAATCGTCCATCGTAGGAATAATGTTCTTCGCCGATAGGCCACGCTCTTCTGCGACTTTGGCCAGTTCGTACGCCGCTGCTAGGCACATTTCATCACTGATCGTCTTTGCCCGAATGTCGATGGTCCCTCGGAATATTCCGGGGAAGCCTAGTGAATTGTTGAGTTGGTTGGGAAAATCGGAACGCCCAGTTGCGACAACTGCTGCACCTCCTTCCTCCGCTTCCCAAGGCCATATTTCCGGAATCGGGTTGGCGCAAGCGAAGACGATGGCATCATCACTCATTTTGGAAACTTGCTCCTTTGTCAAAACTCCTGGCCCTGGGGTGGATAGCGCTATACAAGCATCCGTTCCAGCCATGGCGACGTCGACGCCTCCCTCCCTCCCTTCCGCGTTAGTGGTTTGGGAGAGTTTCCATTTCTTTGGCGAGGCGTGTTCGAGGTCCTTTCTATTGCGGTGAAGTATGCCCTTACTATCGACGAGTACGAGGTTGCCTGGTTTCGCTCCAGCCGAGACCAAAAGACGAGCGAGCGCGACGTTTGCAGCACCTGCCCCAATCATTGACACTTTAACCTCGGACATTTTCTTTCCAACAACTTTGAGGGCGTTGACGAAGCCCGCGAGAACCACGGTGGCGGTTCCCTGTTGGTCGTCATGCCACACGGGGATGTCGAGCTGCCCTTGAAGGGCATCGAGCACTTCGAAACACTTGGGTTGAGCGATGTCTTCCAGGTTAATCCCTCCAAATGAGGGTTGAATCCATTTCACAGCGGCAACTATTTCTTCGGTCTTCTTGGTTCCGAGGCAGATAGGGAAAGCATCTATGCCGCCAAGATACTTGTACAGCAAGGCCTTCCCCTCCATGACGGGGAGCCCTGCTTCTGGCCCGATGTCACCTAGGCCGAGGATCCTAGAGCCATCGGTCACTATCGCTATGTTATTCCACTTGTTCGTGTTCTCGTAAACTGCCTCAGGCCTAACCTTTATTGCCTCACAAGCTTCGGCAACACCGGGCGTGTACCAAATCGCGAAGTCGTCAAATGAGCGAATGGGGCACTTTGGAACAATCTCAATTTTCCCGCGGTAAAACGGATGGTACTTCAGTGCAAGTTGTGCGGGTAGGTATGCTTTCCTTAATGATTCGTCGGTTGATTTCATTCCTCAACTTCCTTTCCTAGGTTGCAAGTCACTTAAATAGCAGCGCGGCTGTCAAACTGCCGGAAGCTCAGAGAAAAACGCCATTTGTCTTAAAGCTTCACAATAATTGGTTGCGGTCGAAATATCCCATGGGCATGTACAAGTACTTGATTCAGACGTGGAATCAGCGAGAGAAAACGGACCTACAACAGTATCTCCGGCAAGTCGCCATAAAATGGAGAAGGGAACCAACTGTTCACAGGGTTGAGTACCCTACAAGGCTTGAACGAGCAAGGGCTCTTGGCTACAAGGCTAAGCAGGGGTACGTGGTCGTTCGCGTTCGCATAAGGAAGGGAGGAGCCCGCAAGCCGCGCCCTAGGGCAGGTCGTAGGCAGAAAGCCCTCGGCGTGACGAAGTACACACGAGCTATGAGCTTGAAGAATATTGCGGAGCAGAAAGCAAAGAAGAAGTTCCCAAACCTTCGAGTCCTAAACTCGTACTACGTTTGGGAAGACGGGATGCACCACTGGTTTGAAACGATATTGCGTGACCCACACAATCCTTCCTCCGCAATTGCGTAGGATCAGCGTCGTCGAAGCGCTAATGGTCTCTACGTTCGAGACTCACTCTTCCGCCTTTGTGTGAGGCGGTTACATTGGATAAGCCGTTAGTTGTCATAAAGCTAGGGGGCTCTGCCCTCACCGATAAGAGAAGAATCTACACTCCGCGAATCCCCGCAATCCATACGGCCGCCAAACAAGTTGCAGAAATTCGAAAACATTGCTCAGTTGTCTTAGTACACGGGGCGGGAAGCTATGGCCACATTCCAGTTAGAAAATACGGCCTCCAACGCGGCCTGAGAAGTCCCAAGCAACTCAAAGGGCTGAGTTTGACAAAGTTCAAGCTGTTGGAGTGGGAAGGCCTACTCAACGAAATTTTCCTAGAGCATAGAGTTCCCGTCATCCCGTTTCTTGCGTCCGATTTCGTCACCACGAAGAAAGGAAGAATCGTTTCAGCGGAACTAAAGCCGTTAACGAACTGGTTGCGTTTAGGCTGCGTTCCAATCACAGGGGGTGACATAGTGCCGGATCTTAGCAATGGCTTCTCGGTACTCTCTGGTGACCAGATCGCTGCATTCATCGCAGTAAGGCTCAAGGCGAAGAGGTTGGTCTACGCCGTTGACGTTGACGGAGTATTCAACTTCGACCCGAACCGTAATTCAAAGGCTCAGCTTATCGACTCCCTTACGCAAGCCTCGGCCGCTCGCCTAGTTTCAAAAGTGACCTCGGGAACCACGCCGGACGTGACTGGGGGAATGGCGGGAAAAATAGGAGAGTCTCTGGCAGCAGCGCGGCATCGCATACCTGTTTACTTTGTGAACTTGACCAAGGATGATAGGCTTCGCAAGGCTGCGTTAGGACAAAATGTAGTGGGTTCTAGGCTCATAACGGGCTGACGGCTAGAGCAATGGAAGCTCGCCCGTTATCTTGTCAACAAGCTCTGCGGGTGCCGGACCGATACCTACGCACGTGGGAGTGCCAGGTTCTACTTGAGTGAGGCCGCTATCGTGGATTATCGCTGAAGCCAAACCTAATTCCTCCGCACCCCTCTTGAGATCGAGCAGGTCGCTTTCAGAATTCACCTTGACTACAACCTTCGCCTGCCCTTCGTGGAACCATTCCCTCCACCAGTCCGGATGTTGCCTGCGCGTCTCCTCAGCAACCGTGATGGCCGCGTGGCCAACCTGTACAGCAATCTTACCTTTCCCCATATCCAAGTCGCGTCTGACCGCAACCACCAGTTTATACTTGAAATCTGACGTAGCCGGAGCCCCGCCTTTTATTCAACCATGTGGCAAATAAGTGCGAACAAGAGTCCGGTGTTCAAGTTGAATACACATGCCGTCCAGTGCGTTGAGATTAGCGCAATCGCCCACGCGACGGACGATCTCGAGAAGGTTCAGGCCGCGCTTACAAAAATTCTGCCTGAATCCTTGAAGGGGCGGCAACTCTTCACGAGAAGGTACCTGGAAGGGCACTACAGGAACCCTATCACCACTTTTGAGGCAAGGCTTACAAAGCCTGCAGAGGTTGAAGAATTCACAACCAGCTTCTTCCGTCATCTAACAAAGAGCGAGAAACTGCGGATCGAGAGAGACCTCGCTCTCCACTCGGACATGGAAGGCAACCTTTACGTCAGAATTGATAAGCAAAAGGCGTTCGGTGGAGTCGTCGAGCTCGGGGAAGAGGATCCAATTCGTGTCCGGTTGAAGTTCAATCGCCTAAGCGGCGAAACCACGGAACTCATGAAGACAATCTTGGGAGCTGAGTAGTCTGGCGAAGTATGTAGACCTGCACGTAATTCCCCGAGTTGAGGACGAAAGGTCATGTAGGCGAATGGCTGAGCTGATAAGAATCGCTGGTTACTCTGCTGTAGGATTAACGATTCCTACTGGCTTGCTGCGTGAGAGGATTACCTTACTAAGGAATGTCTTCCATGAGGCTGGACTTGAGACTGCGCTCCGAATAGACTTGACTTCAACTTCGAGAATGGAACTGCTTCGGTTGCTGCGACGGTTCAGGAATTCATACGATGTTGTCGCAGTGAAGTGCGTTAACCCTCGCGTTGCAACCGTCGCTTGCAGGGATAGACGAGTCGACGTCATTTACTTTGACCATACGAACAGAGCTGTCAGATTCACCCATCCACTCGCCAACCTTCTTCGAGGAGCCATCGAATTCAACCTAGTCTCCACGCTCCTTAAGGAATCGAGAGGTGAAGTGCTCTCTGCAATCATGAAACAGTGTGCAATTGCTCGAGAGCACAAGGTCAGAGTAGCCCTATCGAGTGGATGTAACCATCCAGAGCTAGTTAGGAGCCCGCTTCAAATCTGTGCCCTCGCCTCCGCGATGGGTCTATCCGAAATGCAGGCCCTTGCTGGCGTATCCTCAACACCCCTTTCGATCATCAAACGCAACTTAGCCCATCGTTCACCGCAATTCGTAGAAGAAGGAGTGCGTGTCGTCTTACCCAAGGTGCATTAACGATAATGGCAAAGCGTTACATCCTAGTCAAAGTTGTTTCGGACCAACCTGTATCACGGGACCAGTTTGGAAGTGCTGTTATTGATTCAGTTCGGAGGAACTTTGGCGAGATTGGCCTGTGCAGAATTGACCCTAAGGTTGTACGTTTTGACGGAGTAGGATCACGCGCTATTGTGGCCTGCAGAGCCGGCGCAGCAGGCGAGCTTCAAGCCGCGGTTACCCTGATTTCCGAAGCCGCCGGAACCCCTATCACGCCGTTGGTTGTTGGCGTTTCTGGAACGATAAAGGCTCTTGGAAAAAGAAGGCCAAGGTAACTTTTTCTTTCGGGCAACATGCTTTGAGTCCGGGGATGAAGAAGCCAGTCCCAGTCAGATCTTTTTGCTGAAGATATGACGATCTCAGCGACGGGCGGACCCCACATGAAACGATGCACGCAAACGATTACAGCCTATGCGTTTGCCGTTCCGTGACTTAGTGATTGGTCATCCAGTCACAGATTTAGTAGTCAATGTGCTGTACCTCAAGGGTTTTATTGGAGAAACTTACTGAAAGGGCCAAATTTCGCTTTAGGTGAATTGTTTTGTCAATGTTTGCTGTTCCAGGCGCTTACGACCGCGCAATCACTGTATTCTCGCCTGACGGGCGACTGTTTCAAGTCGAGTATGCATCTGAAACCGTCAAGCGGGGCGCGACGGTTCTTGGCGTCGTCTGCCCTGAAGGGATCGTCCTAGCCGCAGAGGAAAGGCCCACCTCCAAGCTACAGGATCCGAACTTCATGTGGAAGATCTTCCAAATCGACGAGCACGTGGGCGCTGCGGTTGCGGGTTTGAATTGCGACGCACATATCCTAGTCGATCAAGCAAGAGTTTACGCTCAATCGAACCGTTTACTGTACGACGAACCAATCGATATCGAAGTCCTGACGAGGCGAATTGGCGAGATAAAGCAACTCTACACACAACATGCAGGTGTCCGCCCATTCGGTCTTTCAATGCTTTTCGGAGGATTAGACCGCAAGGGAAGCCGACTTTTCTGGACCGATCCCAGTGGAGCATTCTTTGCTTTCAAAGCTCTGGCGATCGGCGCCGGGGGAGATGCCGCAAACGAAATCCTCGAAGCGGAATACAAGGATACAATGAGCCTTGATGATGCGATCCTCCTTGCTATCAAGTGCATGAGCAAAGTCATGGAAGACAAGTTGGACGCGCAGAAACTTCGCATCGCTACTGTACCTGCAGCGACCAAGAAGTTTGCTAAAATGCCGCAGGAAGAAGTAGAGAAACATATCAAACGGCTGGATTCCTCGAAAAAGGCCGCTAGCCGATGAGTGAAACATTCAGTACGGCTCGAATTTCAAAAAGCGGGGAAAAGTTCGAAATCCTAGTGAAGCCTGAACTAGCTTTAGACTACAAAATGGGCAAGCCCGTCGGCCTATCGCAATTTCTCGTCATAGAGGAAATTTACAGCGACGCCGGAAAAGGAACGCGGGCATCCGCCGAGAAACTTGAGAAAGCCTTCGGCACAGTAGATCCGGTTAAGATCGCCGAAGAGATAATGAAACGTGGTGAGCTTCAACTCACAACGGACCAAAGGCGACAATTGGTTGAAGATAAGCGCAAGCAGATAGTTGCTTTCATCAGTAGGAATTGCATAGACCCACGAACGGGAACCCCGCACCCGCCAATAAGAATCGAACAAGCATTGGCTCAGGTCAAGTATTCAGTCGACCCTTTCAAGAGTGGGGATGAACAGGCTAAGGATATCATTGAGGAACTTCGCATCCTCTTACCTATCAAAATGGAACAGATGCGAGTTGCGGTCAAAATACTTGCCGAATTTGCACCTAAAGGTTATGGGGCTCTCAAGGGCTACGGAACGATCTCCAAAGAAGAATGGCAAGCCGACGGCGCACTAGTTGCTGTTGTTGAGATGCCTGCCGGAGTATACGGCCCGTTCATCGAGCGGCTCGGTAAGATTACGCAGGGCACCATCCAATCGAAGGTGCTAAAGTAGAAGCCTAGGTGTCGAAACGAAAGCTACGTAGCGCAAGAAACAATTGTGCGAAAAAGCACCGGCAATCGTAACTTTCAGCGAACGGTTCACGCGTTCAGAGAGGTTTGACCCTCCCGCTCCTTCGCCGGATCATAATGGCTACGAGGCCGAGAATCAACACTGCTGCCACGGTGAGGACAAGGCCCTCGGATGATGGCGCAGAGCTAACACTACTGCTTTGAGCCAGCATGGTCGTCTCAATGTTCTGAATAGCGAATGTAGTGGTCGTTGCATAGGTCTGGGTTGTGCTTTGAATCGCCGTATTCAAAGTGTAAGCGGTGAAGCGGACAGGGTAGACTTCTCTACCCGCAAAAACGAAAGCATACTGCCCACTCTGCGGCGCGGTCCAGTTCAAGTCTGATGAAGATGCGACTGTGCGAACCGGAGCAGGCCAGGACCCATTATTGCAGGCATAGCTGTCGACATAGTCCAGCTGCCGGGGGTTCATTATGTAAAAAGAGATTATCTTCGGAGCGTCAAAGTGAAGGAACACTTGTTGTGACGCCACAGCGTCATACACGAAGTACTCATAGTAGAGGCAAGTGTATACGTCAATTTCTAGATGCGGACTGTTCTTAGCTAAGTTGAGGACGTGACCGTGAACTTTCACCTTCGCCTGGTCAAGCAAGAATGAATTCGCTTGATTATTGTAGGTGGCTGGCGCTCCAACAAAGCGCAGGGGCTGAGTCATCGTAGAGGTCACGACAGCCTGCGAAAATTCGCTGCCCGTTGACGTGACAAATATTGTGTTGGTCTCCGTTGAAGCGGTTTGGTAAGGCACCAGTTGAGACATCAACAGGGGGCTAAGTGACGAAACAAGAAGCAGCACTATTACCAGGAGTTTTGCCATAAGCGTCCGGTCTGTTATGGACACCTGTCTGACCTTGCCTACATTAGTCTATGCTTGAAGACCTAAGTGAAGACGGGTTTTGTCAGGGGTTGAAATCTCGCTGAATCGTGTAGCTGTCAAAATATTGGAGAATGCATATAGCTAGAAACTCTCGTAAGGCTCGATGAAGGCAGCTCTCTTGAATTCAAGCAGCAAAGCTTGTTCAGGCCTCATGCTCGTGTTGGCATTGTTATTTCTACTGATGACCGTCTCGGGAGTAGCAGCTGCACGCTGCCATGTTACGAACGTATCGTACGCCTACCCGCACCAAGCTGACCCCAACCAGCCAATTACGGTCGGTACAACCGTGAGTGGCTCGTGTGCTTCGACTGGGATGGACTATTATTCACTGAGGGTTGACCTGGTAGACCCGGCGTCTAACTCCATCGCACGCAACAGCACACCCATCGGTTACAACGCAAACAACTTCACAGTAACCGCAGAGGATTCCGCAATAACCCCATCAGTTAACGGAACATGGCCTCTGCAGGTCTACGTGTATGTGATACGTGCTGGCGGAACGAGCGGGGCGTTTTTGCTCGATTATCAAACCGTCAGCAACGTGACAATTGCAGTAGGAGCAGTAGGTGCTACACCCGTGCCAGAATTCAATATTGGCTTAGGTTTCACCATTTTCGTATCCTTGGCCATAGGGACCCTGCTCTCAAGGACGAGCCGTCGTAGAGGAACTTGGTCTAGAGTTCGTCATCCAGGCGTAGGCTAAGGAAGTTGTTGATTCCTGGTATGAAGGCAACGCCGAATTATTCCCAAAACTCAATCCAACTCTCAACATGCGCTATTCATGCGCAGCGCTTAGGCCTGTGGTTTAGGTTCGTACCGGGAAATCAACAACCTATATGTAGCAGTCTCCTTGTTTCTGCTCGAATTCGCTTACAAGTTTGAGTTGGAACGGTTGACGATACACGCAGAAAAGAAGCAATTAGTAGGCCCGGGCGAACTGCTGGCAGAAGGCCCCTTTTTTGCTGGGGAGAACACATACCGTGAGGGTTCGAAGGTCTTCTCTGCACGGGTAGGGTTGGCAGAGGTCATTGGAAACAAGCTTGTCGTAGTCCCAATCAAGGGGGCGTACATTCCACGCCTCGACGATATTGTGGTCGGGCGTGTAACTGATATCGGAATGTCCGGTTGGCAGGTTGACATCGGTGCGCCTTACCCGGCGATGTTGCCCGCCTCGGAGACTCCGCTACAGCACGACCGGGATTCTGTGCGCCGTGATTTAGGGCACATCTACGGAGTCGGCGACCTCATGATCGCACAAGTCATAGCCTTCGACCGAACGCGAGATCCACTCCTGACCACGAGAGGAAGAGGGCTCGGCAAGATGACCTCGGGACACGTGGCTCGAATAACGCACGCAAAGATACCGCGAATCATCGGGAAGAAGGGTTCAATGATAACAATGTTGAAGAATGAGACTCAGACCGATATCATTCCAGGCCAAAACGGCGTTATCTTGGTAACTGGAAGAAACCCAGATAACGAAAGAACCGCAGTAGAAGCAATTTACATGATTGAACGCGAGGCACATACGACTGGCCTTACCGATCGCGTAAAAGCAATGATTGTGGAAAGAATGAAGGGAAAAACAGTTGGGTAGACACGAACAAGTTCGCCTAATCGATAAGAACGGCCTTCGTGTGGACGGCCGACGCCTTGATGAACTCCGCCCACTAAAGTTGGAGGTTGGAATTCTAGACAAAGCAGATGGATCCGCATATATCGAGCACGGGAAAAACAAAATACTCGCAGCAGTGTACGGTCCGAGAGAAGCCCACCCGAAACACATAGCCCTTGCAGACCGGGCTGTGGTCAGATGCCGATATCACATGGCCCCATTTTCAACTGACGAGCGGAAATCACCAGCCCCCTCTAGGCGAGAGTTGGAGCTTTCGAAAATGATCAGGGAATCGCTTGAGCCCGCAATAATGTCAGAGTATTTCCCGAGGGCAACGATAGACCTATTCATCGAAGTGTTGCAAGCTGACGCCGGAACAAGGTGCGCTGGAATAACCGCGGCCTCGCTCGCTTTGGCAGATGCAGGAATTCCGATGCGCGAGCTGGTTGCAGCTTGTGCCGCTGGGAAGATAGATGGCAAAGTGGTTTTGGACCTCTCGGACATTGAAGATAAGCAAGGAGACGCAGACCTGCCTGTAGCATACATGCCAAAATCAAACGTTATCGGTCTCCTGCAAATGGACGGTTCTTTGACCGAGGAAGAATTCAAACAAGCTCTAGATTTGAGCACCAATGCGTGCCGACAAATCTACGACATGCAAAGGGAGGCACTGCGCCAGAAATACCATGTCGTGAGAGACGAAACAGAGGCGGAGGAAGTGGCGGAGGTTCACGCTTAATGTCAGCAACGCATCAACTTTCCCCTGTAGCCAAACTGGAGCAGAAGACTGTCCATGACCTAATAACAAAGGGAAAGCGGCTCGACGAACGAGGCCCGCTGGATTACAGGCCACTAACGATAATGATGGGCACGGTTGAGAAAGCAAACGGATCGGCGTACGTTTACCTCGGGAAAACCAAAGTCCTAGCTGGGGTGAAGATACAACCAGGGACCCCGTTCGAAGACACGCCTAACGAAGGAATTTTGACGGTCAACTCGGAATTCGTACCCATGGCCTCGCCAACCTTTGAGGCCGGGCCGCCTGACGAAGATTCAATCGAACTGGCCAGAGTAGTTGACCGGGGCATAAGAGAGTCCAAAGCCATAGACTTGAAGAAGCTCTGCGTCGTGCCCGGCAAGAAAGTATTCGTGGTCTTCGTGGACATTTACACCCTCGACCACGACGGCAACCTAATCGACGCAGCGGGGATGGCGGCCCTAGGAGCCCTGATTAACGCCAAGATGCGTGAATTCGAAGTCAAAGACGGCGAACTTGAGTTCAAGGATAAGATGATGCCACTACCCATGCTCGACTATCCAGTTCCAATCACCTCAGCAAAAATCGATGGCTCAATCGTCCTCGACCCTTGCCTCGAGGAAGAGCAGGTGACAAGCAGCAGGTTAACCGTCACAACCGGCAAAGACGATCGAATCTGCGCCATGCAAAAAGGAGGCCTCGGAGTCTTCACTCCCGAAGAGGTCAAGCAAATTGTTTCAACTGCCATAAACAAATCCCGGGACCTCCGCCAAAGGATTCTATCAAAAGTGAACTAATGTGGGAAGAACGTACAAGGTCGGTCCGTCGGGTAGCTTCGGAGCCCGCTATGGGACGGTGGCTAGGAAGAGATACTCAACCGTCGTAACCACATTAAGAGCCGCGCATGAATGCCCCCAATGCCATTTGTCGGCCGTAAAACGTATGTCCATCGGAATTTGGCTTTGCGGCCGCTGCGGTTTCGAATTTGCTGGTGGCGCATATACCCCAATCACAAAACTGGGCCAAGTTGCCGAAAGAGCGGCACGCGCGGGAGTCGCGTCCAGCCTTGACGCCGAACTCAAGGCCGAGAAAGCAAAGGTAAGGGAAGCCGAGGCCAAAGCTAAGACAGCTAAGAGAAGGCGAAGAAAGGCTGAGACAAAGAAACGCGAAGAGGCGGCGAAGGGAACCGAGGCGGGTCCCGCCGAGGACAAAGCTGCTTAATCAACAACGCAACTTGGGTAGATATCGGCTGACTAAGGCCCGCGCTACTGTCGGCGTGGTTTTTCGTACAAGGCAACAGATGGACGCCATTGCCCAAGGCCTGGGCCCTGAGCTAAGGCATCCCGCCGGTGAGAGAGCCACCGCAAAAATTGTCATCCGCGGGAGGAAATTGAGCCTTCGATTCGAGGCGAACGATTCGGCGGCACTTCGAGCCATTATGAGTTCCTACCTCAGACTGCTGGCTGCTTCACTGAACGTCTCTGACTCTCTAATGCAACTTGAACGCTCACATGCACCTGGAAAAACCGATAATAGCACTGATTAACAGCGAACCAACTAAACCAGGCGGTCGCCTATGATTCAGGATTTGGACGCGGAGATGCGGAAGCGGGATGTTAACGCAATCGTAGTTATTGGGGACACAACCCTCGCCAATCCTGATTTGATCTATGCCGTGGGCGGGAACCTCGCCCGGGGCGGAATCTACTTCAAACGAGAAGGAAACAAGCCCCTGTTACTCGTGGGCAACATCGATCTTGGCAGTGCTAGGAAGCTTGGACGCGTTCATAGAATTCAGACTTACACCGACTGGGGTTTCGAGAAACTTGTAAAGAAATATCGCCGAAGAGACGAAGCTATGCCTCGCCTAATTTCCACCGTCCTCAGACGAGAAGGTGCATCCGGGAAGGTCGGACTGTTCGGCAGAAGTGACCTCGCTTCTGGAATTTATTTGGCAAACCGGTTGAGGGCGCTCGGCGTTAAGGTTGTCGGTGGTCAGTCGCCGACTATTCTCGAAGCCGCGCGGGAGACCAAGGACAAGAGGGAGTTGGATGAAATACGAAGTGTTGGAACAAAAACGGCAGAAGTCGTCGGTGAAGTCGTCGATGTTTTGAGGAACATGAAGAGGACACGCGGACATTTCCAGATCAGTAAGAAACGAGCCACAATCGGATTGGTCAAATCAATAATCGCAACCAAGATCGCGAAGAAGGGTTTGACTGCGCCAGAGGGTACGATTTTCGCGATAGGGCCATCTGGCGCTGATCCCCACAACAGTGGGGTCGATTCGGACGAGATAAGGAAAGGCCGGTTGATCGTTTTCGACATATTTCCGCAAGCGGAGACCGGATACTGGTTCGACCTCACACGAACCTATGTCGTCGGCAGGGCGGATGCCAAAGCTAAGCGCCTCTATGAGACTGTGTACGAAGCTCAGGCTACCTCACTGGACTTTGTGAAGGCTGGGTTGAAGGGAGAGGAGGCGATGGTGGCGGCTTGTGATGTAATAGAACGGGCCGGCTACAGAACCGTGCGGGAGGTTTACGAGGGTAAAGCCAAGGCCCTGTTCTCAGGGTTCAATCACTCTCTCGGGCACGGAGTTGGCCTGACAATAGGTGAGCGGCCAGGCCTCGGTCTATTGAGTAAAGACCTGTTGAAGGCAAACGGGGTTGTGACTGTTGAACCGGGTGTCTACCTGCCCAAGTATGGGGGCGTCAGGATTGAAGACACGGTGAAGATAACACAGAAAGGATACGAGAACTTGGTGCAGGTTGAGAAAGAACTGGAGATCCTGTAGGGAATGGCTTTAGATTGAACACCAAAATTGTCGACGTAAAGGTCCCCGATGGATGCAACGTAATATTGGGGCAGAGCCACTTCATCAAGACCGTTGAAGACCTGTACGAGGCCCTCGTCAACGCAGTTCCAACCATAAAGTTCGGCCTGGCGTTTTGCGAATCGAGTGGACCGTGCTTAGTTCGAGTTGACGGTAACGATTCTGAACTGAAGGATTTGGCGTCGAAAAGTGCCTTCGCCTTATCTGCAGGTCACAGTTTCATAATCTTCATGAGAAATGCGTACCCGTTAAACGTCCTTGATAAGGTGAAGGCGGTTCCGGAAGTGTGCAACATTTTCTTGGCCACAGCTAACCCATTTCAGGTAATCCTTGCCGAAACAGAACAGGGACGAGGTATCCTAGGGGTCGTGGATGGTTACGCGTCTAAAGGAATTGAGACAGAAAGGGACGTGCACGAGCGGAAGGAATTCCTAAGGAAAATAGGCTACAAACTCTCAACTTGATTTTGCCGTCGATCTCGTTGACGCACGATACCAACGCATCCCGGCTGGCGTATCTTCGAGGCCGATTCCTAAGTTCGCGAGGCTCTCCCGAATGGAATCGGCGCTTGCCCAGTCGCCTTTCTTTCTTGCGTCCTCCCGCATTTTAAGGAACAGCTTCAGGAGACCGTCGAACTGCTTGTCTTGCGAGGCATTCGTTGGGCGCAGTATGCCGAATACACCGCCAAAATAGTCGAAGGTCTGGATTACCAAGTCAACAGAGCCGCGACCGATTGGCCGGGAAGCATAGGGCTCGACGTCTTTAGCATAGGCTATCACTGCTGCCAAGGCGCGTGGTGTATTGAAATCCTCATCCATTGCCTCCACAAAGCGCTGTGTTGCTTCAGACGACAACCTCTCTACTTCTGCGTCCCGTTCGCCGCCCGGTTTCATGGTCTCTGCTAAGGCCTTGAACTGATTGTATACCGCACGCAATTTGTCGAGAACTTGTTCTGCTTGAGTGATATTAGATTCGTCGAACTCCAATTGGCTGCGGTAGTGCCTCATACCATAGTAGAGCCGGAGGGCTTCAGCGTCGTGCTTGCGAAGGGTTTCCTCTATGGTTATGAAATTGCCCATCGAATGCCCCATACGTTCGCCGCGCGTCATGAGTAACCCCCCATGCACCCAGAATCGCACGAGCGGCTGGACACCCGTCGCCGCCTCTGCCTGAGCAATCTCCGCCTCATGGTGTGGGAAGACCAAATCGAGTCCGCCTCCGTGCAGGTCGTAGGTGGGGCCAAAATAGGTGGTTGTTATTGCCGTATCTTCAATATGCCAACCAGGCCTCCCCTTGCCCCAGGGGCTTTCCCATGAAGGCTCACCAGGTTTCTGACTCTTCCATAGGGCGAAGTCCACCACGTTCCTCTTTCTAGCATCGGGATCGATCCTATGCATCACTAACTGCTCAATCTTTTGCCCCGAAAGTTCTCCGTAGCGAGGGAACTTCGCGACATCATAGTAAACATCCCCTTCCACTTGGTATGCAAATCCCTTCTGGATAAGCGTCGCAATCTGCGCGATTATTTCAGGGACGTGCTCCGATGCCTTGGCGTATAGGTTAACGCTGGTTATTCCAAGCGCTTCCATGTCGCGCATGAACTCCTTCGTAAACCGATCTGCCAAACGCAGGGGGTCTTCGCCGGACTCGTTGGCTCGCGCTATGATCTTATCATCGATGTCTGTTACGTTCATCAAGTAGAAGAGACTGAAGCCTCTAGCCCTTAGGTACCTTGCAATAATATCATAAGCCAAATACGTTCTTGCATGGCCGATGTGGCTGTGGTCGTATACGGTAGGCCCGCATACGAACATGTAAACCCGGTTGCCTCGCGCCGGCTTGAATTCCTCGACCGACCGCGTACTAGTACTATAAATCCTCAAACCCAAAGCGACCTCCCCCAATGATATCGGATAAGTTCTAACGGCTGTAATAGTTCGTGATCAGTTAAGCGCAAGAGCCCGGGTTCCTTCGCAAACGCGTTCACCCATATTCCTCGCCGTCTTGGCAGACGAAGCTTCTTGACATCTAATTAATCTTATGATGAGGCACGTCCTCGCAACTCGAACTCCGCAGGGCTGCGGTGCGCTGAGCAGTTGAGTGAGCAGTTTTTCGAAGTTGGTCGTGGTATGAGTTTGCCAGAGTTTCTTCGAGGGTTGGATTTGATTTTACCCTCACACATATATTGAACGGAAGGTTCCAATCTGCAAAATGGATGATTCTCGGCATGGCACAAGCGATTCTCAAGTCGGAGAAGAAGGGCGATGAGCTCGTGGTTCAGCCCGAGGTCAACATCGGGACTCTCGGGCATGTTGATAATGGCAAGAGTACGCTTGTGCAAGCCCTGACCGGTGTGTGGACCGCCCGGCATTCGGAAGAACTTCGTAGAGGAATTACAATCAAGATAGGGTACGCTGACGCATTCATCTACAAATGCCCGAAATGTCGTGCTCCAAGCAATTACACGACGCGGACCAAGTGCCCGAACTGTGGCAGCGAAACCAAGTTCGTTCGGGCCGTGAGCTTCGTTGATTGTCCCGGCCACCACAGCCTAATGGTCACAATGCTTTCGGGCTCATCGTTGATGGATGGGGCACTCTTCGTGTTAGCTAGCAATGCAAAGTGCCCCCAAGCACAGGATAGGGAGCACCTCCTGGCAGCCGAGAGTGTGGGGATCAAGAACCTGATATTCGTCCAGAACAAGATCGACGTTGTTACAAAGGAAAGGGCAATAGAGAACCACAAAGAAATTAGGGCATTCGTGAAAGGAACGATCGCTGAAGAAGCACCAATCATACCAATCTCAGCCCAACATGGAACGAACATCGATGTTGTGTTGAAGGAGATTGAGGACCGGATACCGACACCTAAGCGCAACCTTACCGCGCCAGCGCGCGCATACGTGCTGAGGTCTTTTGAGGTGAACAAACCGGGAACTGAAACGGATGACTTGGTTGGGGGGGTGATCGGAGGCTCAATAATCCAAGGCGCCTTCAGGGTCGGAGATCAGGTCGAAATTAGACCTGGAATCCTTGTGCAGGAAGGCGGAAAGAGTAGGTACGAACGCTTAGTGACTACAGTTAGGAGTCTCAACGTTAGCAGAGGCCCGGTACAGGAGGCAAAGAGCGGCGGCTTGGTTGGAATAGGTACCGACCTAGACCCGTCTCTTACGAAATCAGACGGCCTCGTCGGAAGCGTGGCTGGAAAAATTGACACACTACCACCTTCATTGGGAAGTATTACGCTAGACGTCAAGCTCTTCGAGAAAGTCGTTGGAACGGAACAGGCTGTGCCAGTGGACAAGATACGAACAAATGAAGCGTTGGTGTTGAACGTAGCAACCACTGTGACATCGGGCCTCGTCACTTCTGCCCGCGAAAACGTAGCGGACGTTGCTCTCAAGAAACCCGTCTGCGCCGAGGGCGGGGCGAAAGTCGCCATAAGCCGCAGAATAGCTGATAGCTGGCGACTCATTGGTTTTGGAACGCTGAGGGCATAGAAATGCCCGTAAAGGTTATTCTAGATTCGAATTTCCTTATGATACCGTTCCAATTCAATCTCGATGTCTTCCAGGAAATTGAATTTCTTCTTCAGAAGAAAGTAGATTTCATTGTCCCTTCAGCTGTTAAGAGTGAGCTGACGGGTATCTCTTCAAGAGGGGGTGAGGGAGCCGCTGAAGCTTCCTTAGCGCTTCAGCTTGCGTCACGGTGCCGTGTTGTAGAGGTGACTCTTGATCCGGGTGAGACGGTTGATGATGCGATCGTTAAGGCATCGCAAAAACTAAGAGCGGTCGTTGCGACAACCGACATCGCCCTCAAGAAGAGGCTAAGAGATATTAACATCCCGGTCGTGTACCTGAGAGACAAATCAAAACTAGAAGTCGACGGAATAGAGCCTGCCTATATGTAAAAGAAATTTACGGTTGTGTTGAGGTAAGTCAAATGTTTCGATTAGTCACCGTTGAAGATATAGTCAGAATTCCCCCAAAGAGCTTTGGCCACCCCATCGATAAAGCGGCCAAGGAACAGATCAAGCTGAAGTACGAGAACAGCGTGGATGAAGAACTCGGCTACGTAATCCTCGTCGTTGATGTAGATGTTGACCCGGTTGGAAAAATACTTCCGGGTGATGGTTCTACCTACCATAAGGTCAACTTCAAACTCCTTTCCTTCTACCCAGAGATGCATGAGGTTGTGGAAGGCGAAGTCGTAGAGGTAACCGATTTCGGCGCATTCGTCAGAATAGGGCCCGAGGATGCGTTGCTGCATGTTTCGCAAATTATGGACGATTACATTTCCTTCGACGAGAAGCACGGCGTGCTCGTCGGTAAAGAGACTCAAAGAAAACTGGGCAAGGGTGACATGGTTCGGGGTCGGATTATTGCCGTTAGCTTCCCCCGCGGAGGCGCGGGAGGCAAGATAGGTATCACGATGCGTCAACCCTTCCTCGGGAAACTAGATTGGATAGAGGCTGACATCAAGCGAACGAAGGTTGTACATGAGGAGAAGGCTGCTTGAGTGATAAGGCCTGCAAGAACTGCAGGTTCATCAGTAATGGACCAGTATGCCCCAACTGCAAGTCGACCAACCTCAGTGACGACTGGACCGGTCTAGTTGTCATCATAGATCCTTCCACCTCTGAGGTCGCAAAGAGGATGGAGATCAAAGCGGCCGGCCGGTATGCTATAAGGGTCCGCTGACATCTTGCGCAGTAGAAGCTGACAAGTGTTTTCTACGTGGCAACTCTAGTCTTGACCGAGGCCCAGAGGGGGTTACTCAAACGACCACTTGGAGAGCTGATCTCTGGGGGGCCCACTGAGTGCAACTGCAAACTGATGGAGATTGTGGCAAAAGAGAAACCGGTGCGGCTGATTCTGGTCGGTGACACTATATCTCGAAATGCCATCCAAACAGGAATGAAACCAGACGTAATCATTATCGATCGTATGGAGAAGCGGCAGGAGGCTGTACAATTCAACTACACAGCAGAGAACACTTTCCGAACACAAAACTCGGCCGGAACAATCGAGTCGGGGGCGTGGAAAGTTATCGAGGAAGCTGTACGGAGAGGGAACAGTATTGTGAACGTGGATGGCGAAGAGGACTTACTGGCACTCCCCGCTGTCTTGTCTTCGCCGGAAAAGTCCATTGTGGTCTATGGACAGCCGGGCGAGGGAATCGTTCTCGTCAGGGTCTCCGCTCAAAGTAAGAAACAAGTCAGCAAATTCGTCGAGCAAATGCAGAAGAGAAACTGATCTTACTTAGTGGCCTTCACAAAGTCGGTAAAGCTACATGAGCCACATGTCCAACGTTCGACGGGGCTCTTGTGAAACGCCATAATGTTGCCACACCGCGGGCACTTTCGATTCTTGAGTTTGATGGTTCCCTTCTCGGAGTCAACCTCGTAAAGGGTGTTGAGTCTGCTCTTCGGTTCCTTTTTCTCGCTCACTTTCTCGCTCGCTTTGTCGCTCACTTCGCTTCGCTCCCTTTGGCCTTCTTAGGCGCTTCCGCTTTTGCTTCCGGTTTGGGCTTCTCTTCCTTGACCTCTTTGGGTTCTTCCTTCGGCGTTTCCGGTTTTGCCTTTTCCGCTTTCGGTTTCTCGGCCTTGGGCTTTGCTTCCTCTTTCTTGGCTTCCTGTTCTCTTACTTTCTTTCGTTCCTCTGGCGGAAGGTTACGAACTTGAACGTACTTTGGGACCGTCCGTTGGGCGCTCTGCGGGTCATCGTAAACCTCTACCGCGCATAAGGCGCTCTGTGTGCCAGTTTTCGTTTCAATGTCAAGAACGTAGACGTTCTCCGGTTTAGTATTGAATTTAGTCGCGATAGCTTTCCTCAAGTCAATCCTTGAAGGAGTACCGGCCGCGTCATGGTCGACTTCTACGCGAACTTCCTTTCGCTTCAGGAGAGGGTTATACGTGTCTTGCCTAACTTTGAAATCCAATCATCTACGCCTCTCACTTTTTCTTAACTGCCTTCTTTCCTGCCTTTTTTGCATGCGGTTTCTCTGCGGGCTTCGGGGCGGCTGGTTTGACTGTTTCGGTTGGGGGTTTGGTTTCGGCAGGTCGCTTCGGTTCCTCTCCAGCCGCTTGTTTTCTTAGAGTGAAGTTGATCTGGTAGGTTTCCTCTGTTATTGTCCGACCGCGCACTAGCTTTCTTCTTCTTTCGCCGTGCCGGGTCTGTCTGAATCCCGGCCCACCGGTGAGAACGATGTGCTTCTTTACCGCACCATGCACGTCGGGTCTCATTGGAATGCCATTCTTGTCGCATCCTCCGGAAATGAGCATTTTGCTCGAACCGAGCCCTAAGGCTGATCCATCTATTGTTTCGCCCAGGGAGCGACCGATGAGTGCTTGTGCCCTAGACCCTTCTATTTCGCTTGCGGCAGACTTGCCAGTAGTTGGGTCAGAAATAATCAGTTTAAACTTTGCCATGACATTGACCTGTCTGAAAGCGCGGAGCGATACTACGCCTTATGTGCCTTTTATTAACGTTGCATCGCGCAATTGGGTGCTGTTATTAGCGACGTTTGAGCCTGGGACTGCTTCGCCGACGATCCGTTATCACAGAATCTAGATTTGCTGGGATCTCTGTCTAACCTGGTCTACCTAGCGTTTAATGGTAGTCTAGAAAATGAGTTCAAAATCTGTTGCCCGCACCATTAGACCCACCTATGAAAAGTCTGTAGACTATGCGTGCGTCTCCGCGATGGTCTTCTGCGTAGCGTTCAAGCGCTGTTAGCTAATGTGTCGAGTCGTTTATGTTTTTGCTCCGTCAGCTGAGGGTTCTCTCCG
>Ga0315279_10000595_pt1 | contig 70270 bp, 75 predicted proteins | sample YL17G06_20_MG_FD_203694 | JGI IMG/M metagenome (GOLD analysis project Ga0315279, IMG submission 203694) | Sediment microbial communities from Yellowstone Lake, YNP, Wyoming, USA - YL17G06_20 | ecosystem: Environmental > Aquatic > Freshwater > Lake > Sediment | place: USA: Wyoming | collected...
ATTTCATTTGCTTCAGTAATCGATATTGCTAACGGCCGAACGATTTAGCAAGGCAAATACGGGCTTTTTTGAGTTCTGGGGGCCGCGACAGGTGCCTTTTCCGGGTCTGTGGAAATCGAGGTTAGGAGTACACCTCGCGTCGGCGCCCTACCTTCACATTCAGAACAACAAGCTCGCAATCCCGGATCTGATAGATGACGCGGTAATCCCCAACCCGTAGAAAGGAATACGGGATCGTTGTCGGGACCCTACATTCCGTATGCCACGACCTTCTAACCCCGAATCCAACCGGCAGTGTTCGCCCTGCCGTGAGAGAGGCGCACGACGCGGTCGGCCATGCGGCCGACGTCCGGGTCGTGGGTCACCACGATTATCGTATGACCCTCGGTGTGCAGCTCCTTGAATAGGCTCAGGACCAGCTCTTCGTTCGCTTCGTCCAGGTTCCCCGTTGGTTCGTCAGCCAGAAGAAGGGCAGGTTGATTGATGAGCGCCCGCGCGATGCACACTCGCTGCTGCTCGCCTCCGGAAAGCTGCGACGGAAGATGGCGAGTCCTCTCGCCCAATCCCACCCGCTGGAGCGCCCGCAGCGCCTCCACTTCATCCGCCATGCTGTGGAAGTATTGAGCAAGCATTATGTTCTCCACGGCAGTGAGATAGGGAATGAGGTGAAACTGCTGGAAAATCAGCCCCACATGATCTCGCCGGAACCGAGTCAAGCCCACCTGACCCATGGACGTCACATCCATTCCCGAAACGAGGAGCCGGCCGGAGGTGGGCGTATCCAGGCAACCGACAAGATTGAGCAGCGTGGTCTTTCCCGATCCCGAAGGACCCATCACGGCCACCCACTCGCCGCGCCGGACGACCAAGTCAACAGAATCCAGCGCACACACTGTGGACCCATAGGTCTTGCCCAGACCTTCGGCTTTCACGACCAACTCTGCCACCTATTCCCCCCTCAACGTAACACTTGGCTCCATGGCGAGCACCCTGCGCACGGGAAGAAGGCTTGTGGCCGCCGCCACTCCCAGGGCGAGAGCAGCGGTTGCAGGAAACCCCAGGGAGCTCGGGACCAGGGCTGCGCCAAAGACGTGCTGACCGATGAGAGCCGCAGCACCCAGGCCTGCCCCGTACCCCACCACGCCGCCCAGAATGCCGATGCTCATGCCTTCGACCAGGAAGAAGGCCGCGACCCTCTTCCTCGTGGCGCCCAACGCCTTCATCAAGCCGATCTCATCCTTGCGATAGAGGACCTCGGCAAACATTGTGCTCCCCACCGTGAGTGCGGCCACAATCAGGACGAGCCCTGCCACCAACCCAAGGAGCAGGCGTATCTTGCCGAGGATGATCTCGTCCGCTTGGGCGAATTGGTCCAGCATACGAACCCGGACGCCGGGAAGCCGTCTCGCGATCTCTCCCGCGACCGCCTGCAAGGAGCCCGTGCGAGAAAGAACGCTCACCTGCACCAGCCCCACCTGCCCCTGCCGGCCGGTCAGCCGCTGGATCAGGGGCAGGGGGAAGAAGAGCTGTCCGTCTTCGGGACCTCCGGTTTCCACGATCCCCGCTACATCCGCTTCCGACGTTGATTCCCCGTAGCGCAGCCACACGTGACTACCCGACGCAAGCCCGAGGCTTTGGGCTGCCGAGACGCCGACAAGCCCTTCAGCCCTTTCCTCCGGCCAGCGCCCATCGATCTTCCACCATGGGCTGACGCCCTTCAAACGGTCGAAATCGATTCCCGCCGCCACTACTGCTTGTCCAGCAACCTCGACGACCGAATAGAGATACGGTGCAAAGCCGACGATCCCGTCCACTCCATCCAGCGAGCCGAGAGACGATTCGGGTATCCCTGCGTCCTCGACCGCCACACCCAGCGCTTCCAAGCCCGCGGAAGGGCCGCGAAGCTCTTCGCGCGGGAAAAGGAGAACATTCGCCCCGTACGCGCGAAGCTCCCGGCCCGCTTTCCCCCCCGCGTCGAAGGAGAGGTTGAGGAGTGCCGCGAACAGGCTGGAGCCCAGGACCATTGCCGCCACAGCAGCCCCCAGGCGGAAGCCCTGGCGCCGCAAAGATGCCCACACGACCCGCAGGAACATGCTACCGCCCCCGCAGCAGGCCCACGGGATCCAGGCGAACGGCGCTGCGCACCGGAAGGAGGCTGCCCGCCAGCGCCACTCCGAGGGAGAGGGCAAGCGTGACGGGCAGCACGACCGGCTGCAGGGACACGCTCGCGTCGAAAACCCCGCGAGCGATCAAGGCCGTCAACCCAAGCCCCGCCAGGTATCCGAGGAGGCCCCCGGTAAGCCCGATGAGCCCCGCTTCACTGACGAATATGAGCAGGACGTGTCCGTGGTCCGCGCCCAGGGCTTTCATCAGCCCGATCTCCGTCTTGCGTTCAAACACGGCCTGCGTCATGGCAATCATGACCGCAAGCGCTGCGGCAATGAGGGCGACAGCCGTCAACACCGTCATCAACAGGCCAAGCTTGCCCAGGAATGCGCCTTCCGCCTCCGCGATCTGGCGAATGGGTCTGGCAAGGGTCCCCGGAAGCGCCTCGGTGATCTGTGCAATCACAGCGCCCATCACCGGCGAGCAGTACCACGTCTCGTACTGCTCCTGGGTCATGTCCTTGCGGTCCAGTCCCCGCAGATCCGATCGAAGGGCGCTGTCCGGCAGGACCAGTGCGCTCACCAGAACCTTGTCCACTCCTTTCTGGATGCCCAAGAGCTCCTGCGCGGTCTCGAGGGTCACGAAAATCTGCTGCTCTTCGTAGCCTCCCGTTGCCACAAGGCCCGTGACCCGCAGGGTCCGCTCTCGGCCTTGGGAGCGAACATCAAGCCGATCTCCCGCTTTCAGCCCCAGGCGCTTAGCAAGAACGGACCCGATCATGGCCGTCTGCGGGTCGTCGTCCGTGGCCCATTCGCCTTGCACTCGCCACCACGGCGATATGGTCTTGACCCCTGTGCGGAATATGGCACCCGACTGCGGTTCCCGCAGCTCCTTGGAAAACCACGTCCCGGTCAAGCCGACGCTCAGGCCGCCCGCCTGCACGGCTGCGGAGAGAAACGGAGCGAACCCCACGATGTTGTTCTTCCAGAAGATCGTCTTTAGCTTGACGAGCTGTCCCTCGTCAACGGCTCCCCTGGCTGTCAGCGGGCTCAGGTTGATCCCGCCTATCTCCAACCGGAGCGCGGAGTTCGCGGGCTCCACCAGAACGTTGGCGCCATAGCTTCGCATCTCCCGGGCCATCCGGTCCCCGATATCCAGGGATACCCCCAGCAGGGCCGCGGAGAGCGCGGCGCTCACCGTCACCGCCAGCACCGCCGAAGCAAAACGGCGCGGCCTGCGCGCGAGAGTTTCTCGCAAGATTCTGAAAATCATGATTTGCGCTCCTTAGCGAGTCGACTCCCCTGCGGGGTTTAGGTCGCTCACTGACACGCTCAATTCTCCGCCGACCACCGAAGAGGCGAGGGGCATCGGGTTGCAGCCGCCGGGCGTCCCGATCGTTGTCATCTCGATCGGCGCATTGCAGTTGTCACAGATCACATTTGCCCCGTCCTGATAGAATCCAACGGGCGGACAGATCGAGCACGCATCCAACGCGGTGCCCACGCCTTGCCAGCTTCGATTGATGACGATGAACCTCGTGTCCTTCGGACCGCCCCGGTAGAGGAATTTGTACAGGGTGTTCTCTTTCAGTTCCGCCAAAGGAATGCGGATTGAGCCGTCTTGCGCCCTCAGCTCCACGGGTGCCGGTCGAAACGCGGAGGCCTCGGACATGTACGCGCTTACCGCCAGGGGTGCGGCGATCACCAGGATGATCGCCATAACCGCGATCGCCCACCTGCGGGAGCGCATGAGAACAGCCAGCCTCCTCCGCCGGTCTGCGGGAGTCTCGTCCGGTTTGGACTCCGTCTCCTGGGACTGCAGACGAATGCCAGGCAAGATGGCGAGCCCAGGCACAAGGATCAGGGCGATAAGGAGGATCATGGAGGTGGAATCCCTGACGATGAAGCCGATGATTGCCAGCTCCCAGGGCCGGGAGGGAAGGAGGCGGACCTCGCTGAACTCGTGGATGCTGCCGGCGAGCAGCCGAATTACCAGCGCCACAAGAACGAGCCCCGTGACCTGAAAGAAGCGCTTGAAGTTGATCCGCATGCTGCCCTTGACAAAGAGGACGCCGAAGAGAAGCGCGACGCCAAGACCCGCAAGGCCGCCGATGAGGTTAAGGAGGCCCTCGGTTGCTCGCAGCGACAGGGCGGCCAGGAAAACTACAATTTCTATTCCTTCGCGCAGGACCATGAAGAAGCTGAAGCCGAACAGTGCCCACCCCTGGCGTCGGCCCGCATCACCGGTAATCCTCTCGAGCCGATCCTCGATCCTGCCCTTGATGTTTCGTGACGCACGGCCCATCCAGATAACCAGGCTGGCAACGAGAACCGCGGCCACGGCAAGCACCGTGCCTTCCAGCACTTCGTTCTCGGGATCGAAACCTATGAGGGTGAAGAGAAGCGCCCCCATGACGCTGGCCGCGGCTGCAAGGATCAGACCCGCGTATACATAGCGGCCGAGTTGCGAGTCGCCGATCCGCTTCAGATACACCAGGATGATGCCCACCACGAGGGCGGCCTCCACACCTTCTCTCAGGGTTATGACGAGCGCTTGCATGTGCGGGTCCTCCTTTACACCCCGGGGTTTCCGGGGTACCGTACTCTCATCATATGAGGGGATGGAAGGAACTTATATTAGTACAATCTAACATTATTTATTTCTATAACCTAAACTTTTCAGGTTGTCAAGGCGAAAGCGAGAGGAAGGACATCCATGCCCACCCCGGCGGCCGAGGATTACCTTATGGCGATCTATGCCCTGCGAAGCGAGGGACAGCGGGTGATCGGGGCCCGCCTGGCTGAGGTTCTCAAAGTGAAACCCTCAACGGTCACCGCAGCGGTTCGAAGGCTGCAGCGGGACGGTCAGGTCACCCTTCACAGCGGGAAAACGATTGCCTTCACCAATCAGGGGCGGAAGAACATGAAAAGCCTGATCCGCCGACACCGGCTCGCCGAGCGATGGCTCGCCGATGTGCTGGGAATCGGCTGGCACGAGTGCCACGAAGAAGCGCATCGGCTGGAACACGCCCTGTCCGATCGCGTCGCCGACCGGTTGTCGCGAGCGCTCGGCAACCCCTCTACTTGCCCCCACGGAAGCCCCATCCCGGGAAACCCGACACCCCGGTCCGCAGACAAACTCCTGCTGTTGAGCGATGTCTCTCCGGGACAGGAGGTGACCGTGGAGCGGGTGTCCGAGCTGATGGAGTTCCGCCCCGAGTTCCTGAAGTATCTCGATGATCACGGGCTGCGACCCGGGGTCTCTGTCCGAGTTACGAACGTAGAAGCGGTCAGCGGACTGCTGCTTCTTCAGCTCAAGGGCAGGAGAGCAACGGTGAGCCGGGAAATCGCTGACAGGGTCTGGGTGCGACAACTCGCACGGCGACACTCCTCCGCCAATCCATAGACTCAAGCCAATCCGATGCCTAACCAGGACGTCATCGGCCGCATCAGAGAAGCCTCCGCCCTCATCCAGCAGGCCCGCTACCTCACCGCCTTCACGGGTGCGGGCATCTCAGTTTAAAGCGGCATCCCACCCTTTCGCGGTCCGGGAGGCCTGTGGAGCAGGTACGACCCCCGCATGCTCGAGCTGGCTTACTTCCTCGCGCACCCCGACACCGCCTGGCCAGTTATCCGCGAAATATTCTATGACCACTTCGGCAGGGCGAAGCCCAACAGGGCTCACCTCGCGCTGGCGCGCCTGGAGACGGAAGGCCGGCTGAAAGTTCTCATTACCCAGAACATCGATTCTGTGCAATGAGACCGCTAGCAAGCGCTCTCTAGCTCTTTACAGGACAGGACTTCGTTTTTCGGTAGCACAGAACAGAGAGCGAAAAACTCGAGCTCTCAAAATGTTCTGTGCTACCAGGCCTTATCTCATTGGCACCACTTCGACGTTCATCCGCCCGCTCACCTCGTGATCCGATTCGAGGAGCTTGTCGATTGCATCAAGGGTCTTGGCGTGGAAGTATCTCTCCCCGCACTGCGTGCATACTTCCGCTTCCACGTTCTCGACGATATACAGCTTGGCCTTGAGCCAGTGCTGCTTCTTCACGGTCTTCTTCGCCGTCGTGCCACCGCAAAACTCGCAGATCATAATGCACCCCTTACCGCGTACACGGTAATGATTATAAGGTCTCCCACCTCTTTGAATCTACACACAACGTGAACCAGGCGGCCATCTTCCGCTGGACCCGCGATTCGATACCGGGTCCCCCTCACATCACGGGTCATTCTCTTGTCGACCTTCCCTCGAAGGATGGCGTTCTCAATGTCTTTGCGCTCGAGCCGATCGTCCGCCATCTCCTCTTCCGCATGGGAGGAAAGGTAGTAGTCGCGGTCAATCACCTTTTGCCGGATTCTGGATAGTGTCGTCATCTGATCGTTGCTCTGGCTGAGAGAAGGTCATCGGCCCGACGACAGGGTACTATATGGACAGCAGGCGAGCAACGTCGAAATGAAGTGTCGACAAACGGGCCAAGCATCATCTCTCCTTCCTCCCGTGCGGATGCGCCCTTCTCACCACCTCCTTCAAGTCCTCCAGCGAGACACGGGTGTAAAGCTCGGTGCTGGTGATAGTCGCATGGCCCAGAATCGCCTGGATGTGGCGGAGGTCCGCGTGGTTGCGGAGCATCTGCGTGGCCATCGAGTGACGGCTATGCCGAGCTCGGCATAGTAGGCACACCATGGCAACTCACATGCTGCGTAACCACGCGGACCTCCGTCACCTCCAGGCGATCCACGGACACACGAGCCTACGGAGCACGCAGGTCTATACGCACGTGAACATCGAGGACCTCAAGGAGGTCGTACGGCGCTCCCATCCCCACGGGAGGCGGGCAAGCGAAGAGACTCTGAAACTAAGGGGCGTGGGTAATGAGGCATCGGCCTGAGACTCAAAGCACAGGGAAAAGGTAGATTTGATTGAGTTTGCTCGTTCCTCCCGTATACTACCTTAGAGTACAGGGGGATGAGCTTATGGGAAGCATCCAGATGGACACGGTCGTTGAGAAGGACGGGGTCATCAGCATGAAAGTGTCGGGCCTTCCCTTCAAGAAGGGGCAGGAGGTAAAGGTGACCTTCAAGGCAAAGGAGAAATCCTCTCAGACCAAAGGGAAATGCCCTACGAAATACCCTTTTTCCAGCGCGGGAAGGTTACGCAATTCACCGCTCATCGGTATGTGGGAAGACCGCAAGGACATCGGTGATAGCGTCGAGTTTGCACGGAAGCTGCGGGAGCGGGCGGAAAAACGACAAGGGTAAATCGTGCTACTTCTCGACACCGATGTCATGATTGATCTCATCCGCAACTACCCACCAGCTATCGCGTGGCTTGATGAAATCAGGGCGCAAGGGGAGAAGGTGAGTCTTCCTGGTTTCGCCGTCATGGAGCTTGTTCAGGGATGCAGAAACGCCGAAGAAATCAAACGGGTCGAGAAGGACGTGAGGAACTACATCACGCGTTGGCCCAGCAGAGCGACATGCAAGAGATCTCTGGCCGCGTACACCAGATACCACCTCGACCATGGTCTCGGAATGATCGATTCGCCTATCGGACAGATTGCGGTAGATCAGCGGTTGCCTTTCTGCACGTTCAACAAGAAGCACTTCGAAGCGATCTTCAACATCACAACGATCCAGCCCTACAAGAGACGGTCATCGTAGCTGGGAAGAATATCGCCGGGGCCCGACGATAGCGCCGTCGTTTTGACCGTCACGAATGTTTTGAACTGGCTTATGATTCCCGGGCTCTGAGAAAGGCCCCCTACCGTAACTGATTATCCTCCAATACTTTCACGCATCCAATCCTCGCGTTCACCGTCACGAACCCTTGTTGGTGATGCTGAAAATGGCGATCGGGGGGACGTGCACACCTTCGCGCGCCAGGCGAGCGCGGCGGCGCGCCGCCCTGCCCTGCCAGAGCACGGTCCTGGCAAAGAAAAGCGCCCGGCTGGGCCGCCGAAGGCTCACACGCACGAACTCTGAGAAGAAGATGCGCAGGCCCTGGTTGAGCTTCCGGGCGCTGCCGGTCCTGGTTTCCATCGAGCGTGCCATCATAACGATATGCAACACCGAGGCGCAGTGCCGATGCCCCGTGCTCCCCCGACGTTCGGCTGGTGCAGGAAGACTCTACACCAAGACGGGGAGAGGCGTCCATGAAATAGACCGGCTTGCACGATTGAAGCGACCGGACGGACGGCTTTCGGATACTCCGTGATACCCGCATGAAACCTCTATCCAGACCGTCTCCCGCTGCCTGCTTGGTCGGGTGTATTTATCGCTGTTCTGGGTGATGAGGGTTTTGAGCAGGCCCCGCGCCTCCAAGGCGGCCAAGACCTCATGGGCCCTGTTTGGCATTGCACGGCTAAAGTAGTCGTAGAAGATCCCCCTTATCACAGGCCAGGCCTGCTTTCTAAGTCGGCGGCGCCTCGGAGCACCGCCGTCATCGCATCCCCCTCGCCTCCTGATAACACCTGCATCCATATTGTTGGGAAACACCACCCGCTGATCAACATGGTCCCGCGATGTAAGGTTAGAACCGAAACGCCCACCAACAAGCGCGTTGCGACATGAGGCGGCAATGTCAACTATCTTGACCTCTCGCCCATTCCCCTTACCTCTCCTCCGCACTCTGGAGCAGGCCCGGCGACACTTTCCAGTGCTGTCCGTCGGAGGTGAGGATCGAGGCGGTCTTCTTGTTGAGCCGCACGATGCGGCCGGTTTTCAGGCGGCTATCGCTGTCGGTGAACTGCACGAACTCTCCTAGATTGAACCGGGACAGAAAGCGCGTGCTTTTTTCCTGCGAGATAAGCTTGAGGCGTTCGACGATTAGCCGGTTGAGGTAGCGGAGCTCCTCTTCGCTCAGATCCTTTATGAAGGATTCGATCCTCGTGCGGTCGAACTGCTGTGGTGTCATTCGCCCTTTTCCCAGAACCCTATCCGCTCAAAGTTCTTCTCTATCACTTTGTCCAGCTTCCTGCGTTCTGCCAGAACAGCAAGCTCCTTCCTTGGCCGTAGCCGTACGATCCTGCCGCTTGCGGTCACACCCCCCCTCCTATTTGGAAAAACATTACCCCGCCAGAGGCCCGTCAGCTGATCCGGCGGGGGGCAGATTCCTCCATCTTACCTCTTGTAGCGCCTTTCTGTGAAGCGGCTTCGCCCTCGGCCCAGAGGCCTTTGTCCTCCTGGTGGGCCCGGTTCTCTTGTTGATGCGCTCACGGAGGACAAGACCATAAAACTCTTGCAGTTCTCGCCCCTCGCAGCGAGACCTGGACACGGAACCACCTATAATCTGCGTCTTCCCCTGAGCAAGACGGATCACCACTCGACGCTTGCCTCCTCGTAATTCCCATCATCCCCATTTGGCGCGCGCCGATATGATTCCAATCCACCATTCACGCCAGGCATCAGCGACTGCCAACAGCCGACCTAGAAAGCCTTTTCTCAGGGTAACGGAACCAGGCTCATCGTGGCGTTCATTAGGGTTAATGAATGCGTCTGTACATCGAGGACCTGAAGGAGGTAGTGTGGCGCTCCCATCGCCCTGGGGAGCGGGCGGGAAAGGGGGAAACCATGACAACCTGCCAATCTGTAGTAATATTTGAGCGAGGGTAGAACGATGTACGAGAGGATTTCCGTAAATCCCTCGGTTTGCAGCAGTCGTGCGTGCATCAAAGGAAAGCGTATTCCGGTTTATCTGATCGTGAAGATGCTTGCCAACGGGGATACGATCGAGGACCTACTGGAAGACTACCCCACGATCACTCGGGAAGACATTCTGGCCTGCCTTGCCTACGCGGACGAATTGGCCGAGGAAGAGAATGTCAGGGCCGGGGAACTGAGCGAGTAGGTAGAGGAAGAAGGGTGCAAAGGTGAGCACTGCTTCTGACATCCAAGGAATCAAGCAAAGGCTTCAGCGGATGAAGCCCGCGGAAGTGAATGAAGTGAAAGACTTCGTAGAGTTCCTCTCACGGAAGGGCTCTCCGGAGACATCGGAGAAAAAGATCGCGAGGCTGAAAGGCATCTGGAAGGGTCTAGGCTTCGAGAAGTTCGACCTGGAGAAGGATATCAAGGCGATGCGAAGGCAGTTCGATCTGTATTTTCGCGTTAGAGAGGGAGTGAAGGAACTATGGATTCGATCAATCTGGACGCCATTCTCAACAAGGACGGTGAGCTCTCCGTCAATGGTCTTCCCTTCAAGAAGGGGGATCGGGTGAAGATGACGATTCGAAAGGCAGTTGCTACGAAAAAGAGGATTCCCCTGACGGGGAAGAGGCTCCTTGAATCGGGGCTGGTGGGGATCTGGGAAGACCGGACGGATATCGGCCACAGCGTGGAGTTCGCGCGAAAGCTCCGCGAGAAGGCTCAGAGGCGGTGGGGGTAGGCTCTCGTGGTCATCGTTGATACGGACGTGCTCATCGATGTCTTCGTAGGTATGCTCCTGCCGTCGAGTGGCTGGCGAAGACGGTGGCCGAAGACGAGGTCGTTCTTCCTGGGTACGTGGTCATGGAATTGATCCAGGGGGCCAGGAATAGGGAAGAACAGGAGAAGATGAGGAAAACGATCGACGAGTATGCGGTCGTTTGGCCTTCGGAAGACACGTGCAACCAAGCCATGGAGTTGTTGGCCAAGTACCACCTGAGTAGCGGCATCGGGATCATCGACGCTTTGATAGGGCAGCTGGCTTTGGACGTGGGATTACCGCTTCACACCTGCAACAAGAAACATTACGAAGATGTTCCAAGACTCGACGTTGTAGAGCCGTACCAGAAGAATGCACACTGAACGGAAGGAATCTAGAGCGGCCATAAAGGAACAACCGTCACGAACGTTTTGAACTGGTTTACGAAATCGAGGCTTTGAAAAGTCCCCCTCACCGCAACTGATTATCCTTCAACACTTTCCCGCACTGCCTCTTTAGTTTCACCGTCACCAACACCCATGGGTGATGCTGAAGATGGCGATCGGGGGCACCGTGATCCCCTCGCGGGCCACCCGGGCGCGCCGGCGCGCGGCCTGCCCCTGCCAGAAAACCGTCCGCGCGAGAAAGAGCGCCTGCGAGGGAAGCCGGAGGCTCACCCGGACGAACTCGGAAAAGAATATGCGAAGCCCCCAGTTCAGGCGGGTGGTGGCGGACATTTGTAGGGCCATGGTGTCGATGATCTCCTGTTGCGATGAATGGGGGGACGCCCAGAGCACAGCAGGATCGGAGCCCCGAGGAAATGGAACACCGCGGACTGGCGCTTATGCTACCCGTGGATAGGTCTTCTGGACAGACGTTCTCCGAAGCGGCCGAGTAGCTGTGAGCGGCTTGCACGGCTCCTTTGCCTCGAGGCACCGGTTGCGATACAGTGGGTGTGTGCGAAATTTCGACATACACGCGCTCGACTCCCTGGAGCCGGGGAGCGACAGAGCGGACTAGGCATTCGATCGCTAGAGGCGCAGCGTCACAAGCCGGGCAATGATCGGAGCAACCCGTCGACACATCTCCTACTGGGAGGCGCTCATGCTGGCCGCTGCACAGAACGCCCGCTGCGCCGTCGTCTACTCGGAAGACTTTAACAGCGGCCAACGCTACGGGGGCCTTCTCGTCAGAACCCCTCCTGGAACCGGGCGAGCAGAAGGTCTGCACGTCAGCAGTCAACGCGTGAGCCGACTCACCGTAAAAGGCCGGCACTGGTGAGCAGTGAATGCCGGGCCAAGCAGGAGGAAGAGGATGTCTGGGATCGAGGAGAGCGACGTTCGCGGGCGTGTGCGGAAGCTTATCGACGTAGGTGAGCAACTCCCGAAGAAGCTCCGCCGAGACATCCTCCGAATAGGCGATGCCGGGGTGCCGGCGCTCCTGGAAATCCTCGACGACGAAATGCTGGCGCAAGTGGACTCTCCGGGCGAAGGATGGGCGCCTATCCACGCGGCCGAGCTTCTTGGCGATCTGCGTGCCGGGGAAGCCGTGGAGCCCATGCTGCGTGCGCTGGCCCGGACCGACCCGCTAGACATACTCCACGACCGGGTGCTTCAGTCTCTGCCGAGAATCGGCGCGCCCGTGGTTGAGCCGGCGCTCCGCGCGGCCGCGAGCGCCGACGAGGAGGTCCTGGAGAGCGTGGCGTCGGTGCTCGCCCGCGTTGGTCTTCACGACGACCGGATCCTCGATATCCTGCTTGCTCAGCTCCGCCGGGCCCCATCGTGGGCGGGCAACCTTGCGGCATATGGCGATCCGCGCGCGCTCCCGTACCTGCTCGAAGCGCTGGACGCGTTCGAGCTCGACGAGAGAGGGAGCCTGTTCGCCAACCACGCACTCATCGAGATCCGCTGCGCCATCGAGGAGCTGGGCGGCACGCTGACTGCCGAACAGCAGCTGAAGTGCCGGCGCGGTCAAGAACCGGCAGACGCGTTTCGACGCGCATTCACGGGACACCTCAAGGCACCGGCGGACGCTTCGCTGCCGGTGGCGCGGGCTCGCAGACGCGATCGACCTGGACGGAACGACCCATGCTGGTGCGGCAGCGGAAAGAAATACAAGAAGTGCCATCTCGCGGCCGACGAGGGTGGTACGTCTACCGGCGGGGCGCCTCAGTGATTCCCGGCTTGTCAGTGGACTTCGGCGCTGAGGATGAGCGCATCATAGCCGCGTTCGAGGGTCGCCACCCCAATTGAGAGGCCCCCTCGGGCCAGCATGACCCTCCTGTTGTACCTGTTGCGGTAGTCCATGGGCGACATGCCCGTGATTCTCCTGAAAACCGTCCAGAAGGCCTTGGAGTCCGAATAGCCTATGTCACCCATGACTTCATTGATCTTCTTTCTGCTCGTCTCGAAGTTCTTCTTCGCCGCCTCGATCTTGACCCTCTGGATGTACTCCGGAATCGTGTTGAAAGAGGGCACATCCGCACGGGCGGCGAGCAGGCGCAGTAGCTCTGTGCTTGCGAGATGGAATGAAGGAAGAGACGGCCCAAGCTCAATCGACTTGCATCTGGATCAACATCGTGCACTCTAGTGAAAAAGGCAAATGCTCAGGAGGGATGAAGTCCCGTATGAAACCACATGCCGAGTATGAGCGCATCAGCCGATTGCTTCAGGAACAGAAGGGAAGCGGTGTCCCTTGGGCGGGCATCATCTACCGTTCGACGAGCCTTCGACACTCTACGCGTACCGGGATACTCGCCGGCGAGGGCAGTTCTCGGCGTGGCGGGAGGTGGAACCCTCCGGGGATCAAGGCAATTTACGGCAGCCTTACACCGGAGACCGCCATGGCGGAGACCCTGGGTCATTACCGCTACTATGACATCTCCATCACAGATGCAATGCAGAGGGTGTTCGTCGCGATCGAAGTGTCCGTAAACCGGGTTTTCAACCTGACCAGTCCGGGCATTCTTGCCGATCAGGGTCCATCCCTTGAGGAAATCCTGGATGAGGACTGGCGAGAGAAAGTCAGAAGGATGGAAGAGCCCTTGACCCAGGCGATAGGAAGAGCGGCTTTTGCGGCGGGCTTTGAGGCCCTCATCGCGCCATCCTCCGCGGACAAAGTGGGAACGAACGTTGTCATCTACCTCGATGCGCTGTCGTCTGAAAGCAAGATAGAAGTGATGGGCATATGATGCAAAAGTGCACGCAATTTGACTTGACCTTTTCTTTCGCTCAGGTGATATTTGACATGGAAGGCGGTGGGAATAGATGGCTGCAAGAGTAAAGACCGCTCGCAAGGCAATCAAAAAGCCGCCAAAGGCCTCACAGCGCAGAAAGCAAACAGCCGCGCGAGCTCTGTCTGTCCAACTGAGACCGAAGGAGTTCCAGGAGCAGTTCGCCGACCTGCGCAAGAAGCTTGGTATCTCCCAGAAGGGTCTTGCCCAGCTCTCCTCCTCATCGCTGCGAGCCGTAGCGCGCTGGGAAGCCGGAGAGAAGCCGGGCGAAATGGCGAAGCGGACGCTGAACGAACTCTGCCGTCTCTATAGCGGCCTCTCCGTGGTCATGAGGAAAGACCACATCGCAAACTGGTTGTCGATTCCGAATCCTGTCTTCGATGGTCTCAAGCCCCTGGAGATCATCGAGCGTGGAGAAAGCGACCGGATCTGGAGGATGATCTACGACCTGGAAGCGGGTGAAGCATTCTGATTTCCAACGCGGGTCACCAACTGTAGCACCGTCGGTTTCACCATCATAAACGTTTTGAACTGACTCGCGAAATTGGGGCTCTGAAAAAGCCCCGCTTTTGCAAATGATTATCCATACAAGCACTTTCTGGTACTGCCCTTCCTCGTTCACTGTCACGAACACCCATTGGTGATGCTGAAAATGGCGATCGGGGGAACGGTGAGACCTTCGCGGGCCACCCGGGCGCGCCGGCGCGCGGCCTGCCCCTGCCAGAAAACCGTCCGCGCGAGAAAGAGCGCCTGCGAGGCAAGCCGGAGGCTCACCCGGACGAATTCGGAGAAGAAGATGCGAAGCCCCCCAGTTCAGGCGGGTGGTGGCGGACATTTGTAGGGCCATGGTGTCGGTGATCTCCTGCAATCGAAAGTGGGGGGACACTCCGAGAGTAGCACGAGCCGGGGCCCCCGGGCAAACACTTTCCGGTCCTTCTATGATCTTTCAACACTGTGGGAATGGAATTGCGCCCCTTCCATGGATGGGCGGTATCAAGCTGCGTTCGTTGTGAACATACTCGGTTCGGATTGACGTCACTCTTGCTTTGGAGTACTCATATCAATGGGCGATGGAGTTCACCCTAACCGCTGCAAAGCTGATAACTCCTGATTTTACAGTTTCGCACGCGGGGAGAAATGGCTGTGCCTGGAGCAATCAGGTCGACTGCCGCAAAAGTCCATCGCTATCACGCCGGGCATCCCTTTAAAGCCCCCTCCTCCTACCGTTCCATCGATCTTGCTAAAGGGAACGCGAAAACCCATTCCTCCGCGCTTGGTTCATCCAGATCGAAGAGGGAAAGTGTATGAGCATTCGTGATGCGCTCGTTGCACGCCGTCAAGAATCGGATCCTGCCGAGACATGGGAGCTCCCGTTTTCCGAGAGTGAAGGCGGCTCCTACTATCAAATAGACCGCGCCAGCTCCCCCTACACTCCACGTCGGGTCGAGGACGTGCAAGCGGGAGCGCTGGAGTCTTTCTGGGAAATGTGCGGCATTGAAGATCTTCACCAAGTCTTCATCATTCCATGGGCAGTATGCACCACAGGAGCCCGAGGCCAGAAGGTGACTTCCCCCAACAGCGTACTTGCGCTCGGGGCTCGAGCAGTGGGTCTCTGGACGGAGAAACCCCAGCCGGGCGCAAGAGTGGTGATTGAGCTGGGGGAGCTTGCAGCCATGAAAGACGTGACGATCCTGCTGTATGGAAGACTCAGCTTTTACTCGACCGCACAGAGGCTGAGGATTCGATACAACACCGTGACGCGCATTGGGCTTGAGCCGGCCCTTCTGGAGTTGAGGAGGAGACTGACGGGCCCCGCACAGCGGACACCCCGGGATGACCTTGGAGCGCCAGCCTTGCCTTTCAAGTGGGACCGGCTGCTTCACACCCCCGGGTCAGACCGGACGGGGATGCATCCGTTTCATTCCGGTTTGCCAGCGTGCCCGGACGACCTCGTCGGGCTGCGCCGCGCGGTCAACTCCTGGTGCTCAATCCCTATGAGTTGGTGTATTTGTGCGACCCGGCTGGGGCATCCAACCCAAAGGGAAGAGCTGATGCGGCCCAGCCGCTTTCTCGGCTACGACAGAGACTCCCTGGGGATGTACGCCATGACGAAGGAAATATTTGGCGTCGCCGAATCCCAGTTCCGCCGATCGGTGTACCTCAACCCCTATGAACCCCGGTTCAAGCAACACCTCGCCTGGTGTCTGCACAAGGAGGGAACCTTTGAAGAAGCAGGGGAATGGATCGAAAAGACTCTTGCGCAACGGCCAGACGACAACGACAGCAGAGTGATTCTCAGCAAGATCCATGAGCGGATGGCAGAGCGCCGGCAACGGGCAACGGGGGGAACAAATGCCGAAGAGGGCATATGAAAAACATCTCGCATTCTACAAAATGCGTGACGAGCTTCGCAGATCCAGGTGCTGCGCGTTCTGCTCTCTTGAGCGCAGGGCCCTTCATCAGTTCTTCGATGGGCTGCTCTATGAGAAGGTAACCGATCCGGGTATCCGAAGCTCCCTGGTAAAGTCGGGCGGATTTTGTCCGCGCCACGCGCACATGCTGGCCGGTTTCGGAGACGCCTTAGGCACAGCCATCCTCTATGAGGATCAGTTGAAACTCCGCCTGGAAGCGCTGAAGAAGATGAGGACGCCTGTCGCGAGTCGCCGCGCGCCTCACAACTCCGATCGACGCGGGCTCATAGTATGTCCCGCCTGCAGGTTCGAGGAAAAGATGCAGAGAGCGCATGCACAGACCCTCCTCCAAGGTCTGAGCGATCCAGAGATGGTAGAGGCCTTCGCCCACTCACCAGGCCTCTGCTTCCTCCATGTCACGCTGGTGATGAACGAGGAGCAACACGTGGAGGAAAAGCGCATACTGATCGAGGTTCAGGAGGAAAAGCTGGAGACACTCCTCGCCCAACTGAAAGAGTTCCAAGGCAAACAGGACTATCGCCGAAGCGCCGAGGAATCCTCGGAGGAGAAGGACTCGTGGCAGCGCGCGATAGAGTTCGTCTCAGGCATGAAGAACGTGTTCTGAAGTCCACCGAGCTCCGATTTACCGGGGCCGAGGAAAGATGACCCTCAGGGACACACCCGCATTCCCAGCAGCTCGCCTCTACTCATCCGCCGGGCTGCCTTCGGGGACCCTCAGAACGCGCTTCTTGAGCTCGGCCGGTGCAAGCAGGTGCCGCGGCAGGAAAGCACGGCCAGCGATGAACGTCGGAATGACCGCGCTGGCAATCACCGTCGCCACGAGCGCTGAGTACTGAGCTTGCGTGATGATCCCATGACTGAGACCGTAGAGGGCGGAGATCGTCCCGAAGGTGAGCCCTGTTGACATCATCAGCGTGTAAAACCACCGCTCCTGCTTTTGCTTCCTGAAACGAGAGATGATCGGATAGAGGCCAAAGATCTTCGAAAACACTTTTGCCAGGAAGAGAAAGAGGAACGCTGCAGGCGCCGCGATCAGCGAAGGAATGGACACGAAGGAGCCGGCGCGAATGAAGTAGAAGGGCGTGAGAAAGCCAGTCGTCAGAGTCCGCAGACGGCGAAGCCACAGATGCTCCGCTGTTGCGAACTCCGCGAGGACAATCCCCACGACGTAAGCGGGAAGCACGGCTTCACTTCCCGACCAGTACGCAAGCGTTCCCAGCCCCAGGAGGACGGCGATGATCCACTTTGTCCGAATGGCGGCTGTTCGATTGCCGTAGACCTTCGTGATGAACCTCGTGATCGTCGGCAGGAGCGCGATCAGGATTGCGCTTACCCCGATGAAAACAAGGGTCTTGTACGTGAACGGTGAGAACATGAGACCCAGGGCGATCACGGTTCCCAGGTCGTTGACGAAACAGGCTCCGAGAATGCCTTTTCCGAACTCGGTCCTGTTCAAACCTGTCTCCAGCATCACTGCATAGACGACTGCCATGGATGTGGTGGAAAGAGCGATGCCCGCCAGGAAGCTGGAGGGAATGGTCCACCCAAGAAGGAAATGCGCCACCGCGGTCCCCCCCGCAAAAGGCGCAAGGAATCCGACGATCCCGACGACCGATACTTCCTTGAGCTTGGTGCGGATCACCACGGGATCCAGCTCGGCGCCCGCAAGGAACGTGAGCAGGACTGCCCCAGCCGAAGCGAGGAATTGAAGCCACTGCTGGCTGCTGCCGAGGGAACCCTGGCCGAAGAAATGATCCGCCACGGCGGCCGCGGCAACGCCGAGGCAGATTTCGACGAGGGCGATGGAGATATCGAGGTGGTATGCGATGACGGCTGCGACAACCGAAATGACAAGCCAGATGCCGGCAATAAAGAAGATGGGTTCCACGGGCTCTCCTCCAGGCGCTGACGAGTGCATGTCAGGTAGGAGTCATCAGCCCCGCGGGGCGGTTATGCGGCGAACTCCATCGCCTTTATTGTGTGTTCCCAAAATAGTACGATGGATCGCGGAAGTCAAGAAGGGTGGGTGAATGACCCGGATCATACTGGTGCGTCACGGTGAAACAGAGTGGAATCGGGTCGAGCGATTCCGTGGTCGTGCAGATGTCCCACTCAATGAAAAAGGTCTGCTCCAGGCTGAAGCGACTGCACGTGGCATCGAATCGCGCGTGTCCGCTGCGGCCGTCTACTCGAGCCCCCTTTCGCGTGCGATGAGAACCGCTCAGGCCATCGCCGAGAGACAGTCGTTGATCGTGCAGATCCATCAAGGGCTTGTTGATATCGATTACGGAGAGTGGCAGGGCTTGTCAGCCGAAGAGGTCAAGCAGCGGTGGCCAGAGCAGCTCGCCGGCTGGTATCAGACTCCTCACAAGGTGCGAATCCCCGGAGGGGAATCCCTCGATGAGCTGAGGGCGCGCTGCGCTGCCACGGTTAAGGAAATAGTGACGAGACATTCTGGAAGTGCTGTCGTGCTTGTCGCACACACGGTCGTCAATCGCATCATCCTCCTTTTCATTCTGGGGTTGGACAATGGCCGCTTCTGGCGTCTGCGCCAGGACGCCTGCGCCGTGAACGAGATCGAGGTGGACGGCGAAGAGTTCACCCTGGTGTCCATGAACGACACGTGCCATTTGCGTTCGTCAGGGACCGAAAAGGCAACAACGGGAGAGTAGGATCGGTGTCACGTCTCTCCGATCGCTTGATTCCAGCGGGGGCTCCCGAGGGCCTGATGATCAAGCGGAGCGTCTGCGCTTCATCACGAAAATGACCAGAGGAATCGATGCCGCTTGCGCGACCATTGAAAACGCGATGAGAAGTACAAGCGATACACCGTACAGCCAGCCCATCAGAGCGCTTCCCAGAAACCAGGCAATCCCATAGCCGGTATTGAAAACACCGTAGGCGGCCCCCCGCTGATGGGAAGGAATCATTTCCGCGACAACTGCCCTCATGATGGATTCCTGTGCTCCCATTCCAATGCCCCACAGGATCATGCCGGCGATCGCGGCGACCGGCGTTCCCGCGAATACGAGGGGCGCGAAGAACAGCGAAACGGCGGCAGCCAGGGCAATGACCGCGAAGCCGTATCGATCGAAGAGACGGCCGAAGAAGAGTGCCGCAAAGGCGTCGGTGCCCATGGCAATCGCATACAGAAGCGGGATGAGCTCCTGAGATACCGTTCGGGCTCTCTGGAAATGAAACGCAATGAGGGGGAAGTCAACGTAGCCTGCGGCGATGAGCGCAATTGCCACCAGGTACAGCCAGAATGCTCGTGAGAACCCTTTCACGGGGATGGCAGATGGAGAGGTTGTTTCCAGATCCTGCGGCCGCGAATAGAGGAAGCGCGCCACGAGAAGTATAGCGAGCGCCAACATGGCGGGGATGAGCAGAAACGCAAAGGCGACCCTATACTCTCCGCGCAGGGCCTGGATGAGAGCCACGAGCAGTGGTCCTAGGACAGCTCCGATCTGATCCATCGCCTCATGAAAGCCAAACCCCCAGCCGCGGCCGATCTTCTGGGTTGCGTAGGAAAGCATGATGTCGCGCGGTGGATTGCGCAGCGCCTTCCCCATTCGTTCGGCGATCATGAGCGCGGCCGCCAGCTCCCAGTGATTGGCCAGGGCAAGAGCGGGCACGGCGAGGAGATTGACAGCATATCCGGCAATCGTAATGGCCCAGTACTTTCGAGTCCGATCGCTGATGAAGCCCGATGCCAGGCGAAGTCCGTATCCCACCAACTCACCGAACCCCGCCACAAACCCCACCGTGATGCTGCTTGCTCCCAGCAAGGCGAGGAAGGGGCCGGTGACGCTGCGCGCACCTTCGTAGGTCATGTCAGCAAAAAGGCTGACGAGGCCGAGCAGAACAACGAAGGTAAACGCGTTCTTCCTTGTCTCCATCAGGCCTTCACATTCTTGAACGCTGCCTTGCCCGCGAAACTCGCCTGCGCTCCCAGCTCTTCCTCGATTCTGAGAAGCTGGTTGTACTTGGCGATTCGCTCGCTTCTGCATCCCGAGCCGGTCTTGAGATGCCCGGCCGAGGTGCCAACCGCCAGATCGGCGATCGTTGTGTCCTCGGTTTCCCCAGAGCGGTGGGAGATGGAGCAGTTGTATCCGCTCTTCTTTGCAAGCTCGATGGTCTGGAGGGTTTCTGTCAGGGTACCGATCTGATTGAGCTTGATGAGGATCGAGTTGGCAGTTCCCTGATCGATGCCTTTCGTGAGGATCTGGGGATTGGTGCAGAAAAGGTCATCGCCCACAAGCTCAAGGCGACTTCCCAGCTCCTGGGTGAGTAATTTCCAACCCATCCAGTCGTTCTCTGCCATCCCGTCTTCCAGAAGCACGATGGGGTATTGCCTGGCCCAATCCGCCCAGTGCTTTACCATCTGTTCGGAGCTCTTTGCCTCAGCTCGCGACTTGAAAATGACGTACTTGCCATCTCCCCACATCTCACTGGTCGCTGGATCGAGACACAGTGAAACGTCGGTTCCCGGGGCAAACCCCGCTTTTGAGATCGCCTCAAGAATCAGATCCACCGCCTCGGCGTTTGACTTCAGGCTCGGCGCGAAACCGCCCTCAAAAGACACACCGAGTATCGCATTTGCCCCAAGGTTTCCTTTGTTCGTGGTGCCGTCAAGTCGAATCATCGTGTTATCGATGAGCTGCTGGTTCACCGCGTCCATGCCGACGATTTCTGAGGCGATCTTTGTTCTTACGTTCTCGACGGCTTTCCGCACTCCTTTACCGCTGTATCTCTTTTTATCTCCATCGCGAAGCTCGACCGCCTCTCTTTCCCCGGTGGACGCTCCCGAGGGTACGATAGCGCGCGCTTTGATCCCTGAGTCCATCTCCACCTCAACTTCGACAGTCGGATTGCCACGCGAGTCCAAGACCTCGCGAGAACGAAGCGTCTTGATGGTTGTCATGCTTTCTCCTTGCAAATTGCATGGAAGGTTCGGACCTGACGGCACCACCGCGCAGTGAAAAGAATAGGCACGTTGAAGATAGGACGCGCCACGAAGAAGCCTCCTACCGCGCAGTCGATTGGTAGGAGTCATCAGCCTTCAGGGCGAAGGCAATTGAAGTGGGGGACTCCATCCCCATCCACAGGCGAGGATAGGACAACGCGAAAAAGCGGTCAATAGTCAGCACGGCGCGGCGACAGCGAACGCGCGGCAACCTCGACTTTGGGGGGCAATTCTATTAGCCTTCCTGGGGGCGATGATGGATACACCTGGGGAAGGAAGCATTCTTCGTATCTTCATTGGAGAGAACGACCGGCATGAGGGAAAACCGCTTTATGAATGGATTGTGGTGAAAGCCAGGGAGAAAGGCCTTGCCGGAGCTACAGTACTCCGCGGAATGCTGGGGTTCGGCGCGCGCGGCCGACTCCATTCCTTCAGGATCGAAAGGCTTGCGCAGGAATTACCCGTTATCGTCGAAATTGTAGATTTGCGGAATCGCCTGGGATTGAGAAAGAAATGTTCATCCTGAAGGACGCAGACGTCCGTTTCTATCGCTCGGACAAGAAATGAAGGGGGGACGAAAAAAACTCTCTCGCCTCCACGACCCGGGAGTCCTTGCTGGAGCATGACACAGGAGAAGCAGCGCCCGGTTAGGAATGCCGCTTTCCTCCGAGAAGCTGAGGAGGAACACGATGGAGTACGTGATGTTGATGATCGCACCGCGAGAGAAGCTGGGTGATCAGACACCGCAAAGCGTGGTGGCGGCAGTCCGTGAATACGCCATGAGGCTTGCGGCAAGCGGGAGGCTCAAGGATGGCCGCCAGCTGCAGTCCGATGCGCTGGGCTTCCGCGTAGAGTCGGATGCCAAGGCCGGGCAGGTTGTCGATGGCCCATTTGCCGACACCAAGGAATTGGTCGGAGGCTATTTCGTCATCGAGTGCGACTCCCTGGAGGAGGCGAAACGTCTCGCAATCGAGAACCCGCACCGCCGCATCGGCTCCGTGGTCATGGTCCCGGCCGTCCCTCGTCGAGTCTGAATGATAGACCCGATCCTGGCCAACCGGATCCTCCGCAACGAGTGGAGTCGAATGGTCTCGACCGCAGTGCGGATCGCAGAGGCGGGGGATCGTCGGCGCGTACCATCTGCAGGCAGAGATCGCGGCTACCCATGCAAGCGCCGACGACTGGACCAGGACTGATTGGAGCCGAATCAGCGTGCTGTATGAGACGCTCGCCCGCGTGACGTCAAACCCGATCGTCCGTCTGAATGCGGCGATGGCCCGCTCGTACGCTGCCGGGCCTGCCGAAGCCTTTGACACGGTCGATCGGCTTGCCCGCGAACACAGTCTTGGCGGCTACCGCCCATTGATGGCGGCGAGGGCCGATCTTCTTCGAAGAATGGGGAAGGTGGGCGAGCAATTGAGGGGATGGTACACTCCTCCCCATGGGGTACGGATCCGTCGTGGCAGGGGTGATTTCCGCGGCCCTTTTCGGCATTGCGACTCCCCTTAGCAAGATCCTGCTCAAGAGTCTCACGCAGTTCCAGCTTGCGGGCCTCCTTTACCTGGGTGCCGGGCTCGGAATGCTTCCTTTTGTCATCGCCCAGAGGAGAAAGTCCGGACGAAAACGCCTGGACAGAAAGAATGCCCTGCGGCTTGGTGCTGCCGTGCTCTTCGGTGGCTGTCTGGGGCCGGTCTTCCTGCTGTTTGGGCTCGCGTCGGCACAGGCTGCTTCAGTGTCGCTCTGGCTCAACCTGGAGCTCGCGGCAACCGCCGTGCTGGGTGTTCTGCTCTTCAAGGATCATCTGGGCACCTTCGGATGGTGGGGAGTCGGGGGCGCGCTGCTTGCAGGGGTGATCGTCGCCTTCGGTGAAGGAAGCGCGGGGATCCTCCCCGGCCTGCTCGTCGCCCTGGCCTGCGTGTGCTGGGGCCTGGACAATAATTGCACGGCCCTCATCGATGCCCTCACTCCGTATGAGATCACCCTCGCCAAAGGGTTGATCGCGGGTTCGGTGAACTTCGGTCTCGGCGTGATGACCGTGGGCGGAATGCCATCCGCGAGTGTCGGCCTTGCCTCGCTTGCCCTGGGCGCCGTCTGCTATGGAGGAAGCATCGTCCTGTTCATCGCCGCGGCCCAGCGGATCGGCGCCGCGCGGGGCCAGATCCTTTTCGCAAGCGCGCCCTTTTTCGGAATGCTTTTCTCGTTGCTTCTGCTTTTTGAAAAACTGTCGTGGCTGCAGATGGCCGCGACCGCGGTCCTCCTGGGGTCGATCGCCCTCATGCTCAGTGCGCGCCACTCGCACAGTCACCTCCACGAGTCAGTTGTCCATATCCACGCTCACCGACACGACGATCTGCACCATACGCACGTTCACGAGGGATCATCGCCGAGCCTGACGCACTCACACGCACACTCTCACACGGCATCGGAGCATGAGCATTCGCATCTTCCCGACCTCCACCACAGGCACATTCACGACAGGCACGGTTCGTAGGCCGGGAAGCTCGGGGAGCAGGCCCGCCGCTGCGGCGGGGAGAGAATCATCCCCCGGCGCCGGATCTCCCTTTGACGAGCCTCTCGACTACTTGGAGGACGAAATCGGGATCGATCGGCTTTGTGATGTAGTCCTCAACTCCCTGCTGGTATGCCGTCATCTTTTCATCGATCTCACTTTTTGCCGTCACAAAAACGATCTTGATATTTCGAGTCCGCGGACTTGATTTCAGGGTTTTCAACACGCCATAGCCGTCCATCTCAGGCATCGAGATGTCCAGGAGAATGAGGTCCGGCGGCGGATTGGACGCAGCCAGGGATACGGCGTTCTGTCCCGTTGTAGCTGCAAGGACGGTATAGCGCGATTTCAGGATTTCGCGCAGGATCGCGATATTGCCCGGTTCGTCGTCGACAATGAGAATGCGCGCTTTCGGAAGTGTGCTTTCCATCCCTCCATTGTAAGGGACATTCGTCTTGTTTCAATCCTCCCGGTCATGATCCCCGGGCAGGGCGCAGGACGCGCCGCCCGGGGTTGACCGGTCGTGCTTCGGCACGCAGCTATGGCTCGATCCGTACGTCTCCCGATACGGTGCGCACCGTGAAGCGGCCGTCACCCGAGCCGACTTTCCCGGCAAGCACGTGATTCCCGCCCCCCGTGCGGCTCTCCGCCACCACGATGGGGAACTTGCAGGTGACGTCTCCCGACGTGGAGTGGGCGTCGAGGGTAAACGATGCGTCGGTCGGCAGATGGATGGTGACATCCCCGGAGGTGCTCTCCGCGTCCAGCCGACCAGGCACCGAAGCATACGTGATCGCCATGCTCCCCGAGACCGTGTGAGCCGTCAGGTCACCGGTGAGCGACTTGACCCGCACGCCACCGCTCACCGAGGAGATGTCGGACCGCTCCGCTTTCACCGCTGCTGCTGTCAGGTCACCCGACGTCGTGTGCGCAGAAAAGTCCGCCGCGCTCACGGACGCGGTGCGCATCGATCCGGAGGTGGTGGTGAGGGCCAGGCCGGAGAATGCATGCTCCGCAACGTCGATGCTCGCGGAGACCGACTTTGCGTATAACTTTCCCTTGTACCCCCGCGGCACGCTCACCTCCAGGATGAGATCGTTCCAGGAGAATCCGAAGGTGAAGGGCCGCTTCCGTTCCAGGCGGATGTCGGCCGTGTTCCCACGGAGATCGGCCGAAAGATGCGGGATCGCATCAGGCGAGGTTGCGCTCACGGTGCCGTGGAGCCAGGCCTCGATGGCATCGCCCTGCCTCTCCACGATCCGCACGTCATCGCTCACCGAGTCGATGGACACCAGATCTACTCCCGCGACGGGCAGGGTGCGCCGCTCATCGACAGTCGTGCCGGTGCGGCCGACACGCCGGGGGGAGAAGCCGCCCGCGGCCAAACCGATGGCCGCCGCAATTCCAAGGCATGCCACGGAAACGATGGCGGTGATGATCACGACGCGCGTCAATAGTGTGCTTCCCAACATTGAATTCCTCCTTCTATTTTCTGCGCGTTACGATGCGCGCATTGAACCGCACGTAGGCGGCCGTCATTTTCACGAACAGCTGGCTGAGCTTCCACATGCCCAGGACCGCAAGCACGCCGAGCCCGGTCACCCCCGCACCCGCGAAGAAGAGAACCGCGGGGTTCATGCCGGCCAGTGAGAAGTACTGCGGCACGATCGCGGCCGCAACGGGGGAAAGCAGCACTCCCAGGCCTGCAAGGGGGAGAGAGGCCGCGGCGGCCCACAGCCCGATCATCCCGCCGACGAGCCCGAGGAACGGCCCCAGCACGAATATGACATTGAAGAATGTCAGGCTGATCGAGGCGAACAGCGCCCTCAGCACCGACGTGGCAGTCACGCCCCCGCCGCCCTTCGGCTCCTCCAGGAGAACGTCGATTGCATATGACTTGCCGAGCATCCGGGGATTGCCCAGGGACCGCGCAATCTCTTCTTCACTCTTCCCTTCGGCCGCGCCCATACGGAAATGCTCTTCGTAGTCGTACATCACGTCGCGTCTCTCCTGGTCGGTCATCCCGCCCAGCGCGCGCTTCAGGTCCGATAGGAAATTTTCCCGTGTCATGCCGCCGCCTCCTTGCCGATCAGCGTGTTCACACCGCTCACGAAACGCCTCCACTCATCCAGCAGGACCTTCTGGTACTCCTTGCCCTTCTCCGTGATCTGGTAATACTTGCGGGCAGGGCCCTCGGCAGACTCCTGGATGTAGGTGGTGAAGTACCCCTCTTTCATGAGCCTTCGAAGGAGCGGGTAGACGGTTCCCTCGGCGATGTCGATGTTCCTGGATATGGTCTGGACGAGCTCGTACCCGTAGAAATCCTTGCGGCAGAGCACGACCAGCACGCACAGCTCCAGGACCCCTTTCTTGAACTGAATGTTCATGATTCCTCCTGTAGTAGCTTATGACTGCTACAACCTTTAATACACTATTATTTAATACACAGTACAGAACAATGCAACACCCTTCCTGCATGAATTCGAAAAACTTACTGGCGATGAGGGCAAAAAATACCCTTCATATGTATAGTAGTATTCCCCAATCTCGCCCGACGCTTGAACGGGCACACGCAATTGCCCATGATCGGGCGATGAGGGGGCTCACGCAGTGATCGCGCATGTTGCGTTCCTGGTAAGAGATTACGATGAGGCCATCGAGTTCTTCACTGAAAAGCTGAGATTCCGGCTCCTTGAAGACACGGCGATGGGCGGAGACAAGCGCTGGGTGCTTGTTGCACCACCTGGGGCCGCAGGAACATCGCTTCTTCTCGCACGGGCGGCGACAGAGGAACAGTCGCGTCTCATCGGAAACCAGACCGCAGGCCGGGTGTTCCTCTTCCTTCACACCGACGACTTCTGGCGCGATTACAATGCGATGCGGGCGCGCGGCGTCACGTTCCTGGAAGAGCCGCGCGAGGAATCCTACGGCACAGTCGTTGTTTTTCAGGATCTCTACGGAAACAAGTGGGACCTGCTGGGCCGGAAATAGGGCATTCACATTCGGCGGGAAAGGGGCCCGCTGTAATGGAGAGCGGATTTGACTTCATCGTGCCGCGTTTCTACCTTTGATTCCACTGATTCCATTGATTCCACCAACGCCGGACTATCCGAGAAGGAGCCGCTTCACATATGAGCCCCCCACCCCTTGCCGTTCGCGAGCAGATCCGCGAAGAACAGTTCCGCTCGGTCTGGACCCAGGAGCTCGACGCCGTGTTCGCCGATGTGGCCCCCTATTACGACCGCGCGAACAGCGTCGCGAGCCTCGGCCTGTGGAGATGGTTTCTCAACATCTTCATGTCGACCATCGAGGTGCGCCCGGAGCAGCGGACGCTGGATGTCTGCGCGGGGACCAACGCTGTCGGCATCGCCCTTCTCAACAGGGAGCCGACCCTCGAGGTCCACGCGATCGACCGGAGCCTGGAAATGCAGCAGGTCGGACGCCAGCGCGCGGAAGCCCAGGGCTTTCACATCGACAGCGTCATCGGGGACGTTCACGCGCTGCCGTTCCCGGACAACCATTTCGATGTCGTCACTCTCCAGTACGCCTCCCGGCATCTGCGCGTGGACCGCGTCTTCCGGGAGGTCTTCCGGGTGCTGAAGCCGGGCGGCCGTTTCCATCACTGCGACATGCTGCGTCTCGGCACCCCTGCGATGGAGAAGCTGTATCTCACCTACCTGCGCATGTCCCTCACATTCACAGGCTTCTTCTTCCGCAGCGGCCCTGCCGCCCTGAACTGCAAGCGGTACTTCATCCAGACCTTGTCCATGTTCTACTCGGTGGACGAGCTCTCCGAGGTGCTGCGCACACTGGGCTACCGCGACATAACGACCAGGACGATATTCGGCGGCATGATCGGATGCCACAGCGCGGCCAAACCGCTGGAGAGCTGAGCGACGGACGAGCGCCGTAGTCTATGGTCTCATCCCCTCGATCCCGACGGGGGCAGGTTTCGCGCCCCAGATCTCCTCCGCGTACGCTTGAATCGTGCGGTCGCTGGAGAATCGGCCCATGCGCGCCACGTTGAGGATGGACATCCGGGTCCATGTCTCCTCGACACGGTAGGCGGCTTCAACGCGCTCCTGACATTCCACGTAGGCGAGGAAGTCGGCCATGAGCATATACTGATCTCCCTGGTCCACCAGGGCGTGAACGATGGGTGCGAATCGTGACGGCTCATCCGGGCTCAGGACGCCGCTGGATATCATGTCCAGCACGTCCTTGAGCCGGGGGGTGGCCCGGTAGATAGCTCGAGGGTCATAGCCGATCTTCCTGCGTTCTGCGATCTCCCCGGTGCTGAGTCCGAAGAGAAAGAAGTTCTCGGCGCCGACCGCTTCCCGTATCTCGACATTGGCCCCGTCGAGCGGTCCGATCGTCAGGGCGCCATTGAGGGCAAGCTTCATGTTCCCCGTGCCCGATGCCTCCGTGCCGGCGGTGGCGATCTGCTCGGAGAGGTCGGCGGCGGGCACGATCCGTTCCGCGAGGCTTACGCCGTAATTGGGAATAAAGACCACCTTCAGCCGCCCGGCGGTCTTCGCATCGTTGTTCACCATGTCCGCCGCCGCGTGAATGAGGCGAATGACAAGCTTGGCCATTGCGTAGCCAGGGGCCGCCTTCCCGGCGAAGATGACGGTACGGGGAAGGACGTCCGCCGCCGCCTCTTTGGTGAGACGCAGGTAAAGGTCCAGGACATGAAGCACGTTGAGAAGCTGCCGCTTGTACTCATGGATGCGCTTGACCTGGCAGTCGAAGAGGGTTGCCGGGTTCACGGCGATACCGGTGAGCCGCCGGATGGTGTGTGACAACGTCTCCTTGTTCCGAAGCTTGACCGCGCGCCACGCGCGGCGGAACTCGGCGTTTTCCGCGAGGGGCGCGAGCCTCGTCATCTGCTCGAGGTCGGTGACCCACCCATCGCCGATGTGCTCCGTGATCAGCGCGGAGAGCCCGGGATTGCAGAGCTTCAGCCAGCGCCTCGGGGTGATGCCGTTTGTCTTGTTGTTGAATCGCTGCGGCCACAGATCGAAGAAGTCGCGGAAGAGGCTCTGCTTCAATATCTGCGTGTGCAGCGCCGAGACGCCGTTCAGCGAGTGGCTGCCCACGACGGCGAGATGCGACATCCGCAGCCTCTTCTCCCCTTCCTCCTCGATCAGCGACATGCGCCGCAGCCGCTGCTCATCCCCGGGCCAGCGCAGGGAGACGTCTTCGAGGTGCCTGCGGTTGACCTCGAGGGCGATCTGCATGTGTCGGGGGAGCACACGGCTGAAAAGGCTCACTGGCCATTTCTCCAGGGCTTCCGGCAGGATCGTGTGGTTGGTGTAGCCGAAGGTCTTCACAGTTATGTCCCACGCTTCCTCCCACCCCAGCCCTTCCGCGTCCATCAGGATGCGCATCAACTCCAGGATAGCCACCGCGGGGTGGGTGTCGTTGAGCTGCACCGCCACCTGATCGGGAAAATCATGAAAGCCGCTGAAGCCGCCCTTCTTATATCGACGAATGATATCGTGCAGGGTCGCCGCGACGAAGAAATATTCCTGCTTCAGGCGAAGCTCCCGGCCCTCGAAAACGTTGTCATTGGGGTAGAGGACCTTGGAGATCGTCTCCGAACGGTCCTTATCCGACACTGCCCGCTCGTAGTCGCCATGGTTGAAATAGTCCAGGTCGAATTCGCGCGTGCTCTTTGCCGCCCAGAGACGCATATTGTTCACCGTGCCATTGCGATAGCCGGGGACAGGTGTGTCATAGGCCATGGCCATGACCGTCTGGGTATCCACCCAATCGAACCGCATCCGCCCTTTCCCGTCCGTGGCCTGGGTCACTTTTCCATAGAAATGCACCGGATACAGATGTTCGGGTCGTTCGACTTCCCACGGGTTGCCATGGCGCAGCCAGTTGTCCGGCGTCTCGATCTGGGCCCCCGCGCGAATCCTCTGGAAGAAGATCCCATACTCGTAGCGAATGCCGTAGCCGTAGGCGGGGAGGGCAAGTGTCGCCATGGAATCCAGGAAGCATGCAGCCAGGCGTCCCAGGCCGCCGTTTCCGAGGCCGGCATCGTGCTCGAGCTCCTGAAGCTCCTCCATGCTGTTTCCCAGCTCCAGCATCGCCTGTTCGACATTCTTCTCAAGGCCCAGGTTGATGACCGCATTGCCCAGGGCCCGGCCAATGAGAAACTCCAGGGACAGGTAGTACACCCTCTTGCATTTCTGACGGTAATAGCTCTGCTGCGTCTCAATCCAGCGCTCAATGAGCCTGTCGCGCACCGTCAGGGCCAGGCTGTTGAATTTGTCACGTGCCGTGGCGCTGAACTCGTCCTTTGCCAGCGCGAACTCGAGATTGTGGACGAAGGATTCCTTCAACGATTCCACGTCCATGCCGAGGAGGGGATTGTTTGAAGGGGTGAGAGGCTCGGGCGCCTGCGCGGCCCGGTTGCGAGCCACAAACGCCGCTCTCCTGCTCCGTTGCGGGGAGCCTTTCGATTCATCAGTACCGCTCTTTTTCCTGGCCATGGCAGTCATTCTACTCGACGGAATGACCCAGAACAACGGACCGGCCCTCACGCTCCGCGATCGCGAGCGAAGAAGAGAAGCTCACACCGAGCCACGAGTATTCTCGGGAAAGAGAGGAAACACGAATGAAAATGCGGCTCCTCGCATCGATCCTCGCGCTCACCCTGCTCGCCGCGTGCACCGCGGCCGCCCAGAACACGCTGACCCTCAGCCGAACAACGATGAGGTCGGAGGTGAACGGCGTCATCGGCGACGGCGAGACGAAGATCGACGCGCCCGCGCAGTGCGCCATGAGGGAAGTCGACGGAAAGACGACCTTGGAGGTCGCGCTCGAGTCGTCACAGTTCATCGGGCAGTAGCCGTCCGAGTGCCGGGCGATTCTTCCCGAGAGCGCTGAAAGTCGAAACCCGAGAAGGACTCGGCTCCCCTTTCCTAGCGGTAGGCCGCGGTGAAGTTGCCGCTGACATAGTTGTTGGCGTCAAACTTGGCGTCCATCCGCCCTGTCATCACCCCGTTCACCGCGTCGAGCGTCAGGATTTCAACGGCTCCTTCCATGCAGACATAGTTGATGGTGCCGGGCTTGTCGTACAGAGTGACTGTCTGCTGACCCAGACCGGCCGCGAGCGGGCGGAGGCCGACGGACACTGGACTGATGGTGAAAAGAACCGTACTCCCCGCTCCAAAGTAGGCTCCAGGCGCGAATGGACCGGGTCCCATGTAAGAAACATCATACAGTTCCATCCACAGCTTACCCGCGAATACCGTACTGTCCGCAGTCCCCGAAACGTAGGTCCAGCTGACACCGCCGATTTTCCCCTGCAGGGGCTGATTCGGAAAGCTATACCCGGCGGCGCCTCCTGGACTGTTGCACGTGACGAGGGCGAGAGCTGCAAGTGCAGGGAGGAGAAAAAGTATTCTTTTCATTTTTCACGCCTCAGACATATTCAATATCTTTGAAAACTAGACTTCACGGATGTCTGTCAGTGGGATTTCTCTCAGCCGCGGCAGAGCCCTGTGATCGACGGTGCTGCCGGCGTCAAGAACCACTCCTCGTTCACACGGCCCGCATGCGGCCGTCCTGCGGCGTCTGCTCCACCTCGGCGAGGTTCAGGGCTGTCATGATCGGGGGCACAAATGTAGCGAATCCTCCCCGCACTCCCTTCGTCAGCCCGTACCAGCCGCCGACCGGGTTTTGCGGCGAGCGGGCCCATGCTTCGACGGTGCCGGAGGCCGCCGGCTCACCCTCCTCGGCACCGCCGAGAGGCATCCAGCCCCCCTTCTCTTTCAGCATCTCGTAGAGGTCGTCGAGGCAGCGCAGGTGGTAGCGCAGCTCCTTCTTTCCGACCAGGACAACGAGCGCCGGAGGCTCGAGCGTGACGTCGCGGTATGCCTTGAACTCGGTCTTTCCGTCCGCTGTTTTCAATATCCACGGATGTCGGCACATGCCCGGCAATTCAGAAGGATCTTTCTCCATCGCTCAGCCGGCGCTCACCGGCGCGGCGTATCCCAAGCCAAAGCGATCCGTGACCGGGATGCTCACGTGGCGTTCCCGGATCTGGCGGAATCGTTCGGGGTCGGTGACCACCTCGGCGGGACGCTTGACGGTTCGCACGAGGAAGTCTGCCTCAGGGGGATAGCAGGCAATCGGCACCCCGTTCTCCGGATCAAAATGGGCTTCTCCCGGCAAGCGGGTCACCACCGCGTTGGTGGGAAGATTTGCGTTCTGATAGCGAAGGTCCATGCTCCATCGAACGTGGTCTGTCTTGTTTTTGAAGCTCGCGTGGGCAGTCCGATTCGTCACCAGCAGGACCCCTCCCTTTCGCACCGGGCAGGCGACACGCCGGCCTGTCCGGGGAAACTCCCTGGGATCGATCTGGAGATACTTCCCGTTCGCGGATACCTTGTGACGGACGACCGGGCTGTGGTGGCTTCCCGGCATCACCCACATGCACCCGTTCTGCTCATCCGCATCGACGAGGGGAAGCCACATGGTGACCACGAGGCTCTTGTCGCAGTACGGCTCGAAGTAGCTTGAATCCTGGTGCCAGGGCACCTCACCGTATCCATAGTTGGGGATCTTGGGGCGCAGGCGATAGACGGAGCTCGCGATGATCTCCTCGCCGACCAGCTGCTCCGCGATATTCACGAGATTAGGATTGCCAATGAGGTGAAAGATCGCCGGACCGTGAAGGAACCCGTTCCAGATGGCAAGGGCGATCTGGTCCGTCTCCTGGCTGATGCGCGCCAGCCGGGTTTCGAAGCCTTCCTCATCATAGAGACGTGTGAGCCTGCCCGCGGCAAAAAGCGTCCCGGCCCTCTTGCCGATCTCCTCGCTGATCTCGTCGATCACCGGCTGGAGCTCTTCTTTCGGGATCACGCCGTCGAGGACGACGTACCCCTCTTTGTGAAAGAAGGCAATTTCTTCCTTCGTCATGAGCCGGCCCGTGGATTTCACCATCATGCCACCCCTGAAAAATGTATCGACGGCGGACGGTTCCGGTCAAGGAAATGAGTGAAGCAACTCCCTCTTCAGACGATCCTGAAATAGTCCACGAGCGTGCAGCGCCTTTCCCGCGTGAAGGTGCGGGCGCGCGTGAGACCTTCCCCGGTCGGGCTGGCGATCGTGAAAGAGGCATACCCCGCCCCTCCCTCGCCGAGGCCCGCGAAGCTCGGCCCGTTCTTCACGAACAACGAGCAGTTCATCACCTTCGCCATGCGGGAGAGCTTCTCGATGTCATGGGAATGAATCACCGCCGTGTGGCAGAAGCCATGCTCGGCCTTCACGGCAAGGTCGATCGCCTCGTCGACGGTTCTCATGCGCACCAGCGGAAGCACGGGCATCAGCTGCTCCGACCACACCAGGGGATGGGAGCTTTCCACGTCCATGAAGAGGATGCGCGTGTCCGGCCGCACCTCGATTCCCGCGGCTCGGGCGATGACGGCAGGATCCTTCCCCACCAGGTCCTTGTTCGGCGGACTGTGGCGCCCCGGGCCGGCGTCCTGCGGCAGCACGACCCGCGTCACGGCCGGCACCTGGCTGCCGGTGAGCTCGAAGCCCCCCCGGGCCCGCATTTCCTGCTTCAGCCTGTCCGCGACACCTTCCACGACAAATACTTCCTTCTCATCGGTGTATACCACGTTGTTGTCAAAGCCTGCGCCGGCCACGATGTCTCGTGCAGCCTTGGCGATGTCCGCGGTCGGATCCACCACAACGGGAGGATTCCCGGGGCCCGCGCAGATCGCCTTCTTCCCGCTGGCCATGGCGGCCTTCACTACGCCCGGCCCGCCAGTCACCACCAGGAGCGCCACGCCCCTGTGCTTCATGAGCTCTCCCGCGCTCTCGATCGTGGGGTTCGCCGCGGCGCATAGAACGTTCCGCGGTCCGCCTGCGGCAGCGATGGCGTCGTTCAGAAGGGAAATGAGCCGGTTGGAAACGCGCCGGGCACCGGGATGGACGTTGAAGACGACGGAGTTCCCCGCCGCAATCATGCCGATGGAGTTGCTGGTAATCGTTGCGATGGGGTTCGTGACGGGGGTAATGGCGCCGATGACGCCGTACGGTGCGCGCTCGGTGATGGTCAGGCCGTGCTCGTCGGAAAAGGCTGCCGGTTCCACGTCCTCCACGCCCGGGGTCTTCAGGGCGGCAAGTGCGTTCTTCACCTGCTTGTCGCGGACATTCCCGAGACCGGTCTCTGCCACGGCATCGGTGGACAGCGATTCATTGTTCGAGAGAACCGCGTGCCGCATGGCCTCGATGATACGACGGCGCGTGTCCAGCGGCAGCGCCATGAGCTCCTGCTGGGCGCTTCCCGCAGCCGAAACGGCGGTGTCGATGTCGGGGAATATTCCCCGGCTGTCGACACCCGACCCTCGGAGCAGGACCCGCACGTCTTCGCTTTTCAGCACCTGCTCGACGATCTGCCGTATCTCATCCGCCGGGTTGGCCATGGCTCGAGCGGTGCGCTAGCCGGTTACCGCGCCCTTGCTCGCCGAGGAGACCAGGCGCGCGTACTTTGCCAGCGCCCCCGTCGAGTAGGCGATGCCGCGCGGCTGCCATGCGGCGCGGCGGCGGGCGATTTCCGTGGGCGACATCTCGACGTTGATGGTCTTTCGGTGCGCATCCACCGTGATCATGTCCCCGTCCTTCACCAGCGCTATTGTTCCGCCGTCCCGCGCCTCGGGGCAGACGTGCCCGACGAGCATTCCCCGGCTTCCTCCCGAGAAACGTCCATCGGTCACAAGTGCAACCTCCCGGAGAAGCCCCGCGCCCGCAAGCGCCGAGGTCGGCGCGAGCATCTCGCGCATGCCCGGCCCGCCGCGCGGGCCCTCGTTGCGGATGACCACTGTGTCGCCCTTGTGAATGGCCCCGTCCAGAATCGCCTTCAGGGCTTCTTCTTCGCTCTCGAAGACCCTCGCGGGTCCACGATGGAGGAACTCGCCGATTCCCACGGTCTTCAGGACAGCGCCTTCCTCGGCGAGGTTGCCCTTCAGGACGCTGATGGGCCCCTTGGGGCTCACCGGTTTTTCCAGCGGATGGATCACATCCTGGCCCGAGAGATCGGCATCGACGCCTTCCAGGTTTTCCGCCACTGTTCTGCCGGTGACAGTGAGGCAATCCCCGTGCAGGAGGCCGGCGTCCAGGAGCACCCGCATCACCTTCTGCACGCCGCCCACCCTGTAAAGGTCCGTCATTGCGTACTTTCCCGCAGGCTTCATGTCGCAGAGCGTCGGCGTGGTGTCGTAAAACGGGTTGAATTCGAAGACGTCCAGGCTGACCCCGGCCTCCACCGCCAGCGCTAGGAGGTGGAGGACAGCGTTCGTGGACCCGCCCACGGCGAGGGAAACACGTATCGCGTTCTCGAATGCCTTGCGGGTCATGATCATCCGCGGGGTGATCCCCCGCTGGAGGAGGTTCATGACCGCCTCCCCCGCGCGGATCAGCTCGCCATGCTTCTCGCTGTTCACGGCGGGAATGCACGCATTCCCCGGCAGGCTGATGCCGATGGCTTCCATGGCCGCGGCCATCGTGTTTGCCGTATACATTCCGCCGCAGGCGCCAGGGCCGGGGCAGGCGGCGCATTCGATCCCGTGACGCTCCTCCTCGGTGATCTGGCCCGTGCTGAACTTCCCCACCGCCTCGAAGGCGCTCACGATGTCCACGGGCCTCCCCTTGTAGATGCCAGGGAGGATCGACCCGCCATAGACGAACACGCTGGGGAGATCCAGGCGCGCCATGGCCATCACGGTGCCGGGAATGGTCTTGTCGCAGCCGCCGATGCCGAGGATGGCATCCATCTGGTGCCCGCGGACGACCAGTTCGATGGCATCCGCGATAACTTCCCGGCTCACCAGGGAGCATTTCATGCCCTCGTGGCCCATCGCCTCGCCGTCGGTGACCACGAATGTGTTGAACTTCAGGGGCACGCCGCCCGCGGACTTGATGCCCTCTTTCGCGACCGCCGCCAGCTCATCGAGGTGCACGTTGCAGGGCGTCACCTCGCTGCCGGCACTGGCCACGCCGACGATGGGCTTGTCGAAATCCTCGTCGGTGAAGCCCACCGCCCGCAGCATCGCTCTGTTGGGCATCCGGGCGATGCCGCCGGTCATGATGCGGCTGCGCGCGTTCAGCGCGGCCACGGTACTCCGTGGCATTTCGGCGGCCACGGTACTCCGTGGCATTCCTGTGTCCACCGGGCTCTTCATCGATGTCCCCCTTATGTGCGGAAGCTGTTCACGTAGGGAATCCGCGCCGCGGCCACCTTGATGGCCTTTTCATTCGCCAGGAGAACCGACGTCGTGTCCCATTCCCCGGTGAGGAGGCTCCTGCGGTCCGAATCCGGCATGGTGAAGGAAAAGCGGCGTCCGGAGACGGTGATCGAAGCGGCGTCGAGGTCGATGGAGACCGCCGCGCGCGGATCTCCCTCGACCATGGCGGAGATGGCTTGCGCGTCCTCGTGGGAGACGCGGGCCGCCGGCAGCCCGAGCGCCGTGCAGTTGCCCGAGAATATCTCGGCGAAGGATTCACCGATGAACGCCGTGATTCCCATGCGCATCAGGGACTGGGGCGCATGCTCGCGCGAGGAGCCGCAGCCGAAGTTCCTGCCCACGATGAGGATGGCGCCGCCCGCAAACCGGGGGTCGTTCAGGGGGTGTGCTTTCGGCTTCCCCGACTCGTCGTACCTCTCGTCGAAAAAGGCGTACTTCCCCAGTGCTTCGAAGGTGATCTCCCGCAGGTAGCGGGCGGGAATGATCCGGTCGGTGTCGATGTCGTCACCGGGCAGCGGAATCGCCCTGCCCTCCACCCTCACGCGCATGCTTTCCGTTGCTGCCATCACGCCCCCACAGTCCGAACATCGACGACTTCTCCCGCCAGCGCGGCGGCCGCCACCATGGCGGGGCTCATGAGGAGCGTCCGTCCCTTCGGCGATCCCTGCCGGCCAATGAAATTCCTGTTCGACGAGCTCGCGCACACCTGCCGGTCGGTGAGCTTGTCGGGATTCATCGCCAGGCACATCGAGCAGCCCGCTTCCCGCCACTGGAAGCCCGCGGCGCGGAAAACTTCCGCCAGGCCCTCCGCCTCAGCCTGGCGGGCAACGCTCCGGGATCCCGGCACGGCGAGTGCCTTGACCCGGGGAGACACCGTGCGGCCCTTCACCACTCGCGCGGCCTCGCGCAGATCGCTGATCCGCCCGTTTGTGCAGGAGCCCACGAACGCCACGTCGATCGGCAGGCCCTGGAGCGGGCTGTCCTCGCCGAAACCGGTGTGCTCATAGGCCTTGCGCAGAGCGTCGCGGTCCTCCTGTTTGGCATCCGAGACCCGGGGCAGCCGCCGGGTCACGCCCACGGCCTGGCCGGGGTTGATGCCCCACGCGACCATCGGCTCCACCGAGGCGCCTTCCAGCTTGAACACGTCGTCATAGCGGGCATCGGGATCCGAAGCGATGCCCTTCCAGTACTTCAGGGCCGTGTCGAACTCTGCGCCCTGCGGGGCGAACTTCCGTCCGCGGAGATAGGAAAAAGTGGTCGCATCCGGGTTCACGTAGCCTGCGCGCGCGCCCGCCTCGATGCTCATGTTGCAGAGCGTGAGCCGCGCCTCCATGGTCAGGGACTCGATCGCCGAGCCGGCGTACTCATAGGCGAACCCGATCCCGCCGTTCACGCCGAGGTCTGCGATGATACGGATGATGAGGTCCTTTGACGAGACGCCCGGGGCGAGGCTCCCGGAGACGTCGATCTTCCTGACCTTTGGACGGGTCAGGGAGAGGGTCTGGGTGGCGAGGATATCGCGGATCTGGGAGGTGCCCACGCCGAACGCGAGGCTGCCCAGGGCACCGTGCGTGGAGGTGTGCGAGTCTCCGCAGGCGATTGTCATGCCCGGCTGGGTGAGGCCCAGCTCGGGGCCGATGATGTGCACGATGCCCTGTTCCTCGGTGCCCAGGCCGAAGAAGCGGATCCCGTGCTCGCGCGTGTTTCCCTCGATGGCCTGCATCATCGCCTCGGCCTGCTCGTCGGCAAAGGGCCGGCGCTGGTCGTCGGTGGGAACGATGTGATCCACCGTCGCAAAGGTCCGGCCCGGGAACATCACCTTCAGCCCCCGGTCCTTCAACGCCTGGAAGGCCTGGGGCGAGGTGACCTCGTGGATGAGGTGCAGCCCGATGAAGAGCTGGTCCTGTCCCGAGGGGAGAGTGCCGACCTTGTGCAGGTCCCACACCTTGTCCAGCAGAGAGCGTCCCGCGGTCACCGCAGGTGACATTTTCATGCTCAGGTAACCTCCTCGCCGCGCGCCACGATGACCTTGCCGGTCCTCACCATTTCGATGACCCCGTAGCGCCCGAGCATCTTATGCAATGCATCGACCTTTTCGGAGTCCCCCGTGACCTGCACGGTAAGCGCCCCTTCGGAAAGGTCCACGACCTGGCCCTTGAAGGTGTGCACCACGTCCAGCACCTCGGCCCTCTTCTCGGGAGTGCAGCGAACCTTCACCATGGCAAGCTCCCGCTGGATCACGTCCTTGCCTGTATTGTCGACGGCGTGCACGACGTCCACCAGCCTGTTCAGCTGCTTGATGATGTGCACGAGGGTCTTCTCGTCGCCCGTGGCCACAATATTCATGTGGGAGAAGGCAGGGTCGTACGCTTCCGAGACCACGAGGCTGTCGATGTTGAAGCCGCGGCGAGCAAAGACCAGGGCCACCCTGTTGAGGACGCCGAACTTGTTCGCCACGTAGAGGCTCACCAGGTGGCGTTTGACTCCGCCGTTTCCCTCGCTCATGCGCCGTCCTTCCGACCGCGGTTGGTCCGCGGGGGACCCAGGATCATGTCCCTGATGGATGCGCCGGCGGGGATCATGGGGAAGACGTTGTCCTCCTTGGCGACCTCCGCGTCGATGACCACCGGGCCGTCGTTCCAGGCGAGGGCCTTCTCCAGCACGGGGCGCACGTCGCCGATGCGGCGCATGCGGAACGCCTTGCACCCGTAGCTCTCCGCGAGCTTCACGAAGTCGGGGTTCCCCACCAGGTCCACCCCGGAGAGCCGGTTCTCGTAGAAGAGGTTCTGCCACTGCCGGACCATGCCGAGGTAGCGGTTGTTGATGATGAGCACCTTGAGCGGGAGCTTGAGGTTCATTGCGGTGGCCAGCTCCGCCATGGTCATCTGGAATCCGCCATCACCGACGATCGCGCAGACCAGCGACTCCGGCCGGGCGAGCTGGGCGCCGATGGCCGCGGGGAAGCCGAAGCCCATGGTGCCCGCGCCGCCGGAAGAGATCCAGTGGAAACGCTCATCCGTGCGGTAGAACTGTGCGGCCCACATCTGGTGCTGTCCCACGTCGGTGGTGACCACGGCCTTGCCGCCGGTCTGGCGGTACAGCTCATCGATCACGTACTGCGCCTCGAAGGTGCCCCGCTTGTGGTAGTGCAGGGGGTGCGCCTTCTTCCATTCCTCGATCTGCGCCAGCCATGCGGAGGTATCACCGGGCACCAGCTGGGTATTCAATGCCGTGAGCACGGCGCGGGCATCCCCCACGATGGCGCAGTCCATCGCGAACAGCTTGTTGATTTCAGCAGGGTCGATGTCGATGTGGATCTTCACCGCATCCGGACAGAACGTGTCGGGCGTGCCGGTAATGCGGTCGTCCCAGCGGGAGCCCACGGACATGATCAGGTCGCAGTCGGTCACGGCCTTGTTCGCATAGGCGGTCCCGTGCATCCCCAGCATCCCGAGGGAAAGCGGATGAGTCTCCGGAAACGCGCCCTTTCCCAGGAGCGTGTTGGTCACCGGGATGTGCATCGTCTCCGCCAGGGCGCGGAGCTCCGCACCGGCGCCCGAGATCACCGACCCGTGCCCCACGAGAAGCACGGGCCGCTTCGCCTCGCGGAGCAGCCGCGCGGCGCAGGAGATCTGCGCGGGATCTCCTTCCGCCGGAACCCGGTAGCCGGGGAGGTGAAAGTCGTCGTCATCCCGGGCCCAGATCATGGCGTTGGAGCAGTCCTTGGGAATGTCGATGAGAACGGGGCCCGGCCGGCCGGACCGCGCGATGTAGAAGGCCTCGCGCACGACGCGCGGAATGTCGGCCGCGTCCTTCACGAGGTAGGAATGCTTCACGATGGGCAGCGAGATGCCCGAGACATCCGCCTCCTGGAACGCGTCCAGGCCGAGGCTGGCGACGTTGGCCTGTCCGGTGATGACGACCATGGGCACCGAATCCATGGATGCCGTGAGGATGCCCGTGATCGTGTTCGTGGCCCCGGGACCCGAGGTGACGAGGACCACAGCCGGCTCCCCGCTCGCGCGCGCGTACCCGTCGGCCATGTGGGTCGCACCCTGCTCGTGCCGGGTGAGCACGAGCTTGATTGTCGAATCGACCAGCGCATCGAACAGGGGAATGGCCGCTCCGCCTGGCAGGCCGAAGACGTACTTCACACCCTGTTGTTCCAGCATGTGCACCACGCCCTGGGCGCCGGTGCATCGTCGTCCGCGAGTTCTCTCTTCCATGGCTTCGTCTGGTGTCTAAGGTACACTCCAAAGCCCGTCCGGGCCACCAGATTTTGCTGCGGGCGGCGCAAACTTGACTGCCGCACGGCAAAGGGATTATCACCAACCCAGCTATGACGCACAAGGAATGGCCCTTCATCGAAGCGCAGCGGATCCGGGACAGGCTGGAGAAAATCGGCACCCGGGTCGTCACCGCGGAAACGGGCTACGGCCCCTCCGGACTCCCCCACATCGGGACATTTGGCGAGGTGGCCCGGACTTCCTTCGTGCTGCAGGCGTTGTCAACGCTCGAGCCCGGCATCGATTCGCGGATCGTCGCCTTCTCCGATGACATGGACGGGCTGCGCGATGTGCCGAAAAACCTGCCAAACGCGCAGATGCTCCGGCAGCACCTCGGCAAGCCCCTCACCGCCATCCCCGACCCGTTCGGGGAGGAGAAATCCTTCGCCCATTACATGAACCGCAGGCTGCGGGAGTTCCTCGATTCCTACGGTTTCCGCTACGAGTTCGCCTCCTCCACGGAAAAGTACGCCTCCGGGGTGTTCGACGAGGGCCTGCGTCGGATCATGGCGCACTACGAGGAGATCAGCGGCCTGTTCAGGGCGACGATCGCCGAGGAGAAGCGCGCTGCGTGGAGCCCGTTCTTCCCCATCTGCGAGAGCTGCGGGAGGGTCTATTCCACGCGGGTGACGGGACTGGACCCGGCGGCGTGCACGGTCTCGTACGCCTGCGACGCGCCCCTGGCGGGAAAGTACCAGTGCTGCGGGCACACGGGGACCCGCAGCATCCTTGGGGGCGCCTGCAAGGTGGGATGGAAGGTGGACTGGGCCCTGCGATGGTTCTCCCTCGGCATCGACTACGAGATGCACGGGGAAGACCTCCTCGATTCGGCGCGCCTTTCCTCCCGGATCGTGAAGATCCTCGGCGGGGAGCCGCCCGAGCTCTTCAAGTACGAGCTGTTCCTCGACGAGAAAGGGAAGAAGATCTCGAAGAAAATCGGCAACGGGATCACGCTGGAGCAGTGGCTGCGATTCGCCCCGGTGGATTCTCTTCTGTACATCATGTACGTGAAGCCGCAGCAGGCCAAGAAGATGGGGCTGCCGATCCTGCCGGAAATCGTCGACGCCTATCTCGAGCTGGTCGCCCACGACGATGGGGCCGAGGACTCGCCCGTTCCTTTCATCTCCCGGCTGTCGAAGGGCGCTCATGCCGGCCGGCTCCCCGGGGGAAGGATCATCACCTACTCGCTCATCCTCGAGCTCATCCTGGCTCTCAACCAGGACGATCCGCGGATCGTGCGCGACTACCTCGTGAAGTTCGAGCCCGAGATCGCCGACAACGTGGCCTATTACGAGCAGCTCATCGAGGACGCGCTGGCCTACTACCGCGAGGTGCTGCTGCCGGGGCGCAGCGTGGAGCCCGCGGACCACCAGCTGGATGCCGCGGTGGCCTCTCTCCGCGACGAGCTCGCCCGACTGGCGGCCGCCGGAGCGGCGCCGGATCCCGACACCCTTCAGACCCTGGTCTTTCAGATCGCGAAGGACCGGGACATACGGACGAAGGATTGGTTCCGCGAGCTGTACCGAATCTTCCTGGGCCAGTCTCAGGGACCCCGCATCGGCAGCTTCATCGCATTGCTCGGGTACGCCACCTGCGTCCAGCGCCTGCAGGCGCATCTGGAGCGGGGTCCGCACGGATGACGGAGGGCCCGCGGGCGGACAGGACGAGAACAAGCGCGGAGAATGTCCTCGACGGTTCGTCCGGAAAAGGACGCCTCCGCCGGCTGCTGCCTTTCCTCGGCCCGGCATTCATCGCGAGCATCGCCTATATGGACCCCGGCAATTTCGCGACGAACATCTCCGGCGGGGCGCAGTATGGATTCATGCTCCTCTGGGTAATCCTCGCGTCGAACCTCATCGCCATGCTCGTGCAGACCCTCTCCGCCAAGCTCGGCATCGCCTCCGGCAAGAACCTCGCGGAGCACTGCCGCGAGCAGTTCCGAAAACCGTTCGTGTTCCTGATGTGGATCCTGGCGGAAATCGTGGCCATGGCGACGGACCTCGCCGAGTTCCTCGGCGCCGCCCTCGGGTTCTACCTGCTCCTCGGCGTTCCTCTCTGGATCGCCGCCCTGCTCACCGCGGTGGCGACGTTTCTCATCCTCAGTCTCGAGCGCTTCGGATTTCGCCCGCTTGAGCTGGTGATCAGCGGCTTCGTCGGCGTGATCGCGGTCTGCTACCTCGTGGAGACGATCCTTGATCGCCCGCCGCTCGGCCAGGTCCTGTTCCACATGGTGGTGCCCGAGCTGAAGGGAACGGAGAGCGTCCTGCTCGCTGTGGGAATCCTCGGGGCCACGGTGATGCCCCACGCCATCTACCTGCACTCCTCGCTGACGCAGAACCGCATCGTGGCGAAAGAGCCCGGGAAGCTCCGGCGGCTCCTGCGGTTCGAGATCGCCGACGTCTCGATTGCCATGGGCATTGCAGGGCTCATCAACATGGCCATGCTCATCATGGCGGCGGCGACATTCTTCACCAAGGGGATCACCACGATCGGGTCACTCGAGGAGGCGCACAAAACCCTCGAGCCGCTGCTCGGAAAGGCCGCGAGCTGGGTGTTCGGGGTCTCGCTGCTCGCGTCGGGACTTTCCTCTTCCACCGTCGGAACAATGGCGGGCCAGGTGATCATGCAGGGCTTCATCCGCAGGCGGATCCCGTCGTGGATCCGGCGCCTCGCCACGATGGTGCCCTCTCTCGTGGTGATCGCCATCGGCCTCGACCCCTCGCGCACGCTGGTATTCAGCCAGGTGATGCTGAGCTTCGGGCTTCCCTTCGCCATCATCCCGCTGGTGCTGTTCACTCGGAGGAAGGACATCATGGGTACGCTGGTCAACACGCCGATGACAACCGTGCTCGCAGGACTGGCGGCGCTGCTCATCGTCGGTCTCAACCTGTACCTTCTCTACCAGACCTTCACTGGAGGGTGATGCGATGTTCCATCATCTCCTTGTCCCTTTGGACGGGTCGCGCATGTCGGAGTCCAGTCTCCCCGCAGCAGCCCGGCTCGCGAAGCGGGCCGATGCGCTGCTCACCCTGGTACACGTGATCGAGAAGCACGCCCCGTCGGCGATCCACAGCGAGCGCCACCTCGTCACCCCCGCGGAGGCCGCGGCGTACCTGACCGAGGTCGCGCGGACACCCGTCCTGGCGGGACTCCGCGTGAAGACGCACGTGCACGAGGCGGAGGTGCGTGACGTGGCGCGAAGCATCACGGAGCACACCGCAGAGCTCGCCCCTGACCTGGTGGTCATGAGCATCCACGGCACCGGGGGCGCTCGGCGCCTGGTCTTCGGCACGATCGCCCAGCAGGTCATCGGGCTCGGCGCCACGCCGGTCCTGCTCGTGCGTCCCTCGCGGGAAGCCCCGGCGGCCACGGAGAAGGAATGGACCTCGATCGTCGCCCCCATCGACGGCAACCCCGTGCACGAGAAATGCCTGCCGCTGGCCGCCGAGCTGGCCGTAGCCTTCTCCTGCCGCCTGCACCTGCTGATGGTCATCCCGCACCCGGGAGAGCTCACCGGCTCCGAAAAGGCGGCCAGCGTGCTCCTGCCGGGCGCCACCCGCATCAAGCTGGAGATGGACAGCGCGGGAGCGAGCGACTACGTCGCGGCCCGTGCCGCGGAGTTGACGGCAGCCGGTGTGCGCACGTCCTGCGAGGCCTCGCGGGGGGATCCCGCCCTCGCCATCGTGCGGACCGCGCGGAGGCTTTCTGCGGATTTCGTGGTGATGGGCACCCATGGGAGGGCAGGCACCGAGGCGTTCTGGGAAGGAAGCGTGGCCGCGCGCGTCATCGCCCGCTCCCGCGTGCCGCTGCTCCTGGTTCCCCTTCGGGACTGACTCCTCTCCGGTTACCGGGGCTCGGCGAGTCCTGAGCCCGACATCGTCGACCTCTCGGCCTGCGCAATGTGCTTCGACAGCGTGTCCACGAGACTCTCAGTCCTCTCCGTGCGGATCAGGCCCGTGAGGCTGAGCAGGCCGTCCCTCGTGTGAAACACCCCCGGCCAGGTGCTGCGCGCGGAGGTGAACCCTGCCTCGCGGGCAATGGCCACGACGCGTTCGTCGTACTGCCCGAATGGATACGCGAGGCTCGTCACCGGGTGGCCGATGTGCGCCTCGATCATGTTCCTGGCCGCGACGATCTCGCGGCGCAGCGTGTCATCGCTCCTGAGCTTCGGGAGGATGAGATGCGTGAGGGTGTGGCAGCCGATCTCCATTCCTTCCGCGTCCAGCTCCCGTATCTCATCCCATGTCATGTGGTGCTCCCGGCCCACGGCCCTCACCCAAACGAAGAACGTGGCGGTGAATCCGTACTTGCGCAGCAGGGGCACCGCATTGACATACTGGCTCTGCCAGTCGTCGTCGAAGGAAATGATGATGGGCCGCGCCGGGAGGGGCGCGCCATTCTGGAGGTGGGAGGCCAGGGCATCGAAGGTCACCGACGAGTAGCCGTTCGTCCTGAGGTAGGACAGCTCGGATTCCAGGGTCTCGGGAGTCGCAATCCAGCGGCGCGCGCCCTTGGTGTCCGTGGGAACGTACGGGCGGATCGAGTGATAGATCAGGATGGGGACAACCGCGCCCGTGTTTCCTTCCCCGTCACGGGGCATCGGAGGGAGCTGCCGGGCGGGGGTCCGCGGCGGCAGCATTGCCTGCGGGAAGGCGGCGGCGCCGCATACAAGCGCAAGGAGGACAAGGGTTGTTCGTTTCACGAGCGGTGTTCCGGGCGCCTATTCTTTCTTGATCGCGATCCCTTCGACGTAGAAATCGAACACGCCGGAGGCGATGGCAAGGGAGAGGTAGGTGAGCGGCGACGGCTTCCAAAAGAAGCGCACGTCCATCACGCCGTCGGCTCCCGCCGACTTCACCCGTTCGATCAGCCGCTGGTACAGCCCCTGGTTCACGCTGTTGATGTCGAAGATGAACAGCGGCGCGAAGACCGTGGTGCTTTCCTGGATCACACCGAGTGTCTTTACTCCGCTCACGTAGTCGCCGGTGGAAAGAAACATTCCGTCGGGAGTCTTCACGTTCAGGGTGGAGCATCCCGCAAGGGTGAGGAGCAGGAGCGCGACCGCGGCCGCGCCCGCCGTCAGGGCGAATCGTTTCTTCATGACTCGAATGTAATTTCAGCGCGTACACAGTGTCAATGCGGGGCGGCTTGGCCGTCCGACGCGGCCCCTTGAAACCGGGCAAAGCGCCGCTCTATCCTTGCCGCGATGCGCGAAAGCGATTACCTCCCGCTGCTCCAGCTTGCGCTGCGCGAAGACCTCGGGGACCTCGGCGACGTCACATCGCAGGCAGTGGTGCCGGAGAGGGAGTGCGCGGCAACGCTGTGGAGCAAGGACACGGGAGTTCTCGCCGGCGAGGAGGTATTCGCCGCGGTCTTCCGCGCGATAGACCCTGACACGCGCGTCCGCTTCAACCTGCACGACGGCGCCCTGCTGGAAAAAGGACAACGCGTGGCCGAGGTCGGAGGAAAAGCTGTTTCCGTGCTGTCCGGCGAGAGGACGAGCCTCAATTTCATTTCCTTTCTCTCCGGCATCGCCACCGCGACGCGTGCCGCGCTGGAGGGGGCGCGCGTCTCGGGTCATGCCGTGATCCTGGACACCCGCAAGACCTTGCCGGGCTGGCGGGCGCTGTCAAAGTACGCCGTCACCGTCGGCGGAGGACGAAATCACCGCATGGGCCTCTACGACATGGTGCTCATCAAGGACAACCACGTGGACAGCGCCGGCTCGATCGCCGAGGCGGTCCGGCGCGTGCGTGCGCGCTGGGGGACGCAGTTCGCCGTGGAGGTGGAGTGCCGCACCGCGGCGGAGGTCGGCGACGCCCTGGCCGCGGGGGTGGACACGATCATGCTGGACAACATGGAGGCGGCGGAGATGCGGCGGGAAGTGGAGAGGATCGCGGGCCGCGCGAAGGTCGAGGCATCGGGCACGATGACCCCCGAGCGGATACCCGCGGTGAGCGCGGCCGGTGTCGACTTCATCTCCGTCGGTGCGATCACGCACTCGGTGCGTTCCTTCGATTTTTCCCTGAAGATGGCCTGAGCCGGTTCGGCACGGAGGAAGGTGGCGGGAGTGGCGGGAGCGCAGGCATACGAGTTCGACCTGATCGTGCTCGGCGCGGGTATTGCGGGGCTCACGGCCGCCCTTGCGGCTGCCCATGAGGGGCGCTCTGTGGCCGTGGTGTCCAAGGAGCCACTGCTGGAGGAGTGCAATACGCAGTACGCGCAGGGCGGCATCGTAGCCCACGGGGAGGGAGATTCCCCGGCCCTGCTCGCGAAGGACATCACGGTCGCGGGAGATGGCATCAACAGCAGGGAGGCCGTCGAGCTGCTTGCGGCCGAAGGCCCGGCCCTCGTCGACGAGCTGCTGGTCCGCCGGCTGGGCGTGCCGTTCAACCGCGATCCCTCGGGGAAGCCGGCCCTCACGCAGGAGGCGGCGCATTCCCTGCGCCGCATCTATTTCTCCAAGGATACGACAGGCCGGGCCATCGAAACCTCGCTCCTTGCCGCAGTCACGGCCCATTCGAGGATCAGGACATTCCCCTCGCACGCGGCCATCGACCTGATCACGAACACGCACAACTCCACCGACGCGCAGGAGCGCTACAGGAAGACCCGTGTGATCGGCGCCTACCTCTGGGACCCCGACGCCGCGCAGGTGAAGGCGTTCTATGCCGGGGCCACCGTTCTTGCCACCGGGGGCGTGGGCAACCTCTTCCTGCACACCTCGAACCCGGCCTGTGCGACCGGAGACGGGCTTGCCATGGCGAACAGGGTCGGGGCGGAAATCCTTAATGCGGAGTACGTCCAGTTCCACCCCACCGTGCTCTTCCACCGCGACGTGAAGCGCTTCCTCATCACCGAGGCGGTGCGCGGTGAAGGGGCACGCCTGCTCAACCACGCGGGCGAGCAGTTCATGAAGAGGTACGATCCCGAGCGCGCCGATCTCGCCCCGAGGGACGAGGTGGCACGTGCGATGTACCGCGAGATGGAAAACGAGGGATCGGACTACCTGCTCCTGGACGCCCGCTCGGCCGCGGGCTCCCGGCTGGAGGAGCGCTTCCCAGGGATCTTCGAGAAGTGCATGGGGGTCGGTCTGGACATCCGTCGCGAACCTATCCCCGTCGTGCCCGCGGCGCATTACTTCTGCGGCGGCGTAAAGGTCGGACTCACGGGGCGGACCTCGGTCGAAGGGCTGTACGCTGCGGGTGAGACCGCGTGCACCGGCGTGCATGGGGCCAACCGCCTGGCCTCCGTCTCCCTGCTGGAGGCGCTGTTCTTCGGACACGCCGCGGGGAAGGACGCGGCGCACAACCTCACCCCGGTCTCCTCGGCCCTGAAGAAGAGCATCCCCGACTGGGTGCACCCGGCCCCCGCGGAGGAGTTCGATCCCGTCCTGATCCAGCAGGACATGCTGAACATCCAGTCCACGATGTGGAATTACGCCGGCATCATCCGCAACACCAAACGCCTGGAGCGCGCCCAGGCCGATCTCAACTACCTCAGCCACAGGATCGAGCAGTTCTACAAGCATGCGACGATCAGCCGCTCGATCATTGAGTTGCGCAATGCCGTGCTGGCCGCCCACGTGATCGTCTCCGCGGCGAATTCGAACACTCACTCGCTGGGCTGCCACTACCTCGAATGAGCACGAGGGGCCGCATGAGGTCCCGCGTGCGGGCGGCGGGTGTGATGGCCGCGCTCGTCGCGATCCTCTCCTCCTGCGCAGGAATCCGCTTCGGTGCCCCGACGGACAGGGGCCTGACGCTCGTTGAGCCCGCGGCCCCGTACCCCTCCGCCCGGTTCGTCGTTCTCAGCGATCCTCACCTCTACGATACGGATTTGGGGATCGATGGCGCCGCGTTTCAGCGCGAGATGGACAGGGACAGGAAGCTGCTGCCGGAAAGCCGGGAGATCCTTTCCTTCGCGTTACGGCAGGTACGGGAGCTGGGCGTCGACTTCCTCCTCATCCCGGGCGATCTCACGAAGGACGGGGAACGGCAGAACCACCTTCTCATGGCAGAAGAGCTCTCCGCCTGCACCCGGGCCGGCGTGCGCGTCTACGTGGTGCCGGGCAACCACGACATCCAAAACCCTCACGCCGTGCGCTTCAGCGGGTCCTCGACGACCCGGGTGCCCAGCGTCACCCCTGCGGAGTTCGCCGGGATCTACCAGAACGCAGGATATGGGGAGGCACTCTACCGGGACCCGGATTCGTTGAGCTACGTGGCGGAGCCTGTCCCCGGGCTGTGGCTTCTGGCAGTCGATTCCGCCAACTACGCGGACTACCCTGGAAGGACGGAGCCGGAAACCGACAGCGGGCTCACCCCCTCACGGACGGCCTGGATCGAATCCATGCTGGGGCAGGCGCTCGACAGGCGGAAGGCTGTCATCGTCATGATGCATCACGGCGTGGTCGAGCATTTCATCGGGCAGGCCCGGTACTTCTCCCGCTACCTCCTCGGAGACTGGCAGAAGGCATCCGACATGCTGGCATCCTACGGCGTGCGGGCCGTCTTCACCGGCCATTTCCACGCACAGGACATCGCCCTTCGGCGGGCGGGAGGGCGCACCATCTATGACATCGAGACAGGTTCCCTCGTCACCTGGCCGGATCCGACGCGGCTGGTCACCATCGATGCGGACACGCAGCGGATGACGATCACATCCTCGTTCGTCAAGGACCTCGCGTCCTTCACGGCTCGCGGGGTGGATTTCTGGCAGTACTCGAGGGATTTCATGTACTCGGGCACCGCGCGGATCGCGCTGCGGACAATGAGATCCTTCGGCATCTCCGGCGAGGAGGCCTCCACCATCGCCGCCCAGGTGACCGCCGCATTTGCCGCGCATTTCCGGGGCGACGAGCAGTTCACGGGCTCCGAGAAGATCAGGTCCCGGGGCCTGAGCCCGCTCGCCGGTCTTGCCGTTGGCATGCGCAAGGACATGATCACGAGCCTGTGGAGCGATCCGGAGCCGCCGGACAACGACCTCGTGATCGACCTCGCGGCCGGAACGTGGTTCTGACCTACGCCCCGGCCCGGGCAAGCTCCTCGAGCGCCTCTCTGGCCTTCGGCACCGTGTCCTCCGGCTTCACCTTGTACCAGGCGCGCTGGACATTCCCACGCTCATCGATGAGAAACGACGATCGGATGATGCCCTTGTACGTCTTCCCGTAGTTCGTCTTGTCGCCCCAGACGCCGTAGGCTTCTGCAACGGCATGATCCGTGTCCGCAAGCAGTGGAAAACCGAGTGAATACTTCACGTCGAACTTCTTTTGGTCCTCGGGCGTGTCGGGGCTGAGCCCGAGCACCTCCACATTGAGCTTCTTCATGTCCTGCCGGGCATCGCGCACGGCGCAGGACTGCGTTGTGCATCCCGGGGTGTCCGCCTTGGGGTAGAAGTAGAGGAGGACCTTGCGCCCCTTGAAGTCGGAGAGCTTCACGGTCTTTCCGTGCTGATCCACAAGGGAGAATGCGGGCGCTCCCTGGCCCGGGGTAAGCGTCACTTCCATGATGTGCCTCCTCGATCAAGGTACGAACCTCGGAGGCGGGGAGTCAAACCCGCGCCTTGCAGGCCAGCGATTCTCATTTTGCACGAGAAACGCTCCACCCGCCCAAAATGTGATTGCTGCTTGCCTGCTGCTCGCCGTGCGGACTATACTGCCGCACCATGCAGACCGGAGAGTGCAGCGCCGTGCTCTACAACGCCGACTGCCGGCGCATGCCGGAGCTGGCCGACGGGAGCATAGCCCTCGTGGTCACCTCCCCCCCGTACTGGCAGATCAAGGACTACGGGTCCCCCGGGCAGATCGGGTTCGGACAGAGCCTGCACGACTACCTCCGTGACCTGACGCGGGTCTGGGCGGAGTGCTTTCGCGTGCTTCACGAGGGGGGCAGGTTGTGCGTGAACATCGGCGACCAGTTCGCGCGGGCGAGTGTGTTCGGACGCTATCGCGTGATCCCCCTCCACGCCGAGATCATCTGCCAGTGCGCGGAGGCGGGGTTCGATTCGATGGGATCGATCATCTGGCGGAAAAAGACCACGATGAACACCACCGGCGGCGCCGTGGTGATGGGCTCCTATCCCTACCCGCCCAACGGGGTCGTCGAAATCGACTTCGAGTACATCCTGATCTTCAGGAAACCGGGCAAGACCCGCACGCCCTCCCGCGAGATCAAGGAGCGCTCCGTGCTCACCCGGGATGAGTGGAAGTCCTGGTTCTCCGGTCACTGGGAGCTGGGCGGGGCCCGCAAGGAGGGGCATGACGCCCCGTTTCCTGAGGAGATCCCCCGGCGGCTCATCAGGATGTTCAGCTTCAGCGGCGACACGATCCTCGATCCCTTCGTCGGCCGGGGAACGACGGCCATGGCCGCGCTCGCCCTGGGGCGGAACGTCGTGGGCTATGAGATCCGCGGCGACTACCTCTTGGAGGCCGGCAGCCGACACGGAGATCTGTTCGAGGGGACCGTCACGGTCACCGTCCCGGACAGGAGCGGAAGCCCAGCTCCGGCGGGCCCCGCGGCCGGCCCGCGGGAGCCGCGCATCCCCGACATGGTTCCCGCCCTGCCCGGGGCGAGCGTGAAGCCGGGGCCGCCGCTGCACACGGTTATCGCGATCAGACCCGACTGCAGCATCGTCCTGGAATCCGGCGCGACAGTGTCCTTCCTCGGGCTGGAGATCCATGACCGCGCGGCAGCCCACACCTACCTGGTGGAGCGCGTGCTGAAGAGGAAAGTCTTCCTCAGGGACGAGCGCGAGGGCAAGGGCTCCGCACTGCGGGCGCGCGTCATCCTCAAGAACAGGATCTCGATCAACGCACAGCTTGTGAAATCGGGGGCCGCCCGGGCCGTCGAAGAGTCGGGGAGGTAAGGACATGGTGCACGGGATCGGGGACAAGGTCCCGAAGGTCCAAAAGGCGCTGTTCGTCGCATGGAACGCCGAGGTGGCCGGCAGCGTGACATTGGCCGAGGACACGAGCGTCTGGTTCAGCGCCACGCTGCGCGGCGACATCGAGCCCATCTCGGTGGGACGGGGTTCCAACGTCCAGGACGGGGCGACGCTCCACGTGGATTTCGGTCTTCCCTGCGTGGTGGGTGAAAGGGTCACAATCGGGCATGGGGCCATCCTGCACGGCTGCACGGTCGGAGACGACAGCCTCATCGGGATGGGCGCCGTCGTGCTGAGCGGCGCGGTGATCGGGCGAGAGAGCATCGTAGGTGCCGGCGCCCTGGTGACAGAAGGGAAGAGCTTTCCACCCCGGTCGCTGATCATCGGCAGCCCCGCGAAAGCAGTGCGGACCTTGGATGACACGGCAATCGAGAAAGTCAAGGAGAACGGAAGGGTCTATGTCCGCCTCGCGGCCGAGGCAGCGCACACCTACCGGGAGGGGCCGGGACCCTCTTCGGAGAGCTCGGGGTAGAGCTTTCGGAGGCAGTCGTCGCACAGCCCGTGGCTGAACTGCGCCCCCGAATGGTCGGAGAGGAACTTCTCCACCGTCCGCCAGTACCCCTGGTCGTCCCGGATTTTCTTGCACGAGGCGCAGATCGGGAGCAACCCGCTCAGGGTCTTCACGTCGGCAAGGGCAGCCTGGAGCTCCCTGATGAGCTCCTCCCTCTCCAGCTCGAGGTTCCGATGCTCCGTGACGTCCCGGATCACCAGCAGGCGGCCCGTGGTAGCACCGGCGCGATCGAACAGGTCGGACGCCCGCAAATCCAGGTGCCGATCCGGATCTCCCGGCAGCGACATCTGCAGGTGTTCTTCGGTGTGGCCGCGAAGCCCTGCCAGTGCATCTCCCAGCGCGCCGTGGACCTGGTCGGCCTGTGCGCCGATCGCGACATCCGAGCCGGCCAGCAGGGTACGGGCCGCAGGGTTGATGTCGACCAGCCGCCCCTGCGCGTCCAGCACGATGAAGCCATCCGACATCTTCTCCACGATCTGGTCCCGCGCGACGGGAACCAGGTCAAGGAGCCTGAAGCGCCTCATCCCGACCAGCACAAGAAAGCCTGTGACCGCAAACGCGATCGGAGGCATGTCCAGGCCCGGCAATGGATTGAAGGGAAGGAACATGAGGACAGCGGCGAGCCAGGGGATCAGCAGGCCGATGAGGAGGATGGCGGTCTGCCAGACGAACATCCGCTGCGCGCGCAGCGCGGCGCGCCAGATGAGCACCGCTGCCGCCAGGCCAAGCGCCGCGTAGTAGAGGACGGCGACGAAGTACCAGGGCCCCGGCCTGTAGAGGAGCAGGTTCGTGCCGGCGGGTCCAGGCACGAGCCGTGACCAGATCAGGCCATGTTCCCCATTCGTCGCGGCGAACACCAGGGTCACCGCTGGAATGAGCCAGAGGCCTGCCAGGTGCCACCAGGCAGGCTTCCACTCGTTGCGGCGGTAGCGCAGGGCGAAGACCAGGAACAGCGGAGCGACGTTCGTATTCCCCGCGTACTCGATCACTGAGAAAAGAAGCTTGCGAGGCACGCCGATCGAGCCTGCCTCCAGTGCCGCTGCCAGGGCCCACACGAACACCGCGCACATCATGAGGGACAGGGCGATGCCGCCGTGGACGGTGGTCCTCCGCAGGCTCGCCAGTGCGACCACCAGGGCGACTGCCGCGGCGCAGAAAAGAATGACGGCGGAGGGTGTGAGCTCGAAGCTCATCGATTTTTTCCGAGCACCGCGAGAAGGCGCGGCCACTCATGTTCGAACATCGGCGTGAGGTCCCCTGTGCCGATCATTCCCCGCACCTCATCGAGGGTGAAATGCCGGCCCTCCTCGATCTCCCCGGGGTCCGGATGGACCGGCTGCGAGGATTCCAGCATGAAGCATTCGGCGAACTCCGATTCAAATGCGCCCTCGCTCAGGTAGGAATACAGAGGGGAAGCTCCCGACGCGTCGATGCCCAGCTCCTCGCGAGCTTCCCGGATGAGCGCGTCCGCCACCCTCTCCCCTGCGGCCACGTGGCCGCCGACCGAGGTGTCCCAGCGGCCGGGGTTGGTGTCCTTGCTCATCGTCCTTTTCTGAAGATACAGCCTTCCCGCGGGATCGAACAGGTGAAGGTGCACGACCAGGTGGATGAGACGGGGATTGCCGTGGCACTCCTGCCGCGGCGCCGCGCCGATCGGCCTTCCGTTCCTGTCCACGAGCTGGAACATCTCCATAACGCGTCAGCAGGCGTTGCGCCGGCCCGGAACCTTCCTGCCCACGCAATAGGAAACGAATGAGTCCAGGGACGTGATCGCCGAGCGGATGTCGGGGTACACCGGAAGGCCGCCCTCCTCGAGTGCTGCCATGAAGTCCGCATAATGCCGGCCCGCGTTCACCGAGATCACGATCGGCTTGGCGTGCCGGCGGGAGATGTCCACGAGGAGACTGGCCAGGGCATCCGGGTCTCGACACGATTCGGGCACCGTCTTGAGGGTCACCGCGTGGGGAACGATGGCGACGAACACGCAGTCGACGCCGTCGTCCCCGATCACGGCCTCCACGAACTGCGCGTATGTCCTGTCGTCGGCCATGGGCGTAATGTCGAGGAACGGGGAGGAGGTGTCCACGAGGCCGGAGCTGTTGATGGCGTTCAGCTTCTCCACGGTGCAAAGGGCCAGCCGCGCCTGGGTGAGGCCTTTCAGCTCGTCGGCGCCCACGGTGGATTCGAAGCCCGCGTTCACGACTCCCGCCACCCTGTTGCCCCGGGGCCTGCGCCCGGCGAGGAGCGAGAAGACGCGGATGCGGTCGTACAGCTCTTCGATCGTCTCCGCAAGGATCACCCCCGCCTGCCGGCAGGCGGCCCGGAAGACCTCGTAGTTGCCCGACATCGCCGCGGTGTGGGATGCGGCCGACCGGGCTCCCGCCTCCGTGCGGCCTCCCTTGTAGGCGATGATCGGCTTGACCGACTCCCGGGCGCACTCGAAGAAGGCGCGGCCCTCCCCGGCGTCCAGCCCCTCGAGATAGACCGCGAGCACCTGGACGGCGGGGTCTCTGGAGAAATGGGTCAGGAGGTCCCCCACCTTGACGTCGAACTTGTTGCCGAAGCTCACCACCGACCTCAGGGGCCGGCACGACTGCAGCTTGTCGATGAGGGTCACGGAGAGAGCGCCGCTCTGCGTGAGGAGCACTGCATTGGCGGTGTCCGACGATCTCACCTCCAGCCTCTTCTCATTGATGAAGAGTGTGTTCACCCCAGGTTTCCCGTCCACCGCCGCGTGGTAGACACCCATGCAGTTCGGGCCGATGAGCCGGATGCCCGGGGGAACGGATTCCCGCAGCTGACGCGCGAACTCGGCATACGGGAGGGAGGAGGGAACACCGGGGATCAGGACCACGGCCCGCACGCCGGTGCCGGCCAGGGAGCGCAGGAAAGCGGGCGCGTTCTGCGCGGGGGCCGCGTAGACGGCAAGATCGACCGGTCCCGGCAGGGAGGTGATATCGCGGTACAGCGGGTACTCGCGTGACTCGAATCTCAGGGTTCCCTCCCGCGGATTCACGAGGTACAGGTCCTCGCGGTGCAATTCGTGCAGGAGCTCGGCGATGTCGCGCGCCATGCTGTACTTCGAGAGGTCGGCAGAGACGCCGACGACCGCCACCCCGCGCGGCCGGAAAAACGCGTCCAGGTTCCCGAGGTTCACCCGGGGATTCCACTCCTCCGCCGGGGGAGCGGCGGCGAACTCGGCAAGGCCATCGAGCGCCACGAACCGTCCGTCCGTAGAGATGGCGAACGGGTTCACCTCCAGGACCTTGAACACCCAGCGCGCCTTCTCCGACATGGGGGAATAGGCCAGGGAGAGGGCGCTGAACTCCGCCAGGGCGCGGGCCATCATTTCCAGATACTCGGGATGCCCGATCTGCTCGAACTTCCGCCTGATGTGCAGCGACCTCATCAGGGCAAGGGCGTCGTCGTACCCCATGGGCGGGAGGAAGATGTTGGCCGGGTCGTAATTCTGCGCGAAGAACTCCGCATCGTCGCCGCCCTTGCTCACGGTGAGCGCCGGGCCGAAGGCGGGATCCTCGCGGAAGCCGATGAGCACCTCGTTTCCCAGCGCCTGGGTGTGAGGCACGTGCTCCACAAGGAGGAAGCCCGCGATTGCGGGCCGCTCGTCCGCAACGAAGTGCGACTCCACCTCTTCCCGCATTCGAGAGAGCACGTATTGGACGTAGAGGGGATCCGTTGCGCTCACCACGCGCACGCCGCCCAGCTTCTGCTTGTGCGGCACCTGGGGTGAGACGATCTTCGCGACGAGGGTGGGGCCGATCGTGCGAAGCGCCGCCTCGGTCACCTCGCGGGGGTCGCAAACGAAGTGGTAGCGCGGCACGGTGAGCCCGAGGCAGGAGAGGATGCCGTACACTTCGTGCTCGTACAGCGACGACCTTCCCCCGCGCTGCGCCCCTTCAAGGATCGCGTCGATGCCGCACACTGCTTCACGAGTGAGAACCGACATTCCGATCCCTCCGTGTTCAAGAGTATCATAACCGCGTACGCGCGGCCTGCATGAGCCCCGTGGATGACCAGCCCGACACGTGGGCAACGCGCTGCACGCTGCCGCCCCAGCCCTCCACCAGTCTTCTTCCCACGACGCCGGCCAGCGGATACTCCGATCCCTTCACTAATATGTCCGGCCGCACGGCGCGGAGAAGCTCCCGAGGATCGCCCTGCCCGAATATGGCGCAGAGATCCACGCCGCGGACACCCGCCACGATTTCGGCGCGCGCGAACTGGGAGACAACCGGCCGGGTCCGGCCCTTCAACTTCCGCGCCGAATCGTCGCTGTTGATGCCCACCACGAGGGCCCCTCCCAGCGCACGGGCCGACTGGAGGAGCCGGATGTGGCCGAGATGGAACAGATCGAAGACCCCGTTGGTGAAGACCACGCGCTTGCCCGCGCGCCGAAGCCGCGCGCATCGTCTTTCCACGGTGTCGAAGTCCGTGAGCACCCGGGACCGGGCGGCGGCCGCGTCCAGCTTCTTCAGAACACGCCCCACGCTGTCATCTGTCACGTCGGGCAGACAGCCACGGAAGCCTGCCTTCACCTCATCCGGCACATGCCCCGCGCCCTCTGCAAGCAGGAGCCAGGACGCCGAGAGCTCCACGTTCAGGCCGGCGGCAAGGCGCTGCCACGACGGGAAGGAGCGGCCGAACGGCGGCGCAGGCAGCGGCATGACCGCGTACTCGCGAAGCAGAAGTCCTTTCGGCGCGCGGCGCCACCCGGCGAGCAGGATGGCACGAGTCATTGGGCGGGCCTCGCTTCGGTGATCGCATCGAGGAAGAACGTGCGGGTGTCGTTCCTGAGCGTGCAGAAGGCCACGACCGCCACGCGTCCCCCGACCAGGGAGAACGAAAGCGGCTTGATCGTGCGGTTGGTGAGCGCTCCGTCTCCCGAGCGGTAGCAGATGTCGACCATCGCCCCGCCGGCCAGTGCCTGCTGGAGGAGCCGCGCGGTCCGAGGCTGCCGGGGAGCGTTCCCGGAAAAATCCAGCGGCGCGCCGCTGAGCCTCGCCAGCTCCGGGATTGAAAGCTCCGCGTCCTTGGTCAGTGTCCTCACGCATGCCTGGAAGAGCTGGCGGCAGGCATGAGCATCAGCAAGGGCGCGGTGCGCACCCGGAGTCTCCAGGTTGAGGTCCCGAACGAGGTTCGCCAGGCCGTAGCTGAACCGTCCTGGAAACGCGCGCCGCGCGAGTCCCCGGGTGTCCAGCACCGGCCCCTCCGGGGCGGGCAGGCCCGCCTCTTCCACCTCGACGCTCACGAACCCGACGTCGAAGGGGGCGTTGTGCGCCACGGGCGTTCCCCGGCGCAGCATGCAGAGGAATTGCGGGAGCGCGGCGGCAGGGGGTGGCGCTTCAGCGAGAAGCTCGTCGGTGATGCCGGTGACACGGGATGCCGCGGTAGGCATGGGGACCCCGGGGTTCACGAGCCGGGTGAATGCGTCCAAGACCTCGTCACCCTGGAAAGCGACGGCGGCGAGCTCCACGACACGATCCACCCCGGCGACAAGGCCCGTGGTCTCCACGTCGAATGCGACGATGACGGGGTTACTGCTCACCCTTGAGCTTTTCCGGCGTGGCCTCTCCGAGCAGGAGCTTGCAGATGTTCTTGTAGCCCACCTTGCGGTACTTTCTCAGTATCCCGGAGAATGATTCGTAGGCGTCCGGGTGAGACGCCTTGAGCTCGTCCAGCCGGGCGAGCACCTCTTTCAGGTCATCGAGCGAGGCGAGAGCCGGCATGCGTGCCTCCCCGCCGCGAGACTCGCGGCTTTGTTTCAGATCGTGGTAAATGAATCAACCGTCTTTTCGTCCAGGCGCTTGACCACCTCGACGATGAGGCTCACGGCATTGTCCACGTCGTCCAGGCTGAGCATCCCGACGTGAGAATGGATGTGCCGGGTCGGGATGGTGAGCACGATGGTGGGGCAGCCCGCGTTGGCGACATGGATGGCGCCGCCGTCGGTTCCGCCGCCTTTCATCTGGGAGAGCTGGAAGGGGATCTTTTGCTCCTCCGCCGTATGGATGAGCAGCTCCTTCAGCCCCTGGTTGGGGATCATCGAGGCGTCGTAGGTCAGGATTGCGGGTCCGAGGCCCATCTTCGTGGGCGCCTCGTGGGCCTCGATGCCGGGGACGTCCCCGGCGATGTCCACCTCCAGGGTGATGCAGACGTCAGGATTCACGACGTGGGCGGAGGTCCGCGCCCCCCGGAGACCCACCTCCTCCTGGACGGTGGCCGCGCCGATCACCGTGTTGGGATGATCGATGCGCTCCTGCTTCAGGCGGCGCACCACCTCGGCGGCCACGAACGCGCCGGCCCGGTCATCGAACGCCTTGCCGCAGGCGAGCCGCGTGGTGCCGGCGGCTTTCTCTTCGCCCCCGCCCTCGGGTTTGCGGTACACGTTCTTTTCTATGGTATAGAACGGAGAGTCGGGCACCACGGGGTCCCCGATGCGCACCCCCATGTCCTTCGCTTCCCTTTCATTGGAGCAGCCAATGTCGATGAACATCTTCTCCCGGGTGATCACCTTGGCCCTCTCATCGGGAGGAAGGATGTGCGGGGGCTTGGCGGCGATCACGCCGGGCACCAATCCACGGGAGCCGCGGATCTTCACGCGCTGGCCGAGCAGGACCTGGTCGAACCAGCCGCCGATCGTGTTGAACGTGAGAAATCCCTGCGCGTTGACACCGGAGATGATGAACCCGACCTCGTCCACGTGGCCGGGCAGGAGGACCACCGGCCCGCCGACCTTCCCTTGTGCGCTGAAATGCAGCGAGCCCAGCTTGTCGCCGCTGATCTCATCAGCGAAGGGCGCGACGTAACTCTTCATCAGCGATACCGGATCTCTCTCGAAACCGGACGGGCCGAAGCTCTCGCTCAAGCTTTTCAGGAATTCCAGTGCCTGCGCTTCCATGGGACGATCAGAATAGGGTTCGGTCCAATGCCTTGTCAAGGAGACATCATTTGGAGACATGATCGGCCTTCTTCTTCACGGTGAAATGGAGGACCCCGACAATCGCCAGGACAACGGGACCCAGGATGTGCGGCAGGATGGGTCCGCCGCGGGCAATCAACAGGACGGCCACCACGCCGGCCGCAATCACCAGAATAGCGCCGATGGCTTTTCGAATCATTGTTCTCACGAGCTCAACCTCCATGAAGCCTTTTCAGGAAACCGACGAAGTCAATGCCTTGGTTTGCAATCAAGACGGCGATCACGATCACGCCGGCAACAATAACCAGGATCGTGACCTGCACAGCAGTTTTCTTTTTCATGGGCGTACGAAGACCTCCTTCCTAGATATATGAGAGCGTTTCTCTGACGGTCAAACGTGATGCCTGCCACGCAGGATAGGCGCTGGCCGCAATCGAACCGACCACGATGACCAGGAGCCAGTTCACAAGAGCCGTTGGTGACACAATCAAAGTCAGCGGTACCCGGGAAAACATCCTGCCGATGAGATTGTCAACAATCAGTGAGGGCGGAATTGAAAGCGCGACGGCAATGAACCAGCTCATTAGACCGATGAATAGCCCTTCGCTGATGACATTGCGTAAGACGGTGTGGGATTTGGCCCCAATGGCGCGCATGACGCCGAATTCGCGTGTTCGTTCAATCACGCTTGTTCCCATGCTGGACATGAGTCCCAGCGCGCCCACCACTGCCATTACCACCGCCATGACGATCAAAGAGTAGATAAAGATGTAGACGTGTGCGTCACTCGCGCCTTCCAGCAAGGTCTTCGGGATGAAGACCTTCACACTTATGTTCTTCGCTGCCAGCGCGCGGCCGATTTCTCCGGTCACGGCGTTGACGGTGACTGCGTCATGCTCCTTCATCACGATGCGTACGGAATTGGTGGCTTGGATGGGAACGCCTGTCGCGTCGGCAAACGCCTTCGGAGTGACGTAGGCCATCGCCGGCGTCATAATCTGCCGTACGAGCCCAACGACGTGGAAAGCGGACGTGCGCCCATTGGCCGTCAAGCGAATTGCATCGCCCACTTTCACGTTGGGGTAAAATGCGGCCGCTAACTGGTTCAGCGTGATACCATCCGTATCGCCCGCCTGGAGCCAGCGTCCGCTCAATATCGGCGACTCAAGCATTTTGCTTTCTGGAGGAGCCGAACGGAGCATGAAACTGCCATGACCTCCATCCGGGTATGTCCGAACAATATCCAAACCGTCGGCGCGATACACGGCGATAGGCGTCATATTCCAGGATTCAACCTGTTGGACTCCGGGGACGCCGGCAATTGACGAGAAAACATCCTCCTTCGATTGCGGGTTGTTCAGGCGAATCTCCAGATCGTAATGTCGAGTCGCTATGCCATCCGCGAGAAAGCGCTGCCATCCGGCCTTGACGTTGATGCCCGTCATGAACATCCCGCCCGCCGCGGCGAGCAGTCCAAGTGTCAGCACGAGGCGACCTCGGCGTCGGAATGTGTTGCGGAGCGCGAGAATCAGGGTGTTGTCTATTCCCCGAATTCTACTGAGCCAGCCGCCCAGGCCTCGCGAGCCGAACGTCTCACGGCTTGTGCCATAGTCGCTGAGGATCACCCGAACCGTCGTGCGCGTTGTGCGCTGAATCGGCCCGAGCGCGACAAGCAGCGGAACCAGAATGCCCATCAGCAGGAGCACGATGTATACCCATGCAGAAGTGGCCTGACTGTAGATTGTGAAGTTGAGAAGTTGAGCTACCACACTTGCCAAGCCGCGCCCTGCCACAATGCCCAGTGGCATTCCAGCGACGACGGCAATGAAGCCCAAAAACACGATCAAAATGAGATAGAGAGTTGAGATCTGGCTTGAACGTGCACCAATTGCTTTCATGATCCCAATTTGTCGAATCTGCTGGGCCAGCAAGCCACCGATCATCGTTGCGGTGAGGATGGCACTCAACACCAAAGCCATGATGCTGAAAGCCAGCAGCAATACGAGAACGGAGTTCATCTGACTCTGATGCGGATGCATGCCGGGCGGCGGAATGCGGATTTCCTCCGCCGTTCGCCCCTGCCCCTTCAACCAATCCACCAGAGTGCTGACGGTGGCATCGATCGCGGCGATATTGCGCGGCTGATCCTTCACGATAATCTTGAGAATGTGCGGGGTATTGTCTTCACCCAGCCAGGCCAGCGTCGAAGGCGTGACATACCCATACACCATCTGCTCCTGCCATGCGGGCGCAAGCCCCGGGTCATGGACAGATCCTGAAATTGTCGTCGCGCGGAGCGGGCCATTCGGAGTCTGTACGTTGAGCGCATCACCAACCTTTGCATTGATCAGCTTCAGCGCTTCACGTTCCAGCATGAGCGTGTTCTCTGGCGGTGGCCAGGCACCCGACTCGGGCAGGAAAGTGTCAATGCGCATCGCATTGAAGTCTTGTACGACGAAGAGGAGGAGCTGCAGCCATTGATTCGGTTTGACCTCGATTCTCGCCACGATCCAGGAGGTGGCTTCCGCGTCCCGGATGTCCGGGCGCTGCCGGACTGCCTGCACCAATGAATCATCCACCCGATCCAGCTCCAAGAACGCCGAGGCGGGATTCGTGCCAAGGTAGTTTCGGCTGATCTCGCGTGTGAGAATGGTGTAGGCGCTCACAATGGTCCCCACACCAAAAATGCTCACCGCAATAGCGATCACCATCATAATCATGCGACCGCGAGTTGCCTGAAGGTCCCGCCATACTTTTTTCCAGCGAGGGCTAACCATTTTTGGCCTCCACGTCGATGGCGATGGTCCCATCGGACAATAGAATGGAGCGCGCGAAATACCGGCTGAGGTCACGCTCGTGCGTCACCATGACGACCGTCTTGCCCTCCGCCGCGAGGTCGGCGAACAGCTGAATCACGGCATCTGATGTCTGCGAATCGAGATTTCCAGTTGGCTCATCGGCGACGATGAGGGGAGGGTTGTTGGCGAGCGCCCGGGCGATGGCCGCGCGCTGTTGCTGTCCGCCAGACAAGGCAGCAGGGAGCTTGTCCGCCTGTTCAGCGATACCTACTTTCTCCAGCAAAGCAATGGCTCGTTCACGCCGCTCACGCGGGGGATACACGTTGCAGAAATCCATCGGCAGGACGACGTTTTCGGCGATTGTCAACGTCGGAAGTAATTGAAAGAACTGAAAGACAACGCCCACGTTCCTTCCGCGCCAAATCGCTAATTGTTCCTGGTTCAAGGCGTGGACCGGCGTGGATGCGACGAACACTTCGCCTGAAGTAGGGTCATCGATGCCGGTGATCATGTTGATCAACGTGGACTTGCCACTGCCCGATTTGCCGACGACCGCAACGAACTCTCCCGCGTTCACCTGCATGTCAATCCCTTTGAGCGCCATGAACTTCCCCGCGGCAACATCGTATGTTTTGGTCACGCCGTTCAATTGAATCAGGCTGCGCTCGCGGATTGGCGACACTCCACCTTCGATAAAATCACGTTGATGCATTTTTGTCCGGGTCAACACAAGAATTCCTCCTTTGTGTGTATCTCTATTGGCTCTTTGCCAAAACCCTTGTCGAACACCGAGCAGCTTCGCTTTGGCACCGAAGCGCTGCCCTTTTAACTTGAAGGATCAGTCTCTTCTCGAGAGATCCCGAATCCGGCGTTCGGGTTGAAGACCACTTTCTCCCCCTTCCGCTGACGTATCACCGCGAGCGCCAGAATCGCGGCAGCCGCCATGACTCCTGCCCCGACGAGGAAAGCTTCCCGGTAGCCGGCGATCTGGGCCTCAGCAGCGATCCGCGCGGAGGCTCCGTTGAGCACCAGGGAGCTTCCCGCGGCCGAGCTTGCAACGGTGGACAAGATGGCTACTCCGAGCGCCATGCCAATCTGCTGGGTGCTGTTGAGCAGTCCGGATGCGAGGCCGGACAGCTTGCCGGGAACTTCGTTGGTCGCGGCGATCATGGTTGACACATACGAGAGGCCGATTCCAAAAGCGGCCACGAAGATTCCAGACGCGACCATCTTCCAATAGGTGCCACCTGATCGAACCTGCGCGAAGAGAAGCAGACCGATTGCCGCAATGAAGGGCCCCGCTATCATGGGCAGCTTGTATCCGGTGCGCATGACCAGGCGGGAGGCCAGGCCGGCCGAAATGCCGATAACCCCGGCCATGGGGAGAAAGCGCACGCCTGTGGCAAGCGGAGCAAGGCCCATTGCATTCTGCAAGAAGAGCGTGAGGAAAAAGAAGACCGCGCTCATCCCGATAACTACCAGCAGGTTTACGAGATTGGCCCCACCCACGTTTCGCACTTGAAAGATCCGAAACGGAACGAGCGGCTCGGACGCACGTGACTCGACCATGACGAACGTCATGAGCACAACAAGGCCACTGATCAGGGACGCGAGGGTGCGAGCAGATCCCCAGCCGTAGGCGGGAACGCCCGTGAGACCGAATACAAGAAGAACCAGACCGATTGTGGCAAGAAGCGCGCCGGGGAGATCAAGGCGCTTTCGGTCGTTCGCTTCCGGCTTGCTCCCTGGAATGTATCGCCATGCGAGGAGAATGATTGCCAGCCCGATCGGCACATTGATGAAGAAGTTCCATCGCCACCCAAGGTATTGGGTCAGGACGCCGCCGATCAGCAGGCCGACGGCAGCGCCTCCCGCGCCAATGGCTCCCCAAAGGCCAAGCGCCCTGTTCCGTTCCTTCTTCTCGGTGAAGGTCGTCAAAACGATGGACAGTGCAGCAGGCGACATGAACGCCGCGCCAAGCCCTTGAAAGGCTCGTGCAATGTTGATCATGGAGGCACTTTGAGCGATACCGGTTGCGAACGAGGCAAGAACAAAGACGATACTGCCGGCCAGGAATGTGCGTTTTCTGCCGATGAAGTCGGCAGCCTTTCCTCCGAGAAGGAGGAAGCCACCATACGCAAGAGTATAGGCCGAGACTACCCATTGCAGTGCGCTTGGGTTTACGAGTTGAAACTGCCGGGATATTGAAGGTAGTGCCACATTCACGATGGCCATATCGAGAATGTCCATAAGCTGCGCGATCGCCACGATAGCGAGGATGAGGTTCATCCGCCTCTTTTCTCCACCCATTTGAATCTCCTTCCTTTGGCAGCCGGACGATGTTTCGTATCCACTGCCCTACCCGCAACGCCGAAGGGGAGAAGACACAGGCGTTGAACAGGTGTATCGTGCGATAAGCTATGATGAGGAAGGGGTCCGGTCGTCTTAGCGGGAAGGGTTAGACCTTTTTCTTCTTGCCGCGCCAATACTCGGAAGGTGTGAGGCCGGTCTGCTTCTTGAATACCAAATTGAACGCGGGCTTGGAATTGAATCCCGAGTCGAACGCGAGCGCTAGTATCTTCTTGTCTTCATAGGATCCCTCATCCATCAACCGCAGCACTTCGCCTACCCTGTACTCATTGACGAAGTTGTAGAAGTTCTTCCCGAAGCGCTGATTAATGACGTAGGAGAGCTGGTTTCTCGTCGCGTGAAGGCGCTCAACGAGATCGGAAAGGCGCAGCTCAGGGTCAAGATAGAGTTTCTCCGTCTCCATTGCTCGCACGAGCCGTGTCTTCAGCTCCTCCACCTCGTCAGCCGGGATCGACGTTTTTTGATACTTCTCTTGTACACGCGGTGAACGTGCTTCCAGATCCTCAACCGCAGGGGTCTCTCTCTGCAGCAACCCGCGATAGCCGATCAAGAAAACGAGAACGCTGAGGGCGATAGAAAGGGATCCCCGGACAGGGAAGGAGTACGGCCCGCGGATCATGATAACAAGGATCACGGCGTAACTGACGTACAGAGCCAGAAAGAGTTGAGAAAACCACATGAGCCACCCAAGATCGATCCCCGCGAGATTGGACTCCTGGTCAGGCAACGAGCGCCGGTAGCGATGGAGCAGCCGTAATGATGGGATGAGATAGAGAAATGCCTGAACGACGAGCAAAGCCCAAAGCCACCCGGTGATGACCGGGATTCTTGCGGATGTCTCCAGCGGTTCCGAAGACGGGAGCGGCAACAGGCCGAATACGCCAAGGAGAACGAAGGGGAGGGCGTGAAGAAAGTGTCGCGGCCGCAAAGAGATTCCAGGAAGCAGCAGAACGCGGAAATAGGCGCCGATGATCGGGGCGATGAGAAACTGGAAGGGTTCGACCAGCAATACCATGTGCAGACGGGAGGCGGGTGGCCATGCAACGGAGAGAATCGGATGCACGATACCCAGCGAAAAGAGGAGCATCAGCGCGGAGAGCACGCGGGGAGCCCGGCGGTTCCCGTCTCGTCTGGCCAGGAGCAGCGCAGCCACGAGCAGCCCCGAGAGCGATCCGCCGCCTGAAATGAAGAGCACGATCGGGTGCACGGTCAACGACTCCTCCTAAGGCCCGGGGCATTACCGGGAGCAGCGGCGCGAGGATGGTTTTCGGATCGGCGAATGGCATCGAGGTCGATGGGCTCGTTTCCAAGAAGCGTTTGCGCGATTGGAAGAGGATATTGAGAGCCCGTGAAAGAACCCGCGGCCGGCGGAAGCGCGTTCTGGATCGCGCCTATTGCGTTGCCTACTATATTCCGCTCCATTGTGAGGTATCGAAGCCTAATTCTTTCGCATGGAAACCACAATCGTCAAGAAGAAGGAATGCAGGGGCCAGCCCCCTCAATACTATGCACTCATGGTTTTAGGGGGTACACTCACATGAGGATAATTGGGTGCCGTGTAAGGCATTGGCACAGCAATCTGCTGGGGAGAGCAACTCCCCAATGACACTCTTGAATTACACGGAGTAAATATGAGAATTGATTCGATCGGTGTAAAGGTACCGTCGCGCAGGGTGACAAATGCCGACATCCTGCAATTGCTGGAGGAGCACAGCAACGGAATCTCGCCCATCATGCTGAAGACCTATCAGCGGATGGTGCGGGGACTCTTCACAATGGCCGGATCCGAAATCCGTTACGCGCGGGACGCAAAGAAGAAGGAGAAAGCGAGCGACTTCATCATCGGCGCAATGAAGGAAGCCCTGGAAAAGGCGGACCTGACCGGGGACGACATCGACCTGCTTATCTACTGCGGTGTGGGGAAAGGATTTCTGGAGCCCGCCAACGCCTATTTCTATGCGCGGACGATGCACATGAGCTGCTCCTGCTTCGACATCGTGGACGCCTGCATGAGCTGGATCCGCGCGCTGGAGATCTCCTACGAGTTTTTCAAGAGCGGCCGCTACAAGCACATCATGATCCTGAACGGCGAGTTCAACATCCACCACGGGTACCCCGACAATTTCAAGATCAAGCACCTCCGTCAGATCGAGTACACTTTCCCGACCTACACCATCGGGGAAGCGGCCACCGCCACGATTCTCAGCCCTTCGGACCAGGAATGGAAGTTCGCCTACAAGTCCGTTCCCGAGCTCGCCGACCTGTGCACGATCCCTCTGGACGGATATGAAGACTTCGTCGAGCCCACGAATCGAATTGGAAAGAACGGGATCAACAATTTTGTGTCGTACGGCAAAGAGCTGTTCGACGCGGCAAACCGCTACCTGGCACCCCTGGTGAAGGAGCTGGTGAGCGACGTAAACGAACCGGATATCTACTTCCCCCACGCAGCATCGGACGCCGCGTATCTCACCGCGAGCAAGAATCACTTCCTGGCCGCCGGCAAGATGTTCGCCAAGGTCTTCCCAAGCTACGGCAACATCGTCTCCGCGAGCATCCCCATGGGGATGTACATGGCGTTGAACGAGGGGACGCTGAAGCGCGGACACAAGGTTGTGTTCTGCCCTGCCAGCGCGGGCATGGTGTACGGCGCGGTCCGATTCGTCTACTAGGGGAAAAGCTCAGACATCCCGGCGCAAGCCGCTACCCGACGTGACGAAGGCATCGCGAGGATCGGTGAACTAATCCCTTCGAGACTTGTCAAGAAGAAGGAATGACGGTATTCCGTAGCTGTGACTGAAAAGCTGTATTACGCCGATTCCGGCAGGCTGGAGTTCGATGCGGCAGTCATCCGCACCGCGTCACTCCCGGACGGCCGCTGCGAGGTCGTGCTGGACCGCACCTGCTTCTATCCGGGCGGCGGCGGTCAGCCCTGTGACCTTGGCACCCTCAACGGCGCGAGCGTGCTGGAAGTGCGCGAGCAGGGGGAGGACATCGTGCATGTTCTTTCGGCCGCGCCCGGTCCGGGAACGATCACCGGCAGCGTGGACGTAGTACGCCGCCGCGATTTCATGGCCCAGCACACCGGCGAGCACATTTTTTCCCAGGCGCTCCTGCGTGCGGGAAACCTCCAGACGGTCTCCGTGCATTTCGGAGACGACGACACCACGATCGAGCTCAAGGCGGACTCGGTCGATGAGGGAGTGCTGCGCGAGTCGGAGCGGATCGCCAATGCCGTGATCCGGGAAAACCGCAGGGTGCTTCTCCACGAGACCGACCGCACCGATGTCTCGCGCTTCCCCCTTCGCCGCACCCCTCCTGACGAAGGCCGGCTCCGCATCGTCGAGGTCGATTCATACGACTGGGCAGCCTGCTGCGGTGTGCACGTGGCTTCTGCGGGAGAGGTGTTCCTCGTGAAAGCAGTCTCTCAGGAGAAGATCCGGGGCCGCGTGCGCATCCACCTCATGATCGGAAACCGCGCCTTCGAGGACTACGGTCGGAAAGTAGCGCTCTCCCAGGGCCTGAGCCGCGCCCTCACCTGCGGGGAGGATTCCATGCTCGGACGCGTGCAGGACATGCTCGCCGCGGAGAAGGAAGCAGCGCGGGAGCTTCGAAGGCTGCGCACTGCCCAGGCATCCGCGGAGGCGGATGCGGCAGTGCCGGAGGCCCCGAGCATCGGGGGAGCTATTCTCGTACGACGCGTGTTCGACGACTGCGGCCCTGAGTACCTGAAGGCGTTCGTGGAAAGGCTCGTTGCCTCGCCGGGCAGGATCGTCGTCGCGGCTGACCGTGGGAAGGACGCCTTCCAGTGGATCGTCGCTCACTCGCTCGGTGAACGCCCGGATCTGTCGGGAATGGTGGCGAAGCACTTCGGCCTGGCCGATGCGAAAGGCGGCGGCCGCGGAGCGCGCGTGCAGGGGGTCGGCGCCCGGCCCGAGGCCCTGGAGCAGTTCATCGATGTGATCGAGCAGGAGCTCACCCGGGCCCTCGGCAAGGAGACGGCATGAAGCTGCGGATCCGCTACAACTCCCCGGTGATTCTCACCTTTGCGCTGCTGTGCGCCGTGGTCCTCCTCATCGACCAGCTGAGCGGCGGCACCTTCATCCGCGCCTACTTCCTCCTGCAGCCGGATTTCAACCCCGGTTCCTTCCTCTGGTGGCTTCGGCTGGTCACGTACGTCATCGGCCACCAGAGCTGGACCCACCTGATCAGCAACTTCTCCTTCATCCTGTTGATCGGGCCGGTACTGGAAGAGAAATACGGCTCCCTCCCGCTCCTCGCCATGATGATCGTCACCGCCCTGGCCACGGCGGCGCTGAACCTCCTGGTGGTGCGCACGGGGCTGTACGGGGCAAGCGGAATCGTGTTCATGCTCGTCCTGCTCAGCTCGTTCACGAACATCCGGCAGGGCGAGATCCCGATCACCTTCATCCTCATCGTCGCCCTCTACCTGGTGAGGGAGTTCGTGAACGCCCTGAATCCCGACACCGTCTCCCAGCTCGCCCACATCGCGGGCGGGCTCATCGGCGGCGCGTTCGGGTTCCTGTTCTCCAAGCCGGCCCCAGTTCCCGCCATGCCTGCGGCTCCGGCACCGCCGGAAAAAAAGGAGTAGCCCATGCGGTACATATCAGCCCTCCTCCTGGCCCTGGCCCTGCTTGCCCCGGTCGCAGCTTCCGCCCAATCGGAAGAAAAGGACGTGAGCGTGCCGATCTCCACCCTCGTGCTGTTCACCAGCGGCGTCGGGTACTTCCAGCATGACGGAACCGTGGAGGGCAACGCGAAAATGGAGCTCACCTTCTCCACCGGCCAGATCAACGACCTGCTGAAGAGCCTGGTCCTGCGCGATCTGGACGGCGGAACGATCTCCAGTGTCACCTATTCCTCGCGGGACCCGATCACCCGGACCCTGAAGAGCTTTTCCATCGACCTTACCTCCAACCCGACCCTTTCCAACCTCCTCATCCAGACCCGGGGCGAAGCGATCGCGGTTACACTGGCCAGCGGAAACTCCCTCACAGGGACGATCATCAGCGTGGAGACGCGCCAGGTCGCCACCGGCGTCAAGGGAGAGATCGCGGCGGATTTCCTCACCATGAACAGCGCCGCGGGGGTGACGAGCATCGCGCTCATCGACATCCAGGGAATCAGGTTCATGAGGAAAGAAGTACAGGACGACCTTGCGCAGGCCCTGCAGGTTCTCTCCTCTTCCCATGGCATCGAGAAGAAGAAGGTCGTTCTGCACTTCACGGGAACAGGCAAGCGCCGCGTGCGCATCGGCTACATCCTCGAGTCACCCGTGTGGAAGACCAGCTACCGCCTGGTCCTCAGTGATGCCGCCTCGCACCTCCTCCAGGGCTGGGCCCTGGTGGAAAACACCTCGGACACCGACTGGAGAAGCGTTGCCCTCACGCTCGTCTCGGGGCGTCCCATCACGTTCACCATGGATCTCTACCAGCCCCTGTACATCCAGAGGCCCGAGGTGCAGATGGAGCTCTACCAGTCCCTCCTGCCCAGGACAAACCAGATGGCCATGGAAGAGCAGGCGTCGGCGGACGAATCATTGGCCGAGGCACCCGCCATGGCGCCGCCGGCCCCCTCGGCAAAAGCCGCAGCCCCACGCGAAATGCTCCAGCGTGCTGCCTCGGGAGCGGGAGCCCCTGGAGCCGACTTCTCGGTATCCCAGGGGGTGGCCGCCGCGGCCCGGGGCGGCCAGGTCGGGGAGCTGTTCCAGTACGCGATCGACAAGCCGGTGAGCCTGCCGCGCCAGCAGTCGGCGATGCTCCCGATCCTCAACCAGCAGGTCAACGGCGAGCGCTACTCGCTGTTCAACGAGGGGACCGACCCGAAACATCCGCTGAACGCGGTAAAGCTGAAGAACTCCAGCGCACTGCACCTGATGCAGGGGCCCATCACGGTCTTCGACGCAGGGACCTACGCAGGGGATGCTCAGATCACCGACCTCGCCCCCGGGGCGGAGCAGCTCGTCACCTACGCAATGGACCTGGACACAGAAGTCCAGGCGGTGCCGGGCAACTCTCCCGTCTCCCTGGTGTCCGTGCGGATCAGCAAGGGGCTCTTCCTGTACACGAGCAAGGCTCAGCAGGAGAGGATCTATACGATCAAGAACAACGGCACGAAGAGCCGCACGGTGCTCGTCGAGCATCCCTACCAGACCGAGTGGACCCTCGCCACGCCGAAGGAAGCCCTCGAACGCACCCGGGACGCCTATCGTTTCGCCGTGCCGGTTTCCGGAGGGAAGAATGCGACGCTGTCCGTGGTGCAGACGCGCATGATCGAGCAGAGCATTGCACTCTCGAGCCTCGGGAGCGACCAGGTGGCACTCTACCTTCGCAACCCGGTCGTGAGCCCGGCGGTGAGGGCAGCCCTGCAGAAGCTCAACGATCTTCAGCAGAGGGTCGCCGACACCGCGGCGCAGCGTGGGGTGAAGGAATCGCGTGTGTCGGAGATCGGCAATGACCAGTCGCGCATCCGGGCGAACATGGACCG
>Ga0315279_10000596_pt1 | contig 70267 bp, 79 predicted proteins | sample YL17G06_20_MG_FD_203694 | JGI IMG/M metagenome (GOLD analysis project Ga0315279, IMG submission 203694) | Sediment microbial communities from Yellowstone Lake, YNP, Wyoming, USA - YL17G06_20 | ecosystem: Environmental > Aquatic > Freshwater > Lake > Sediment | place: USA: Wyoming | collected...
CATCGAAGTCCGCATACCAAATTATCAACATATCTATTTCTCTCCAATTTCGAGTTATAACTATGTTACATATATAGTTTGGGGGTTTGGGTTTGGGTTTGGGATAAAACTTTACCCCAACCAACCAGATAAGCGTGCGCTAATTTCTTTTGTTGCAGGTTCGGGCTGTCTCTGGAAGCAGGCAATGAGTTATGTTTTTCACGGTGACCTATTCGATTTGTTCAGGTGTTCTCTTGCAAATGATGTGTAGGCCACTCTCATTTTAGTGGATTCATGAGGGCAACGGACAGATGCGACTGGACAATTCCTGTTTTCACAATAGTATTCGCTGTCAACGCTTCCTTTCATCAAGGGCTTTCCGCATTCAGGACAGTTGACCATCTTCCTCCTCTCTTCAGGAACATTCGAGGCGCGCGGTGATTATAGACGTTATTTCAGATTCTGCAATATGGTAACAACAGATAACCTCGCGAGTGAGAAAGAGCACACGACGCCCTGTGAGAAGATTGAATCGCTCGAAATCGCGCGCATATGCTAAGCAGATTGTCGGGTTAGATTTGTTAGACTGGATCTGTAAAACGAGACGGGCACCTGTCGATGGAGGAAGTCCCGTCGGTTTTTGAGGCGCGCGCTATGAGCGTGCCAATCGGACGAGTTTCGGATGAGGATCAAGGAGAGCGGAAGCAGTTGTGGAGCCAGCGTCCCTGAAGCTTTTTAAGTAGTTATTCCTTGTTTTCTGTCGACTCTTTCCATTTCTCTATGAGCAGTGTGCTCTCTCCGTGCTTGAAGCTCACTCTGACGGGAATGGAATCGGCTCCTCTTTTTGTCTTAGTGTAGTTCTTGAATGGGAACATGCTGTCTTCTGCTAGGTCCACCGGTATGTAAAGCAGGTATTTTCCATCTTTTCTTCTGAACAGACGACCTCTCCCTTCATTGACCATGTCAGTTACACCTCATGTTTAAGAATGTGGTAAATCTTATATAACCTTTGTTCCGTTCATCCGCACTTTTTTTGAGGCGCATGCTGTCATGCTCAAGAATAATCCAACCCGAAGAGCGCGCATGAGACTGTGCAAGCGAATTCCATGACGTTCAAGAAGAGGATCGTTCTAACCACTGCTAAGGGGAGGGGAAGGGAGGGAAAAGTGACAATGAAAGAGTGGATTCTCTCACTCTTTGTGTTGAGGCGGATGGCCCATGGAAAAGACAGTCTTTGACCGGATTTGTCGGCATTGCAGGTACAATCCTACTGCGGTGCCGCCGTACGTCAAGATGAAACAGTTCGGTGCGGCTGCGTTGACGAAGACCAAGCTTTACAAGTATGCCAAGAAAAACAAGTTGAGAATTGACTGTGTCTTTTGCCAAGCCGTTCGAGAGCTAGGTTCCAAAGAGCCGATGCCGCTAATCTCGAATGACAAACGCTTTTCCTAGAACCGGATAATTTTCCTTTCTTCTTCTATTTTGGCGTGGCGTGCGCCTATATGGAAAGTGACCAAATAGCGTAACAATGAAAAAATGGGAAGTGGGTTGCTACTCTGCTATGGGCTGCTGAGTTTCTGTCCGAAATTCTTTGCAACAATAAATATGTCTAAAATGTTGACTTGACCGTCACCGTTGATGTCTCCTTGAAGCTTCATTTCTGCTTCAATCCTGACGCTGCTTGAACCTGATACTTTGCACTCGAAATAGATTGATGTGTTAGTATGTTCTTTGTTCCATGAGGTAAACGAAAGTGTCTCAGTGTCGTTGACGAACACTCGAAATGGCCCGCCAAGCAGCTCCTTGGGAACAGTCACGTTGACCCAGCCGTGCCCAATGGTCCTGAAGTTTATCGTCTTGTCTTGTCCTAGCACGCCTAGAAAGTGAGACACAGTCATGTTGCTGGTTACAAGGCAATCGCAGCTTGCATTTTTATAGAGAACTGGGATCGGACCTAGTGGGACTGTGAATGGATAGCGGTCTTTGTTGTGAGGTGTCTCGGTGTCTCCGATGCCGTCGCCATTTTGGTCTATGCCTTCATAGTCGCTCCAGTAGTTTCCACCAGAAGGATAACCGTTGTCCCAAGAATTCGAGGAAATCTGCTCACCAGCTTGAACCTCATTCTCAACGAAGTCATTATGATAGATACAACTGTTAGACGAAGCGATCATAAAATGTGCCCCAACACTGTTGTATGCTATGGAATTACCCGACAACGTGTTGTTTGAAGATGCCACGAGATGGATGCCATCGTTTTTGTTGTTGGTCACCGTGTTACCAGATAACGTGCTGTCTGAAGAACCAAAGAGAAGGATGATGCCATTATTGTTGCTGTTTACTGCGTTACCAGACAACGTGCTGTTTGCAGACGCCAGAAGATAGATGCCAGTCTCATTGTTGTTGTTTACTGTGTTGCCAGATAACGTGTTGTTTGAAGAATAATCAATGAGAACGATGCCATCGTAGTTGTTGGTTACTGCGTTACTAGATAATGTGCTGCATGAAGAATAATTGAGAAAGATGCCATGACCGTAGTTGTTGTTTACTGTGTTGCCAGATAACGTGTTGTTTGAAGAAGCAAAGAGATAGATGCCAGTCTCATTGTTATTGTTTACTGTGTTGCCAGACAAGGTGTTATATGAAGAATTAATGAGATCGATGCCATCATAGTAGTTGCTGTTTATTATGTTCCGAGATAACCTGCTGTCTGAAGAATCATTGAGATAGATGCCACCACCGCCGTTGCTGTTTACTGTGTTACCCGATAACGTGCTGCCGTTAGACCCCGGGAGATAGATGCCGTGACCGTTGTTGTTGGTTACCTTGTTGCCAGATAACGTGCTGCCTGGAGACGCCCTGAGATAGATGCCATCTTCTTTGTTGTTGGTCACCGTGTTGTTGTCAGATAACGTGTTGTCTGAAGAATCATAGAGATAGATGCCATCTTCTTTGTTGTTGGCTACTGTGTTACCCGAAAATGTGTTATTTGAAGATAGATTCTCGAGATGGATGCCATTATTGTTGTTGTTTACTGTGTTGCCAGATAACGTGTTGTTTGAAGAATAATCAATGAGAACGATGCCATCATAGTGGTTGCTGGTTACTGTGTTACCAGACAAGGTGTTATATGAAGAAGCAAAGAGATAGATGCCATCATTTTTGTTGCTGTTTATTATGTTCCCAGATAACGTGTTGTCTGAAGAAGCAAAGAGATAGATGCCATAATTGTAGTTGCCGGTTACTGTGTTACCAGACAACGTGTTGTTTGAAGAACGAAAAAGAGAGATGCCACGCGTGCTTATTTTCGCGGTGGTTTGAGATACAGTGCAGAGCGATGAAAATTGAAGATCGATGCATATGTCGAATGTCTTGACTGTCACATTTGTAATTGTCACGTGTTTTCTGTAGCTCACGCTTATTCCTGTTCCGTTTCCTTCTGCTTCCAGTGTGTAGCCTGCTCCATCAAGTACGATGGCATCCCTCAGCACTACGATTGAATCGTGAATGACTGTTTGATTGAGATAGTAGTGAACCTTGTCAATGGTGACGATTCTGCCATCATCTGGGTCAATCGACCCGTCAGCTCTTATGTAAATCGTTCCACTCGCCTCAAGCTGTCTTGCATTGAACACCAACGTCAACATGCCCATCAGCAATGTAGCAAGGAACAACCCGTAAACCGTTTTTTTCAATATTTCCTTCCTCCCAAGATTCAATGCATGGTTTAAGAAGATATGCCTTCTGGAGAAATCTTCTACGTCCAAGTGAAGCGCGCGCGGAGTCTACTTGGCATTCAGATCCCTAGGAACAACAGAACAGAGTGTGCGAACGAGCACGTGGGTTTCCGATTAGAATTCTCGACATGCTCCTTTGACGGCTGCAAACAGATTTGCGCGTTTTCGTTGATCTTGTGGCTGATTGACAAGCGACCTGGCTCGTGAGCAATGGAACTCAACGATTTCAGCTCTCAACGGAACGCGGAGATGTTTTTTGACTGTGGATCTGTGGCGCGCGCTTGTTCTGAAAAATCCTTTAATAACCTAGAGCATTTAACCAGACAACTAGGTTTGCGTTCTTCCGAACAGTTCGAATGCCAATGGAGTCCGTAAGAGATGAAGCGAGCGTCGTATCTAATAGTCGTGGTCGCTTTGTCAGTCATTCTTTCCGTGTGCTTGTCCCAGACATTAGGCAAGTCTGAAAATCCCTGCAGCCCCTGCCATAGCTCATTTTTCCAGTATCTCGACATCCTTGAGGGAGACAGCGGAAACCGAATACCCACAACCCTAAATGCGGGGAGACGAAAAACGTCACTGTAGTTATTCAGAACATCTGTAACGCTCCTTTGAACACGATATTGTCAAGTGTCTCCGTAACTCTCAAATCACAGAACGGCCATTTCGCGTTGGAAGCTCCAACCTACAACGTCAGCACTTTTCCCGTGGGCGAAAAAATTGTGACTTGGCAAATTTCCGGAGTTTCCAAGGTATACGGGAGTCTAATTCGTGAATTGTTTGCTAAAATTGCATAAGTGAAAGGTTGAAATAAGTATTTTGTGACATAGAGGGCTTTTTTCAGTTAAACTTATTTATCCGTCGGCGGGCTATTTGTTTTGCACAGATGAGAAAAGGGGATGGGCAAAAAGGCGCGCACGGAGCAGATAGCTTTTGATTCTCCTCCATCGGGGGCACTGTTCCTTTACGTGAAATCCACAAAATATGTGAAGCTAGAACTGTTCAACGCGGCGTCTTCTTCAGGTCTTTACAACATTGAAAGAATCCTAGCGACCACCAAAACGGGTCTGAAGGGAATATATCTTCCCCCTAAAAACCTCCAAGACTACACGTCGAGCCTGGTATTCATACCTACAGAGCCAGATCAACCTCTTCCAACATCAGTAGAAACAAACCTGCAAAAACTGGAGCCCAAAAACTCCATAGGGCTCCTCTTGACTCCTCCAGGGCTCGCACTTTCAAAACTATTCGAGAAAGAACTCAAAAAACCATTCACCGAAACCAGCCTCGAAAACCTGCAAACCCAACTTCCAAAACTCTTCGAGGAACTCCAAATAACCAAACACCTAGTCATTCAACCCCAAGACAACAGCATCACTGTAACGATCAGAAACCACGTTTTCGAAGACCTATGCAAAGAAACAGCCAAACTCGAGCTCACACACAAAACAGTAGGCTGCCCCATATCAAGTGCTTTCGCCTGTATCTTCGCCAAGGCAACCGGAAAACCAATAGCAATAGAAAAAGAAGAAACAGGTCCAGACGAGACAACAACAATTCAATACAAAGTACTAGAGGACTGAGACAATGCAAATTCCGTTTGACTTCTGGAACATAAGCCTCTGGCTCGCAGTCACGGGCATAATACTACTCGTAACCGCACAGTTAGCCTCAACATACGACGGAAAAGCAACCATACTCATAGAGCAGAAGAAACTCAAGACCACGGCATTATTCATAGGAGCCCTCTTCCTCGTAACCGTAGCCATGCGCATCTACGGAATAGTAACCTCAACATAACCCCAACTCTTCAGCCTACCTAAACTCAGGAGGTGAAACCCATTGAGCAAAGACCAAACAATCGGCGCAGCCATACTCGTAGTATGCATACTGATAGGCATATTCTACGTCACCACACTATTCTATCCACAATGGCTCAACACATTCGGAATGCAGGTAACCGAATCAAACGTGCAATTCTGGATCATCGCCATTCCCGTCCTCGTCGCCTTCATCGCCATCCTCGGCATAGGCGCTTGGATAGGTTGGACTATGGCCACCACGCCTCCACCCAAGCCAATCGAAGACATAACAAGCGAAATCGAAAACAAAGAAACAGAAAGCAAGGAACCCGCAAAACCATAGCCAAAGAAGATCAGAAGCGCACAAATTCCGCGTGCACCTCATCGTCGAAGGAATTTCTTCTCTGTGTTGACGGTCATTCAGCCGACAAACCAGAAACGGCGACCGCTCAACGCACCAAACGTGAATATGCCCACATCGACGCGCACGCGATAGCTTATAGTCCAACGGAAATAACCTGTACCAGGCGCGCGCGACTTCGTTAGAGAGGTGAGTTTAGGGAGAGGCCAAGTATACTTCTGCCCTAGGCGCCAGAAACAAAAAGGAGACTGTCCCCAACGCGCGCTAGAGACGCGAATTCGCCTGAGTAGAAAGAATTTATTTACCAACCGAGAGCCTTGGGGTGAAGATCCATGCCCTTGTTTGTTGCGATGCATAAGTGGAAGAAAGAAAACTTAACAGTTGCTAGGAAAGTTATTGAAGCTATGGGTCAACTTCCAGAAGGCGTCAGCCTGTGCTGCTCTTACTTAACAGCCGACAGGACAGGTGCTTGGTGTGCGTGGCAAGCGAAATAAGCAGCGCAGGTCAAAGATTGCCTAACAAAGATGGTTCCAGAGATGGAAACCGAAGTCGTCCCAAGTCTACAGATCGATCGATCGAATTTCCCTCGCCCCGATCACACAGTCTGTTTCACCATAAAAAGTCCGTATAAATTTCGGCTGTAACCCTAATGTGCAACAATGTGAAACGCGCGCGCCTTGTTTCAACCTCGAGTACGAGAACCCTCGACATAAAGTCAACATGGCCCTCTGAAAAAAGGTAGGGGGTAGGAACTCTGTGGGCTCATCTACCTGACAACGTTCTCATACAGCACGGGCCCGCAAGACACCGTGACTGCAGCGATATTGACTCTGAATTCATAACCATAAAATACAACAGAAACCAAACCAATCCCACACCAAATATCAAGCCCCATGGCATGTCATAGGAGAGACAGCATCGTGTCGTTAAAGGTCGAAGACGTCATGGTCAAACACGTAAAGACCATAGACGCAAACCTAACAGTCAAAGAAGCCGCCCAACTAATGAACAAACACGAGATAGGCTGCCTAATCGTCGGCAAAAAAGGAAACCCACTCGGCATAATCACAGAACGAGACCTCCTCAAACGAGTGGTCGCACAAGCCAAAGACGCCACAAAAACCAGAGTCAAAGACATAATGTCCGCGCCACTAACCACCATCAAACCCGAAACAGAAATCGAAGACGCAACAAAACTCATGCTCCAAACAAAAATCAAAAGACTACCCGTAGTCCACAACCAAAAAGACCTAGTAGGCCTAGTAACACTCACCGACATGGCCCGCTTCCAACCATACCTAATGAAAATCCTCAAACAACTCAACGCCCGCACCACCCTGCTAACAAACACAGAAAAAAACATCATCAAAGAATACCTAAGAACAAACAAGAAACTCGACGGCTTCGAAGTCACCCTGCACCGCTGCCAAAACATGCAAACACTGCAAGAAGACCTAGAACTGATAAACCAGTTCCTAGCAAAAGCCACGAAGACCAAAGAAACCTAGCACTCATTGCAAGAACCATCACGCGAGCGACTCCACTGTTCCTTCCCTTTCAACGCCAACAAGATGCCTAGCCAGCATCCCAATCGCCTTCACCACGTCCCTGTCACTCCTCCGACTATTCTCAATAAGCTCAGCAAGCAGCTTCAGCTCAACCTCCTTCATTCCTCATCCCTTCACGATTGTGTCACCGAATTCAACCTTACAGTTTGCGGAAAACATTCCAGCGTTGCCGAATCAAACCGCTGCTCCTACGCACACCCAGTGCCCTGAACAAGAAAAAAGGTAGGGACGCTTGAGTTCTTCAGTGAACCTAAATCTTCCTCTTGCCCAGAGTCGATCTGAAAGTCTTTCCGCAGTGCTCAAAGAGTCCGATCGTAAGCTCAGTCCTCTTACCACTCTTGTCCGGTCTGCCAGCCATCTTCCATGTCTTCTTAGGAGTACTGACTTCCTTTCCACACACAGGACATTTAGCCATAATGATCCCTTTTGGAACATTACGTATGGATGAGCATAAAACATTTTCCATCATCAAAACAAAAACCAGGCCAAACCCACGCAGCGATCCATGGAAACTCCATTGAAACGCACAGCACACAATGGAAACGGTCAACCGCTTCCAGTGAACACGGTGAATCACGTCTCGTCACACGAATTCGTCATCAGACGACTAGATTCCTGATGTCGAGTTCAGGTTGATGACTCACTACTCTACTCGCGCAACCATCTCAAAGCAAACAACGCCAGAAACGGTATTCCACTAACGGAGACTATGAAAGCGTAGTAGGGTGAAAGCGTGTAAAGATAGCCGCCTAGGTAAGGGGCCGCAAACGCGGCCAACAAGCTCAAAGTCTGAGGAATCGAAACCCACAACGCCTGCTTGTTTTGCGGCGCGATTGTGCCGACGAAGGAGCTTACGAGAGAACCTGAAACTGCCGAGCCGCCGAGAAGGAACGCCACGCTCATCAGAGTGGCCGTTTCACGGACCAAGAGCAAGGGCACTACTGACACGATGTAGAAAAATAGGCACAAGCTTATGGCTCGCGATTTCCGCCACCTGTCGCCCAAACGTCCCACTGCAAGCCCGAGAAAAGTGACGCCTGCGTAACTAATCGAGCCAAACAATCCAACGTAAAACTCGCTCAGGTTGATTTCTTCACCCAAGAGCGTTGGAACATACGGTCTGACGATGCTTGTGAAAAACGTCATTGCTGTGTAGAAACCGGCCCAGACAAGCATTGTACGCCGCAGTCTTCTCTTCTCGACCGAAGGCAAGGATCGCCCACGTGTTTCTATCTTGTTTTTCCGTGGATGCTGACTGTGAAGGAAAAAGAAGATGATCGTTGAGATGGCAGCGAAGACCGTTGAAAGTCTGAGTACCCACGGCATCCCTATGACCGTGGCCAGATACCCGCCTGTTGCAGGAGCGAAAATGTAACTGAAAGAGTAGCTGGCCCACACGAACGCAAGAACCGAGGTTAACTGTTTCTTGTCGGCGACGGAGGTAATGACGTAAGCGGTTACAACTGGAAGGCCGATCATCGACAATCCCCAGAAGATCGTCCCCGGAATGAGCTGTGTCCAATTTCCAGCGAAGGAATAGACCAACGGGGCGAAGACCCATGGGGCCCAGGACAGAATCAGAAGCTTTTTGCGGTCGAATTTGTCGGCCAGAAGGCCGCCCGGAATAGGTGCTAGCGCTGCTACGCCGTAGAGTGCGGAAAAGACTAGGCCCAACTGCACGTAATCTGCCTGTAAAGACCTGATGTACAAGGGAAAGACCCAGAAGTAGAGGCCTTCGCCAAACGCTCCGATAACGTTTGAGACACAGATTAGCCAAATGTCGCGGTTGAAGGCCTCGAATGGAAACCCAAAAGAAAAGACCCGCCCAAGGCCCGTCATCCTTGACAAGTGGCTAAACCCTCTCCGACTTTGAAGAGTCACATACAAAGCCAGAAGAGACCTTTATCCTTTCGCCAGCGCGCTCTTTCTCACAACAACATTAAACGTCACAGGCATGAAGTCGGTATACGGTGTCATGCGGGCCCTTGCTGAATGTTCCTGATAAAGGGTAGGATAGGCTTTATCAGTCCTAGCCCCCCCGTATTTTTTTGGCACGCCATGTTACCGTTATGTTGAAGGTTCTTGTACTGGGAGTTGAAACGGGGCGAAAGTGCGGTCCTTTGCGCGGGCCCTTAGTGAATTTTTGAATTTGACTGGCAGGAAAGTCCTTAAGATGCAGGTCCTCTCTCGTTTTTTCTGTGGTGTGTCGTGAGGAACGGGCTCAGAACTTCTGGTGGACTTTGTCGGTGACTAGGCCTAGGGATTTGGCGTAGTCCATGAACGCCGTTCTGAGAACGTCGCTTTCGGCCATTCCCAGCGTCGTGGATATTCTTTCTAGGAGTTTCTTTTGTTCGGGTGTTACGTAGACCTTGACGATTTTTCGAGCCATCTGGGGGTCCCAAGGTAGGCCTTAGTGTTTCGGTTCATAAAAGCACTTTTAACATCGAAATTTGCAAGTTTCCGTGAACAGTTGTTGGGCACGTGTGCGTGGATGTGATCTCTGAGGGGAACTGGCTCATCCGGTGAACGCGCGAGAAGTCAGGTATAGACTTGGGGCCCACATATTCTGAGAATTGTGATCAACGCTTCGAAGCAACTCTTGCTTTTTCTTCAATTCAGCTTCATATTTCCTCTTGAATTCTTCCCATTTTTGGGGATCGTGAGAAAACCATTTTCGCAAAGCATCGCTCCCTGCGACCTCTTTCAGCCACAGTTCCATTTTGGCCTGATCCTTGGTTAATTCCCTTGGCCACATTCGATCTACTAGAATCCTGAAACCGCCGTCTTCAGACGCTTTCTCATGAACTCCTTATTTCTGTCAAGTCTATCCGCATCGTTCACGCTATTCGCACGGGACAGACAAGCAGTTGGAAAAGATGCAGAAATACTTTTTTGCATAAACTATATCTGAAAAGCAGGACAGTAGTCGAACTATCCGTACGAGCGCCATAAATGGTTGAGACGTCATACAGGATTATCTGGTGACCACGGCAGTGCAGCTTCCAGAATTTCCGGGCTTCAGAAAACTTGAGTCCTGTGACAAACCACTGCTTGACTCGCTTCTTAGACAAATGCAACCCCAAGTATCCGAACTCACGTTCACAAACCTGTTCGTGTGGAACGATTCTGAACCAGTCCAGGTCTCACGTCTTGGGGAAACAGTATTCCTTCAACGGAAGAGGCTTCGCGACGCCAAGACGTTTCTGTTGCCACCACTTGGTGGACAGACTTTGACCACTGTGTTGAAAACATTGAGGGCAGTGAATGCGGAGGACTATGAGGTGCCGCCGCTCTACGGAGTCACAGCTGAGCAAGCACGGCAATTGATTATGGAAGGAGTGAAGATTGAACCTGATCGCGACGACTGGGATTACGTGTACCTAACCAGCGACCTCGCAGACCTTCCAGGTGACAAGTATCATCCCAAGCGGAACTTCATCGCTCGTTGCCTCTCGAAATACAAATGCCAATATGCGAGCATCGGGCCCTCAGAAATCAATGACTGCCTCCAGCTTCAAACAGAATGGTGCAACCTCCGCAATTGCAGAATGGTACCAGGTCTAGAAGCAGAGAACACCGCCATTAAGACTGCCTTCGACCACTACGAGTATCTAAGTCTTATCGGAGGTGTAATACACGTCAACGACAAGCTTGAAGCCTTTACTCTCGCCGAAGCGCTCAACAATGACACAGCTGTCATCCATTTCGAAAAGGCCAACCCCGGAATAGAAGGATTATATCAGGTCATCAATCAATGGTTCTGTCAAAAAGCACTGAGAAACCTCAAGTTTGTGAACAGAGAACAAGACTTAGGCATACCCGGGCTTAGAAAAGCAAAACAAAGCTACCACCCTCACCACATGATTGAAAAATACATCGGTCACCTCAATTGACAGCACTTCATGCGACGGGGCAACGGGCATGCTAGTTGTCATCGTATCTAGCTATATTCCATGTCGCCAGGTCGCCACTTTTTAGGCGTTTAGTGCTTTTTCAAGAGCTTGAAAACCCTCTGCTAAGTTTGGCTTCTCAGGGTTTATGCCGCCAAGACCGAACCTTACCATGCTTGATCTTTTCAGTTGCGAACCGTTTCGAAAGAGAAAGAAAGTCCCAGGAACAACAACCAAATCATAAAATGGCATCGCGCACTCATTCACCCACCTGTAAGTGTCTTTTACAGGCAGCTTCACCCAGAACGTAATGCCGACCCTGTTAGGGAAGAACTCCAAATTCTTTTCGACCAACAGCCTTTCAGCATCTTTCTTGAGGCGACTCCACTTGAGTTTATGTCTTTCAAGGTTCTGCCTACCCTTTGCCAACATTTCTGCCGCGATAAGTTGTACGATATTCGGACTGTTGCCAACAGTGTTCAATACATCCGCGTAGAGTTCGTCCACGAACTCCTTCTGGGCCAATGCTATCCCGAGTTTCAGCCCTCCAAGCCCATAAGCCTTGGTGAAGCTAGTGGTGACGATTCCCCATTCTGGGTCAACAGAGAAAAGAGTGGGCACGGTTTTCCGGTCAAACTCGGCGTATATCTCATCACACAGTACGTAGAAGCCGAGTTCACGCGCAACAGTCATCACTTCTCTCAACTCCTTGGCATCAGACACTGCTCCGCTCGGTGCGTGAGGATTCGTCAGAACGAGCAAACCGGTCTTTTCTGAAACAACTCTTCGAAGAGCATCCGAATCAAGCCTGTAGGAATCTTTCTCACATCTTTCAAATCTCTTTACGCGCTTGAAATGCTCTTGAACTTGCCGTAACAACGGCTCGTAGGTTGGGTATTCTACGACGGCCTCGTTTTTTCTCAGGTTTCTTTCTGCCACGTATCGTGTTATGCGCGAGTTCTGACCTGATGTGCCCTCGCTTGAGATGAAAACATTCTGTGTGGCTACACCGTAGCGCTTGGCTAGGTGCTTGGCAGCGTCAGGGTTTCCGTGGTCATAGTTGATGCTCAGATCAACATTTCCTAAGCTCAGATTGTACTGGAAGTAGTTTATGCCGCTTGAACGAAAATCGTATCTAACGTTCGGCACGTGGATATACCAATCCAAATATGATGACTGATGCTTCATTCTGGGTCGTCCCCATGGTTTTCTATTTGACGCGTCTTGAATTGTCGATTTGCTGAAAGCTAGATGATCTGGCATGCGCCATATAAGGGTAATTCAAGCCTGTAAACGTAAACTTCTTTCGTCCTATCGCGGCAAAGCTGATATCAAAGAAAGGTGGAATGACGATCTGCCTGATGGCTCTATGAAAATCTGTGAAACCAAGAAGGGTTTGATTCTGGAAGTGTCTGTAAAATCCAAGTCGAGAGAGTTCAGGATTGTAGTCGACGGAGACGAGGTTATAGTCTATTGCAAGTCAGATCCCGTTGGAGGAAAGGTCAACAGAGAGTTGATCAGGGAGTTTTCGAGGCTATTCCGCAGGAAAGTGGAGCTTGTTTCAGGGTTTACTTCAAAGCAAAAGAGATTGCTGATAAGAGACGCCGAGAAAAATCAGGTCGAAGCGATTTTGACACGCAGCTAGTTTTTCTATTGATCGTGAAGTTTGAAGCGCAGTATTGCGGCTACTCCGCCGAACGAGTTCTTCAGCATCTGCCCTTCCTCCGTTTCGGTGGATATTATCTCAACTTCAGCGTTTGTGTACTCTGCAAGCTTGGCGAAATCGTCTATGAGATCCTGCCTGTCAACAATGCCTAAGGACGCGGCGTTGCATTTTGGACACGCTTTTCCCACGAGGCCTTGTTCAAAATTGGTTAACACTTGGTTCTTCACTGTGTGCTGTTCTTGATATCCGCAGGCACTGCATTTCACGGCGACCCGTGACATGTCCAGTGCCTCAGAAAGCAGCAGTGTGTTGACTGCGCCAGACTGCAAGGCCCTTCTGACTTCTTCTTCGCCGTACGTGATTCTTCCCGTGTCGTGTCCGACTTCGTACAAGAATTGTTGCATTATCTTTCTTTCTTCTATGTAACGCACCTTTCGCATGACTTCTGGAGCCCTTTCAACAACTTCCTTCACGCCTTGCTCTTCGACGTAAGCCGTGTCGATCACGTCTATTATCTTGTTTTTCAGCATGTAGTTCAAGTAGTCGCCTTTTTCAAAATCGTATTTCGTCGGGCCTGGACCAGCGAGTATCAACCCCTTCAGGTTCTCGATTGGCAGAAAAACTTCGTTGGCATGTTCGCCCACGCGAGTGAAATACTCCTGAAGGCGCATTTCCCTCAGCCTTTCGTATCTTCTGGCTGACTGTCCTCCAGCACGGGTCTTTCCAGGCACACCGGACGACATTTCCCTGACTATTTCGAGCCTTCTGCCCTGAAGCGTGGCGAGCGTGGCGCCTGAAGAATCTATCAGGAGTATGCCATAAGTCTCCTTTTCCCTCAACATTTCTTGCAGGTACTCGGTGTGAAACCTTGCATCGCACCTGTAAAGGTATATGTGGATCGGTTCAGGCGGGATGATCACATAGGTCTCAATCCTCTCGCTTCCTGCACCGTTCTGGGCGATCGCGCCGCAAAAAATCACGAGCCCGTTTTCAGGGGGCTCTTTGAAGAGTTTGAGACGTTGTTGGACTTTCACGATGGCGTCCATGACGTTCTTTCGGGTTGTTGTGGACTTTATGTTCGATGCAGTGCCGTATTCATCCCTGAGGGTGTTTATCACGTCGCTTATCTGTTTTCCTGGCGGGACGTAAAGCGATACAAGCTCGGTTCCACGCCCTTCCTTGCTGGCTAGGGTCATGAGTGTCTTTTTCAATCGGAACAGTTCCAGCGACGTTTTCTTCGAAGTACTCAAGTACTTTCACTACATGTTTAGTGTTAAAGCTACATTGTAAAACATCAAAAATAAGATTTTGGGCACAGCAGCTAGGTTACCTCCAGAACCTCTTTCAGAAATGCCTTGTACGGTCCCAGCTTGCCTCCGTAGTTGCCTGCCGAAATCTTCACCACCCCCGTCACGCTCGCGGCAGCCTTCACGCCGTCCCTCATGGCTCGTTCAACCGCCTCAAGGGTCAAGCCGTTGATGACGATTTCGTAGACGCAGTTGACGTTTTCTGGCACCTGCGAATCCGGTACAAGAGCTTTCAGCTTTGGGCAGAAAGTGTGACTCGTAGACGCCTTGAGCTTGTACTTCAGGGAACCAGCCTTAGAGCCTGAACGGCAAATTCCACCCGGAAAGGGCAGAATGACCTCATTCGATTTGGCTTTGATGGCTTGGACAGCCTCTTCCGCCGCCTTGAGTCCTGAGGGCTTGTCTTCTGCCAGTATCAGAAGGTTGCCGCCGGCTATGGCCTCTGCGGCTCCGAACCGGTCTTCAACGATGAAATCGCCTTCCATCACTGGGATTTTCCAGACTTTCCTTTCTCCGACCAAGCCTTTTCTTTGAAACCCGTCGCCGAACAGGCGTATGCTTCTTCCAACTTTCAGCCTTCTCTTTGCGTTTGGCATTGCGTCGAAGGCCGAGGTTGTTGGGCAAGTCATTACGCACTGCCCTATGCGTAGAATCATCTGTGCTTTCAGTTCGAATCTGCTGCGGTTGTATATCTGTATTAGAACGCCTGCTCGGTTGTCTGGGGTCTTGTCTGTGGGGACGATGTCTTCTATGCCGGCTTCGGCTGGAGACATGATTACGCTCGTCGCCAGACCAGTTGCGGTGGTTGCGGCTGCCAGAGCCCATTTTTCCGTGTCCGCTGTGATCAAGACTCTTCCGGCCCACATTGGAAACATTTCGGCAAAAGTGTCGGCTATCGCGCAAGTGTTTCCTGTCTTCCGGTGCTTCACTAAGAAGGAACCTTCTTTGTCCTTCCCCACCAGCTCAATTCGATTCAGATCCTCGGCAGATCTTGACTCCGTTGTAACCGTTGACATTCTTGGACCCTGTCGTAAATAGTTCAGAGTCATCCTTAAGAGTCTTAGCGGGCCTTCAGTTCTTCCACTAGTTTCACGACTTCTGCTATGACATACTTGTTTATCATTCGCCCTTTTTGGGCTGAGGCTGCTGTCGGGTCGCCTATCACGCCGGTTGGGAAGTAACGTTCAGGATCGGCTGTGATTTCGAACCTTGGGGTTTTCGGATAGCTCTTTCTACCCTTCTCCTTTATCAGGTCGGGTCTTATGGCCATTACCCTTGAGGTCTCAATCGTGCCCGCGTGGCCATCTCTTTCGTCGAAGTGTTTTCCTTTCAGTTCGTAGGCGAAGTCGTAGTCTGAGCAGACCATTATCCTCGGCTTTTTCTTAGCGCTTTCACTTCCGTGAAGCCATATTACTTCTTGGGCCGCGAGCCTCAGCGCCGCCATGTGGGATTGACCTGCGTGGCCGCTCAGGATCAGGATTCTTGTGAAGCTGTTGCGGATGAATTCTTCAAGGATGTCTCGTGCGATTCTGTTTAGCGAGTCAAAGCTTATTGATACGGTGCCTGGAAAGTTGCGTGTTGAATTGCATATGCCGTATCTTAGCGGTGGCGCGACGAGGCATCCTGTTCTCTTGGCTGTTTCGTAAGCCACATACTCCGGTTGCAGACTGTCCGTGCAGAGTGGTAGATGGTCTCCGTGCTCTTCGACGCTTCCGACGGGTATTATGATGATCTTTCCGGCTTTGGCGCTTTCTTTTGTTTCTTTCATGCTCAGCTCGTCAAACCAGAATCTTTCCTTTTTCTTTGAGGCTTTGAGATGAGACTTTGCTTCGTTCCTCTTCATATTTTGTCGCCTTTGGGTGAAACTTGAGTTCCGATATCGCTCTTTTGACTTATAACTTTCTGATGTTCAAGAAGCATTTGGCTTGCTCTTTCTCATAACAACATTGCGTGTTGAGGCATGAAGTTGGTGTGCCGTGTTTTGCGGGCCCGTGCTGAATGTTCCTGATAACACGTAGGATAGGCTTTATCAGTCGTAGCCCCCCCGTATTTTTTCAGTCGGCTATGTTGCTCGTATGTTGAGGGTTGTCGGACTAGAGGTTGAACTGAGGCAAAAGTACGGGCTCTTGCACGGGCCCTCGACCAATGTCTGAGTTTGCCGCATGCGCTCTGCTTCGATTTCAGAAGTCATAAGCCTGAGTCGAAATGTTGAATCCATGATTCTATTGGTCCTTGTGCACTGTGTCCAAGGCCAGATTGGCAAGCTCATCCACCACCTGAATGTGAGCGTCTGTTCGGGGAACATGTACGAAAGTGACTTTGCTGAAACGTTGAACTAGTTGGTCTGCCTTGAGCCAGAGGCCCTTGAGCTTGGCATCTCTGACTCGGTAATCTCTGTTCATCTGTTTCACAAGAAGTTCGCTGTCCATGTGGCAGACTACGTGATCTGCCTTTTCGCATGCGAATTCGAGGGCGGATATCAACGCTTCATACTCAGCCTGATTGTTGGTCTTCGTTCCAACGTATTTGGAGAATCTCTTTAGCATTTTTCCGTCTTCAGTGAGGGCGATGAAGGCTATCGCTGAAGGTCCGGGGTTGCCTCTTGAGGCTCCATCGGAATAAATCTTCAATTTTGATGTCATCGGTAACCAAATCTAATGCTGATTTTCAGCCTATTAACGATTAACAACGCGCTTGCAATCAAGAAAACGGTTTGGATTTGGTAGTTTATCTTTCGATCTCTTTCTCATAGATTTCGGAAACAAGCTCGCCTATGGCCGGAGCAGATGTCAGACCCGGAGATTCTATGCCGACCAGGTCTATGAAGCCGACCAGCCCGTTATCAGCCTCGTGCCTTATCACAAAGTCCCTGAACCCTTCATCTGGCCCTTGAAGCTTCGGCCTCACACCGGCGGAATCAGCTTCTATACGATGCTTCTCGATGCTGGGCAGAAATCTCCTCACGTCTTCACGAAACTCTTTTTCGCTTGAATCAACCGTGTAGTCAATTCTGTCCACGTAGTAGGCATTAGGTCCTAACTTGACCACTCCGCCCATATCGGGGGTCAGGTGAATTCCGAGTCCAGGCCCTTTCGGAACCGGATAGACTAGCATTTTGACAGGAGGTTTTCCAACGACTCTGAAATAGTCTCCCTTGCAGTAATGCAGTCTATAGTCAAGTCTATCAACGTCCAATCCGGCTGACGCCGCGATTTTGTCAGAGTAAAGGCCTGCACAATTCACAACGGTCTTCGTCTTGATCGTGAACCTTTCGCCGACGCTGGTTCCAGTCACTTCATACCCACCGTCTGTTCTTCTTATATCCGTAACTTCTGTCTCTGCAGCTAGGATCGCGCCATTCCTATTAGCCACGGCGTAAAAATGGTTCATCAGTTCGTCTGGCTCGACTATGCCGGTCGAGGGCGAATAGAGCGCCTTTTCAACCTCAACGTTGGGTTCCAATTTCTTGACGTCCTCTTTCTCCAAGAATCTCAGGCCTTCTACCCCATTTTCTTCTCCCATGTGCTTCAGTTTTTCCAGCTCGTCTATCTCTTCGTCATCGATAGCAACTGTGAGTTTTCCCAGTTTCTTGCAGGGAATCCTGTATTTTTCACAGATCTCATAGATCATGGAATTGCCCTTTACGCACAACTCTGCTTTGAGAGAATTCTTCGGGTAGTGGATGCCTGAGTGAATTACTCCGCTGTTATGGGAACTTGTTTCCTGTCCAAACCTTTCATTCTTCTCTACGACGTAAACGCTGTTGTTTCTTTCTGAAAGTTTTGCGGCTACAGCCAGACCTACGATGCCGGCTCCTGTTATGACGATGTTTGCTTCTTCCATGATGACAAGCAAAAAGTGTGCGCTAATAAATCTTTAGGCAGACGCACAGTCACCTTCAATGTCCCCGTGTGCAGTTGGAACTTGCCATGGACTTTGTCCGTGAGCAGGCTTGTCGATTTAGCATTTTGTATGGAGGCACCTCGAAGATGACTTTCGTCCATTTCCGAGGTCTTGCATACTCTTTCTAGGACCCCGGGGGAAAACAGTCTTTGGAAGAGTCAGAGGTTGTATTCTTCCATGTATGTTGGTGCGGTCACTTGCCATCCGCCCTTGGATTGGAGGTAGTTCTCTAAGCTCAAGATCGATTCCTCTTCGCCATGGGTCAGGAAAACGTGCTTCGGCGGGGATTTGAAGTTGTTGAGCCAGCGTTGCAGGTCGTTCATGCCGGCGTGGGCGGAGAAACCATCGATCTTCTCGATCTTCATTCGCACGGGATAGGATTGTCCGAGGATTCTGACGGGAGAAACGCCCTCCAAGATTTGGCGTCCCAGCGTCCCAGACGCTTGGTATCCCACGAAAAGAAGCGTCGATTCCGGACGAGTGATCTCTCTGACTAGGTGATGCTTGATTCGTCCTCCTGTAATCATCCCTGAACCGGCCATGATGATGGTTGACCCTTTGATCAGGTTGATAGCCTTGGACGCTTCAACAGATTCGACGAGCTTCAGCCCCGGAAAGTCGAAGGGGGATTGGCCGTCCTTGAAGAGTTCCAGTGTCTCTTTGTCAAAATACTTCTTGAATTGTTCAAAGACCTTCGTGATTTCGACTGCCATGGGGCTGTCGAGAAAGGTTATAATATAAGGGATCCTTTTCGCACGCGCCAAGCGGTTGAAGTGATACAACAGGTCTTGGGCCCGCTCAATGGCAAAGGTGGGGATCAGGACGTTCCCGCCAGCCTCTACCGTGTCATTGATGACCTTGCAGAGTTTATCATCAATGTCTTGGGGACTGTCGTGGTTGCGATTTCCGTAGGTGGACTCCATGACCACGTAATCGGCATGATCAAAGACAGAGGGATTGTTGGTGAGAGGCTTGTCCCATTGGCCGATGTCCCCAGAGAAGATGATGTTCCGCGACACGTTTTCGTCTTGGACGATGACTTCAATCATGGCCGAGCCGAGGATGTGGCCGGCATCGTGGAAACAGACCTTGACTTGGTCATTCAGCGGGAGAGATTCTTCATAGTGAACATCCTTCAGGAGGGGGAAACACTTCTCGGCATCCTGGACAGTATACAGTGGGATTTCAAGGTAGGGTCCCCTTCGGCCTTCCTTGTCATGGCGTTTTTTCTTGAAAGCAGCATCTTCTTCTTGCATTCGAGCAGAATCCAAAATCACGATCGGAAACAGCGCTTTGGATGCGGGGGTCAGCAGGATGTCTCCGGCAAACCCTTCCTTAACGAGCTTGGGGATCAGCCCGGAGTGGTCCAAGTGGACATGGGTGAGAAGGACATAGTGGATCTGGTCTGGAGGAACGGGGAAGGATTCCCAGTTTCTGGGGGAATAGTCCCTCTCCTGAAACAGTCCGCAATCGACAAGGATCTTCACTCCGCCAGCATCCAGAAAGTAGCTTGATCCCGTCACTTGACGCGTTGCGCCCAAGAATTTTATTTTCATGAACCCTTCCCTTACATTGACATCTCTTATTTCTACCCTATCAGTTCTTCGTCTCACTACTCGGCAGCGGGAAGTGCGTCTATGGAAGAATTATAAGGACCAGTTATGGAACTAGTACGTTGATGCTGAATGTCGACAGTTGGCTTAGATTTGGCAGGTGTTGGAAGCAGACCCACGGGTCTTTGTATTCTTAAGGATATGAAGGCAGAGACTTCCTTGGTCTACAGGGACGAGGAAGTGTTGAAGAGAATAGAGGAAAGCAAGCCCGAAATAGTTGCCATTGATGCGCCTTTGAGTCTTCCGGCAGGGAGAGAGTCCATAGAACAAAAGACGAACGTTCATCTGAGAGAATGTGACAAGGAACTTCTGCGGAGGGGGATAAAATTCTTCCCGATCACCCTCGGTCCCATGAGAAGATTGACTGAACGAGGCATGAATCTGAGAAGAATCCTCGAAAGCAAGCACTTTAGAGTGGTAGAGGTGTATCCGGGAGGAGCCCAAGACATTCTGGGAATTTCCAGAAAGCAACAGGGACTCAAGAGGTTGAAGGCGGGTTTGGAGAAGGTGGGAGTAGAAGGGCTGAATGATCGAATGAGCGATCATGAGCTGGACGCTGTCACGTGTGCTCTTGTTGGAAAACTCCTTTTGGAAGGAAAAAGCGTTACCTATGGAACTTCCGAGCAGGCGATAATAATGCCTAAGGGCGAAAAAATAGGTGCTAGCAGTCGACACAAGCCTGTGAGCGAGGGCAGTATTGAGAGGCGCAAAGATGTCTAGGTTTGAAGTAGAAGCTAGGAAGATGGTTGAAGTCTTGGGTTTGAAATGGGCACCCATCGCAGGAAAGTTTTCAGTCGACGGCGAAGAAATCGGAGATTCTGTGAGGAAGCTCAGTGTTTGTGAAGCCTTTGATGTGGTGAGACATGAGAACCTCGTTCTCAACCTCTCCAAGGAGAATTGCGTTTGCCCTGGTGGCAGACACTTCACCGGTCTGGAACTTCTACCGTTGGAAACCATTGCGGTCACCTTGACAGGGGGACGACACAAAGTCTATGAATCAATGAACGTCGCTGTGGCTTCAATAAGGAGACAGCCACAACCGGTCACGAGAGGCGACTTTTTCATCTTGGGCCCTCTTGAGAAATTTGAGACAGACCCTGACATGGTGTTTCTTTTCGCTAACCCTGCCCAGGCTGACAGGATTCTGGGGCTGGTTTTCTTCAAGGGTGCTGAACCTTTCACGTACTATCCGGCGAGCAGCATATGTTCAACGATAACAAATGTTCTAGCAAGAGGAAGGCCCGAAATAAACCTCATCTCATTCTTTGAAAGACGAGGAGGCAACTGGTCTCCAGACGAGCTCATGATGGCAATGCCATTGAAGGATTTTGAAGAAGCAGTGGAAAACATCCCGCATTCTGGGTTCGGAACAGCCCAGACATCTTGAATTGAAGTGGATACCGGTACCCGCTGTTCTAATGCATAGCTTTAAATCGGTTTCCCATAGACTTGCATCCTAGATGGTGCAAGCCGTGTTTTCTTACGCGGTAAAACGAGTCATCCGCTCACCTGGGCTTTTTGCTGCCCTTCTCCTAGGAGTAGTGTTGGCCTCCACATTCTTCGCCGGGATCAACATTGGAGCTGATACCACGGCAAGAGCGGCTCTGAACCAGCAACTGGACAGTGTACCGGTGGACATTGTGGTCTCACTGTACAGCTATCCACAGTCCATGATGTCTGCGACATGGGTGACAGCGTCCTCCGGAGTAGCAAGCGTGCAATATGTTGACAGGGCGGAAGTGATCTCTGGAGCCACCTTGTATGGCAACGCGACCCTTGATAGCTCTGTTTTCAGCCTTGTGGGCATTTCAGATGCCTCTCGCGTTTATGACGGGCTAACAGTAGTTTCAGGGGCGACTTCGCTTGGAGCCAATGAAACCTATGTGTGGGCAGGATCCAGAGACGCTGACAAGATGATGCTGAATAGCACAATGGTTCTGTCCTTCACGTATTGGAGCGGAGACGCCGAGCCGCCTGGAGAAAAAAGCATAAACTTGACTTTCAGAGTAGTTGGTTTCGTGGAGCTTGATGAAAAAGCACTTTTTGTTGCTAGGAGCTGGTCTGGGCTAGCAACGGTCCAAGCACTTCCCAGTAATCAAGGGAATCTGCTGATCGTGAGTTGGGAAAAAACAGTCGCTGGACTCATTGACTCTTTGGAAAGTTCAATCCTGCACTACAACAGCCCCTTCACGACTAGTATCCTAGTAACCTTGGACCGAGAGAGACTCATTGTCGCTTGGGATATCCCTTCCTCGCTCGGTTCTGTCAGAACCGTGACTGAGCAAGTCTCCCAGGAGGTCGCAGGATACGGCATGAGTGCATACAATAATCTGGAGTGGCTTCTTGTGCAATACCAGTCCACGAGTACGAATATGAGATTCTCCTTTCTCATTGTCGCACTTCCAGTGTTCTTCGTAGCTTGGTACGTTGGAACGACTGTCTCTGACGTGTCATACAATCTGCGCAGACGAGAGATCGGCCTGATGTTGACCAAAGGGTTCTCAACTGGGCAGCTCTTTAGGATGTTTCTGACCGAATCCATAATCATAGGCGTCGTAGGTGGCCTTGCCGGAGTAGCGCTAGGTTTTCTGCTTAGCCCATTCTTCGGGGCGGTTGCTGCGGGAGGATCGTGGTCGGCGACGGTGTTAAGCCAGGAAGTCATTGTTGTGGCTGTCGTTTTTGGCTTGGCGATAACATTCCTGTCTACATTTCGACCTGCCAGAAGAACCTTGAAGCTTTCTACCGTGGACGCTCTGAGAGAGTACATGTATGTGGAAGAAGTCAAACCGTACAGGCAGCGTTGGCCGTGGGTAGCTTTCGTGCTGGGTGCGTACAAGATAGTCATGTTTCTGTTGGGCATAGACCTTTCCAAACTGCTGGTTGGCCGCGGCATGCCTTTCACGAACATATTTCTTGTGATACTGTTGACGGTCTGGATGGGCATAGACTTTGTTCTGACTTACATCGGGCCTCTCTTCTTTTTCTGGGGTTTCACGAAGATCTTCATCCGCGGGTCTCTGAAATTTCAGGAGCTCGTCGCACGTGTAGCAAGGCCTCTGGGAGATCTTGGCACCTTGGCCACGAAGAATGTCCGTCGGAACCCGGCGAGGGCTGCGTCCATCGCTTTCTTGATCGCTCTCATAATAGGCTACAGCTTTCAGACGGTCGGTACAGTTGCGAGCGAGCAGGATTACATCATCCGCAAGGTTAAGGCCGATGTGGGCGCTGACATAAGTGTCCAACTCGCCTCGACAGGCAATGCCTCGGCAATAGCCAGTGCTATAGGACAGATTCAAGGAGTTGCTTCCACGTGTCTGGTGTATTCACTGAGCGGGTCATTACCTTCACAATACTCTTCGAGACTGCAGATTCGGGCGGTTGACCCCGAACTGTGGCTCTCAGCTGCCTACTATGAAAACGAATGGTTCAGCGGAAACGATGTCTCAACAGCCTTTCAGCAGATGAAAGTAAACAATCATACGGTGATTTTGGAACGAAGCGTGGCAGGGTCTTTGGGAAGGAAGATTGGGGACAATATAACACTCAACCTTGATAGCCAATTGACGGAACTAACGATAGTCGGATTCTTCGGTCCTGAAAGCGCGCAGCAATATGTCGTTGACCCTTACTACCAGTACAATATCGTAGGCAACTTTTGGTCGTACATTCCGCTGGGGCTTTATCAAACCATCGCCAGCCAAGTTTCTGCTTCGGCCAATGTTATGGTGAAGCTTGAACCCGACGCCAGCTGGAAGCCCATCACTACAGAAATCTTGGGTCTTTCAGAGGTTACCTCAGCGTCCTCCACTGCAGAACAGCTTGAATCATATCAAGGGGATCTGACGCTCACTGGTTCTCTGAACATCCAGCGCGTGGGAGTCATCTTTTCCATTTTGGCTGCTTCAGTAGCAACAGGCTTGGCGACTTCGGTCAGCCTGCAGGAACGAAAGAAGGAAGCGTCCATCATGAGTGCCCGCGGGCTTTCCTTCAAGCAGTTGGTCACTATGTTTCTAACGGAAAATCTATCGATCTTGATCTTTGCATCGTTCTTAGGTGTAGTGGTCGGTATAATCGTGGCACAAGGCAATATTGCCGCCTCCAACGCGACCATGTCCTATTCGCTCGTGGCCCATCGAATGACATTTCCACCTGACGCCATAATGCTCCTAGGCGTCTGCCTGATTCTGACATTCGCCTCAGCAATCATCCCGGTCATTCTGCTCACGAAGAGGTACATTTCAAAAATGGAAAGGATTGTGAGACTCTGAAAGGAATGAAAGTAGTAGTGAAAGATCTGATTCGAGTCTACCGTTTGGGAAGCCTGGAAGTGCAGGCGCTTAGAGGGCTAAGCATGGAAGTCGAAGAAGGCGAAATGGTTTCAATCATAGGTCCGAGCGGTAGCGGAAAAACCACACTGCTCAACATAGTCGGCGGACTGGACCAAGCGACCGGCGGCCACGTGCGAGTCGGCGACACGGCGGTCACTGCTTTGCAGCCGTCGCAGCTGGTTGATTACAGAAGGAAAACCGTTGGTCATGTGTTTCAGGCGCTGAACCTGATCCCAACGTTTACGGCAACCGAAAACATTGAACTTCCAATGATAGCCCTAGGCGTCTCGGGAAAAAGGAGAACCGAACGCGTATCCGAATTGCTCAACATAGTGGGCCTGACAGATCGCGCCCAACACAAACCTGAAGAACTGAGCGGCGGTGAACAACAACGAGTAGCCATAGCAACGGCGCTCGCAAACGATGCTCCAGTTCTCCTCGCTGACGAGCCCACTGGTGAGCTGGACACCTTGAATGCGAAAATAGTCGTGGATTATCTGCTGAAGGTCAACAGGGAACTCGGGAAAACAGTAATCATGGTGACTCATGATCCAAGCGTCGCGAGAGTAACGGACAAAATACTGCGCATCGAAGATGGTGTCATAAAGATGGCGCTTACACCCACCGAGGTCATTGCGGAAGAGAAAGCGGTTTCCTACATTGACCAGCTGAGAGCGAGGATCAAAGAAATCGACACTCAAATGCTGCAACTGGACGCTGATTTCAAGAACAGCAGGATGGGCGGCGACGAGTATGCGGACAAAAGGCAGAGCCTCAGACAGATCAAGGACAGCCTGCGGGATGAATTGCACAGAATGGGCGTCGTGACCTAGCACTTGATCCTCGCGCGTTGGAGTCAGAATTGAGGAAGGCATCCACCACATCAAAGGACGAGGAGTGAACCGTGAAAGGAAAGTTTTGGCGTAGAAAGTGGTTCATAATCACAATCGCCATTATAGTATTGTCACTTTTGTCGCTGTTCGTAGCCCTCAGAATGGATTTTGGCCAGAGAGAAGACGCTGTCCTCAAGTACTTCTCGCAGGAGAAGGGCATGCCCGAAGCATTCGCGGAATTGGAGCAGTTGACGTCTAACAACTCGATAGTACTCTGCTGGTGGGACTACGGTAGAGCAGTGAGAGAGTGGAGCCACAGAGAAGTTATAGAAGCCTACCCGTCAAGAGACATATGGAACACTATGGGCTCCAGCCGAGATCCCCTGAATGCACTGGAAGCCCAGATATTCGGAACGTGGGGTTCATCAGAAAAAATCCACGATCTAGCGAGAATTTTCATGCTGCCAGAAGAACAATCCCTGCAAATCATGCATGCCTATGAGGTCTCATACGCGCTTGTCTTCACGCCAGACGATCTGCAAAAATTCAACTGGATAGCTAACATCGCAGGCTACAATGGAGCAGACTACCTGAGCGTCAATGGCAGTGCGTATGAACCAACAGCACTCGGTTCGCAAGTGACTCTGTTGCGCTTGCTTTTTGATGACACGTTACACCCAACACACTTTACCAAACTCTTTGACAATGGCAAGGGTAAGGTTTACCGAATCAATTATCTATGAAAACACTTTCTTTCAAGGCCATTTGTTCGCGCGTACTTTTCTTCAGCATGGTTTAGCGCGCGCAAATGTTTTCTGACTAGAAAATACGTGTAAAGTGAAGATGCGATGAAAAGTGCGAAGGTGATTGTTGGCGCGTATTCTGGAATGGTCACATCGGGCGAGACTCGGATTGTTGCGAGTGCAGCAACCTTGATCTGATTTTCAAGGTAGTCGACCTCTACCCAGTTCAACGTTGCTGTGGAAGTTGAGTTGTCGTAGGGCGTGTGAATCCAGCCTGGGGTTCCTGTGGACCATTTGTCGCTGTAGAGTATCGGATACGATTCAAGCATCGCACTGGATGTGACGATTGTTGCGTCAGAGATATTTGCGTTGAAATTCCAGTTTGCAAGAACAATTGAATCGAACATTGAAGGGTTCCGAAATGGCTCGTGGTCGGAATCGGTAAAGGGTTCTACCGTGATGCTGACTCCTAACGCTTGAGCGGCGTTAACTATTGTTTGGCTTAAGTCGAATTCGCCGACGGAGTCTGTTTCGGTTACGTACAGGTCTTTGTTTCCTATGCAGTCCAAATTGACAACTGCGGTTATGTTTGCCATTTCGGCCTTGTGTTGTTTTATGTAGTCTACTGATCCGACACAGTACAGCTCCTCGCAGGTGAAAGTCACGAATAGAATCGTGTAGTCTGGCTTGTAGAGTCCTTTTTGAACGGCCTCGTTGAGAATTTTGGCAAGTTCTAAGACTCCTGCTGTGCCTGCTCCGTTGTCGCAGAATCCATTACACGTCACTGTGTCATAATGGCTTGAGAGGATCACAAGCTTGTTTGGATCTGAATAACCGTTGATTCTTCCGACAACGTTAAAATTGGTAACGTTGCCAGTCACAGCTCTGATAGTAATATTGGCAGCCAGGTTGGGGTTTGAATTTTCCATGTTTCTTATCCACAAGCCATCGGAATAGTCTATGAAACCAACCGGAACGCCGACATCCCAATAGAAGGAGCCATAACCGCCTAGGGGGCGTCCGCCGGCCGATGAAAAAAAGGCGGGTATGAATGACATCCAGTCATACCACCAAGTGTGGACGACTGCGGCTGGAGGCTGCGCCCTCAACTTGCCAAGAAAGGCGGTCATCCAATTGCTGCTTGGAGGTGCCATCCTGATCTCTCTTCCGATCAGGACGATCTTTCCAGTCGTGTTTACGGTGTTCCATAGGGCAGTGTCTATCGGAGTCGTGCCAAGCTGAGTGTGGTCAGTTGCGCGAGGCAAAGGTAGGATCACGAGATCAGCAAAAGCTCCGTTGTTTGGTGTGGGCCAACTGAAGTGTTCACACTGAAAAGAGTTGATCGGAACCTGATCGCTTTTGGTGTTTTGATTCCCATCGGTGTCGACTGCAAGAGAGGGTTTGCTTAGCAGATCCCAGCCTGCGAATTGGAAGGGTTCAAGCCAGGCCTCTAACCCAAAGTCCTCAAGTCGTTCTTTGATCCAAAATGCTGTTTCATTAGCGCCCTGCGATCCGGATGCACGAAATCCGAAGTGTCTGGAAGAAATGTTTTCAAGCTCCAAATCAAAATCGTAGGCTCTTGAACCATTAACAAGAGAAGTAACCTGCGTTTCAGAAAACGGGACATTCTCCCTTCTTGAAGCAGGCAGCAGAGCATTCGTTACTGAAATTTCCATTTGAAGAGCAAATGCCGAAATGGTTATTATGAAAAGTGCGAGCACGACGTGAGAGGTCGGTTCGTATTTCACTGCTCTTCCCGTCACTGTATATGATGTGTTGTCAGATAACACTTTCGACACGTTGTTTATTGTCAAATGAGCTTGCCACAGTTTGAGCCGTTTTCAGGAAAAAAGGACTGAACAGGGTGAATTACACCCAAACGGGTTCGAGTCCCAATAGCGCGCGCGATAATAGTACTTGTTTCCCAACTCGGAGATCCGAGGGAGTCCATAGAAATCTAGAGTTAAATCACACGTGCCGAAGGACCATCTTAGAGTATTGATCCATGGTCTATAGTGAATGGTTTTGTATGAAGATTGAATATCGCTGTGTTTGGAATGTGGTTAATTATTAGAATTGAAAGGATAGCTCCTATGACCTCTGAACAGAAGAAGAGAAAGAAGAACCAGAAGGACATGTTGTCGTATATTTCTGTCAGGGGATCAAGAAGTACTATCAACATCATGAACAAAGTGATTGCAGACAGTAGCACCCACAGCAATAGATGAAGCTTGTTGTATTTCTCCATTTTTCCAGCCTCAGAGTTGTTTGCACCAAGATCATTTTGTCTTCGAAATATAGCCTTTTTGTATTGAAACTTACGAATCCAAGATGCAGGACAGAATTGCGCGCACACCATGGAATAAAAAAATCTTATGTGAGGTTCTAACAATTCATGTTTTGAATGCCTATGATAACTGGTTTCTTCCCAGTTGTTGGTTTCACGCTTATAGTAACAGGCTTGATTCTAACATTAAGAGCAATTGGGGTTGTTAATAGAAGTAGTCCATTTTTTAGATACAGAATAAGAATTGGCGGATTGTTGGTTTTTGTTGGCGTAATAATCATGGTTCTTAGCATAATTCTCTGAAGCCAGCGCTCGCACACATAAACTAAACAAAACAAGATGCATAAGGCTTCGCAAATTGGCTTAGGAACAACCACGCGCGCTAAAAAGTCGCGCGCGCTTTGACCAGAAAGGATTTGATAATATGTGCTTGATGAATCTCCCAGCAGAGAGATAACAGACCCACGCAGACTTTTGGAAATTAACAGAGCGAATCTGAAACGTCTGGAGAAAGACGCTCTCGAAGGCATTGTTGAAAACGAACTGTGCTCCAACAATTTCAGAGGTCTAGCCTACGAACTTCTCAACAAGCCAAAGGATTCTGGTATGATGTTCACTAGAAGAAAGCAGGTGTAGGATGGGTTTATCGATCGGGGGTAAAGTTTTATCCAACCAACCTGGACGACGACGACCACGACGACGACCACGACGGACGACGGTTAACGGACAACTATCCATATGCTTCTAATGGACGGCTAAAACCCATAGCCGCTTCAGGATACATCTGGGTACCACTGGAACAGGACAAGGATAGGATTGAGTTGATGCTACGAGGGGTCAGAAAAGCACAAAACTTACCCCTCAACAACGCGCGCTACAATCTACGTTTTCAACACGACAAACCTGATGAATACCACAGTCATTTTTGTCGGAGACCTCTCCGCCTACGGCTATGCACAACTACAGCGCGCGTTAGCAAAGTCTTTAATTGTGTCTGCGCCCAAGAGCGTCGTTGCCGAACTGGGGAAGGCGCAGGGTATTGATTAAGCGAGTTAGTATCGTTCTGGCCAATTATTGCCCACACTGTGTACCGTTTTCTCTGCGTAATGCTAACAAAATGTCCGAAGACCTTGGGGTTCCGCTTCTTACTCTTGACATAGAGATCCCTGAGCAACTTCAGGCAGCTGACAGGCTCGTCGAAGAACATGGCGACTGGTCGGAGGATTATCTTATCCCTCAAGTCTTTATTGAACACATGGACGGGAGAGTTAATCACGTATTAACTGGTTTTTCAGAGGCAGTTTCGGTGACAGAAGCTTCTTGGAAAGCGCTGTTTTCGAGTAGTTACTATCAGAGTCTCGTACACGGACAACCGGCTATCTCGTATCCTCACTCATCATCTCATCGTAAGTCGTTGAAGAAGTTTGTAGAAACATACCTAACGTTTCAGGGACAATGTTACAGGCACTGCGATAGCCCTTCTTCCTTCGTAGATCTGCGATCCGACTCGGATAATGTCATCGGAGCATATGTCTGCCCTAGCGGATACGTGTCCAGGGTAGTCTACTTCAGCTTTTACCAAGATGTCAAGCAATTAAGAAACTTCCTTTACTCGCAAGTCGGTAAGGAAATTGTTGCCGATCGCGATATCCGTCCAGCCACCAGACACGGGTGGGAATTGGGAAGCAATGCCATGGCTGAGATTGGCGAGGTGAGCCCCACCGGTGTTATAAACGAGGTCTATTGGACAGTCTATGCCAAAAACGAAGACGAAAGAAGACCTGGAGTTTTTGTCTGCTCATATCCTAGGAAAGGAAGGGGATGCAACAGACTATTCGTTCAAGACAAGAAGTCAAGAAACAGACTGTGCCCAAAGTGTAAAACAGTGAATATACTCCTGAAGTTTTCATTGTAAACGATTCGTTTGGGTTTGGGGTAAAGTTTTATCCCCAAAACCCCGTTTTTGCTGAATTGTATAGTCCGCGTTTTGTTATGTTTATCCCTAAATCGTTAAATGATGCAAGTGTACAAGAGCTTCTTATGGCTCAAAAAAAGACACTGGTCGTTCTGGGCCCATTTGTAATTGGACTGTTGTTTATTGAACTGGGTCTCTTCTGCTACTCATTCTACGATCCTACAATCAGGTTCTCACCAGATTGGTTTCCTTATAGAGTTTGGGCCTACTTACTGCTACCTTTTGGAGCAATAGCACTAATCATTGGAACTATATATCTGGTAGGTGCAAATGGAGAAGAAAAAGAATAGCACGCTTTGTCTTCACCAATTAGTGCATGCTGACTAGAGCGCGCGGTGGAACAAAACGCAGAAAGTGTTATGATAAAGACGGCCTTTACTGATATCTCGAGGGGGGGGGGTCTGAATACGCCAATCAAAAAAGTCTTCGAGAGAGATAGAAATGAAGATGGAACTATTAGACAGTTTCGCAGAGACGCGCAAATAGGAGAAGTTGCACCTGATATACAGAAACATTTTGGCTATCGTTTTGACAAAACAGTTGGGGCGGTCTGTGATGAAAACCACGTTACGTCTATTTCTCAATTAAGGGAAAAAATACGGGGCAAATAGTTGCGCGCGCTTACTTACTCTCTCTGACAGACACAGATAGACACACAAGAGAAGAGACTAGAGTAAACCTTTCTAGGCGCGCGCGGATGGTTTCAACATTGGAAATAACTCTTGCAAAAGAGTAGGAAAACCTTGCGAAGCGCAACATGGCCCTATCGGGTTATGTCATTGCGAAGCACATTCAACCTTCCAATGTTCTTTCATTCTATAAATTGAAAGAAGTGTTTTAAAAAATAGGTGAACAAGAACTTTTGAAAAGATTAAAAGAGAATGAAAAATGAGGAAATGAGAGGGTGTAAACTTGATGCCTTGTGGTTTCTCCACCCACATCGGCTTTGCTTGCGACTTCTTTTGCCTTTTTAGGCCGTATTCGGCGTGCCTAAATCGTCTTCTTGCTTAGTACTTCTCGGAAGGACTTCTTGCACTTTGGACAGTCGAAAAGGCCGATTTCTAACTGAGTTCTTTTTCCAGCTTTGGATGGGCGTCCGGCCATTGTCCACTTCTTCTTAGGCGATGAAACAACTGTTCCACATTTTCCACATTTTCCCATTTAATTTCCTCCAGTATATCTTGACAACCATGGTTTCTGATGATAATAGATAAAAAGCTTTCCACCGTTTTCGGATACAAACGCGTTCCACTCCACTACGATGAAGAATGTGCAAACGAAGGCGATAGGCGATTAACGTATGAAGTTTCTATTCGTAGAATATGAGATTCTGTTCCTCCAAGCTTCCGTGAAGCTTATGCACTGCGTCATAAACGTCCTGTTCTTTCTTCGCTCCGGTGCAAACAAGATTCCCGCTTGCGAATATCAGTATGACCACCTTAGGCTCATCCATCCTGTAGATCAACCCTGGAAACTGCTCCGGCTCATACATGGCTTTTCCAAGCTTGCCAACTGCCAGTTCCAAATCTACCCTTCCGCCCAAGCTTGCAGAAGCAACCATGTTCACAACCTTAAACTCCGGCTTTCTGATGATGATTATTCCGCCCTTTTTCAACTCTTTAACAACTGTCATAACAGCTCTGCGGGATTCCTTTTCCGATCTTGCTCCTGTACAAACCATTTTACCAGAAGTGAAAATCAGCGTGGCCGTCTTCGGTCTCTTAAGCCTAAATACTAATCCAGGAAACTGTTCCGGTCGATACTCGACACCTGGATAGCTCTTCACAACTGCGTTCAGGTCAACTCTTTGGTTGAGAGTGGCAGTGGCAACGACGTTTTGAATGTGTATTATGGCTTTAGTCTTCGGCATTAAAAACCACTTCTTATGGTGCGCGCGCCAACATCGATTTCATTCGATGACGCTTAAGCTTCCGCTTCTCCCCAGTCGCAACTGCCGTTCACCGCTGAACCAAGCCACTTGGCCATTTTTGACGTCAATTACGTCGCCCTTATGCACCGTGTTGATCTGCTGGTTCCATAAACTCATTTGCATTGAACCAGTTTCGTCTCTGATAAGTGCGTTTGATACACAAGCCGTTGTTCCATATCTCGTGTAGACGATTTTAGATTCTGGAATCTCAAGCACCTCTGCTTTGAGGCTGACCTTTTTCATTCCAACCTTCAAGTCCCCAATCTTAGAGTTCACACCCTCGAAATTCTTGACTGATGAAGTTTTGGCTAGCACTGTTTTCGTGTAGCTTTCGAGCTGGTTCTTTCTTTGCAAGATGCTAATCGATATCGGAAATTGAGCTACAACCTTACAACCGTTGGTGAAGAGAAAAATCGCCGAATTTTTCGTCCTCTTACGACATTCTATAACCAACTGCTTACATTCTGACCCTTCGTGATTCCAAGCTTCCACAATGCGATTGAAGAATTCATTCGAATCAACCTTATGCAACACCGCGATTCCGGCAAGGTACTCCAGAATCCTCCCATCTTTGTATGAGTGCATGCTGTTAAGAGGCCTGCCTCTACCTCTCCAAATTTGCTTAGCCATCTGACTTTGTTTCCACTTTGTTGTTTTTGACGCGTAAAATCCATCATTGAAACAATAGATCTGGAACGCGCATCTCAATATTATCAACATCACGTATATAGCTTAACTGCGAACCATACCTGCCTATAGCCATTGAAGTCCTTTTGAGGAATGTCGTAACATTGCCCTAAAACATTATGGTTGAAACCTCGCGCGCGCTCCCAAATTATACCCAGACTAAACCAAGCCAAGATTCACTTCGAACTCTTTTTGAGGTAGTGATAGACTCTCCATTCCGCGCGCGCTAACAAAGGTCTTTTAAGAAAGCATCAAAGGAATAAGTCGTAGTGGTGGTGATTGACATGCCCTTGAAGCGAAAGAAGAAGGAAGAGAAAAAAGAGGAAAAGAAACCCGTTGAGAAAAAGCCAGAGGAAAAGAAGTAATAAGGGATCCACGAATTCTGAAATGTTAATTCTTTACTAAATTGTTGAGACATCCTTGCCTTTATCGAGGCATCCGACTTCAACTCGGTGAGCAAGGTTTCAGGCGAAGTCAACGCGATTAAAGGTATAAAAAGCACAGGAAACCGCTATTGAAGGATAAACTTCCAATTCCCTATTTTTTCTCCGTTGAGAACAAACTTGCTCGTAGCAGCCTTTTTTCTCTATATAGACATCAAGAGCTACCCCTAACCCTTCTGAAGCGTAGAATTTCACCATATCGATCGATATAACGACATGGGTGAACTGAGCTTCCGGTCGCACGATTTGGAGTTGTCAGAAGACAAGCTCGGTATTCTTTCTGAATACTTCCTCTCATAGACTCGATAGTATTTATAACCCAATTCAAAAGAAATACCTAGATCCAGACGGAGCATAATACAAGTGGATATGTTGTCAACCGACTCTGGATTGTGTGAGCAGTATGAAGATAAAAAGTCAAAGATCTCCGAGGAAATGGAGTCCCGGTCACTTTTGGACCTGTATCCGATCCCGATAGGTTCAGAATTGACTTGCTGACCGAAGCTCAAAAAAGACTCACACTTGGCACATTTGACCTCAATGACTTTCGGCTCGTCGTAGGAGACCGTTTGGGAGAGAATCCATACCCTGTTACTGATAGAGCAACCATGCCACCAAACTATCAATGTGAAGGAAGCGTGTGGTTGTCCCTTTATAGACCAGACGGGAAAGATGCAGGTATGGGATTAGTCCCCTTTTTGCACACAAACGATTCGCGCCATAATTTCTGGCTATATTGAAGAGATTTCGACGGTTCAATGGGTGCGTCCAGGTATGTACCAGGACATCAGATACCGATAAACGATCCAGTAGTTATCAAAATAATGTGCGGTCAAGATATTCGCACTGGTACTATAACAGTCAGACACTGAAAGCATTCGTCTCAAACTCGACATTTCCTTCTCTCCAAAGCGTCCCTTTCTGATTTCTTGAGAACCTCGTATTACAAACAGTTTTAACTTGAGTGATCTTGGATTAGGTTCTCAAAATTCAAGAGTAGAAAGGCAATCCTAGACCTTTCTAGGATTACATTTTTTGCTGGGTAATAGTGTCCCTTTTTGCAGAAGCCCAAGATTCTCTCAAGGTCCGTATTGTCTACAATCTTTACATAGCAATTTCTAGCTTGCTCTTTTACTGTTAGACTTATCATTGAGCGCGCGCGCTAAGAATCACACGCACGCTACCAGTCCTCTTCCTCTTCGAAGTTTTCGTCCTCGTTCAATTCAGTTTCTTCGTCAGGTTCGTCGAACAAACCTTCACCTCCAATGCTTTCTCTCTAAGCTGCGTGGCGCGTGATACATAAAGATTTTCTGTAGCATTGGGGCGCGGGCGTCTGTTGATCTCTGATTCAGACTCTATGAGCCTAGACTTTATGATTTATGAGGCATTTTGTTTATAAGTGTCGGCATGAAGGGTAGGTGCAGCGTGTAAGAAGTGATTTTTGCACAGCAACCATAAAAGGAGTTGAGAGAGTTGACGTATGAGAGAAAAGAAATGCACAAGGCAGTTTGCGCTGAATGCAAAAAGGAATGTGAAGTGCCATTCAAGCCTGATGGTAGCAGACCTGTATACTGCCGAGAGTGTTACTCGAAGAGAGCACCTCCTAGAAGAAATCGATTTTAGATCAAGCCAACGACTCTAATCTAAGATTGGCTTTCTCCTAGTTTCTATATTCTTTTTTCAAATCACTTGGGTGGATATTGTTCTTTCATATTAGTGTACATAAGCTCTAGACCTGTAAGCACCATGTGTCTACTGTTTGTTCAAGAATCAAGGAAGTTCTCTAATTTCGATCGATCGATAGAACAAAAACAGGGTTCTTTTTTCTAACCCTCTTTATCAGGCTCTCCAAAAGCATGATACGGAGAGCGATGAGGTTCGATTTGGAAGAAGATATCGATCGATCGCAAGGGAAGCACTCATGTTAAATTAAGAGTGTTTCTTTGCCTATTTCTGGTTTTCTAGATCAATTATATCTGTCATTTTGAAATTCAAAGCTTCTATTCCCAGATCGAACGTTATAAGAGCGGGGATAAATCCGTATTTCCTTGCCAACATTAGCCCTCTGAGCGCGCGCTATAACCGTTCGTACATGACCCTTGCGCCTTGATAATGAATGATGGGATCAGTATTTTCTGTAATATGCTATGAGGAAGAGCGGAGAAACAGTATCTATTTTTGGCGCGCGCATTGTTGATGGGTAACTTTTCGCGTCTTTTTTACCCCTCGCAGTATTAGTCTAAGTCTATTGTGAGGGGTAAGTTTTTGAGTAGATTTTACCCCTCGTAGCATCAACTCTCTATCCTATCCTTATCCTGTTCCAGCAGTACCCAGATGTATCCTGAAGCGGTTATGGGTTTCAGCCGTCCATTGGAAGCATATGGATAGTTGTCCGTTAACCGTCGTCCGTCGTGGTCGTCGTCGTGGTTGGTTGGTTGGGGTAAAGTTTACCCCTACAGCACGCACGCGCACACACACTCGCACTCTCTCTCGGACACTCGGTCTCTCTTACTCGCTCACTCACCCACCCACACACCCAGACGGACGGACACTCTCTCACACGATGAAGAGGGCCACGGACCGGGGGCCACGTGGACGGGGGACCACGGGGGAGAGGAGACACACAGGGACACGGAGGATTTCATAATGAAGACTGAGGACTTTTCAACTAACCGAAGGGGAAAGAGAGAATACCTCAACGATTCTCTGACGCACAGTATAATCAGAAGCTTGAACGAATACTTCCAGACCAAAGTTGAGATTCCACGAATAAGAATGGGAAAGAAACAGGAAATTGAAACGTTGATCGATGAAGAGGCTCTATTGTTTGCCATGTTCTTGAGAGATGAAAGACAGTCATGGACACCGAGAATCGTGAAGCTTCCAGAATAGTCCTCCCACCGTGCGCGCACGTTCTAAACTGGACTCATCGCGCCTATAACCTGTAAAACAAGTCCAAAAGCTAAGAAGATGAACCATATGGGACCAGAAAACTTTCCCCATTGTGTATCCATCGAACCACGTGACCTAACGCCAAGTAATAGAAGAAAAACTCCAATAACAAGCGACAACGTACCTGTCAGGAAAACCATTGTACCTATGGGACCCATGAGTTTCACTGCGGTTAATATCCGCTATTTCAAATATAAATATATGAATACTGACAAAGAGAATTAGAGCGACTTGACGCACGTGTTTGGGGTTTGGGTTTGGGATAAAACTTTACCGCGATCGATCGATCGAAACAGAGCTCCCGTCACTATTCGAGATTCACAACATTTTTACATCATCTTCTCTAGCTATTTAACAGGGGATTTGAAGATGGTTAATTGCCCAGAATGCGGGGAACCATTGAAAAAGGGCAAGCGTAAGGCTAAGTACTTCTGCGAAAACAGCGCTTGCTCCGTTATATTTGTTCGTCATCCTGACATGCAGCTTATGGCGGAGATAGCATACAAGGCCAAAGCTCGCTCTTGAATCTTAACAGTTTGCTCTCGCTTGATAGCAAAAGAAAATGTTCTGCATAGAATCCGCTGAGTAGCTACTCACAAACAAGTCGCCTAAGCGTGTTCGTGCGACTAGCGCGCGTGGTGGTGAAATTAATAAGAAAGGATTCCTGTAAATGGTGAAATAAATGGGTGGCAAAGGCAGAGACAAAAGGAAAAGAAGAGAAAAGAAAAGAGAAAGAAGGAAATTGTCTAGTTGATTAAGAAATATCAAATAAAAAGAGAGTATATGATTCATAGCATTTTTACATTAAAGTGAACCTTCAGGCAAAACAGCGATCGATCGATCGTGAAACTAGATTCTATCAGATTAAATCTAAAAGGATGTGAAACATATATGGAGTCCATGCCAAAAATTCCCATATCGGTAACTGTTGAAAAGAAGTATGTAGAATGGGCAGACAAACAGATTGAGGCTTTACGGTTCAGAAACAGAAGTCATGCAGTTGAATACGCGCTTGCTAAACTCGTAGAGATCGATCGAAAAGAAGGAATGAGCTGAGAACAGGGGGGATCTACCTGAAAGATAATAAGCTCAAGCCACCACCATGCGATCGATCGATAAGCTTCAAGCAGGGAGAGAACAAGCTGATCGTGGAGAAGTGGAAAGAGTTGATAGAAAAGGACGAATAAGGGAGGTGAAGTTATGCCAACATTGAGACAGAAGAAAATGGATGACATTTTGAAAATACTGCAAGACAAGGAAGGAGAAGCAGAGTTCAGATATGTCTTCACATTGATGTTTCAGAAATACAGTCTGACTAAGAAGACATTATGGGACTATCTTGACGCTTTGAAAACTTCAGGAAAGATAGACTATCCTGAAGGTTATATAACGGGCCAAGAGAACGAAATTCTAATCAGGACTCCTGAATGAAAAGAAGGAATAGAGGTGAGTGAAATGGTTAATGAAGGGAGAGGAAGTTTGTTCAGAAGGAAAGATGGAAAATACCTGCTTTACATACCGGTAGACCTGGCTGATGACAGCATGTTCCCATTCAAGAACTACGTTAAGACAAAAAGAGGAGCCGATGCTATTCCGGTTAGAATAAGCTTCAAACATGGGGAGAGCAGACTGTTCATAGAGAAGTGGAAAGAGCTGGAAGAAAAGAAGGAATAGGATGGTTAGATGTGGTGACTGTCAGTTTTGCCAAAAACTCAAAGGAGAAGACGGAAAGAAGTTCTATGCTTGTTTCTTTGAGCATAAAGATTCACTCAACCAAGACAATCCAGAATTCTGGGCCTTGTTCAACAATCCTCTGGTTCTAGAAAGCATGGTTGCCGTGAACCGTTTTGATAATCGTAGATGTGGCAACTATCGTAAAAAGAAGGAATAGAAGAATCTTCCAGAAGATTTCTTCACAACCTATATGTGACAGAAAATACTCACTAGGTTAACAACGAGGAGATGGCTGAACCCTCACGACAAAGGGGAGAAAGGAGATTTCTACTCTGCGCGAAGAAAAATGTTCCGCCATTCTCCTCCCGCATTGTAAAAATACTTTGGTTATAAAGCTATATCCTATTTAACTCTCAGGTTAAGCATTTCTTCACAGTTAGGGTAGGCTTTTTCTGTTAAACTATGCCACTCTTGAACATGCAACCGAAAATAGAAGATTTTTCTAGAATGGTCTTCTATAAAGAACACTACACATCCTTTTAAATTGACGTTCGCGCTCCTCAACTATCGGAGAAAGGATTGAATAGCGAAATCTTTGAAGAGGCTGAATATCGCTTCTTCTTTGACATAGTTGCAGACATCTTACGTGCTTCGATCGATCGATCTCATTGTCTGCAAGACTATGCTATCTGCTGTTCCTCTGAAATCTTTTTCAGCAAATTCTTTGACAACTCCCATTGCCATCTTATGGCCTTCACTTGAGCTATAGATAGGTATACTTATGTAGTCGCCATCTTTCTGTGAGAAGAGTCTAGTTACATCTTGTTCATTTTCGATTTTTGAAAATTCCTCTTTTCTACACGTTGCCACAACCGCAACGTTTTTTGATATCTTTCTGAAGCTTGAAACAAGTTGAGCGATATCGAGCTTGCCGACATATTGCTCTAGATCATCGAATAGAAGGGCAACAGCCCTCCGTTTTCTGCCGAGCAATCTGCCTGTAACACAGCGAGTTAGTACATCAGGAGACTTGTCCACTGCTACAACCAGCATGTCCTTGAAATCTGAATTTTCATTTGCGAGACGTTTCAGAACTTCTATGACCAGTCTTGTTTTTCCTAGCCCAGAGACGCGCGCGCTTTCATGAGCACACTCGCTCACGGAAATGTGCACGATGCCCTGCTTCAGCGATTGCTCAAACATTTTTTCCAACGGACTTTTCTTACACTTTCTCATTTCCTTATACCTCCTTATTTTATCGAGAAAGGACAAGCAGAAGCTCGCTTTTCTCTACTGTATACAATGCACATCGCATGACTTGTGTTAAACTGTGCAGAAAATTCATACTAAAGTTCGATTTATGACGCTAAGTTTATGAACTTCTGGAAATCGAACTAAGGTACGGCGAGTCAAATGACGAGGGGAGACAAGCGAGATTACATGATACTTGAGCTTCTTTATAGAAAAGGGGAAATGTCCTTCACGGATTTTGAAAACGAAGGCATAATGGCGAAGAGTACCCTAAATGACCATCTTCACGGGCTGATAACAGAAGGAACAGTCAGAAAAGCGATCGGAAAAACTGGAAGGCATCTGAACCATCCGGTCTATGTAATTGCAGCTAAGGGACGGAGAGCCTATGAGAAGAGAAGTGGAGGAAACGTAGAAGGACACATGGCAAGTCTTGAAGAGTTTTAGACTGTGATTTCTCAGCCAAAAGGCGTGCTACTTGGAGAGAGTGCGCTTCTAATTATTGCGTGCATAGAGCCTGCTGGTATTGTGTTATGTTATTGTGTCTGTGCAGTGTGGGTGTGTAATATCGCGCGCGCGCGCTCTAATTGATGTTCTCTTCATGGTGTAGTCTTTAATACTAATTGACTAATCTTGTCTTCTGGGTGTCAATAGTGGTTGATATACTGTTGCTGCAGACTGTCTCTATTGCTATTGCCTCTGCTGGTGTGTTTCTAGCAGCTGTTTACTATATTCTTCAGATTCGGCATCAGAGGAAGATGAGACAAAGTGACCTTGTCTTGAGGTTGTATGCCACTTTCGGTAGTAATGAGTTCCAAGAACGATGGATTGAGTTCATAAAGGGCGACTACAAAGACTACAATGACTTCGTGAAGAGATACAATGTACGTTCTAATCCTGCACCTGAATCTACTTGGCTCTTTGAAGCATTAGGTGTTCTCTTGAAGAATAAGCTCATTGACATTAGGCTGGTTGACGACCTCTTCACTGGACCAAGCAAATGGTTCTGGGAAAGACTGAAACCAATAGCAGAAGACACTAGGAAAAAGCTCAACTATCCACAATATGCTGAACACATCGAGTATCTCTACAATGAAATGAAGAAAAGAGAACAGCAGCAGTTGAAGCAAAGAGGTGTGAAAAGTGGTTGACATACAGACAGTGTCTATAGCAATTGCTTCTGCAAGTGTTGTGGCTGGAGTTGTGTATTATGCTCTTCAGCTTAGACATCAGAACAAAGTGAGACAGACAGACCTCGTGATTAGACTCTCCTCCGACATTAGAAGGAAAGAATTCTTAGAAGCGGTTATGGGTGTCTATGAGGCTGAGTTCAAAGACTACGGTGACTTTGTGAAAAAGTATGGAACACCATTTTCTAGAAACCGTGTTCCCTTGTCGTTTCTCATGGTCGGCAACTTCTTCGAGCAACTTGGGATTCTTCTCAGAAATAGGCTTATTGATGATTATCTGATCAGTCAACTTTTTCCCACTTCTGTAATGTGGGAGAAGATGAAACCTGTCGTAGAGGGCATTAGAAAGGAGTATCATGGTCCACAGTATTACGAGTGGTTTGAGTATCTCTACAATGAGATGAAGAAGAGAGAACAGAAGCTTCAACAATCAAAGATCTAGCATCACGCAATATTTTTAGGGAGAGCGCTAGAAGTTATCAGTTTCGGTTATTTCATGCACAAAGTTTATCACAAACCATTTAGGATGCTTCGATATTTTGGAAGCACGCACTACTGTGGAGAAAAAGCTTTTAAGCCTCGCAATAGCCATAAATCAACTGTAGAGGCTTGAAAAATGACTGAAACTGTAATTATTACGAGAATAGACGATATAAAATCAGAAGAGAACAAAAACTGCTTTTTCAGCAGAGCTGAAATTGATTTCTTAAGGGGAATGAAAGCTGTGAGTTCAAACTATGAGAGAGTGTTACTGCACAGAATTTTCAGAAAACTCGACTGTTTCAGGGTCGAGACTCTACCAGTTTTAGCAAGAAACCAGAGAACGTTATCGTGGGTAGAAAGAATTACGGAAAACTGTAACAGAATTACCAATTTTAGTAACATTACGATAAATGATAAAATGCTTCAAAACAGCTTAATTCTTCAAAATAGCGAGAAACTAGAGTGGACCGGTGGGGATTTGAACCCCAGACCTCCTGAGTGCAAGTCAGGCGTTCATACCAACTGAACTACCGGCCCCTATCTGATTCTTTTTAGGAAAGAACGAGCGTTACAAAATTTAGACCTTTCGGTTCATATTTGACGTGTGCAAAAACTTTCCAGAAGGTTCACACTAGAATAAGAAAAAAGAATAGAAGGACGATTTCTGGATAAAAGCTGTTAGCTTAATCTAAAATCTTCTTCTCGTGTTTCTTCTTTTCGACCAGCATTCTCGGCAGTATACGGGTCTGCTTGTGTCAGGTTTGAAGGGAACTTCGCATTCCTTTCCACAATCAGCACAAACTGCCTTATGCATCTCTTTCTCTGCCATTTTACGATTTCAACTCCTTTTGCGTGTTTTGTGCAAAAATTCGGTTCTTGCACGACGGAACTAAGACATGGTGCGGAAGCTTATAAAATTTGTCATAGAAAAGGCAGATGGACAAGCACTTCTCTGCGTCTGTGTTGAATTTCCATCCAACAGTCAAAACCCAACATACAATCTGCGATCCGCTGGGCGCAGTTGAGGACGTGAAGAATAGCTTCGAACCATGCGTATGACAGACCGCTCCATGAGAACAGCCTATTTCTCGTACAGTAAGCTTTATTCCGCTTTCCGCACTTTTAATGTGCAATCCAAAGATGTTTCAAGTTAGAAGAGTGAATCTTTCCTTGGATAATTTCGAATCAGGCGACGCAAAGGATGCACCTTCCAAAAGAACATTTTTCAACCTGGGGCTTTTTGAGTTTCTGACATTTCTTCGAAGAGGCGTGTTCTACACTTTCATGATAACCTACCTGTTCAAGCTCATGCAGACCGTCACTTACACCGCGGCGCTTGGAACCCTGAACATGATAGGCTCCTCTTTGGGCCAAAACCTCTTGTGGGGAAGGATATGCGACCGAGTCAAATCACGGGCAAAACTGATCATTGCGGGTGAATCAATCGCGGCCTTCTCCTACATAATAGTCTTTCTCGTGCACAGATCCTTCATCTCCTCCGGAAACAACTTCGACGCAGGCTTGACGATAATCTTCGGGCTGTCAATCCTGGAGTTTTTCTGGTCAATGTCAGACGTTGGATGGGCCGCGCTCATGACAGACGTCACGACTCCTGAAATACGAGGCAGAATAATAGGTCTGATGAACTTCATTGCTTCTCTAGGCAGAATGGTGGGCATACTCTTTGCGGGTTTTCTTTACAATGACGGTGAAGGATTCAGGAGTGGAACCATCTTCTACATAGTAACGATCCTGTTATTCATAGGCGCAGGGTTGATGACTTTGGCGTCTAGAGGTATGAAAGCAAGAAGCGTGAAGCAAGAATGCGCGACAGACCCGAGAGAGACATCAAAAGATGAAATCGGCGACCAGAACGAGAAGAAGTACAGATGGTTCCTTCTTTCTCTCATAATAATCGTTTTGGGTGCAGCTTTGATCAACCAGATATTCCTGCTCTTCATCCAACTCCCACACGCCTTGAATGCCAGTGACCCTGAAATGGGTTTCATACTCACCGCATGGACCGTGGGTGGCATGACCGCAAGTCTGGCTTCGGGGCGGCTTGCCGACAAGATCGGAAGAAGCAAAGTGATACTGATGGGACTTGGTTTGGCGATAGCAACACCCCTTCTCTACAGCTCAGCTTCCAGCGTCCTTCAGATAGCTTTGGCCTATGGAGTGAACGGCGTATCGTTCTGGACGATCCAGACCGTGGGTTTCGTGTTTGCAGGAGACCTCATTCCAACACACAGAAGAGGACGATTGCTAAGCAGATTCAACACGGTCATGGCTTTGAGCTGGGGACCCGCGGGATTTTTAATCGGAGGCCCACTTGCTGATCTTCAGGTCAAGAGTCTCGGATTGTCCAGTTACACGGCCTACGTGAACACCTTCTACCTATCATCAGCCATACTGGTGGTGGGAACGGTGTTGTTCGCCATAAAATTCGCAAATCTGAAGCCCAAAAACAAGGCTTAAGTTTCAACCCCACTCATTTAGTAAATCTGAGTTCGAGGAACTATCATGCTGGAATTCAAAATTGTCAAAGTCGAAGTCCCTGAAGACTGTAACGTAGTCTTAGGAATGGCGCATTTTATCAAAACCGTTGAAGACTTGTACGAGGCCATGGTGAATGCCGTTCCAAACATAAAGTTCGGGATAGGCTTCTGCGAAAGCTCTGGACCATGCCTGATAAGGCATGAAGGAACCGACCAAGAGTTGAGACAACTGGCGGCGAGAAAAGCGTTGGAGATCGGTTGCGGTCACAGCTTCATAGTATTCCTAAAGAACGCTTACCCCATAAACGTCCTAGACAAGGTCAAGAAAGTACCTGAAGTCTGCACAGTCTACGCTGCAACCGCGAATCCTCTGGAAATCATAATAGCAGAAACAGAACAAGGCCGGGGAATAGTCGGCGTGGTCGACGGCTCGAAAAGCAAAGGCATAGAGACTGAAGAAGACACGAAGACGCGAAGAGAGTTCTTGCGCAAGACAGGCTACAAGCTTGGCTGACCATCAACGCCAGTCTGCAGAGTCATCCGTACAAGACTGGCGCATGGTCAAAAATAGACATGGCAGGGCAAAGTGCCTTTGTGCGTCTCCCCTAGAGCGCTGACGAGCGTGAACCGCAATTAGCTTAACGATCATAAGAAACTATGTTTCCCTTGTTCGTAGCGAATTCCTGTTGAAGATCAAAAGACATTTTTTCTCTCATTCTTTCAGCTGCGTAAGCGACCAGCTGCTTGAACTGGCGTTCTGTCAGAACATGGCTTGCTCTCGATAGAATCTCGAGGCAGATCTCTTTGAAAACCAGATCGGCGCATCCCGTTTTTGCGTCGTCAATCAGTTCCTTGCAAGCTTGGAAGATTTGTTCATTCAAAGGCATTTCACCCTGCCAACATCAACTAACTTCTCAAAACATTAAACACTTATGAATCCGAAATGTGAATCCACAATTCTAATCAACGCATTGGTAACAAGCCAGAATCACAATTTTTGGCGAAACGTAAACACAGAATGAACAACGCGCAAAGTTTCGGAACCTGTTTATATCCTAAATTCGATAACTCAGGTTGGTTAATCGTATAGCGGGCCACTTTTGCAAAGTGGCCACGGTGCGAGTCTGAGAAATCCGTCTCATGATTAAAGTCTAGTCCGCTTCCAATTCCAGCTGTGGGTTGCTTCAAGTGCCAAAGCTTTTTAAACGCCTTTTCAAAATATGTATCCAAATCGATGGGTGAAATCATGACTAATGCAATCTTAGAAGCTATTAGAGATAGGCGCACTGTTTCAAGATTTGAAAGTACGCAGGTAGAGAACGATAAACTCGAGGCGATTTTGGAGGCAGGACGATGGGCGCCGTCATGGCTTAACAGGCAGCCTTGGAGTTTCACAGTCATAAAGGACGAAAAAGTCAAGGACCAGTTAAGCGAGGTCGTTCCGACCACTTTCGTGCAAGGATTGAAGGAAGCGCCTGTTTGTATCGCGGTAACTGTTAATCCTGAAGAGGACCAGTATCACCTTGTTGAAGCTGGCGCCGTAGCTTCACAGAACATGGCTCTTGCCGCTCATAGCCTAGGACTGCAATCCTCTTGGATTGGAGTCTTTGACATAAAGGATCAAAAGAACTCAGCGGAGTCAAGGGTGAAACAGATTCTGGAGATTCCGAAGAAGCACCGAGTGATCGCACTTTTGCCAATTGGCCACGTCAAGAATGAGATTCCTAAGAAAGAGAGAAAGTCACTTCGCCAGATAGTCTATCACGACAAGTTTGGAAAGCGTTGATCTCTCCGCAGCTTATCGTGATTACGTCCTTTCGGCATCGTTGATACACGCTCATTTTCCATAATGGCAACTCCTAATAAGTTGACCGCCTAAACATGTGGCGGTGGATCAGCATTTGGGATACCTTGCGGCTTGGAAAGTTCTTGAGAAGATGGTGACCGACTTCAAGAAAAGAAAAGTCACTGTTCCCGCGCAGGTCATGAGCGATCTGAAAAACGCAAGAACCGTTATCAACATCTTGAAGGCTGAACCTGGCCGAGAGGAGACCGTGCAGAGAATTGAGGAATATTTGAGAAACGTGGAATCTTATCTTGTTTCTGAGGGGCAGAATAGGTTTGGAATGGAATACGTTGATGAATGGCTTAAGCGCGTGGATGATGCCGGTAGAAAAGCGTTTGATGAAGAAAAGGAGGAAAGTTTTGTTCCAGGGCTTCCGCGGCAACAAAAATGGCTTCGCATCACTCCCTCCGCCGAGTTGCCTCTTGAAAAATTGGAAGCGTTTGCAGAAAATTTGAGCCTTTCCTACACGGTTCAACCTGACGGGTGTTTGCTTGTTTTCGGTGAGGAGAAAGCCATAAAGGATTTTGTCAAAAAGATCGCTGCCAAATACAAACCGAAAACTCGAAATTAGCGCTGAAAGAGTACGTAACTGTTAAAGCTTGGAGACACAGTAAACATTTTTATAAAAAATGTTACAACAATGACCGCAGTAGGACAATGTGTGTGTTCGGGAGAGGGTGAGGGCGCAAACTGAATGCCCTACATAAAAAAGATTGAGCTTAAAGGCTTCAAGTCGTTCGGACCGCAAATCGTTAAAGTAGTGCTAGATAAGGGTTTCACAGCCATTACTGGACCCAACGGAAGCGGAAAAACAAACATTCTTGACGCATTCCTATTCTCTTTAGGCGAACTAAGCACAAAAAAGTTGCGTGCAGAAAACGCTGCCAAACTCATTTTCTACGGGTCTGAAAAGGCAGGCCTAGAAAGGGCAAAAATGGCCAAGGTAATAATTCAATTCGACAATGCAGATGGACGTATGGCCGTTGACACAACCACGGTTACGATTTCGCGTGAAGTCTACAGAAACGGGCAAAGCGTGTACAGGCTTAATGGGAGAAGGATTTCCAGAGCGCACATCATAGAGATCCTTTCAGTGACTGGAATAAGCTCCACGAGTCAAAACATAATTCTGCAGGGCATGATCACCCGTCTCACGGACATCTCGCCGATGGAACGTAGAAAAATCATAGAGGACTTGGTGGGAATAGGCCAGTATGACGCTGAGAAGGCTGAAGCTGAAGAGAAACTGCGCGCAGCAGACATTTCTATTCGCACGGCGATGGGCAGAATAGATGAAGTGCAGAAACGACTGGATGACCTAGAACGGGAACGCAATGAACTTTTGAGAGCCAGCTTCATTCAAGGCGAGATAAAGAAGTTTGAGACCGTCAAGATTTCCTATGACATGGCCCAGATACAGAGCAAGGTGCGGGAGACTTCATCACAAGCGGACAAGGTCAGAGTCCGAGTTGAAAAGCTGAGACAGCTTCGCGACGAACACAGACTGAAAAGGAGATCGGTTGAAGGCGAATGGCGAAAACTAAGTTCAGAAATAGTTGAAGAGGGCGGTTCGCAGGTATTAAGAGTTCAGGTGAAGATCGGCGAGCTCAAATCGAAACTGACGGAGTTGGCCACGAAAATAAGTTCTGGAAAGTCAAGCCTTGAAGGCTTAAATCGGATAAGAGAAAACGACTCTCAGCAACACCAGTCCATTCAAACTGAAATCCGCGAAAATCGTCTGAGAATCAAGAAGCTGAGGAGCGAGCACGAAGGACTCTCTAACCAAATAAGTGAACAGCAAGCTGAGCACGACGCTCTTGCGGCAGAAGCTGCTCAGCTTTGGGAAAACCTAGGTGAAAACAGCAAAAGAATACGAGAAATTGAGCTTAAGCTTGATAATGATAACAAGCGGCTCGCGTTTTTGAGGTCTGAATTTCTGAAAAACCAGACAACGGTCAGAGTGCGGGCTAGGAGACTCAAAGACCTAGATGATCGAAAAGGAAGATTCGCGGGAACGCATAGTGAACTTGAAAAATCATTTTCTGAGCTTGAGAAAGTTCAGAAAGAGCAGAAGAGCCAGTTGAAGAACTTGGAGCGGTCACTTGAACGGAGAATTGCGCAAAAAGAAGCCGTGGAAAGAGAGGTCGTCGAAGCTGGAAAGATAGCTGGCTCGGCACGCGAAGCGGTCGTTGAGTTCGTGACACAGAGAGAACTGGCGGAAACTGTCGCTTCAGAAGGAAAAGCCTTGAGAAGCATAGAAGAACTCGGTGAACTGGGCGTAATTCAGGGCGTTTATGGCAGATTACGTGAACTCGTCAAGGTTGATAAGAGCTATCAGCGAGCAATAGAAGCTGCAGCAGTGGGCTGGCTTGATGCGATCGTTGTGAAGGACTTTGATTCAGCCTTCACCTGCACCGAAACGCTCAGAAGAATGAAACTTGGACGAATAAAGATCATCCCACTTGAAGGAGCAGCTGGCACCAAGCCCTTGAAAGTTCCAGAAAAAGAGGGCGTAAGCGGTACAGCCGAGTTCTTCATGAAATATGAAAAAGCCTACGAGCATGCGGTCCGTTTTGTCTTCGGAGACACCCTGATAGTCTCGGATGACAAGACCGCTTTCAGCTTATCCGGTGAAGGATACCGTGCCGTCACTGTCAACGGTGATCTGTACGAAGTGGGCGGTGCCTTTGAAAGTGGATACTACCGTGCGCCAATAGATTTTTCAACGATAATCCCGAGTGAGGTGGCCATCAAAAGCCTAGACGAAGCCGTTAGCGCCCTGCAACATCACCTCTCAAGAAGAGGCAACGACATCACGACTTTTGAGGAAGAGATTGACAGAACTCGGGTTGAGATTGCGCGCCTCTCAGACGCCATAACAACACTCGATAGGGAACTAGTGAGAGTGAAAAGAAGCGTAAGAAGAACAAGATCAAACGTTAAGCGAGTGGATCATTACATCGGTCGGATTAGCAAGGAAATTGAGAATGAGAAAGCGCAGATGTGGATTCATAGGGCTGAAAGAGGCTCCATCCAGAAGGAACTGCGGAAACTCCAGATCGAACTGGCAAGTCTGAGAAAGAAAACAGACCCGGGGCACATTCAGGAGATGGAGGTCAAGAGGGAAAAACTCGCTGAGGAGATAATCACCTCAAGGCAGAAGCTTGGCACGGTTCAGACTGAAATGTCAACCCTTCAATCACAATTTGACAATGTTCTTAGAGTAGGATACCAGAACTGCAAGATTCAGCTCTCAAAGGTTGACCAGCAACTGAGAAGAGTTGAAAAAGATGTTGAACAAGCCCTGCAGGAGAGGGAATCACTTAAACAAGAGCTGGCAGAGCTGGAAAAGAGCCGTGTTGAGCTTTCCAAGACTGTCTTTTCGGCTAGGGAAGAAGCGAAGAAATTCACGGCGCAGATTGATGACATCGACAAGGAACTGCGCAAGCTTGACCCCGAATACGAGCAGGTTGATCGTTTGCTGAACCAGCTTCAACTGAACATCCAGACATCACTTCTGCAGCTTGAGCAGTATCGAAGCCAGCTCAGAATCCTCGGCCATGAACAACCACTCGCCGTGACGCCCAAACAGGTTGAAGAAGCCGAGACTTCCATGAAAATGATGCAGTTTGAACTTGAACGGATAGGCGCCGTCAACCAGCTTGCCCTATCCCATTACGCCGATCAGATCTCACGTTACAGGGAACTCTCAATGAGAATGAACGAGCTCGAAAAAGAGAAGCAGGCTATATTGCAGTTTATGGACGAGATTGAGCGCAAGAAACGAAAGGTGTTCATGGAAGCCTTCGAGAAAATCAACCAAAACCTGCAGAGATACTTCTCAAAGCTAACCGGAGGCGGCACCGCCACGTTGACTATTGAAAATATTGAGGAACCTTTTTCAGGCGGCATAGACATGCTGGTTTCGTTTCTCAACAAGCCTTCAATAGTTGTGAGCGGGGCCAGTGGGGGAGAACGCTCAGTTGCTGCGGTTGCCTTCATATTCGCCTTGAGAGAGTTTACTCCAGCCTCTTTCTACGTTCTCGACGAGGTAGACGCTCACCTAGACGCTTTTCACGTGTCAAAGCTGGCCGACCTGCTCTTGGAAGAGTCTGACAAAACGCAGTTCATAGTCATAACGTTGAAGCCTGAAATGGTGAACAAGGCGCAGAAAGTTTACGGGGCTTACATGCGCAACGGAGTTTCAAACGTCATCTCAGCAAGTCTATTAGAGGTGCCAAGTTAGGGTGACTGCTGCAACCTCTAGGAAACCATTTTACTTGCTTCCCCCTTGGAACATACTGTTTGACTTTCATAAGCTGGAAAAGCTTGTGCCGTGGAACGTCAACATTGCATATCTGCTAACATCATTTCTTGAACACATGGAAAAGAGTGGGCAAGTGGATTTCAGAGCTTCTGGCGTTGCACTTGATTCTTCAGCCCTCATATACTTGATGAAGTCGAAGCTTCTGCTGAAGCTTGAAGAGCCGCCGCTTCCGCCGAAGGCTCCGCAGGACTTTCTTCCTCCGCCCCTTTTCCTGCCGCTCAGACATGAACTGACCTCGACAACCATAAGGAACCTGCTGGAAGTCTTGGATGACGTTTTAAAGGGGGAAAAGCTGATTCGCTTTGAAAAGGCAGTCACGGAATCCATTCTTCCAACGCCTTCTGAAATTCTGCCGCAGCTGGACTTATTCCTGATGGAAATCGAGCTGCAGATGGAAAGGCTTTACGCCTCTCTTTCAGAGAGAGTGAAAGGCGCGGGAATAGTAGAGTTCTCAACCTTGATCAAAGGCGTTAGGAGGCTGGAAGTCATTCGCACCTTCATTCTGTTATTGTTTTTGGCGCAGGAAGGAAGAATAAACCTGTGGCAAAACGAGGAGACTGAAGAGATCTATGTCACGGTTGGAGAGTTGAAACTTGCAGAAAGCGGAAAAGCCAACAGTTAACTTGGAAGCAGACACGCAACACAAACAAGCCGAGAGAATTCAGAACGATCTCGTTATGGTAGAAGCTGCATTGTATGTCGCTGGGCACCCGTTGGATCTGAATGAGCTATGCTCAGTCTTGAACTCACGCTCAAAGAACAGAGCCAGAAAAGTTGCGGCGACACTTATGCAGGAGTATGCAAGCCGCAACACAGCGCTGGAAATCCTGCAATTGAAAGACGAAAGATACGTTTTGCAGTTGAAAGCCGATTTCACACCTCATGTCAAGAAATTTGTCAACAGACCCCTGCTTTCTGTAGGTCCATTAAAAACGCTTTCCTACATAGCCTACAGACAACCCGTACCCCAAAAGAGAGTTGTTGACGTGCGGGGTCATCACGCGTACGGTCACATAAAAGAACTGAAAGAGATGGGCCTGGTTGCGTCCGAAAGAGCTGGACGTTCAATGCTTCTCAGAACAACGGAATATTTTGCAGACTACTTTGGCCTGAGCCAGGACACGGCGGCTATGAAGAGAGAACTGAAACACGTTTTCGAAGACTTTTCGAAACCTGAAAATCCTCGAATTGAAAACGGATAGGTTTATATCCAAATATTACGGTGATAGAGCACACCTAGATTCAGCAAGGAGAAATATCAAGTGTCGGTTTGGCACGGCGACAGACGCAAGGAAAAGCCTTCCGGAGGCAGAAGACACGCCTACAGGAAGAAAAGAAAATACGAGCAGGGCTCATTTGCGGCAGAGACTCTCATGGGCGAATCGAGACGCAAGTTCTCCAGAGGAAGAGGCGGAAACCTCAAACTGAAAGTTCTCAGCGAAAAACAGGTGTGCGTAACCGACCCGAAGACAGGAAAAACCGAGAAAACCGAGGTTCTGAGGGTTGTCAAGAACCCGGCGAACATCGACTATGACCGTCGAGGCGTAATCACCAAGGGTGCCCTGATAGAAACCTCTCTGGGCCAAGCGCGCATCACTTCGCGTCCAGGACAGCACGGAGTGTTGAACGCGGTTCTAGTCAGTGAAGCAGAGAAACGCTAGCCTTCCTATTTTGGTTGTGCCGCTGCGCGTATCTTCTGCAGCTGCTTTGCAACCATCGCTACTATCTGGGTTTTTGATCCCTTCTTGTCAACGAGAAGCATACCAGTCTTCAACCACGGCGTCTTAGGATAACCGGCGTCGACAACAAGTTCATGGCCCAAACCGAGTTTTTCTGCAGCCTCCTTTATTTCTGAGATTCTCGGAAGTGGCACTGCTAGACTCTTCGGTACGCGCCTCCCACCATTTGCCGATCTTGTTGAATCGAAGTACGCTGGCCAAATGATTATTCTCTCTTGCTTGCGCATAGACTGTCTCCACCAACTATTTTTGAGAATAGTAAACTCTCAACTTCTCGTTAACCTCATCGATTCTGACGAAACCAAACCGCTCAAACTGTACAACCATGTTCGGCTTTAGCCTTTTGCAGATGGCTTCGGCAATTCCATCAGCCACGGTTCCATCTGGCATAATCACTTGACACGGCATGTCCTCGCCAACCGGAACCCAATGAATCAACTGTGCACCGGTCCTTTTTGCCTCCTCATAGGACTCACCGGCGAACGTGGCTTCAGCGGAATACGCATCTACTCTTTCGATTCTCACGTTGAACAACTCCATGAGACGAAGCACCTTGCTGATCTTCGAAGCTTCCACGTCTCGTTTCGACACCCAAAAAGCGGCGGCCTTGTTCTCTCCTTCAGGCTGGATTCTGTATTCTCTGAACCCCCGTTCCGGATGATCCGGGTGCAAGTGAAGCTTTGCCTCAAACGCTTTAGGAATCTGCTTCACCGTCAGTTCAAGCGGGTTCTGCACGAAGAAATACCTGTCAGCAGTGGGATCCAAGATTTTGCGGTTGTAAGCATACAGGTTTTCCCAGCTTAAGATAACATCAGAAGTCTTGGGGCCAATGTCAATTATCATCCTCTTGATCGCGTGAGGAGCTATTCCCCGCCTACGCAAGGCCGCAAAAGTTGCTAGACGAGGATCGTCCCAGCCGTTGAAGAGCCCCTCCCTTATTCCCTGTACGATCTTTGACTTGCTCAGAGAAGCCCCAGTGATCTTCAGCCTGCCGTAGTGTATTGCTTCAGGATATTTCCATCCCAGATGCTTGTACATAAATTCCTGCCGAACCTGGTTCGTCAGATGCTCCTTCCCTCGAATGATGTGAGTCACACCCATAAGGTGGTCATCAACGCCAGCCGCCAAGTTATACAGAGGCCATGCCTTGTACTTGTCTCCAACCCTTGGATGAGGATACTTTTCAGTATTGATAACGCGAAACGCAGGCCAGTCCCGAACCGCTGGATTGGGATGGTTCAAATCAGTCTTAACACGAACTACAGCTTGGCCTTCTTTATAGCTTCCTTCAAGCATCTTTTCCCATCTTGCAAGATGCAGTTTCGGAGGGCAATCGCGGCATTCGCACGGTTCACTTGCCAGTGTTTTCCGACGGAACTCTTCGCGCTTACATGTGCAAACATAAGCGTTCCCATCCTTCAGAAGTCTCTCCGTGTACTTGTAATATAGCGGAAGTCTGTCGCTTTGGATGTATTCTTCATCAGGTTTACATCCAAGCCAAGCCAAATCCTCTCTGATTGCGTCATAAAACTCCAACACAGGCCTTTTCAGTTTGGGATCAGTGTCTTCGAACCGAAGGATGAATTTGCCCTTGTACATGCGCGCATACTCATAGCACAAGACTATAGCTCTGGCAGAGCCCAAGTGTAGAACGCAGTCAGGATTTGGCGCATAACGTGTGACTACTTGCAGATAATCAGGTGTGTTTGGCAGGGGCGGAAGATGCTTTTCCTCCTCTGCCTGCTCTTTTGTGAAGGCTTCAGGCCATTTTTCCGCGACAACGCGTTTCTGCTCATCCAACGAAAGAGCGTTGACTTCTCGAACGACATCATCTATGAGGACCGAGATTTCCTTGACCTTCGTCCTGTATTCTGGTCTTTCGCCAAGGATTTTACCTACAACCGGTCCCGTTTGCGCTTTGCCGTCATGCTTGACCGCGTTTATCAAAGCGAATTTGCGGACAAGTTCATTCAGTTCAGCTTCTTTAAAGGTCAATGGTCTTACACTCGATCATTCCTAGATTTTCCTTTCAATCAAGAACTCTGCGAAGGCTTTTAATTTTTCCTTCGCCCCAGAATCAGGCAAAAGCTTTTCAACGCCTCTCCAGCTTTCCCGAACCATTCTTCTTGCCGACCGTTTGACATATTCAATGGAGCCGTTTCTCTCCATTATGCGGATAGCTTCGTCTCTCAGCTGCTGGTCAGAAGTGTGCATGTTCAAGATTTCAACGAGCCTCTTCGCGTCTTTTGTGCTGGCAACCTTCAGCGTGTGGATAACAATCAAGCTTCGTTTTCCTTCCGTTATGTCTAGTCCTCGTCCGCCCTTTTTTTCGATGAATTCTGAGCTAAGATCCATGACATCGTCCTGCATTTGAAAGGCTATGCCTATGCTTTCGGCAAAATGTCCAATTTTTTCGACAAGTTCTTCGCTTGCGCTTGCTAATACTGCCGCAATTCTTGCGGCCATTCTCGCCAAGGTTCCAGTCTTGTAAGCGCACATCTGTAGATAGTCTTTTTCACTTATTCTGTCCGCGTTTCCCAAGCCCCTGTGCCACGCAATGTCCATCGCTTGGCCCAAGCTTATGTTGATCATTTCCTGAGCGTAGACCTCAAACACTCTGCAGAGATGCTGCCGCGAGACTTTCTCGCTGTTTTCGATCAACGGTAGGAGCGGCAGATAGTACATCGCGTTTCCAGCGTTTATGGCAATGTCCAAACCGTAGATCTTGTACGTGCACAGCTTTCCCCTCCGATATTCAGATGCATCTTCAATGTCGTCTACCATCAGCGTTCCGTTATGGACTACCTCAGGGATTATAGCGAAATCAACGAGATCTTCAGGATTCTTGCCTAACGTCTCAACAATCAACAAGAACAGAGCAGGGCGCCATCGTTTTCCTCCCCTGTCAAGAAATTCCCAGATAGGATCAGAAACCGCCTCGTTCAAGGCTTCAAGGTTGTAGGCGTAGCGTGGCCGGTTGACTCTGAAAACAATAGCATTCTTAGAGAGAGTTCTCGGAATGTACTTCTCGATGGCCTTGTCTATCACGGGAGCTGTTTTCTCAAGGAATTCTTCAATATCCAAGGTCTAATCCCTCGCTCTCCGCGCGTAACTTTCAGGGTTGAAGCCTCTGATCCTCAGCCATTCTGAGGTCCTGCCCGTTATGACAATAGGCGTTCCATGCAGGTTTTGAACGGAATCCGCTCCCACGAGGAACGTGGCGTTCCTCAGTTCGTCCATCAAAAGCGAAAGCGTATTACAGGTCTCTTTCACTCCCATGACTGCAGCCTGCAAGATCGGCTGAGAGAGGCTTGTCAAGCTTGAGCCCAAGGCCAAAGCTTTAGCTGCATCCACGCCGCTGCGTATCCCTCCTGACGCGATGACTGGAAGATTCACAGTCTGTGTAACTTCAACGATGCTTACCGCGGTTGGGATGCCCCAATCCCAGAAGACTTGGCCCAATCTGCGCTGGAAACTGTTCTCGCCTCTCTTTGCGCGGTAGTGCTCAACCGCCGCGAAGCTTGTTCCTCCTGCCCCGCTCACGTCTATGGCCTCCACGCCGACAGCTGCAAGCCTTTTTGCTTCTTCACCAGCTATGCCCGCGCCTGTTTCCTTTGCGATCACTGGCTTGTCCAGTTCTTCAGCGATTTCACCGATCTTTTCAAGGACTCCTGAGAAGTTTGTTTGCCCTTCGGGTTGAGCTGTCTCCTGCAACGCGTTCAGATGTATTGCTATGGCGTCGGCCTCTATCATTTCCATGGCCTTTCTTACTTCTTTCAAGCCGTATCCGTTGATGAGCTGCACTCCGCCGATGTTTGCGATCAAGAAGGCCGTTGGAGCCTTTTTCCTGACGATGGAAAAGGTTTTTTCAAGCTTCTTGTCTTCTAATGCTGCTCTTTGACTTCCGACGCCCATGCCTAGGTCTAGCTCTTGCACAGCCTCGGCTATCGTCGCGTTGATTTTTGACGCCTCTTGCGTGCCGCCTGTTATTGGGCCGGCAATCAATGGCGCTGCAAACTTATGCCCGAAAAGCGTAGTGGATAGGTCGATCTTCTGTTTGTCAATTTCTGGCAGGGCGCGGTGGATGAACTTTACGTCTTCAAAACCTGTTGTCACATTTCTAGCCTGGACATTATGGTTTAAAGAGATGCGGATATGATCAGCTTTGCGCTTTCTTGTTTCTGCAGCCAAATTCTATACCTTCTCTATTGTCGTGCCCTCCACGGTTTCTCCTTCAAGAGCTTTGTAAACGTTATTGGGTTTTGAAGCGTTTATGATGGTTACTCGTATTTTCTGTTCGATGGCGGGCATGAGCTCGGCAATCTTGCCTAACATGCCGCCAGTAACGTCGCAGACTGTTGGCTTGCCAAGTTTACCGTGGAGTTTCTTAAGCTCCTCAAGCGTCAGATGCTTAAACATTTTTGCAGTCTTCTCAACTTTTGGATCGGCATCATACAAGCCGTCTACGTCAACCCCCATGATTATGCGTTCTGCATTGAGCCTTGTGGCCAGCGCTGAGACCAACTGATCGCCGGACAGTATCGTGAAACCTAGCTTTGTGTCCAGTACTGCATCGCCGTAAAGAACAGGGATAAAGGCCATTTTTAACAAGGCTTTTAGTGGCGTGTCTTCGAAATGGTTGATCCTGCCGTTCTCGGTGATTAAGCATGAGGATGGTGTGATGCTCATCGCCGGAACTTTGTGCCAGATCAATGAATCCATGAGCAGGCCGTTGAGCACGGTCATGACGTGATGCGTTTCGGAAAAACCAATTTTCTGCCCGTCTTCTTTGAAGCCTTCTTTGATTGCATATCGCTGTGCAGATGGATGGCCAAAGCTTCCGCCGCCGTGCACGATTATCAAGTTGTGAACGTTTGCCTTCTGGATTTCCTCTGCCAAACGGTTGATTTCCTGCGTTCGAGCTGCCAGCTCCCCATTTTTGTCCGTGATCACCGAGCCGCCGATCTTCAAGACCGCGAGTTCATGCTCGTTCAATCCTGACACCCTCGTCTGTTTTTCTTGCTATGAAGGGTCTTCCACCAGCCCTCATTATCTCCTGTGAAACCTGTTCGAGCCTCTCATGCTCTGCCAAAGCAATCATACATCCTCCCCCGCCAGCGCCAGTCAACTTTGCACCCAAAGCTCCAGCTTTTCGCGCAGCGTTTATCAGACATTCAAGAGACTCATCTGAAACTCCCAATCCGCTCAGCAGGCCTTGGTTAATGTTCATCAGCTCTCCAACAGTCTGCAAGTCGTTTTCCTTAAAGGCGTCTATTGCCCTCAAAACAACCTCTCGGGCGGCCTTCCTCATGGGATCGCCAACCCGCGGGTAATTGTTCATCATATTTCGCACTTTTTCAACTTGGGTTCGTGTTGACCTCTCAACACCTGTATCACCGATAACTAGTGGCATGTTCGTCTTGGCTTCAAGAGGCTTGAACCCCGTGTCTATCTGAAACAGAAGTGTGCCGCCGAAAGTTGAGATGGCCGGATCAACACCGGATGGAGTGCCGTGCACGACTTTTTCAGATTCAAACGTGATGCGGAAAACATCTTCCTTCGACATTTTCAAGTCAAGAAGAGCGCCGACAGCGGCTGTTACGGCCGTCACGACCGCTGCTGAAGAGCCCAGTCCAGCAGCCACTGGGATTGTGGAGTCAATTTCAACATCTAGCCCGACGCCTCTCTGGTATTTTCCCAAGACTTTCTCTACTGCCAACTTGACGGGTTCAAACTTTGCTCTTGCTTCTTTCGCATCGCCCTGTTCAGGTTTGAAAGTTCCATTCTCAAAATACCCTGCCAAGTTCAGATTCACAGACTGCACATGAAGCCGTTTGTCCTCACGGCGATTCACTTTTGCATGGGCTCTTTTGTCTATGGCTAGGACTATTGCCGGCTCTCCGTAAACCACGAAGTGCTCCCCGAAAAGTATGATTTTTGCGGGAGCTGAGGCAACGACCCCCATTCTGCACCACTATTTTGTGAGACATACGGCGGCGTACCCCACCACGCTTGAGTAGTCGCCAATTACATCACCACTGGTCTTATAGCATAATAATTTTGCCTCTTTCGCTCCCAACATTTTCGCAGCGGTGATCAAGGCAACTATCGGACCGTAACCGCAAGCTGTAACATGACGCGCCTCGATCGTCGAATAGAAACGGTTTTCATCCATCGCTTCAACGGCTTTGAGAACTTCCTTGTCCTTTGCCTCTGCCCTCTCTTGCGGTTCGTAATGCGTCATGTCTGAAGAAGCTACTATGACAGCGTTTTTGCCTGCCAGAACCTTGGCTACAGCCTCTCCAACCTCCTTGGCCGAGGAGATGTCTTGCATCAGGAAACAGACGGGCACGATCTTGAAATCTGAGCTGAAAAGGTACTGAAGAAATGGAAGCTGCACCTCGATCGAGTGTTCGAAACTGTGGGCGGAATCATCAACGTCAATGACACGCGAGGCGTGGACAATCTGGTTAGCTGTTTCACCGTCTACTTCAACATCGCCTAGAGGCGTGCGCCACACACCTTCATTCATAATTGCCAAGCCACTCCCGTAGCCCGCGTGGTTTGGACCAAGAACGACTACGATGTCCGGTTTACCATCAGCAGCCAACGCATAGTAGGAATGTGCAGCCACAGGTCCCGAAAACATGTAGCCAGCGTGCGGGCAAACTAAGCCAAGCACCTTTCTCGGTCCATTTATCGCGACCTCTGGAAGCTTTCCGGGTCCGAGTCTGCTCGTAAAACAATCCCTTATTTGTCGTTTGAGGGCTTCTGGTGTTCCTTCATAAAATGCTCCGGCTTGGCATGGACGCCTAACCTTTACCATTAGGCTAGGGTTCCTCCTCCTCCTTTGCGATTTTGGCTTCAAAATCGTCAACCGTCAAGGTCAAGTCTTTGTCCTGAGCCAGTTCGCCTCTTTCGCGCAAAACCTGCCTTGCCAATAGCCAGTAGATAACCGCTAAAGCTCGGCGGCCCTTGTTGTTTGTTGGGATGACAAGATCCACCCCCGTAAATTCGTTGTCCGTACTGCACAAGGCCACAACTGGTATGCCAACCGACGACGCTTCTTTTACAGCTTGAAGGTCTGCCCTTGGATCTGACACTACAAGCACTTCTGGTTCGATGCGGTTAGGATACAAGGGATTTGACAAGAGTCCCGGAATGAACCGTCCAACCACCGGTGTCGCTCCTGTTACTTGGCAAAATTTGTCGACAGGTTCCTGAGCGTACAGTCTGGTGGCGGCTGCGGCAACTTTTGCCGGTTCAAAGCGTGCCAGAAATTTCGCGGCCACTCTTATGCGATCATCGGTCTTTTTGACGTCCAAAACGAACAGTCCGTCGGCTCTCACGCGGTATATGAACTGTTCCGTGTCTCCGGTCTTCATCCTTGTTCCGATGTGTATGCCGGCAGAGAGCAGCGTGTCTCTGGGCATCAGAAGCCCTTCTTCCGGAACCGCCGCTTCGGTTGGTTCTTCTGTTTTTGGTTCTTCTGAGGGTTTGATCTCCTCTTCCTTCATTTCATTCTGTTCGGTTTCTTCTTCTGCATCATCCTTGATTTCTTCATCTTCTGACAAACTTTATCCTCCCTGAAGCATTTTAAGATCGGCCATTTTTGCCCTGTCGCCGAGGAACTCTTCGATTCTTATCAGCTCGTTTATTTTCGCGATGCGTGAGCCTTCCACAACTCCTGTCTTTATCACGGGGCATCTGAAGGCCACTGCTAGGTGGGCTATGTGCCAGTCGCATGTGTCGCCTGAACGATGGGACATAACAGGAGTGTATCCGTTTCTCTTTGCCATCTCAATTGTTTCCGAAGCATCCGACAGTGTGCCTACCTGATTGACTTTTATGATTATCGCGTTCGCCGCGTGCAACTTTATTCCGCGACTCAACCTTTCGTTGTTTGTGGTGAAGAGATCGTCGCCTGAGACCAAGCAGTTCTTGGCTTTCTTGGCCAGCTCTGCAAAATCGTCAAAATCCTCCTCGTGGAAGGGGTCTTCGACGTAGACCAGATGATACTTTCTGATGAGTTCAAGGATAAACTCTAGCTGTTCACCTGAGTCTCGCTTCTTATTCTCTCTTTGATAATTGTACTTTTTCGTTTTGCTGTCCCAGAGGGAAGAGGATGCAACATCAATGCCTAGACCGCATTCGAAACCCAGTTCGCCGCCTACTTCCTCGCACGCCTTGGCCAAGACTTCGAAAGCCTCTGCGTTTCCGATGTTGGCAACCCATGCTCCTTCGTCGCTTTTTCCCTCGCCGAAAAGTTTATCCTTCTTCACTAGGAGTTCGCCGATTTTCTTGTGAACCAAGATGTTGGCCGTTGCCGCTTCCAAGAAAGATTCAGCTCCGTGCGAAAGGACCAGAAATTCCTGTATGTCGGGAGACTTTCCCTCCGTGTGCAGCCCACCGCTGATAGTGTTTCCAAGCGGGTAGGGAAGTTCATTCGCGACGTGCCCGCCCAAATACTGAAAAAGGAGAAGCCCGGATGAATTCGCTGCCGCCTCCGCGTTAGCCAGTGAAATGGCGTAGGCAGTGTTGCCTCCTATCGCTCTGAAGTCTTTTGTACCGTCTATCTCATGCAACGTGTTGTCAATTTCCTCTTGTGAGTCAGCGTTTAACCCCACAATTTCTGGAGCCACAAGCTCCTCAACTTTCTTGACTGCCTGTTCGACTCCACCCTGAGGATAATACACGACTTCAGCCTTTCCCCGGCTCTTGCCCGCGGGAGCTGAAACTCTTCCAAAGCCTGAAGAAGTTATGATGTCAACTTCTACCGTTTCTTCTCCTCGACCGTTGAAAACCTTCCTTGCAATTATGTCTTCAATAACCGTCGACATTACTCTCTCCTTTCAGTCTCATCAATAGTAGCTTCTTGCCTCTTTCCGCTTTTCGGCTTCCTCGTAGAATCGCAGAACCTCATCGAAGATCTCCACGTGTGACAACAGCATTCGCCTACAACAGTAACGCTTTACGCCCATGCTGTCAAGGACTTCGCCAGCGTTTTCCCCGGCTTTAACCCTTCTGGTGAATTCCTCCCACTTGTCTCCTATCAGCTTGCCACACGTGAAACATCTTACGGGTATGATCATTCAATCCAGTCCTCTTTACCTGTAGCTCTTCTGATCTCTAGACCGTGCTCCAGGTCCTCCGAACTTCTTGGGCTCCTTTTTCCTTTTGTCTCCAACGATCATCGTTCTGTCGTACTCGGCAAAAACCGTGCGCAGGTGTGCACTCTTTGTCCACTTGAGTATGGCGTTTGCAATGGCCATTCTTCCAGCTTCCGCCTGTCCCATGTAGCCTCCGCCCGAAACCTTCACGTCTATGTCCACCTGTTTCCAGACGTCGTCTCCAGCCTGAACAAGCGGCTCCATAATCTTTTCACGCGCAATTTCGGGCTCAAAAATCTCCACCGGAATTCTGTTCACGTGTACTCTTCCGATTCCAGGCCTGACAACAGCGCGGGATGTTGCTGTTTTCCTTTTTCCACTAACAACCAAACTTTTCTTTGCCGGCATGTCTATTCACCCTTATTCCATCCTATTTCTTTCGCTAACTCACCAACCGTGAAGTATGCGGAGGTTAACTTTTTGGATTGGGCGTCAGCCACGGTTTCCGTCTTTTGGTTTTTAAACTCATTTGGGACTCCGATGAAAGTCTTAAGCCTTTTGAACGCTTGCTTGCCTTTCGGCTGCTTGATTGGAAGCATGCCTTTTACGGTCTTTCTGACTATTCTGTCTGGCCTTCTATAGTGGAACGGCCCTCTTCCGACTCCGCCCACTTCGAGAAACGTTTTAGCTTCGATCACCTTGCTTCTCTTTCTTCCCGAGATTACTGCTTTTTCAGCGTTCACGATTATTATCTGTTCACCTTCCAGTAGCCGTTTGGCAATTTTGCTTGCCATTCTGCCCAAGATGAGACCGTCAGCGTCTATTACGGTGGCCGGCTTGCTTGTTGTCTGCATTTTTTCACCCAATTATCCTGATGTTTGAACCTGTTGGGTTCTTTTTGATAAGGTCGGGAAAAGATAAACATTTACCCCTTGCAGCCGTTATTTTTTCTCTGGCTTTTCCGGAAAAAGCGAACGCTGCTATCGTTATCGGATGGGTTATTTCGCCTGTGGCGAGCACTTTGCCGGGAACGATCACTGTTTCACTTTTTCCTGTGTACCTGTTCAGACGGCTCAGGTTTACGGCCACACTTATCCTTCTGGGTTTGGACAAGCGTCCAGCGACGTCTCGCCAGATTTCGGCCTTGTTTTCCCTGCTCTGTTTCTTCAGAAAAGTGACGAGTTCTATGAGTTGCGGGTTTGTTGTTTTAAGCTTTCTCACTTTTCTTCACCTTGATTTGACTTTCGAGTTCCTTCAGCTCTTTGTCCAAGATTTTGATGGCTTCTGCCGTTATCCTTTCAGGCGGAAGTGCTGTCGTAGATTCCAAGTTGAATATGAACGCGTTCTCTTCACTCGAGACTTCTATCGCACGCGGCTCCTGCGGACAAGCTTCAACGCAGTCCTGGCAGAGGGTGCAGGAGATCTGATCCCGCACTTCGATCTTGTTGCCCGTTTTGACAAGTACCTTTTTTGGGCATACGTCGATGCATTTGCCGCAGACATCGCAGCGTCGACCAATCTCTATCTTTGGAAAATACTTGTAGGTGCACATCGAAACCGGTTGCCACTTCGCGTGATTCTTTCCTTTTCCAAGCCTCGCATAAGCTTCAAGCTTTATTCTCTGTTCTTTCGCCAGTTTCAATATCGGAATCTTATCACTCACGGGCATCACGTTCGGGTTCTCTGACACCAAGTCGCCCGAATAAACCGTTCTCGGTCCGCCTTTGGCTTCCGCGTCCAGTGCAAGCGTGACCCTGCACAGGTTGCATCCGAATTCACTCTTGCAGGGGCAATCTTCAGGCAAGTTGTAACTGTCTAGGTCAGTCTTGAGTGGAATGAGCCCGAGCCTGTGAGCTATGATTTCGTCTTGCAACACTGAGGAGTTCTCAAGGATCACGATCTCGTCTATGGCCATACATGGGACTTCGGAGATCACCAGCCTTCTCAGGGCGTTCATGTATGTAACGTTGACTCCTCGAATGAGCAAACGCATGTTGGTGTCGTCTTTTTCAAGTACCTTTATTTCCACTTATTTGGACACTCCATAATAGTGCGATGTTATCTGCTGTGCCGCTCAATAGAATATTGGTGCATTATTTCAATTTTTCTGTCAGAAGAAGAAAAGCGCGAATCTCCTAGACTCTTCTTCCCCTTCTGCCGCCGGGTCTTCTTGTGCCATCATGCGGGATAGGAGTCACTTCTTCAATGCGTTCAATCCGGAAACCCGCCCGCGCAAGGGCTCTGATCGCTGCCTGTGCACCTGGGCCTGGTGTTCTCGGGCCTGAGCCTCCGGGCGCTCTGACTTTGATGTGGATAGCGGTTATTCCCTTGTCCTTGGCCGTGTCGGCTGCCAATGAGGCTGCGCGCATGGCTGCGTATGGTGAGGATTCCATTCTGCTAGCTTTTACTACCATTCCTCCAGACGTTCGGGCTATCGTTTCCGCGCCTGAAATGTCGGTTATGTGGATTATCGTGTTGTTGTAGGAACTGAAGATGTGGACTACAGCCCACTTCTCGGTTTTTCTGCTTGAACTCATCCTTCTTCTTCCATTCTTGGTTTTTCAGCTTTCGCTTCACGTGTGGGTGCGACCGTTATTGTTTGACGCAACGGATGACCTGGATTTGAAACTGAGCTCTGAGGCGAGTAGACTATCTGGCTTTCTTCCAGCTTGGGCACCATGTAACCGGGTATCGTCACTCTTCGGTTTCCAATGGTTATGTGACCATGAGTGATCAATTGCCGCGCTTGTTGGATGGTTTTTGCCAACCCTTTGCGGAAAACGATCGTTTCGAATCTGCGTTCAAGTATGTCTTCTATGGTCAAGTCCAGCACATCGTCTAGAACTGCCGTCTCCGGGAGAAATCCGAGTTTCTTCAGGCGAAGCAAGAGTTCGTTTTCCATTTTCTGGCGTTGTTCAGGTGTTTCGCCTATCAACGTGCGAGCTATGCCTCTGAACTTTGAAAGCATTGTCTCCTGACGCCACAGTTCGTGCTTGTTGCGCAGACCGTACTCGCCGATGAGTTTGAGTTCCTGCTGCATAATGTCGGTCCGCCAGGGAAAACGCGGAGTGTCGTACTTCTTTCTCTGCTTCTTAATATCGCCCATGACTACTTGCTCTCCGCTGCGGCTGGTCTCTGCATGAGTGTCTTCTTCTTGACCCCGAGGGCTTTACCGGCTCTGCCAGTGGTCTTGGTCCTCTGTCCCCGTACCTTCAACCCGTACGCATGGCGATATCCACGCCAAGACTTGATTTCCTTCATCTTCTCTATGTCCATCTTCGTTCTCAAAACAAGATCCGCACTTATCAGGTGCGTATCCCTGCCCGTTTCCAACTCTTTTCTCCTGTTGAAAAGCCAGCTTGGTATACCGTTCTTTGCGGGGTCTTTAATCACTTCTTCTATCTTCTCAATCTCTGCCTCGGTTAGAAAACCGGCTCTTTTTTCCGGGCTTATGCTGGTTTTAGTGAGTATGGCGTTTGCAAGGCTCAGGCTTATGCCTTTGATTTTTGACAGTGCATAGGACGTTTTCAGCGTGCCGTCTACATCGGTGTCTATTATTCTGAGTCTATGGCGGAATTCCTCTGACATTCAATGCCATCCATTTTAATGTTTGAAGCTAACCTACGAAATAGACCGTATTTTATATAAGTGTTGCTGGTCGGGTTTCGCCTTTTAGGTGCGAATGAAACGGTGTTTTCTTTCATAGAAAGAATGCCTCATGGACTTATGTTCCAAAATGGAACAAGAAAAGTGTCTGTAGTATAGTCAAGACATTTCCCGCGGCAATTGTCAAGACGATGGCATTTTGATCGAAGAAGCTCTTTCGAAGTCCCCTTCAGTGAGTGTTGTGGCGTTTCTTTCTTCTATGCCTTTTTTTCTTGCGTGGCTGTTATAAAGAGTGGCGCTATGGCCATCGCGACGAGCGTCGTGGATGAAACCGACAAATTGGGCGTGTGTTCGCTGAGGCTTAATTCTGTGTTTTAGGACAGTGTTAAAGATGTTGTTGACTATTGACCCGATGCAATGCATTTTATACTTGTTGGATGATGTATCCTTGGTTTGAGGGGCTTGAATGAGTGAGAAAGAGGCTAAGGTTGAGGAGAAGATCAAACGGCTGAGAGAACTGAACGACCGGGCCAGGCTCGGCGGAGGACAGAAGCGAATTGAAGAGCAGCACACCAAGGGGAAGCTTACGGCCAGAGAGCGCATCGAACTGTTACTCGACCCCGGCAGCTTCAATGAACTTGACCAGTTTGTGGTTCACCAATGCACAGAATTCGGGATGAGCGAAAAGAAAATTCCGGGAGACGGCGTCGTAACAGGATATGGCACGGTGGATGGCAGACTCGTCTACGTCTTCTCCCAGGACTTCACGGTTTTCGGAGGCTCACTCGGTGAAATGTTTGCCAAGAAAGTCTGCAAACTCATGGACCTGGCCATGAAGACCGGTGCACCTGTGATAGGCTTGAACGATTCTGGAGGAGCCCGCATCCAGGAAGGTGTGGCGAGCCTCGCGGGTTACGGAGACATTTTCTTCCGAAATGTCATAAGCTCAGGCGTCGTACCGCAAATATCTGCGGTCATGGGACCTTGCGCAGGCGGAGCGGTCTACTCGCCTGCACTGACCGACTTTATAATCATGGTGGACAAGACAAGCCACATGTTCATCACCGGCCCAGATGTGGTGAAAACGGTGTTAGGCCAAGAAGTGACCTTTGAAGAGCTCGGGGGAGCCATGGTTCACAGTCAAGCCAGCGGTGTCGCACATTTCATTGCGAAGGATGAAGAACACTGCATTCAAATCATCAAGAAACTCCTGAGCTACCTTCCAAGCAACTATCTGGAAGACCCGCCTGTAGTCGACACGGGCGATGATCCGGACCGTGTGGATGAAAGCCTAGCCAAGATCGTTCCAGATGATCCCGACAAGCCTTATGACGTGAAAGAGATCATTCTTCGCACGGTTGACAAGGGCGAATTCTTCGAGATTCAACCCCTCTGGGCAAAGAACATCGTGATAGGCTTGGCACGCCTGAACGGCAAAACCGTAGGCATAGTGGCCAATCAACCCGCGCACTACGCGGGAGCCTTAGACATTGACAGTTCGATGAAGGCAGGAAGATTCGTGCGGTTCTGCGACGCCTTCAACATATCGATAGTGACCTTTGTCGATGTGCCAGGATTTCTGCCAGGTGTCGAACAGGAACACGGCGGAATAATTAGGCACGGGTCGAAGCTGCTTTACGCCTATTGTGAGGCAACGGTGCCGAAGATAACCGTCATTCTGAGGAAAGACTATGGGGGAGCCTACGACGTCATGGGAAGCAAGCACAGCGGCGCGGACATCAACTACGCTTGGCCCACAGCAGAGATAGCTGTCATGGGGCCACACGGAGCTATAAACATAATCTTTCGGAAAGAAATCACTGAAGCTAAGGATCCGGAGCGCAAGCGCAAAGAGCTTGTGAGCGAGTACCGCCAGAAGTTCGCAAGCCCGTACATAGCGGCACAAAAAGGCTACATCGACGAAGTGATAGAACCAGCCCAGACACGCCCTAAACTCATAAGCGCATTGGAAAGCCTAGCAACAAAACGTGAAGCCCGCCCATCGAGAAAACACTCAAACATACCGTTATAGGATGTTTTCGCGTTCCATGCGTGGGCACTCATCAACCTTGCCGCTGATCGAGGCTGAAGGTGTCCGGGAATGAGTGTTGGGGGACCTGATGTGTGGTGTGTTGCGGGCCCGTGCTGAATGTCAATTTTGTACGGTAGTGGAGCCCACAAAATTGGTAGCCCCCCCGTATTTTTTCAGCAGGCCATGTTAGCGCTATGTTGGAGGTTTGCGTGTTAGAGGCGGAAACAAGTGAGAAAACGGTCCTTCATGCGGGCCCGTGGTGAATGTTTGATTCTGCATCGTGGGAGAACACTGAAAGGTGATGGCCCTACGTTCGTCTTTTTCGGCGCTGGGTCGGCAGAAACGCGTTTAAAACTTCTAGTGGACTCTGTCGGTGACTGGACCTGTTGATTTGGCCTAGTCCATAAGGGGCCGTTTTGAGAACGTCGCTTTCGACCATTCCTAGAGTTGAGGACGTTCTTTCGAGGAGTTTCTTTTGTTCGGGTGTTGCGTAGGCCTTGACGGCTTCTCTGTTTGTGTGGCGAGGTCCCTTGCAGGGTTCTGGATGGTGTTTTAATTCATCAGGGGACTCTTAACATCGAACGTTGCGCGCATGTTTGTTCCAAAGTTCAAGGAGGCACGATGTTTTGTATAGGTTTACGTCAGGTTTTGGCCGGGACTTGTGCGTGCGTGCAAAGTCTACTAGGCCCCTATATTTGGATCCAAATATGATCGAGGTCACCATAAGCTATCTAACAGACAAATTTAGGAACACGCATGCGCACGCAGGTTGTTACGGGTGGAAGTCTTGGGTTTAATGAGTGAATCAGTTCAGGTTGGCATTGTGTGAGATTTGGAGAAGGGTGAGGTCCTGATTGACTCGCGGGGCAGAGGCAGTTTTCAGGGTTAGAGGATAGGGAGTGGGGACTATGAAGAGTCGGGTGGCTCGCAAAGTTCTGATAATCCGTCGCATTTTTCAGCTTCGGAGAAGTCTTGAAGTCGATAAAGAGCAGATGCGGTTGAAGACTATCAGTCAGCTTGGGCAGCTGTTTGAGATGGCGTCTTCTTTTGCGAGGGGCGAGCAGAGATGGCAAGTGGTAGACGGGAAACCTGAACCGGTTAAAATGAAGCAGCGTAAAATGTGGGCTCGCGTTGCAGCGTACATCGCGCAGATCGTGACTGCGGTCACAGAGAGGTATGACGTACGCGAGGTTGATAGAGAATTGGATGAATTGGAAAGGCTTGTGAATGAAGCAGGCGCAAAGAACAAGGTTTCAGGAGCTGAAGAAGAAAGGCTTTCCCAGTAGATTACGCTGTGACCCAGAATAACCTCGAAAGCACGTGCACAGATCTTGCTGGGGTTAGGAATACGGAGACCAACCTTGAGAAGGCTATAACAACCTTCGAAGAAACATCAATCGTGTACACTTGGGAAGCTTTCCCAAGGAGATGGACAAATGGAAGATGTGGGAAAGCGAGAAGGTGCCTGTAAATGAATAAGATGAAAGTCCTTTTCTTGTGTGAACACAATTCAGCTAGATCACAGATGGCTGAAGGTTTGCTCAGGCACCTGTATGGCGAAAAATATGAAGTCTTCAGCGCAGGCTCAAACCCGACGTTAGTCAATCCTTTTGCCATTAAGGTTATGGCTGAGATAGGAATAGACATTTCCAAACAGACTTCCAAGAGCATTGAAGAGTTCCGAAACAAGGAAATTGACCTAGTTGTATCCGTGTGCCGGAGCAGTGCCAAGTTAATGTGTTCTTTGTGTTCTTCACCGATAGTCATGGGTAGACCTGAGATAATTGGCGAGACGCTGCCGAGAGCAAAACATTATCTTCACCATGGATTCGCTGATCCTTCTGAAGTGGTCGGAAGTGATGAGCAAAAGACTATGGTCTTTCGACGTACAAGAGATGACATTGAAAAGTGGATACTCGAAAGTTTTGCGGATCTGAGGATAGAAGATCTTGAATAGTCGCGCATGAAAACCATTACCATAGCGCGCGCTTACGGCACACTAGTCTCAGTGACTTTGCCAAATAGATCTACTCCGCCGGTAGCGCGGGCCTATTGCACATCTTAACTCAGTACAACATCTATAAGCAGAGCGAACATTATCCCCAGCAATAAGCCGACAGAAACAGTGTGTTTGAACCCGTATTCGTGCGCTACGGGTATTAGCTCATCTGCGGTTATGTAGGTCATCACTCCCGCTGCGAAGACCAATGAAAAGCCTACAATAGTCGTTGTTCCGAGAATGGAGAGGGCAAGAGCTCCAACCAGGGCCGCGAGGGGTTCAGCCAGCCCTGAGAGAAGCGTGATTAATGCTATCTTGATGGGTTTCATTCCTGCTTCCGTAAGAGGAATGGCGGTTGCGAGGCCTTCGGGTATGTTGTGAAGCATTATGGCGATAGCGATTATCAGGCCCAGTCTAGGCATGTAAGTGTAGCCTGCGGCTACAACGAGTCCTTCGGGCAGGTTATGCAGTGTTATCCCTACAGCTATGAGCTTCCCCGTTCTGAGCATTTCCGCGTTCTTGTTAATCTTCGCTCCAGCCGTTAGTTCAATGTGAGGGATAGTCAAGTCCAGGGCGATCATCATGAGGGCGCCTATTGAGAACATAGCTATTAGCTCGATGTGTGAGAGCAGTTTTTGAGCCTCGAAGAAGAGGTTGTTGAATGCGACCATGAGCATTACGCCAGAAGCGAATCCAAGGGAGAAACTCACGACTCTGTGAGTGACTTTTCCCAGGGCAAGTGCGATTATTCCTCCAATTCCTGTAGCCATTCCTGCAACAAGGCTCAGAAGAAATGGTTCAATTATCAAGTTGGTGCCTTTCCCCTTTTGTCATTCTAAGGATTTGTGCGATAGCTACTAATTCGCAGACTCTTTAAAAGCCTGTGACTGCAGACTGACTTATGTGGTCAATTACCGAAGTCGCGCGCGCGAGGTTGAAGTGAAGTCGAAATATAGAAAAAGCGCGCTATGACTAGCATGCTCTAGAGTTTCAGTCCCTTTGCCACTCGCTTGCCAAGCTCAGAGTCAGCGCGCGCGAATATTAGCAAAGAAGTAGTAATTAATACACCGGCGGCAAACGCTCCGAGGACTCCGATGCTTTTCCTACGTCTTGTGGCGAAAGTTCCGCCGAGCAATGTCGAGAAACAAGTAATCGTAGCCAAGAGAATTGCATCAAAGTTCATATGAGCACTAGTTCGGAGACTGCAACTTAACGGTTTTTGTGACTAACGCATTCTCTACTGCGGAATCGTGTCTTTGACTATTTTGGGATGACTTCAAATTCCACTTTTAAGGGTATGGGCTCCTTGAATATTGACAGCACTGGGCAATTTGCTTCGGTTCTTCTCCAAGCGCCTTCCAAGAGCTCCTTCCTTGCAGTCGCAAGGACTTTGGTTTTGATCATCACTCCGGTCAGTATTGGCGAGTCAGCTGGTTTTTCAGCTTCCACGGTCGTCTCGACTTTGGTGAGTTCGATGTTGCTCTGTTTGCAGACATCGGCGAAAGCGCGCGCGCTTACTCGACATTTTTGACATCTTTTAATGGCGCGTGTGCTTTGAAATTATATATAGTAGAACAATTGATACAATTAATGGGTGGTTTGTCATGTCAGCAAAAGAAAATAAGGAGCTTATACGTCGTTTGATTGAGGAGGGTAACAAGGGGAAGGCAGCCGCCATGGCAGTAATCGATCGATCGATCGATATGCGCGGCGACCTCAAGGACTTCAAACAAATGGAGAGCAAGTGGTACGACGCGTTTCCCGACATGCATTATACCATTGATGACATGGTCGCCGAAGGAGACAAGGTAGCAGCGCGCGTTACAATGACTGGCACACACAAAGGTGAAATTATGGGCATCCCTCCTACCAATAAGAAGGTGACGGTTTCGTTGATCTTCATCGACCGCTTTGCTGGCGGCAAGATCGTGGAAGACAATGGTATATTTGATGCTTTGGACTTGATGCGGCAACTCGGTCTTGACCCCACGCCGAAGAAGGAAAAATAACCTCAACTGATCCTATCCCTGTTTCAGCTTCTTTTTCTTTTTCCTGCGAATGTGAAACCTCTGCTCAAAAGTCATCAGGATTCCTTAATGTGGAAGCATAACAGCGCCCTCGCGCGCGCGACGTCTCTTCAAGCCTTTTTCTCACTCAGCATGACACACCCTACGCTTTTCCCAAAACAAGGCGTTCTAAAACAAAGGTAGTGTATGATAATTAGTATATTGAACTGAGGGTATCATACTATCACACTACCTTTCTTTTGCCTTGAGGCAAGCCGTTTGCTGCGCCAACGGAATAATCAAAGGCACCGCGCAGCCGCCTGCCTCGTCAGCGTCGTCGTCACCCTGTTATGGGGTTTTTCATAAAACTTTACCCCCAAACCCAAACCCAAACCTTGACATTTTCTCCAGGTTGCCTACGATCTTGCTATTCTCAGAGATTATCATCGGCTGATGCATGTGCAGCCAGGGTAGATACACTGCCTTCATAACTAAGCCCAGCTAAGTT
>Ga0315279_10000597_pt1 | contig 70191 bp, 47 predicted proteins | sample YL17G06_20_MG_FD_203694 | JGI IMG/M metagenome (GOLD analysis project Ga0315279, IMG submission 203694) | Sediment microbial communities from Yellowstone Lake, YNP, Wyoming, USA - YL17G06_20 | ecosystem: Environmental > Aquatic > Freshwater > Lake > Sediment | place: USA: Wyoming | collected...
GTTGTACTATCGATATCGAATCCTATATGCTTCATTCTGGGCCTCCGGTTTCATGGTTGTTAAGGAATGCGAATCCAATTCGCAACCATGTAAGTTTACCGTGAGGCCCGCTCTGTCATAGTTTCTCTAAGACCTCAAAGCTCATTTCCTCTTTGAGGTCTTAGAGGTCTTCGCGGTTCGAAAAGGACCGGTTACGGGGATTTTTTCAGAATCGCGAGGACTCTGGCCGAGTTCGCGCGTGCGTCAGGGGAGTCCGGATTCAACCGCAGCGCTTCTTCATATTCCGCCAGCGCCTCTTTCAGACGGCCCAACCGCTCCAGCGCGACGCCCAGATTGTTGTGAAATTCCGCATCTCTCGCCCTGAACTTGATCGCCTCTCTGTACTGCACCACTGCCTCGTTGACGCGGCCCAATCCCTGTAAGACGTTTCCCAGGTTGAAATGCCCCTCCGCGTCGCCGGGCCTGAGACGCAGTGTCTCCCGGTATTCCTCCGCAGCCTCCTCGAGACGGCCCAGGCCCTGCAGCGAATAGCCCAGGTTGAGATGAGCCTCGGCGTAGCCTGGATTGAGGCGCAACGCTTCCTTGTATTGAGCCATCGCCTCCTCGGTTCGCCCCATGACCTGAAAAGCAATCCCCAGATTGTAATGAGCCTCTGGGTTGTCAGGCTTGAGATTTAATACTTCCCTGTATTGAGCCATCGCCTCCTCGAGACGGCCTTCAGCCCGCAGGGCGTTACCCAGGTTGTTTCGAGCCTCGACAAAGTCCGGCTTGAGCCGTAAGGCTTCCTGGAAGTGCGCCAAAGCACCAGCCCGGCCCAATTCCCGCAACGTGATTCCCAGGCTATTGTGAGCCTCAGGGAAATCAGGCTTGAGCCGCAACGCTTCCTCATATTGCACCCGGGCTTCTTCATGATGGCCCAGGCTGTGCAGGAGGTTGCCCAGGTTATTGTGGGCGTCCGCAATATCCGGCCTGAGCCTCACGGCCTCCCTCAGGTGCTCCAGCGCCTCGGGCCTGCCCAGCCGCTGCAATGCGACGCCGATGTTAGAGTGCGCTTCGAAATAATCCGGATAAACCCGGAGCGCTTCCCGGTATTGCGCCAATGCTTCCTCGATGCGGCCCTGCGTCTCCAGCGCATGCCCCAGGTTGTTGTGCGCCTCGGCATAGTCCGGTTTGAGCCGCAGGGCTTCTTTGAAGTGGGCAATGGCTTCTTCCACATGACCGGGCAGCTTAAGAATGCCCACGTTGTTGTGAGCCATCCAGCAGGAAGGGTTGCGGCTGATTGTCGTGCGATAGAGTGTTTCGGCGTCCGCGTATTGCCGGCTCTGGAACCATGTCAACAGCGCCAGAGGGGCTGCGATAGCCATCATCGCTGCCGCAGCCTGCAGTGGCTGGAGCCTCCACCGATGCGCCACGGTTGCCAGGCCGGCGGCGGCGAGAGCAATGATCGGGATGCTTGCGAGATACTGGAAGTGATCGGCGACGAAAGAAAAGCGGAAGGGGTACACGTTGAAAAAGCCGAGTGCGGGGAACAGCATGCCGCAGAAAAGCAGCAGCGCGGCCAGGGGTGCGCGGGAGCGCTTGCGCAGGAACCAGAGCCCGGCGAGGAGGGCGAGCACTCCCAATGGGTAGAGGTACTGCCACCAAATTGCCTGGCTGACTTGCCAGCGCGGGTAGATGAAGATGAGATTCGAAGGCCAGAAGAGCTTGGCGAGGTAGAACCAGATGACGCGGCCGGCGATCAGGACGCGTTCGATGAATGTGAACTGAAACTCGGCGCCGTAGGCTCCGATCAGCGTTCGCTCAACCCAGGCTGTCAGGAGCCCCGCGGCGATGCCGAGGGCGAAAAAGGGCGTAAGCGGGAGCACGTCCCGGCGCCGGTGGATCGATCCGCGGCGCCACCAGAAGAGGACCAGGAGCGCCACAGGAAGCGTGGCGGTAACAGTCTTGCTGAGCACCGCCGGGACGAAGAGGGCGAGTGCGAGCGCATAGAAGCGCTTCCGCCGGGTGTCGTCGAAATGCAGATAGGCCAGCGCGGAGCCGAGAACCAGCGCTCCTGATAGAGTGTTTTTCAATTCGGTGATCCAGGCAACGGACTCGACGTGGACCGGGTGGAGCGCAAAGATGGCGGCGGCGAGAAAAGCGCCCGGAACGGCAAGGCGGCGCAGGATCACGGCCAGCAGGAACGCCGACAATGCCTGCAGGACGATGTTGATCAGGTGGTAGCCGAGAGTGTTTTCTCCCCAGAGCTTGAAGAGAAACCGGAAGACGGAATGAACGACGGGATAGTATTGCTGCGTAGCCCCCAGGTCGAACCAGATGCGCCACAATCCTTCGGATGTTCGCAACGCGCCGGATGTGATGTGCGCGTCGTCATCCCAGAGCATGCCGCCGTGCCAAGCGGGCTGATAGGCGGCAAGGGTTGCAAGCAGCAGTGCCGGGAACAGAAGCCAGAGTTTGCTGCGTTGCATCGTGCCGGCGGCCATGGGCCGATTCACCGGCGGCAACGGTTCCCTGTTCGAACGTCCCGAAGAACGCGATAGCTTTTCTTTGCCCTTGCCCATGAAAGGGTATTTATATCTTTCCCCGGGCCCGAAGACAACGACCAGCTGCAAACATGTGAGTTGGATACTGCGGAATCTCAGAAGCAGCCACGAATTCCACAAATTTCACGAATGCGGCCACAAGCCTCGGACATTTCGTGGTTTTCAAAAGCGGCTCGGAGGAACGCGGCCGGACCGCGTTCCTCCCTGAAGTTAAAATTAGAAATTGAGGCGCATGGTGATCTGGACTGTACGCGGGCCGCCCTGCGTTCCAGATACCTGGCAGGTGTTCAGGCTGCTGCTGGTGCACGAGGTCGTGTAGCTGAAGTTGACCTCGTTGAACGCGTTTATGAACTCGGCGCGGAGCTCAAAGTTCTTTTGCTCCGTGAACCGGAACCGCTTCATCAGGCTCATGTCCACTCTATCCCATTTCGGTCCGCGAACATAGTGATTGCGCGGCGCGCAGTCCTCGGCAAACACACTAATGCAATTCGCCCCTCTCGCCGGAGCGAAGTAGCGTCCGGTGGGAGCCGCTCCACTGTACCCGGTCGGGGAAGTCGCATTGAAGCTGTACGCCAGGATCGTGTTCTGGATGATATCATCCGGCAGCTGATAGATGATGCGGTTCGCGTCATCAAAGCGCAGCTGGAAGACACTCTGAAGTTCCTCATCCGTCATGCCCACCACCCTGACATTGCCGAAACTCCGAGTATCACCGCTTTGAACGCGGAAGATGCCGTGGAATTCCCAGCCGCCGATAACGCGATCGAGCACCCTGCCGGCGGAGGCGCCGAACCTGCGGCCTTTGCCGAACGGCAGTTCCAACACCCAGTTGAGCTTGAAGGTGTGCGGCACAGTGCTGCCCAGATCGTTGATCATATCCCGGCGGAACGAGTACCGCGTCGATTCGAAGTTTTTGGCCCAGACGTAGTTTGCCTGAACCAGCAATCCCTGCGACATCCGCCGCCGCAACTCAACGACCAGCGAGTCATATTGCGTATACCCGCCGTTGCCCTGGACATTGACACCGCCGAGCAGGTTGGGATTGGTTAAAAAGAAATTGGCCGGCATGCCTGCTGCCTTGCCGTTGGCGCGCTTGGTGGCATCGTTGTACAGGATACTCGCGTAAGACGTCGGGCTAGGATTAATCTTGTTGAGATAGCCGACATTGGTGCTGCTTGTCCAGTTCGAGCCGCTATACTTCGTCGGATCCGTCGCAGAGGAAGCAGGCAACCCGTTGAACCAGGCAAGGCTGATCGGCAAAGGATAGGTACCTGTGCCCGGCCCCATGTACTTGAAGCCGGAGGAAGCCTTTCCCGCTGCGACATTGGCTTGCAGGTTCAACATCGCCAGTTTGAACTCGTCCATGACTCCGTTCTCGAGCATGTTGCTTTCGGTGCTGTTGTAATTGTAAGTGGTCCATCCCTGGAGGCTTTTGGTGCCCACATAGCGGACTTCGATGGCCATGCTCTTGCTAATCTCGCGCTGGATGCCAAAGGTCCAGGACTGAGCGTAGGGTGTTTTGAGATTAGGATCGAAGACCGTCATCGAGGACGTTTCCGCATAGATCGCCGATGTCATCGGGTAGGTCGGCGCATCCGGGAATGTGCCCGGGGTGAGACGGCTCCTCTCACGGAAAAGCAGCGGCCATTGATCGGTGCCGACACCGCTGACCAGGTTCCCGCGGGAAACGTTGCGCGTCGCCGTCAGGGATCCGCCCGGATTGCCGCTGAATTCGCCGAGATAGGTGGACATTCCCATCCGGCTGTAGGCGATCGAATATCCCCCGCGGACGACGGTCTTGCCGCTTTCCCCGAGGATACGACTGAGCCATCGGTTATTCGAATTCGGACTCCAGGCAAACCCGAAACTGGGCGCGAAGTCCTTCCATCGCTGATTGTAGGCCTTTGTGCCCTTCTTGTACTGGATGAACTCCGGCAACTTGCCGGTCATTACGCCGGGCTTGAACATGTTGCCGACGCCGGATACGCCCCAGATATCGGCAATGGTGGCCGTCGAGTAAACGTCGTTGCCGGGGACAAAGGGCAACTGGAGCTCCCAGCGCAAACCATAGTTGAGCGTCAGGCCGGGGCGCATGCGCCAGGAATCCTGCATGAAAAAGCCATATTCCTGATAGTGGCCGCGGTTGACGTTGTTCCCATTAAATGCGTACTTATTGTCCTTGTCGCTCAGGTACGCGGTGCCTCCCAACGTGGTGATGCTCCCGACCAAAACCCCATACATGCTGCGGGCTACCCCGAGCTGTGACGAGGATGCCCCGGGGAAGTTCTTCGGGCCGTTGGTTGAATCGAACAATACCCTGACCGGGTCGTAAGTATTGTCAACCCCGAGGGTGACGCTGGGTGTTTGCAGGATTCTGATCCCCATACTCCATACGCCAAACTGTGAGAAGGCGCCGCCGAAAGTGAGGCTGTGCGACCCCTTGCTCCAGGTCAGCGAGTCCTCAAGCACTTTGCTCGTCGCATTGCGCCGGCTGCCGGTGGAGCTGACATAAGGATTGGTGATCCCCGGCCCGCTGATGCTGACCGTGTAGCCGTTCATGTTGTACGCCGAGCCGCTGAACATACTGGGACTCACGTTCGAATTGAACATGCTGGGCCCGCCGGACATGCCGGAGCGGAATTCATTGACGAGCCGCGGCGTCAAGGTCGAACGCAGCGACAGAGAGCCGTTGTATCGGTTCGAGCACTGGACTCCATAGTTCGGCGAATTCGGGAAATTCGGCTCGTACCCGTTCGTGGTGTCATATTGAAGACAAAAGAGCTTGTTATGGTTCCAGGTGGCCTCCAGGCGATGCTTGTTTGTCAGGTTGAAGTCCAGCCGGCCCGTCATATAGCGCCATTTGGTCTTCGACGGAAGCGTGAAGGTGAGAGTCTGGACGAGGGGATCGTTGCCCAGTCTCAAGCTCCCCTGAGAAGTGGAAGCGCTCATGTCGGCCAGCATTTGCTTCACAATCGGGTCCCAGGTAGACACGAACCCGTTGGCAGCTGCCAGGTCCAACAGGTTCTTGCTCTGGGTGACTCCGCTTACAGCCCACAGAAAGTTGCCCTTCTCGGCCTCGGGAGTGAAGAGTGTGCTGCTGGAAGTGACCGAGATGGGCTGGCGCAATTCCTCGTAATTGAAGAAGACAAAGGCCTTATCCCGGCCGTCGAAACCTAGAGGGCCGAAGATCTTTTTCGGCAGCGAGATCGGGCCGCCGAAACGGCCGCCGAACTGATTCAGCTTGGTCTGGGCGGGAGGTGACTTCCAGGTCCGCCAGTCTGCACCGGCGGGCGCGGTGATGTTGCGGTTGTTGAACCATGTGTTGGCATCGAAAACCGGGTTGCGCAGATAATCGTAGAGGCCGCCATGGTACTCGTTGTTGCCGGAACGCGTGACGAACTTGATCTGCACCCCGCCCGCACCGGAGCTTTCCGCACCAGGTGTTGCCGTGGAAACAGTGACTTGCTCCATGGCATCGACGCCCGGACGCACGCGGCTGAAAAAGCCGTCGGTCGACTTCATGTAGTTGTCCTGCGAGCTGATGCCGTCAATCGTGATGTTTACCATGTTCTCCGGCAATCCCATGACGCGGGCCTCACGGGTGTCGGTGCCCGAGATGTTGATGCCCGGCATACTCAAGATGACGCCTTCGAGAGCGCTGCGGCTCCCGGTCGGCAGGTTGACGATCTGGCTAATGTTCATGGTGGCCGCTATGTTCGCCGTCTGCGACTGCACCATTTCGGCGCCCGCCTCCACGATGACTGTCTCGCTTCTTCCGCCCACCTGGAGGGTGACACGGATCGTGGCAGGAACGCCGGCGTCAAGGCTGATGTCCTTGTACACCGCCACCTTGAAGTTCGGAACTGTAACCGTAGCGGTGTAAATGCCGGCGCCCAAGGCAGGAATAGAGAAGGTCCCGTTGCCGGCTGTTATGGTCTTGAACTCACTGCTAGTGGCGTTGTTCTTTACCGTAACTTCCGCACCAGGGATGACGCCCCCGGACGTATCGACGACTACTCCCGAAATGGAAGAAGTCATGCCGCCGCCCTGCGCGAAGGCGAAAGTGCTTATCAGCGAAAGATAAAGCATCACTGAAAGCAGCCTGATTAAGGGTAATTTCATAGAAAACTCCTTGATTAGATATTTGAACTTCGTAACTGAGCAAGATCTCTCTTGGGATTTCCATGCAAGGCCCGTCCACCGCATCTCCTCCGGACAGTTCCATGCTTTTGTAGAGATGTAACCTGCCAAACATGGATGATACCAGCTTCGGGCGGAGACAGCATCCTCGTTGGGCTATCCAAGACGAAAACGAGACAAAAGATCTTTAGGGAAACCCACTGCCTTCAGGGGAGCGTTTTGGGCTCAAGGTTCCGAAGCCCTGAGCGGCACCCTTCTCCTCCCCTGCCAATGCCAGGAAGAGCTACCTTATCGAGCAGCCGAATAAGAATTCCGTAACAAATTCATTCAGGTCTCGGCTGCCAATGCCAGGAACAAGCTACCTCATCGAGCAGTCGAACCGGAATTCCATAATGAATTCATTCGACTTGTGGCTCGTGGCGCGATCTTACCAATGCCAATCCCGCAACGCAAGAAATTTGTTAACGCGTATTAATCGGATTCCCTGAACCAACCGGAATGAATAATTAGGAAATCGCTTTTTCGCGCCGGGTGGAGAATAGCATAGGTTGGGCCGGCGAGTCTGCTGAAATATCCCGGCGGCAGATTTCTGTGCCATCCTACCGGCAACGCAAAGCGATTTCCTATAGGTGGTTAGGGCAGGATGTTTTCGCGCTACGACCTCATCGAATTGACCAACATCAAGGCAATCAGCTCCGAACGGCGAAGCCATTCGAAGATTTGGTAGGAGGTGTCGTATCTGCAATCGTCAAGTTTTGACGCAGAAATTGACGATTGCAGATACGACACCATGTCCTCTTGCTCCATGGGTGTCATAGCCTGGATCAGCAAGTCTCCTACGGCTGCGTCAATGCGGGCCCCGGGGATGATCTGACATGTACGTGCGCCGTCCTCCATGTAGCCGCGATTGCACAGGTAGAGTCCGGCACGAGCAGGGTGCCGCGGCGATGATAGCACACCGACATGCGGCTGCCACACAGGCCGCAAACTACGCGGCCCTGCAAGAGCGCAGGACCTTCCCGGGCAGGGCCATGTCGCCGGTCGAGGCCAAAGGCGCGGGCCGTGTCGCGCAGCCGTTCCTTGATGGTTTCGTGCTCTTCCCAGGAAATGTAACCCGGGTGCGCGTCAGGAATCAGCGTATGCCACTGCTGCTGCGGAGGCACGGTGCACTTGGTGGCGCCATCGGGCAGTTTGCGGCAACGGTGGCGGCCATAGACGTAGGCGCCCGTGTAGCGTGGATTGCGCAGGATGGTCAGCACGCGCCGTACACCTAGAGGCCCCCAGACCACCTTGCCGTCAGCATGCCCTGCATGCATGAATGTCCCCAGGAAAGAGCAGCTTTTGCTCGCGAAAGTATCTCACGGTCGCATGCGCGGCGCCGGTTCGCAAGAAGGTGTGAAAGAGAAGACGCACGGCATTTTGCACCTGCTGGTCGGGGTGCAGCAGAACGCGGTGGTCCGGACCGTAAACGAGGCCGACGGGCAAGGAGGATCGGAGTTCGCCACGCCGTGCCTTGTTCAAGATGCCGCCCCGCAGGCAGGCGCGCATGACGTGGATTTCCGCTTCCGACATGGTGCCCTTCAACCCGAGCAGGAGTCTGTCGTTGAAATTGCCGGGGTCGTAGATTCCGTCCTCGTCGAGGATCACGGTATCGGAGAGGGCGCAGATCTCGATCAGGCGATGCCAATCGGCGCAGTTGCGCGCCAGCCCTCACGACAGGATCTTCGGCTTGGATCAGGGAGCGCAAGGCACGGATGGCGCTCTCGTAGTCGCGATCCAGGAACTCAGATTTCTCGGCGGCGGCGTACAAGCGAGACGGCGCTTCCCGGCCGCCAGGCATCACCGGATAGTACGGGAGAGCATTTTCCGGCCAGACGCGAACATCCGTGGGACCGGCTGTGAACAGGAGGGCATCTTCCGCTGCAAGCCGGAAATTCGCGAGCTGTGCTTCGGCCAGCCTTCTCTCCTCTGCCGACAGAACCTGCTCCAAGGCAGCAACAACCCGGTCTGCGGCTGCCTCTCGCCGATCTTCGAGCTGCTGCGATTCAAGCGCGCGATCCTGCTGCATCAGGCGCACACCCATCCATACAAGTGCGACCACGGAGACCGCGGCGACGGCCAGGAACAGAACTGTCATGTCACCGGCGGGATGTTTCCGAGAACGGAACGGGTTCATTTTGATACCATCCCATCTCTTAGATTTTTTTAATTGTACATCTTTGCCATCAAGACAGGGGCGGGAATCAGTCAAGGGTTCGTCAAGCCAAGCCCCATAATTCGTAACCTTCACGCAATCTTCACACAAAAACCATGCATGCTTCGTTGAACCGGACTTCTCGCCTTCTATGATCTTCTTGGGATCCCAAGGTGGCTTGTATTGGCTGAAATCCTCTTCTAAAATCAAAGTAAGCATTGGAAATTTGAAATCACAGCCCCAGGGATTTGGGGCAAGATCATTTCAACGATGGCCTTCCCAAAGTTTTCTTCTGGTTTGAGAGTTTCCGCTAAAAAACGCCGGCGGATCATCCTGCTCTTCGTGCTGGGAATCGTCTTGCCCAGCCTGCTTCTGGGATATCTGGCCTTTCGGGGGATTCAGAATGACCGCGCCTTGCTCGAGCAAGCGCGGCTTGACGATCATCGGAGAATCACGGAGCGGGTGGTTAGTCTGGTCGATGAAAAAATCAAAACCGTCGAGCAAGCTTTTTCAGAGACCATCAAGGATCCCCAGAAGGGGCCCCCCGGGGAGCTGGCCAACCGCCTGAAAAACCTGATTGACAAACATCCTCTGGTGGAACAGGTGTTCTGTTTCCAGGACTTCGAGACTATTCGCTTTCCCGCAGCCAAACTTCTGTATGTCGCAGACGGCCATCGGCCCTCAATCTCTTTGCCGGCACGACCCTTGGCCATGGCATCCAAGATTCATTCTGCACAGCAATTGGAGTTTCAGCAGCGAAATTTCTCTCTAGCCCTGATATCCTATCGACAGGCGATTGACCAGGTCACAGACCATGACATCAAAGGAGAACTTCTCAATGCAGTGGCCAGGGTCCAAAAAAAATCCGCGCTTTTCAAAGACGCTATTTCGACGTATGAAACGATTGCCCATGACTTCAGCCGGGTGGTCATTTCGGACGGCATCCCCCTGGGATTAGCCGCCCGTATCGAGCTCGGTTCCTTATTCTGGACGATCCGCGATTACTCAAGCTCCCTCAAAACATACATTGACTTGTACAAGTCTCTGGTTGATCGAGAATGGACCCTGGAAAAAGCGCCATTTGAATTTTATACCCGCCGCGTGAAAGATCCCATTCGCGAAATCTTTTCCAATCCACCCTCCGGCCTGCAGCTACAGTCATATAAGAGCGCTTTTCAAAACCTCGAGGAGGAGGAAAGAGAACAAAGGAATCATGCAGAGCGAGTTCTTGCCTTTCAGGAAAATGCGGCGCCCAATCTAGAGGCGAAAATCTCCGGCACCGTGAATGAACCCGGCGATTCGGCGATGAGATTAAACCTGGATATCGGGAAGCACTCCTATCTTGTCTCGATATTGAGACAAACAGGTCGGACGCAAGACCGGGTGGACGGAACTTGGGGAGTTATCCTCAACGCTGATGTGCTCAAAGAAAACCTTCTCCGTCCGGCCCTCCATCAATACGTCTCCCCAGAGGAGAGGGCATGGGTCGTAAAGGGAAGAGACGGCAGGCCAGTATTGACATCGGAAAGCCCGCCCACAGGGACAGTCACGGTGCGGGCGAATTTTGCTGCCAACTTTCCGGACTGGAGCCTCGAATTCTACCAGCCGCCTCCCCCGCTGTTGAATACTCTTTTGATATCACGCCAGGGCCTCTATTTTTATATGTTTTTACTCATTACGGGCATTCTTATCTTCGGATTGATCCTGACCATCCGGGCTGTTTCTCATGAACTCGAACTGGCCAGAATGAAGTCGGATTTTGTTTCCACCATTTCCCATGAGTTCAAGAGCCCTCTGGCTTCGATCCGGCAGATTGCGGAAATGCTGCATGCAGGAAGAGTCCCGTCCGAGGGGCGCCGCCGGCAGTATTATGATGTCCTGCTGGAGCAGAGCGAGCGGCTGTCCCTGCTCACAGAGAACATTCTCAACCTGGCTCGGATTGAGGAGGGACGCAAGAAATTCGAGTTCGAGAAGACAGACATGGCTGCGCTGTTGCAGGAAGTCGTTTCCTCCACGCAGGACAGAGTGCGCCACGAGGGATTTTCCATTGAACTTGAGATCAAAAAAGGCTTGCCCGTGATCATGTTGGATCGGGTCGCAATCACCCAGGCCATAACCAACCTCATTGATAACGCCGTCAAGTATTCGGGTGAATCCAGAAGGGTTATCGTCAGCGCGTCTGATGAAGGCGCGTCATTGCATATCGCGGTGAAAGATTTTGGAATCGGGATCAGAAAAGAAGACCTGGATAAAGTATTTGAGCGTTTTTTCAGGGGAGGCGACGAACTGACACGGACTGTCAAGGGAAGTGGGTTGGGGCTGACCCTGGTCAAGGAAATTGTCGAGGCCCATCAAGGCACAGTCTATGCTGAGAGCGAGCCGGGCAAAGGCAGCACGTTCTTCATACGGCTTCCGCTTCCAAAAGACGAGGAGAGGTGAGATGCCCAAGATTCTGATTGTCGAGGATGAGGAAAGCATACTGCTTCCGCTGGAGGATAACCTCAGGCTCGAAGGGTATGAAGTCTCGGGTGCCAAAGACGGGCTTCAAGGGCTCTCCATGGCCAAAGAGCAGAACCATGATCTCATCATCCTTGATATCATGCTGCCGAAAATGGACGGATTTGAGATCTGCAAGAGATTGCGTCAGGACAAGATAGCGACTCCCATCCTGGTGTTAAGCGCGAAAAGTCAAGAGGTCGACAAGGTGCTCGGTTTGGAGCTAGGAGCCGATGATTATGTCACCAAGCCCTTCAGCCCGCGGGAGCTGCTTGCTCGCGTGAAGGCCATCCTCAGAAGGGCCCAACAGACCCAGCAGGGAATTGACTCTTGTCGCTTCGGCGATGTCGAGCTGGATTTTAAAAAGTACGAGGCGAAAAAGGATGGGCATCCTATCGGGCTCAGCGCGCTCGAGTTTGCCCTGCTGCATTTTCTCATAGCGAACAGCGGCCAGGTTGTGCATCGCAACAAAATCCTGGATGAAGTCTGGGGTGAGAGTGTCTATGTCGAACCCCGAACCGTCGACAAGCATATCTCCTTGTTGAGAAAGAAACTCGAGGACGATCCGGAGAACCCAAGATATCTCGTTGGGGTCAGGGGGATCGGGTATAGATTTGTGACGTGATCGCGGTTCACAGAACCTTCGCATAAACCGGATGGAAGCTTCATGCAGGCGACGCTTGACTCTTTTATCTTCCTCATTGAGAAAAAACTTAAACGAGGAGGCCTGAGTCATGAAAGCAAAATTATTGATGTCAGCTGCGGCTTTCGGGATATTGCTGCTTGTGCTGTCCGGTTTCATCCAGCAGAGCGCGGAGCAGCTTTATCAGTCAGGAATCTACAAAGAAGATGTTGAGGGCAAGCTGGATGAGGCTATCGCAATCTATCAGGAAGTCATCAAGAAATATCCCCAGAACAATCCGGTGGCAGCGAAGGCGTTGTTCCACATGGGATTGTGCTACGAAAAGCTGGGCAACCAGGAAGCGCAGAAGGCCTACCAGCGCCTCATCGCAGACTATCCCGGCCAGAAAGAAGAGGTGGCCCTGGCCAAGGAAAGACTGGCCAGCCTTGCAAAAATCACTGGGCCGGCCCCCGGGAAACCCAATTTTCGAAAAATACGAACGCCGTTCAATATCCCCCAATGGAGCGGGAGCCGTCTTTCTCCAGACGGGAAAACGCTGGCCTTCGGGTCCGGAAACGCCATCTGGACCGTCCCGATACCGGGTAGAGTCGATCCCGACCTGGCCGGTGAGCCGAAGGAATTGCCTGGAGCCGCTGATGTTCTCGGTGACGGCCTGTCGTGGTCCGGCGACGGCAAGTGGATCGCCTTCAGCCGGGCCTATTCGCGTGATTTGCGCGGCGGAGGGACGCGTATCAATTTCAGGCCTGATTGGGCATATATTGATGTCATCCCTTCATCCGGAGGAGAGCCCAAAAGAATACCTGTCCCTCAGTGGGTGGCCACGAAAGGCGACACACAACGCCGACTGAGCCTGTCACCCGACGGAAAAACTGTTGCGTTTGATTCAGGCGGGCAAATGTATGTTGCCTCTGTCGCTACCGCCGATATCAAACAGCTCACCAAGGACGGAGGAGTGTCTCCATGTTTTTCTCCGGACGGGACAAAGATTGCTTATTTTACACCTCCAATCCGGCAAGATAACCCTCCTAGCCGCCTTAGCGAAGTATGGGTGATTTCTGCCAACGGCGAAGATCCCGTCAAAGTCAGTGGCGATCTGCGCGAGAACCTGAGCCTGAAGGGTCCAACCTGGTCTCCCGATGGTAGGATGATCGCCTTCGGCCGGATTGTCAGGACGCCCAACCTGCGGTCAGAGGTCTGCATCGTTCCCGTATCGGAAAAAGGCAGGCCCGTTGCCTCTCCCCTTCAGATCGAGCTTCCCCTATTCAGCACCGATTTCCTGACCGGCTGGACGCCCGACAACAAAATCGGGCTCCTTCTCGAAACTCCCTATCATGAGTACGCTTACACAGTCCCTGTCTCTGGCGGAAAGGCCACTCAGGTCAGCCCGCTCGACGGCCTTGCCAGCCATCCCCGCTGGTCGCCGGACGGGAAGCGGATCTTTATCAGATGGAATCAAGGCGGTCTGGGTTCCGTCCCCAGTGATGGAGGAGAGGTGAGCGTTAACCGCGGACACGAAGGCTTTCTTAAGAATGGTTTCTTCACAATATATCCAGGAGCAGGGAATTCTGTCTCGCCGGATGGGAAATCGGTGGTGTTTTCGGCTGGAACGGCTACATCCGGACCGGATATATACACCATCTCTGTCGAAGGAGGAGAGCCCAAAAAGATCACGAGCGGAGGGATGTATCCGTGCTGGTCACCGGACGGGAAATGGATCGCCTATCTGGCTCGGGAAATCATCGGCGATGAAGAACGTATCGCCATAATATTCAAGATTCCGGCGGAAGGCGGCGAGGCCCAAAAAATCACGACCGCACCAGATAATGTCACAGAGGCCGGCCTCGACTGGTCTCCGGACGGGAAAACGATCGCCTATTTTTCCAAGAAAGCGGACACTTCAGCGGGCACTTTGAACCTCGTCCCGGTCGCTGGCGGCGAGTCCCGGGAGGTTTGCCGGGTCCAGGACGTCCGCGCTCACAGTGATGTGTCCTGGTCGCCGGATGGACAAAAGATCGCTTTCGTCTCCAGGGGAAAGATCTGGGTAGTCCCGGCAGAAGGCGGCGAGCCGGCGGAAGTGAAGACCGATGTCGATGCCGATGCCTACGAGCTCGACTGGTCTCCGGACGGCCGGAAGATCGCCTTCTCCGGCGAAAGCGGAATGGACATCGAATTCTGGTTTATGGAAGATTTTCTCCCCCTCATTAAAGGCCGAAAGTAGAAAGATGATTGAAGTCTTCCGAAACCGCGGCCGCAGGCCGGCACCTCGCTTTGATGCCGGCCTGAAAAGGCCCCATTCATTTGCGGCTCATGTAGAGATCCCAGAGAGGACGGTCGATAAAAAATAATAGGAAATCGCTTTTTCGCGGTGGGTGGAGAATAGCATAGGTTGGCCCCAAAAGTCTGCTGAAATATCCCGGCGGCCGGGTTCGAAGGCCTGCTTGGGGCCCGAAGGGAGCCGAGGTCGTCCTCCCAGGCTGCAGTCTCGACATCATAGTCCGGAGTCCTGGGCGTGGGAGTGGAAGGCGGACGCTCCGGTCGGTCCCAAAGCTTGAGATGACGCAGGATTCTCTCGATGACGCTCGGGGCATCGATGAGGCTCACGATCTTCAGTGGGCGACCGCAACGGGAACAGAGCAAAGGGCCGGCCGAAAAGCGATAACGATCAAGCCGACCGTTCCGATGGCCAGTGGTAACAATGCCAGCACCGGCTTATCCAGTAAGCTGGCCCCAAAGGAAAGCCCCGGAAGCGGCATGTATGGCAGAAAAGAGCTCAGCAACACTTCTTAACAGGGTGTTTTTTGGCCCCTGGGGTCTTCGCTCAGGCTGGCGGCTGCTCGTCTTCAACGCAATTTTTCTCTTATTTAGCCTGGCTGTCACCTGGATTGCGCGCCGAATCTACGGACCGTCTGAACCCGAATGGACGGTTCAGATTTTTCTCGTTGCCAGGATTGCGTCTCTATTAATCGCCCTCCTCTCTGTGTGGGCCATGGCTAAGATTGAACGCCGCTCGTTCGCCCAATACGGGTTTTCCCGCCAAGGTGCCTTCGGGAAGCCTTTCTGGGAAGGAGCCCTTTGGGGCATTCTATCGGTCAGCGCTGCTGTTTTCCTGATCAGCCTTTGGGGAGGATATTCCATCCGGGGAATAGCTCTTCAGGGGGGAGAAATATTTCTGTTTACGATTCTCTGGGCATTAGCTTTTTGTATCGCCAGCGTTTTTGAAGAACTCGTCTTCCGCGGCTATGAGCTCTTCACCCTGGCCACGGGTATTCGTTTCTGGCCGGCGGCCGTCATCCTCTCCGCCGTCTTCGGGTTTTATCTCCATTACGTTATGAAGCCCAATGAGACCTGGGTGGATGGGTTGAGCGTATCGCTCATCGCCCTCTTTTTGTGTCTGACCGTTCGGCGAACTGGCAATCTCTGGTTTGCCATCGGCTGGCATTTTGCCTTCAATTTCGGGGCACTCTTTCTGTTCGGGTTTCCCAACATGGGGAACAAAGGGCTGCCCGTTCCCAAACATTTTTTTGAGGCGATGATTCAAGGGCCGCAGTGGCTTACGGGAGGGCCGATGGGAGCCGAAGCCAGCCTGTTCATTTTTCCCGTCATCCTGGTTCTTTTGCCGGCTTTTCATTTTCGTTTCAAAGGCGCGAGATTTCCGTCAATTCAAAAAAAATAGAGAACGGAAGCGGCGGGAGACAATCCAAGAGCGGGATAATGATCTTTTTCAGCCGATTGTTTCGGCGATTTTTATGGCCGTCACCCGGCCTTTTCGGGCGATCGTCCCCGGCTTCGTGATTCTTAGCTGAACCGACGGGCCCTTGATCTCGAGCACTCGGAAAGGGGCGGAGAAGTCTTTTTCCTTATCGACCATCTCCCCGTCCAGGGCCATGGATCCGATCCAGGGAACATAGAAAACAACCTTCTTTTGTTTGGCGTCCCAGTCGTTTTCCTCATAGACAGTTTCCCATCGGAGCTTCCGGGGCCGGACCGTTGCGATCAAACCAGCCGTGCAGCGTGGGCAAGACCAGCAGGGTGGCCAAGGTGGAGGTGAATAGCCCTCCTACCACGACCTACATGGGATTGTGCACCCCGTGAAAACAGAGAACATCCTGGTGGTGGCACCCTACAATCTCCAGGTTCATCTCCTGAAGTCCGTGCTTCCAGCGAGAGCCAGGGTGGGGACCATAGACAAGTTCCAAGGGCAGGAAGTCGAGGTAGTCCTGGTGTCGATGGCCACTTCAAGCGCCGAGGACCTGCCGCGCGACATCGGGTTCTTGTACAGCAAAAACCGGCTGAATGTAGCCATTTCGCGGGCCCGAAGCCTGGCAGTAGTTGTTGCGAACCCCCGCCTTCTCGAGATCCCCTGCCGGACCGTCGAGCAGATGCAGCTGGTCAACACCCTCTGCTGGGCCGCTACCGAAATTGGCAAACAGAATTGACCCCCGCATGTGACGCGTGGTAGCGATAATAATATTTTGGCGACGCTATGGCGCAGAGAGCAGGCGGCCCTTTTCGAAAAAGCTGGTCAATGGGGCGCGTGAAGGTTGTATCATCTCTTAGCCGCGGCAGCTCCAATATGTTTCCTGATGCTTTCTGTGAGCGCAACCTTGATGACCGACGGCTGGTGAAGACCCGCGGAAGCAAACTGGACAGCACGGGGGAGATCAGCAATGGCAGAGCCACTTGCCGATAGAGTCATTCAAAGCATCGACCAGGCGGCTCAACTCTATCACTGCCTCATTCTCCTGGTCGCCCCGGCTGGCGCAGGGAAGACCTCTGCACTCCAGGAAGTGCACCAACGGACAAGAGCACGCCTGGTTAACGTCAATCTTGAGTTGTCGCGCCGCATGCTCGATCTAACCGAGCGCCAGCGGGCGCTTGAGCTGCCGCGCTTGCTCCAGGACATGGTGGACTCCGCCGAGGATGAAGTGATCCTGCTCGATAACATCGAAGTGTTGTTTGATGTCTCCCTCAAGCAGGATCCACTTCGGCTGCTTCAGGGGCTCTCGCGAAACAGGACAGTGGTTGCAGCTTGGAATGGTCGCATTGAGGGCAGTCACGTCGTTTACGCCACCGTGGACCATCCGGAATACAGACGGTATCCGATTGGTGATCTCATGGTGATCCACTCGGGGGCTACGCTGTGAAGAGATAGGGAGATGTGCTTATAGAGGATCCCGCGATGAAATATCGAGACCTGATCCAGTTCGAGCCCATTGAATCCGTGGTTCAGCTGCGGGACGCCGATGAGGCCGATGCCGCCCGGCAGCTTGTCCAGACCTATGTCATCTCAGAGGAGATGTCCGAAAGGCTGATCAACCTCGTCATCCCCCAGCTGCGGTTTGACCAGCCAGTGGACAATAAAGGGCTCCTGGTCGTCGGCAATTACGGCACCGGCAAGTCGCACCTTATGTCCGTGATTTCCGCTCTGGCAGAAAACGAGAAGCTCTCCTCCCATGTAAATGATAGAAAGATCGCTAAAGAAGCGGCCAAGATCGGCGGACGTTTCAAGGTAGTAAGGACCGAGATCGGCGCCACCACCATGTCCCTGCGCGACATTCTCACCGCAGAGCTGGAGGAGCATCTCGAGTCCATGGGAGTGTCTTTCACCTTTCCGTCGGCGGCTGAGATCTCCAGCAACAAGCGGGCCATCGAGGAGATGATGTCCGCGTTCCACCAGAAATACCCCGATCATGGCCTGCTTCTTGTAGTGGACGAACTGCTCGACTTTATGCGGACCCGCAAGGACCATGAGCTCATTCTCGACCTGAACTTCCTCCGCGAGATCGGCGAGGTCTGCAAAGACCTCCGATTCCGCTTCATCGCTGGGGTGCAAGAAGCGATCTTTGACAGCCCACGCTTCTCCTTCGTGGCCGACAGTATCCGCCGTGTGAAAGACCGCTTTGAGCAAGTCCTAATTGCCCGCAGGGACGTCAAATTCGTGGTGGCCGAACGGCTCCTTAAGAAGACTGCTGACCAGCAATTGAGGATCCGCGAGTATCTGACTCCCTTCGCCAAGTTCTTTGGACGCATGAACGAGCGGATGGATGAGTTTGTTCGACTCTTCCCCGTACACCCCGATTATGTCGATACATTTGAGCGAGTCACGGCGGTTGAAAAGCGAGAAGTGCTCAAGACCCTTTCGCTCGCTATGAAGAAGCTCCTCGGCGAGGACGTCCCGAATGACCGGCCCGGACTCATCGCCTATGACAGCTACTGGACCACGCTGCGCGAGAATCCTTCCTTCCGGGCGCTGCCGGACATCAAAGCGGTAATCGACTGCAGTCAGGTGCTGGAGTCGCGCGTGCAGCAGGCCTTTACGCGCCCGGCTTACAAGCCCATGGCCTTACGGCTCATCCACGGCCTGTCGGTCCATCGGCTCACCACCGGCAACATCTATGCGCCGCTGGGTGCGACTGCTGAAGAATTGCGCGACAGCCTGTGCCTGTTCCAACCCGGCATCGAGGACCTGGGCGGCGATCCGGCCGACGATTTGCTCTCCCAGGTGGAGACCGTCATGCGGGAAGTCCACAAAACGGTCAGCGGGCAGTTCATCTCTTCCAACCCGGACAACCGCCAGTATTACCTGGATCTCAAGAAGACAGACGATTTCGACGCGCTGATCGAAAAACGGGCCGAGAGCCTCGAATCCTCGCAGCTCGACCGATACTACTACGAAGCTCTGAAGCAGGTCATGGAGTGCTCCGACCAGACCTACGTAACGGGCTACAAGATCTGGCAGTACGAGCTCGAATGGCTGGAGCGCAAGGCGGCGCGCCAGGGATACTTGTTTTTCGGAGCGCCCAACGAGCGATCTACCGCCGTACCGCCGCGAGACTTCTACATCTATTTCATTCAGCCTTTCGACGCACCGCACTTCAAGGACGAGAAGAAGGCCGACGAGGTGTTCCTGCGCCTCGCGAAAACGGACGAGGAATTCCGAAGCGCGCTAAAAAGCTACGCGGCGTCCCTGGATCTTACATCGACGGCCTCCGGCCATGCCAAATCCACTTACGACTCCAAAGCCTCCAGCTTCCTTCGGAACATGGTGCAATGGCTCCAGAAAAACATGAGCACCGCCTTCGAGGTGAGCTACCAGGCGCGCACCAAGTCCCTGACGGAGTGGGCCAAAGGCAAGTCCATCCGCGAGCTTTCGGGCATCGGCCCCCACGAACGCATCAACATCCGCGACCTGGTGAACACCGTTTCCGGCATATGCCTAGGCGCCCATTTCCAGGACCAGGCGCCTGAATACCCCTTCTTCTCGGTGCTAATCACCGGTACGAACCGAAGCCAGGCCGCCGAGGATGCGCTGCGTGCTATCGCCGGGCAGACCCGCACAAAACAAGGTACAGCGGTCCTGGACGCTCTCGAGCTTCTCGACGGCGAGCGGCTCGATCCGTACCGGTCGAAGTACGCCAAGCACATCCTGGCCATCGCCAAAAAGAAGGGTCACGGCCAGGTGGTCAACCGCGCCGAGCTGATCCAGGACGACAAGGGCGTGGAATACATGGACAAAGATCGACTGCGCCTCGAACCCGAATGGGTCGTGGTCGTCCTGGCCGTGTTGGTCTACGCCGGTGAGCTGGTGCTGGCCATCCCCGGCAAGAAATTCGACGCCACGGGGCTACCGCAATTGGCCGGGGCCGGCGTCGACGAGCTAGCTCAGTTCAAGCACATCGAGCGGCCCAAGGAGTGGAACCTGCCGGCCCTCAAGGCGCTCTTCGAACTGCTCGGCTTAGCCCCCGGATTGGCTCAGGAAGTCACGATGGGCAAAGAGGCCGCGGTTCAGCAGCTTCAAGCGACAGTAGCCAATACAGTTGAACATATCGTGTTGACCCAACAGGCGCTTCAATCGAAGCTCATCTTTTGGGGCAAGAACATTCTTGACAACTCAGTCCTCAGCACCCAATCCTCATTACTGGAACGCGTGAAAGGCTTTCTTGAAAGCCTCGAACCGTTCAATTCTCCCGGCAAGCTCAAGAACTTCCGTTACGACGCACAGGAGGTAACCGGTCATCGCGAGGGGCTCCAGGCGCTGAAGGAGATCGAATCAATCCAGGACCTGGTGGCCGATCTCGGGTCAACGGCGTCATATCTCTCGACGGCCGAGGCTGTCCTGCCCACCGGCCACGATTGGATCGACAGGATGAGGACGGCGCGTGATGAGGTTCTCGCCCAGATGGGCGATCCTGCCAAGCGCGGCGCGCCCACCTTCCGCCAGCAGAGCCAGCGCAAGCTTGGTGATCTCAAGAAGACCTACCTGCACGCCTACGTCGCAATGCACGCCAAGGCTCGCCTCGGCGTGAACGACGACAAGCGTAAAGCCCAGCTCATGGGCGACGAGAGGCTCAAGGACCTGCAGAAGCTCTCAACCATCGACCTCATGCCACGCCAGCACCTCATGGACTTCCAGAATCGGCTTGTGTCTTTGAAGAGCTGCCTTGCGCTCACCGAGCAGGAGCTGGATGCTTCACCCATTTGCCCGCACTGCAATTTCAAGCCGGGCGCGGAACCACTTACGGCACCTGCGGGGTCGATGTTGGCCGCCTTGGACGGCGAGCTGGACAAGCTGGTTGAAAACTGGACACAGACGCTGCTGACCAACCTCGAAGACCCGACCACCAGGGAACGCATTAAGAAGGCCTTGTCCTCGAATCAAAAGAGGATTGTCCAAGCATTTCTCAACAGGAAGGCCTTACCGGAGGACATTACCCACGAGTTTCTCAATGCCATTAAAGAGGCACTGACCGACTTGTCCCTGGTATCCATAAATGCAGCCGACTTGCGAGCGGCACTGCTCTCTGGAGGGTCGCCGGTCACGCTGGCGGAGATGAAGAAGCGGTTCGAGGAATACCTGGATCAACTCACAAGGGGTAAAGAGCCCGGCAAGGTGCGGATTGTATTGGAGTAACCCATGCGATCAAGCGACGAACCGGCGAACTAACCACGGCTCACGGCGCCAAGACAGAAATGGTGATTGCGGCAATTGAGTAACTGCCAGACAAGGGGAGCGGACAAGCGGGGAGTGATCAATGCCTGTGAGATATTCGGACCAGGAGATAGCGCAACTCATTGAGGAGAATGAGCCATGACTACGGAAACGATCGAGCGTGATTTCCGCGACAAGGTCTGCGCAAAGATCCGGCTGGCCAGTGAAGGGGTGGATCGCTACCGCGTTTTTACGCCCTTCCTCTTCGAAGACGGCGACCATCTGGCGATAGTTCTTAAACGGGAGAACTCCGCATGGATCCTGACAGATGAAGGTCATACCTACATGCATCTGACCTACGAGCTTGATGAAAAGGACTTGGTCCGCGGAAGCCGCCAGAAGATCATCTCCAACACCTTATCGACCTTTCGGGTAGAGGACCGCGACGGCGAATTGGCACTGCCGATCCCTGACGGCAGGTTCGGCGATGCACTCTATTCGTTCATTCAGGCGCTGTTGAGAGTTTCCGACGTTTCCTACCTCACCCGCGAGCGGGTCCGTTCCACATTCATGGAAGATTTGCGGGAGTTGGTGGCGGCTGTTGTGCCCGAACCCAGGCGAGCTTTTGATTGGTACAACCCTCAACACGACCCTCAGAGTATGTATAGCGTAGATTGCCGCGTGAATGGCATGGCACGTCCGTTGTTCGTGTTCGCTCTTCCCAACGATGACCGGACACGGGACAGCACGATCACGCTGCTTCAATATGAGAAATGGGGAGTGTCGCATCGATCCCTGGCAGTCTTCGAGGATCAGGAGACGATCAATCGAAAGGTGTTGGCCCGTTTTAGTGACGTGTGCGAGAAACAGTTTTCCAGCCTCCACACCAACCGGGACCGGATTTCAAAATATCTCGAGGAGATCATGGAAGGATCGGCTTGATAGCCGCGGCCACCAGCAAGGGTACCTTCTGACTCATCTGCGGGAATTGATAGTAGCGCGATCGATTACTGGTATTTATCGAGTATCGATCCTAGACTGACAAGGCTGGCGCGATGATCGAGAAATTCCTGTGTATCAAGAACATCGGGAGGTTTCGGGATTGCAAAGCCGCGGGAGATGTCGCATTTCGCAAGGTCACGCTGATTTACGCGGAGAACGGCCGCGGCAAGACAACTCTTTGCGCAATCCTTCGTTCGCTGCAGTCTGGCCGTCCTGAACCTATCTCGGAACGTAGGACTTTGGGTGCCAAGGATCCCTCGTTGGTTCAGCTTCGCCTCAATGGGACCACCGTTTCGTTCTCAAACAACACCTGGACTTCCGTCCATCCGGACATAGCAATCTTCGATTCGGTGTTCGTTCATGAAAACGTCTACGCCGGAGACTATGTTGACACCGAGCACAGAAAAAAGCTCTATCGAGTGATCATCGGGGAACAAGGCGTGGCTCTCGCGCGGCGCGTCGACGAACTCGACGGCCAGATAAGAGAAGCGAACAAGCAGATAAATGCTGACAGAACTGAAGTCGAGAGGCATATCCCCAAGGGTTTGATCTTGGAGGATTTTCTGAAGCTTCGGCCCCTCGAGGATCTGGACGCCAAGATCCGCCAGAAGAACAAGGAGATCGAATCGATTGAACACGCGAATGAGATAGCCGCGAAAGCGCTCCTTTCAAAGATTCCCGTTCCAGAATTCCCGGAAACCTTTGAAACGCTATTGGCGCAATCACTGACGGACATTTCTTCTGATGCGGAAAGTCGCGTCAAGGCGCACATCGCGAAATGCATGGATCAGAGAGGCGAAACTTGGTTGGGACAAGGATTAGGATATGTGCGAGACGATCGTTGCCCCTTCTGCGGGCAAGACGTCGCCACAAACTCGCTGCTGGCCGCCTATCGCGCCTATTTCAAGGCCAGTTACACAACGCTGAATGTGGAGATTGCGAGCCTGGAGAAAGCCATTAAATCCTCCCTCCAGGGCGAGGTGATCCTGAACGTCCAGAAGGTTGTAGCGACGAATCAAGCATTGGCCGATTTTTGGAGACAGTTCGTACCTGTAGACGTTCATACTCTCCCTTTCGAAGAAGTTCAAACCACATTAGACACGCTCGCAAGCAGGAGCCTCGCGCTCATCAAGCAAAAAGCCTCGGCACCACTGGACAAAGTCCAGCCCGATCCCGATTTCTTTGCCGCCATGTCGAAGTTCAATGCGCTCATAGAAGCAATCAGCAGCTACAACGCCGCAATGGATGCGTGCAATCCGCGAATAGCAGCACAAAAGGAGCTGGCATTAAGAAGCGATCTTAACTCGGCAAACAGAGATTTAGGGCTGCTCATGGCCACAAAGCAGCGCTTTGAACCGGAGGTTCAGGAGGCCTGCCGCAAATATGAAAAGTCGCTCAAAGAAAAATCCGATCTCGAAGCACAAAAGGCCACCGCAAAAAAGCAGCTTGATGAGTATTGCAAGGACATTCTGGTGAAGTACCAGGGATGCATCAACGAGTACCTGGATCTCTTCGACGCGGGCTTCCGCATCACAAACACGAGGCACCAATACACAGGCGGCACTCCCAGGTCCCAATTTCAGATCCTCATTAATGAGAAGGCCATCGACCTCGGAGATTCGAGGACGCTGCCGGGAACCCCCTGTTTCCGGACTGCCCTGAGTTCGGGTGATCGAAGTGCCCTGGCGCTCGCATTCTTCCTCGCCAGCTTGAAACATGATGCGCGGATCGCCGATAAAATCGTTGTCTTCGACGATCCTCTCTCCAGTCTCGACCGTTTCAGACGGACGTGCACCCAACAGCTCATCCGACAGCAATCCAAGGTCGCTCATCAGGTTATAGTCCTGTCCCATGATCCGCACTTTTTGAAGCTGGTCTGGGATGGATATGCGAGCATGGATGTGAAGACTCTGCAGATGACCCGCAAAGGCGATAATACCGCCCTGAGCGAATGGGACGTTGAGGCTGAAACTCAATCCGAATATCTGAAGGATTACAATACGCTTTTGACGTTTTATCACGATGGCAGCGGAAACAAAGCCGAGGTGGCGCGATCCATTCGAACATTTCTGGAGGGCCGGCTCCGCGTGGAGTATCCGCGGCAGTTTGCCGAGAAGGATTGGCTCGGCGACTTCACCAACAAAATTCGCAGCGCGGACGCGTCAAGTCCGTTGAATCATGCCAAGGCTGATCTCGCTGAGATCGAAGCTATCAAGGACTATTCCAAAAAGTATCATCACGATCAGAATCTCCGCGCAGACAGTGAACCAATCAGTGACGCTGAGCTCCGAGGCTACGTGAAACGGGCCTTGAAACTTGCCGGAGCTTGCTGAAAGGACTTGGCATGACGCACTCCCGGAAACAACCGGACCTTTTCAACGAAACAAACAGCGCACTTGAAAGCAAAGGCCCAGTGGAATGCCTCGGAATGAAATTCGAGAGCGACGAGGCACGGCGGACATATTTCTTGGAGAAGCTGCGCGAGAAGCTCAAGGACCCGGAGTTCCGCAAGATCGAGGGATTCCCGATCGGCTCGGACGAGGACATTCTGGTTCTGTCCGACCCGCCCTACTACACCGCCTGCCCGAATCCGTTCATCGAGTATTTCATCCGCTGCCATGGCAAACCCTACGATCCGGACGTTCCGTATAGCAGAGAGCCGTTTGCGGTGGATGTCAGCGAAGGCAAGACAGATCCAATCTACAAGGCTCACTCGTACCACACGAAGGTTCCGCATCTGGCGATCGTGCCTTCGATCCTGCATTACACGGAACCGGGCGATGTGATTCTGGATGGCTTCTGCGGATCGGGGATGACCGGGGTGGCTGCCGAGTGGTGCGGAGCGGCCCCGGAGAGCTATCGTCGGGAGCTGGAAGCGGCTTGGCACAAACAAGGTTTCCCCGCGCCCAAATGGGGTGCCCGGCATGTCGTACTGAATGACCTTGCGCCCGCAGCAACCTTCATCGCCGCCAACTATACGCTGCCGTTCGATGTTCGCGCATTCGCCGAGGCAGGAAAACGACTCCTCGAGGTAGTAGAACATGAACTCGGCTGGATGTACGAGACCGTGCACTCGGACGGAAAGACCAGAGGCAGGATCGAATACACGGTCTGGAGCGAGGTCTTCAGTTGTCCGGACTGCGCTGGCGAGGTGGTGTTCCTGGATGAGGCACTGGATGAGGACAGTAAACGGGTCAGAGCCGTCTTTCCTTGTCCGCACTGCTGCGCTGATCTCAACAAGGACAGGCTTGATAGAGTCTTCGAATCGCGAATGGATCCCGGACTTGGTGTCGCACGGAAGCGAGTCAAGTTCCGTCCGTCTATCATCTCGTATGTGGTCAAAGGTCGGCGGTACGAAAAGCAACCGGATAAGAACGATCTGCAGTTACTTGACCGTATCACACGATTACCGCTGCCGCCAGAGGTTCCCACCAGTCGCTTTCCGATCGAAGAGATGTACCACGGCTCGCGAATCGAGCCGAAGGGTTTCACCCACGTCCATCATTTCTTCCTGCCGCGCGCCGCACAGGCCTCAGCCGCTCTCTGGCGGAAAGCGAACTCTCATCCCGACCCGCGCATTCGCCACATGCTGCTGTTTTTCGTGGAGCAGGCATTGTGGACGGCCTCGGTTTTGAATCGATACCGACCCACAGGTTTCTCTCAGGTCAACCAATACTTAACCGGTGTTTACTACGTGGCATCGCAGCATGCCGAGTGCAGTCCTTGGTACATTCTCGAAGGAAAACTGGAGCGTCTGGCGAAAGCCTTCAGGGGAGAGATCACCCAACATGGCTCAGCGCTGACCACGACTGCCACGGCTGCACAGCTCACTCTTCCCGACGATTCCATCGACTATGTTTTCACCGACCCTCCCTTCGGCGAAAACATCTACTACGCCGACCTGAACTTTCTCGTCGAGTCCTGGCATCGTGTGATCACGAACGCAAAGCCTGAAGCCATCGTGGACAAGTTCAAGAAGAAAGGGCTGCCGGAATATCAGCGGCTTATGCAACGATGCTTTGAAGAATATTGCCGCGTTCTGAAGCCTGGGCGTTGGATGACCGTGGTCTTTCACAACTCCCGCAATGCCATCTGGAATGCGATCCAGGAGGCGATGCTGGCTGCGGGCTTTGTGGTGGCCGATGTCCGCACGCTCGACAAGCAACAAGGATCTTACCGGCAGGTTACGAGCACTGCAGTCAAGCAGGATCTGGTAATCTCGGCCTACAACCCCAACGGCGGCCTGGAGGCTCGCTTCAAGCTGGAAGCTGGCACTGAAGAAGGCGTCTGGGATTTCATTCGCGCCCACCTCAAACAGCTTCCCGTGTTTGTCGCCAAAGACGGCCAGGCGGAGGTCATCGCAGAGCGGCAGAATTACCTCCTCTTCGACCGGATGGTTGCCTTTCACGTCCAGCGCAGCGTCACCGTTCCGCTCTCCGCCGCCGAGTTTTACCAGGGATTATCACAGCGCTTCTCTGAGCGCGATGGCATGTACTTTCTCCCCGATCAGGCCGCCGAGTACGACAAGAAGCGCATGACCGTCAAAGAGGTGCTGCAGCTCCAGTTCTTCGTCACCGACGAATCCTCGGCCATTCGATGGCTTAAGCAGCAACTTACGGTGAAGCCCCAGACCTTCCAGGAGCTTCATCCGCAATTCCTCAAGGAGATCGGCGGCTGGGAAAAGCACGAGAAACCTCTGGAGCTCTCGGAGCTGCTGGCGCAGAACTTGGTCCGCTATGACGGTAACAGCGACGTCCCAAATCAGATTCACAGCTACTTATCCAGCAACTTCAAAGAGCTGCGCAAACTCCGCAAAGACGACCCGGCGTTACGCACCAAAGCCAAGGACCGCTGGTATGTGCCTGACCCGAACAAGGCAAGCGATCTAGAGAAACTTCGCGAGCGTGCCTTATTGCGCGAGTTCTGGGAATATCTCCCGCCCGGCTACGAACCGGTCAGAGCGGAATCCGTGGAGGGCTTCCTGCCTGGATTAGCCCCGAAGTCCGGGCCGATTCCGGCGAGCAAGAGAATCAAGGTCCTCCGCCTTGAGGCAGTTCGGGTAGGCTTCAAACACTGCTGGCAGAACCGCGATTACCGCACGATCATCGCCGTCGCCCAGCGCATCCCCGAATCCGTCCTCCAAGAGGACCCCAAACTCCTCATGTGGTACGACCAGGCACTAACCCGCACTGAAGAGAATCGCTAACATGGCAGAATCCATTCAAAACAGGCTGTTTCAGTGTCCTCTCCTGTGCGGAAGCGAATTAGATGAGGGATGAGTATGGCGGATCTAAAGACAACAGAACCACTGATTCCGGCATTTCAGTTCGGCGAGCCGAACCAGAGCGTCCATATTGCAGACGACGCAGCATGCATAAAAGATAGCAAGGGAACCATTCTATTCAGTGGAAACGCGGAAGTTATTCTTGACTTGCTACCCCGCCCAGGGATCCACGTTCGCGTTGTGAATCAAAGCGAATTCGGTTGCGGTCTGAACGATTGCGCGGTGTTGGAGTTGGCAGATCGGAAATGTCGAATTGAAGGCCTCGCATCCACTGTCAATTCTTCCACTTCACATAGGATGTCCGTAGTTTGGTGTCCACGTGCGGAGCCGATAATCGGGATGGGTGCTGACAATACCGAGATGTTCCGGGTGGTCTTTCACTTGTTCAACTTCAAGGAGATAATTGGATCAAGCCGGAGCATCGGACAGCATGGCACTGCCCCCTATGGCATTGAGCATGTCAATCTCAAGACAGAAAACTGGGCTGTGGAACTGCAATCTTTGCCGGAATCACCCGAGCACTTCAAGAAACTGAAAAATGAAGGCGGTTACGCGGTGACTCATATCGGTGGTTTTACAAGAAAGGACGGGATTTGCTTTTCAGGGAAAGAGGCAGCGCAAATGCTTTACCTTCTGCGGTTCTTTTTCTCATTTGCGAAAGGCGCCTGGTGTGAGCCGGTCTGCGCGGTCGGATTTGATACATCTGGTAATCGAGTTTGGGAGTCATGGCTCTCGCCAAGAGAACCCTTTTGCTCTCCGCCTTCTTGGTTCGATCAGCAGAATTGCAGGCAGGTTGAGGAGCTTTTCCCGGCCTTTATGAGTCGGTGGTCTGACGAACATTGGCGTGATGCATTCCATGAGGTGATTTATTGGTATCTCAATGCCAACGATTCATCGAGGGGATTGGACATAGGAATCATTCTGACGCAAACTGCGCTCGAACGGCTTTCCTTTGAGTATGCGGTCAAAGATCGGCTCTTGATTGAGACAGCTGGATTCAAAGACCTTCGCGCTTCGGACAAACTCAGGTTGCTCCTTTCATCATTAGATATTCCGATCGGCATCACTGGCAGCACACCCGAGCTGGCAAAACTGGCAAAGGAGCGGAATTGGCTGGACGCGCCTCAAGCGATGACCGAAGTACGCAACGCGCTGGTACATCCCGAGCACAAGAATCGTGGGTATAGCACTTCGATTCTTCATGACGCATGGAACCTTGGACTCTGGTACCTGGAGCTTGCTCTGCTTCGATTGTGTGGCTACTCGGGCACCTATTGCAATCGCTTGAGCGCCAGATGGGTTGGACAGGTTGAGGATGTTCCTTGGGTGAAAAAAACTAAGGATTAAGGCTGAGCCAAAACTATGAAATTCCTTCATACTGCAGATTGGCAGATTGGGATGAGGGCCGCGGCGTTGGGCGCCGCTGCTGAACGAGTCAGGGAAGAGCGGCTGGCTGCGGGTAAACGGGTAGTCGAAACTGCCAAGGCCCATGGAGTGGACTTCATCGTGGTCGCAGGAGACGTCTTCGAAGACAACGCCGTAAGCCGTGTTCTTATTCAGAAAGTGGCTGACATTCTCGAGCAGTTTGGTGGACCGGTTTTCGTCATCCCCGGAAATCACGATCCATTGGTTCCCGGGTCTGTCTGGGAGCATCCGGCCTGGAAGTCGTGCTCCAATGTGCACGTGCTTCGAGAGGAGACCCCTGTAGAGGTACCCGGCGGCGTTCTCTTCCCATGCCCGGCCCGCGAAAAGCACTCTGGCCGGAATCCAACCGCATGGATACCGCCGGAACGAACGGACGCCATCCGCCTCGGAGTGGCTCATGGCACAGTGGAAGGCATCCGGCAAGACGAGCCGGATTACCCCATCCCGCGGGATGCGGCACAACGGGCATGCCTGGACTATCTCGCCCTTGGACACTGGCACTCCTATGCAACTTATCCCGACCCGGACGGAGCTGTCCGTATGGCCTATTCGGGAACGCATGAGACCACAAAATATGGGGAGCGCGACAGCGGCAACGTGCTCATTGTCGACATCCCGGGAGCAGGCGCACCCCCTTCAATCACCCCGGCCCGTACGGGTGGGCTGACATGGGTGACCATCGAGAAGGACCTGCGTGAGCCGGGCGATCTTCTGCGGGTGAAGGAGCAGGTTGAGACACTGCCCAATCCTGGCGGCACTCTGGTGGAAGTGAGTGTTTCGGGGATTCTCGCTGCTGGCGAGCGGGCTGAACTCGCCCATGTCGAGGATATCCTGGCTTCCCGTTTTGTCTCCGGCCGGCTGGATGCTTCCCGACTGCGGCCGTCTCCGGACGATGATTCCTGGCTCTCTGGTCTTCCGCCCGGTGTTGTGCGCGAAGCGGCCGGCCGCCTGCGCCAGATGGCCGCAGCTGGAAGCGAGTCATCGGAAACCGCGGCGCGAGCGCTCATGGAACTGTATTCGATTGCCGGCGAGGTTGCCCAATGATTCTGCGACGCATTCGTGTATCGGACTGGCGGTGCTTCCTGGACGCGGTCGAGTTGGGGCCGTTCGATGAAGCACTGAACATCATCCATGCGCCTAACGGCACGGGCAAGTCGACTCTATTTGAGGCGTTCCGCCGCGCGCTCCTTGACGGCCACAAGGTAACCGGCAGAGATGTCGAGATGTTACGTCCCTGGGGCCGATCGCTGTCTCCCAAAGTGACGGTCGAATTCGTCCATGGCGGTATTGAGTACCGCGTCACCAAACAGTTCCTTGAGGATCCGATCGCGCTGCTGGAGCGCGTAGAGGATGGCCGATACACGCGCCTGGCCGAGGGGATTTCCGCCGATGAACAAACGCGCGCGCTCTTTACGCAGAATCCGCCCGGGCGCGGGCTCGCCAGGCCTGAGAACTGGGGATTGGCCCAAGTCCTCTGGGCACCGCAGGGTAACCTCATGCTGACCAGTCTCTCTGGTGATCTTGTCACCGATATCCGGTCCATGTTGTCGGTACAGATTGGCGGCGCCGGCGCCATGCCGTTAGAGAGACAGATCGAGGCGAGATACCTGGAGTTTTTCAGCCCAAAGGGGAAATTGAAGACCGGCAAGGATGCCCCTCTGCTGACCGGGCTGCAGCAGCGGCTTGAGGAAGTCACCGAAACCCGGCGCAAGGCACTCGAATCATACGCGGCCTTCGAGGAATCAGCACGCCGGGTTGAAGATCTCCGATCACGCCGCGCCCAAGCCGGGCACGACGCGGAAGAACTCACGAAGGCAATCAAGAAAACCCAGGATCGAGTCGAAACATATCGTACTCTGCAAGCTGAACAGAGGCAGCGGGCAGAACGGCAGAAGGCTGCCGAAGCACAATACAACGAAAGCAAGCAGCGGATCGGCATCATCACGGCTACAGAGACGGAGCTATCGGAGGCGCGCAAAGCCATTCGTGTTCTTGAGGAGGAAGTTCCGCTCAAAGTGCGGGAAAAACAGGAACGAGAGAAGGAGGCCACGCGCACGAAAGCCGCATTGGAGGACGCCCGCAAAGGACGCCAATCCGTGGAACAGGCGGAGGAACTTGCAGAAGCAGCCCGAAAGTTCACAGAGTGCAGCAAAACCTTTTTGGAATTGCGTGCTTTGACGGACAAAATCCGTGAAACAAGCACAGCCCTTGGCGCGAGGAAAGAAGAGCGCAGCGCCCTCCTCGCGCCGGATGCAAAAACACTGCGCGCGATCCGAAAGGCGATCAAGGATCGCGATGATGCCCAGTCCAAGATCGAGGCTTCCCTTATAACCCTGGAGGTGGTGCCAAAAAGCGACGGCCTTTTGGAGGTGCTTGCGGGAGAACGCATCGGCCCGCGAACGCTTGGCGCGGGCGCTCCAACACTGGTTCAGGGGTCGCCCGAGGTTGTTGCCGAACTGCCCGGTGTTGCCCGCCTGCGCGCCTGGGGGCCAACCGGTTCCATTGAGGAACATCGGGATGCTAAAGCGAAGGCCGAGAAAAAGCTGGCAGAGCTGACTGAACCGTTTGGTTCATCCGATCCTGACGCACTGGAGGCTCTCTCTGACAAGGCTAAGGTTTTGGATGATCGCGTTGCCGAATCGGAAACACAACTTGCAACGCTTTTATCGGACAGGACGCTGGAAGAGCTCGTTCAGGAGCAAGGCGTTCAAGAAGCCGCCTTGAACAGGATTCTGGAACAATACCCGGATTGGGAGCAATCGCCGCCCGACTTGCGCACCTTCAAATCGCAGGCCCAGGAAATAAAAAGCTCGTTCATCTCCACGGTAGAAAGCGCAGAAGCAGCCTGGGAGGTGGCGCAGTCAGCCCTGACCGCCGCAGCTGGACAGGAAGAGACTGCAGCGAAACGTCTCGAGGATGCCCGCAAATTGTGCGCTTCTCTCGAGTTCAAATGTGCGGAACTCACAAAAGATGGGAAACAGCCGCAGGAGCGGCAGAGGGAAGTGCAACAGTTTGCCATGGCATTGGAGGCCGCTCAGGGCCGGCTTAAAGAGATTGAGGATCGACTGACTGAGTTTCAGGACGACCCAATAGCAGCGTTGGAGAGCCTGGGCGCACAACTTAAAGCGGCTGACGATGCGGCAACCACCGCGCGGGAACAGGAAATTCGAGAAGAGTCAAAATTGGAAGGTCTGGCAGCGCAAGGCCCCTATTCCGTGCTGGCACTGGCGGAGGACCGGGTCGCACAATTGCAGCAGGACATGAGGGCCGAGCAACTCCGCGTTGACGCGGTGCGACTGCTCCGCGATACCGTTGCGATGTGTCGCGCGGAAGCGGTGGCGGCCGTGACCGGTCCCGTGGAAACCGCAGCCACACGCACATTTCAACGTATCGCCAGCCCCCGGCTCGGGCGCATACAGATCGCCGAGAACTTCGAGCCTTCGGCGATTCTGCCGGAGACAGCTGCTGAAAGCGTACCTCTGGACAATCTGTCGGGTGGAGAGCGAGAGCAGTTGTACCTGGCCACGCGCCTGGCACTGGCTCACGCGCTTCGCAAAGACGAACGCCAACTCGTGGTGCTCGATGATGTGCTGACCGCAAGTGACTCGGGGCGCCTGGCGCGGGTCATGAATGTGCTGGAAGAGGCGGCACAAGATCTCCAGATCCTGATCCTGACTTGTCACCCTGAGCGTTATCGAGGTCTGAAGACGGGACACTTTTTCGACTTGGAAGACGCCTTGCAGAAATGACTGTGGGCTGGTTCCTGGTTTCTAATTCCTGGTTTCTGATTCCTGGTTCCAGAAACGAGGAACCAAGAACCAGAAACCGGACACACAACCTCATGCAGTATGATTAGCCTATGACAAGAACCGGGGGTATCAAATGAGAGAATGGAAATGGAACGGCGCACGCTGGTGGAGGTTCGACTTTCACACGCATACTCCAGCTTCCGATGACTATGGCAGTGGCGCCAATCAGGCCGCGCGCAAGAACCGTACTCCGAAGGAATGGCTTCTCGACTTCATGCGCGCTGGGATCGATTGCGTCGCGATCACCGACCACAACACGGGCGTATGGATCGACCAGCTTAAGAAAGCCCTGGCGGAGCTGGAAACTGAAAGACCGCACGGGTTCCGGGCAATCTACCTATTCCCGGGCATGGAGATCTCGGTCCACGGGGGGATCCATGTTCTCGCGATCTTCGATGTGTCGCAGAGCACTGCTGACATGGATGCCTTGAGAGGCGCTGTTCAATACGCAGGTACACCAGGTAGGAGCGACGGCGTTACACTGAAATCCTTCGTCGAAGTCGTGCGCACCATTAAGACGGCGGGCGGCATGGCTATTCCTGCTCACGTCGATGGAGACAATGGGCTTTTCTCCCAGCAGGGAACGACCTTTCAACAGGCACTGGACAGCGAGTGCATTTTCGCAATGGAATTGATCAATCCAGCTATCGCGAAACCACAAATCTATCTGGATAGCAAATCCAACTGGACCGAGGTCGTCGGCTCAGATGCTCACCATCCATCTGGGGAACCAGACCAGCGCTTTCCAGGAAGCCATTTCACGTGGGTCAAGATGGGCGAGCCGTGCCTGGAAGGACTCCGGCTCGCGCTGCTCGACGGCGCTCTGTCGATTCGCCGCTCTGATCAACAAACAGGCGATCCGAATACCCATGCTTCCTCGGTGATCGAGTCAATTGAAGTGACCAACGCACGGTACATGGGACGATCCGAGCCTTTTCAGGCAGCTTTCAATCCTTGGCTCAACGCCGTGATCGGAGGACGCGGGACAGGCAAGTCGACTCTGGTGGAGTTTTTACGCACTGCGCTGCGTCGCACAGGGGAACTTCCCGAAGCGCTCTCTCCGGATTTTGAGAAGTACGCACGTGTCTACCAGAGCCGCGAGGACAACGGCTTGCTGACATCCGATTCTTGTTTTGCCGTGGTCTATCGCAAGGACGCGACAAGGTACCGCGTCCAGTGGAGCGAGCGCGCAGACGTGCCGCCCATCGAGGTCGAGACTGAGGCTGGTGTTTGGGCTCTGGAACAAGGAGATGTCGGGCAACGTTTTCCCGTTCGAATTTACAGTCAAAAGCAGATATTCGAATTGGCGAAAGCGCCGCTTGCTCTGTTGCGAATCGTGGACGAAGCGCCGGAGGTCGACCGGCGGGGATGGCAAGAGCGCTGGCGGGAATTAGAAACTCGGTTCCTTTCACTCCGAGCCAAGGCGCGTGAGATCGATGCCGGATTGTCCGAGGAGGGACAGCTACGCGGGGAATTGGAGGATATTAAGCGAAAGCTGACTGTTTTCGAGCAGGCAGGCCATGCTGACATTTTGAAGAATTATCAGCGTGGCGTGCGGCAGCAACGCCTAGTGCAGACATGGGAAGAGAGCTGGGCCACCGGCGGGGATCGCATCAGAGGCATAGCTCGGGATCTGGTGCCCGACCCGCTTGATCTGAAGGCAGGAAAGGAAGAAGTAGACGAGGCGGATCTTCTTATCCGCGATAAGGCATCCGTGGCTCTAGAGGGGATTACCAGGGTTCGCGAGAAACTCGAGGCATTGGCGCAGGAATTTGACAGGCTCGTAGCGGAGTGGAGGAAGGAACGCGAACAGTCGCCTTGGCAACGAGCGATTAAATCGTCGATTGCGGCCTATGAGGACCTTAGAGAACAGCTGGCCGAAAAGGGGGCAGGCGACCCGTCGGCGTACGGAGAGTTGGTACAGCGCAGACAAAGCATCGAGACTCGTCTGCAGGCCTTCGAAGCTAGGAGGAAAGAAGCCGAGTCGGTACGCCAACAGGCTGGCACCTGCCTCAAGCAGTTGGTCGAACTGAGGCGCGAGCTTACGAAACGGAGGACGGACTTTCTTTCGAAGGTGCTGGAGGGCAACCCTTACGTCCGTGTTGATGTTTTGCCCTACGGGGCACGCGAAACGATCGAACTTGAATTCCGACGGCATATCCAGCGCGAAGGCGGCGGTTTCGAGCGGGATATTGGGGGGACGGCGGGACAGGACGGCATCTTAGGGTGTCTTTACAGCGGCGCTGCCGACTCGACCAGGATAGAGGACCGCCTCGCAGAGCTCAAAGTGAGTGTCCGGACTATTGCCGGTGGGAGCTACGATCCCGACATGGTCCGCGATCAGCGCTTCGCGACGCACCTTGCTAAGCTGCCGCCCGAGACATTTGATCGTCTGGACGCGTGGTTTCCCGAGGATACCCTCCAGGTTGACTATAGCACGACGGCGGGTGGGTCATCATTTCGGTCGATCCAGGAGGGTTCACCCGGACAGAAGACGGCCGCCCTTCTGGCTTTTCTGCTTTCCTACGGAGACGAACCCATCGTTCTCGACCAACCGGAGGACGACCTCGATAACCGCCTGATCTATGACCTGATCGTTACCCAACTTCGGAACATCAAACGGCGTCGCCAGGTGATCGTAGTCACGCACAATGCAAACATCGTGGTCAATGGGGACGCGGAATTCGTAATGGCGATGGCCGCAAGAGGTGGGCAAACGCAGAAGGAGTGCGCTGGAAGCCTGCAAGAGAAGAACGTTCGGGACACGATCTGCGCCGTGATGGAAGGCGGACGCGAGGCCTTTGAACAACGATATCGTCGGATTGCCCTGGAGACACGCCATGTATGATAGTCCGGAAGAACTAGTGCGCAAGATCCGCCTTGGAGAGGATACATCTTTGGAATACAAGGCAGTCCAGTTCAGGGGTGACAGGATTGCTGATCCCAAGCGGGATGACCTGGCGGACGAGATCGCCGCGATAGCGAACACAGCGGATGGTGTGTTGGTGCTCGGCGTGGACGACAAGACTAGAGAAATCCTGGGCATCCCTTTGGAACAGCTGGATTATGTTGAGCGGTTCGTCTACGAGATCTGCAACGATAGTATCCGACCTCCCGCTGTGTTTCACACCTTTCGCATGGAGCTTCCCGATAGCACAGGGATGCTGAGGCCTATCCTCAAAGTGGAAATCCCGCGAAGCCTCTTCGTACATGAGAGCCCGAGGGGCTACTTCCATCGTCAAGGAAGTTCAGCGCGGAAGCTTCCGCCTGATCTCCTCGCGCGTCTCTTTCAACAAAGGAGTCAAGCCCGACTTATCAGCTTCGAGGAACAAGCCGTCCCAGAAACCATGCTGACCGACCTCGACGAGAAGCTCCGCCGGCGATTTGTGGCCGGATCGTTCGACGACGAGGTCGTTACACTCCTGAAGCTCAGGCTCCTGACCAGGGATGATGCCGATCATGTACGGGCCAGCGTGGCCGGCATCCTCATGTGCTCGCACCAGCCTCACAAGTGGCTTCCTGGAGCCTTCATCCAAGCTGTGCGCTACAGGGGTATCCGACAGGATTCGAACTACCAGATCGATGCCCAGGAGATTGCAGGGCCGCTGGACGAGCAGATCCGAGCGGCCCTCGCATTTGTGCGTCGGAATATGACAGTATCCGCTAGAAAGGACCCCGCGCGTACCGAAGTGCCGCAGTTCAGCATGCGAGCGGTTTTCGAAGCGGCCGTGAACGCCGTCGCCCACCGCGATTATTCGATCCATGGGTCCAAGATCCGCCTTTTCATTTTCGACAATCGACTGGATCTCTACTCTCCCGGCTGCTTGCCGAACACCGTCACGATCGACAGCATCGCGCTGCGCCAGTCGACGCGAAATGAGCTTATTACGAAGATGCTTGCGAAATGTCCGGTCGATGATCCGTCAGGGCAAATCGGCCGACGTTTCCTGATGGAAAAGCGAGGAGATGGTGTACCCATAATCATCGAGGAGTGCCGAAAACTGAGTGGACGTGACCCAAGGTATCAGCTAATCGACGATGCAGAACTCTTACTTACAATGTATGCACCGGGATCTTCAGTTGAGAGTTCGGAGTAACCGTAGACGATGTTAGGGCTTGGTGAATGGGCTTGGAGCGAGGATCACAGGCAGCTCTGTCAGGTCATCGAATCGCAGACGCTCTGGGGCGAAGCGACTTGCAGAGTCTGGTTGCCCGGCCGCGACTCCCTGGTGCGCGTCCCGGCTTCCAGGCTCAAACCCCTGGAGAGCGCCGGGACCGGCTCCCTCGACGACATCGCCTATGTCGCCGCCGCGGCTCTGGTGGCTGACGCGCTGACCCAGGACGTTCTGCTTGCGCCCATCGAGGCATCTGTCATTCCCCTGCCGGATCAGATCCGGGCTCTGTCCCGCGCAATCGCCGACGACGCCTTCGCGGCTCGCCGCAAGACCATCGAGCAGATCGGCTTGCCGGAGGTCCGCAACCACCGCCTGAACTTTTTCGCACAAGAGGAGCGAGCCTTCCAGGAGCAGCTCGCCTACAAGGCCCAGATTTATCCGGATATGGTGCCGTTACTCATGATTCGGGTGGAGCGTGCCGCATGAGTAGCTGGCGCGATCAAATCCTGAAGGAGTTTACCCCTAGGGTCGCGCGCCTCACCGTGGTAGCGGACCCAGATGGTCTCCTTCTCGAGGAAGGGATTCTCGAAGGCATTCGTCAGCGGGGATTCGAGCTGATCCCCTTCGAAGACCGCATCGCTTTCCGGTACGCATACGAATCGAAGTTCCGTTCTCGCTGGGACCGGGGCGAGCAAACGGACCTCGTGGTCGTATTGGGATCCCAGGCCGGCGATATCGGCTCGCTGCCCTATGACCTCCTGCAGGCCGGTCGCAAGCTCTCCTTTAGTCTCGGTGACATCTTTCCGAACCTCAGCTACCCGGTCGTGACCTCCCTGGATCGCGGTGACCTGGACGCCCTGTACGTGGCGCAGAAGCGACATGCGCCCGGCACTTTGGGTGACAACGCTACAAAGGAATTTGTCCTCCGGCACGTCTTCGAAATCGCACCGGAGCTGATCAAACAGCCCTCGGACCTCCTGCGCGTGCTGCTGCGCCGCCATTACCGCGGCCAACGAATTCCGACCATCCTCGATGAACGGTTCATCCAGCTCCTGCGCCAAGGCAACACCTTCGACGACTGGCCGCTCGAAACCCTCGTTCCGGACCGGGAAGCCTTCTTCGCATTCCTCCAGGAGCGATGGCCGATCTTCCTCGACCGCGAGGCAGCCAGAGGGGAGTCCGTCACTCGGGAAGAAAAAGAACCTTATGGCCTTACCCTCGAGGGCCCTAGCGACCTGCCGTTTGATCACCATGACATCCGGGTTTACATGGACAACCTGTTCCTCGAGGGATTACTGCACTCCGTATCCCACGAGCATGCGGATGTTTTTGCAGAGACCTGGGTGAGTATCGGCGTTCGAATCGATCCGTCCGAGGACCGCTCTCGTCGCCTGACGAAGCTCGTTGAGAGCCTACAAGCATCCATTCCGGCCGAGGACGCGAAACACACGGATTGGTTCCACTTCGCCCACGGGTGGGCCGAGCTTGCCCTGCTTGAGAACCGACAGGCCGAAGCCATTGCGGAGGACACGAGCGGGCGCATCAAGACCCTCCAAGTCCAAGTGGACGCCAGCTTCACTACCTGGCTCTTAAAGCGGTACGCCGGCCTCGTCAACCTACCGCCGGTTCCTCCGGTAATGCTGCATCACCTGCCGCGGTTCCTCTCCCGCCAATATGGGGATGACCGCAGCGACAAGATCGCGCTGATAGTCGTCGACGGCCTCGCCTTGGACCAGTGGCTGGTCATCCGGGAGACGCTCTCCCAGCGCCAGCCTGGTTTCCGATTCCGGGAACAGGCGGTCTTTGCCTGGATTCCATCAGTCACCGCCGTCTCGCGCCAGGCCGCCTTTGCCGGGAAGCCTCCAATCTTTTTCCCGAACAGCATCCATACCACTGACAAAGAGCCAAGCCTGTGGATGCAGTTCTGGGCCGACCAGGGTTTCACGCCAAACGAGGTCGTATACGCCAAAAACCTGGGCGACGGCAGCTTGGAGAGTATTTCCGAGCTGCTCTCTCATCCCAAGGCAAAGATCGCCGGACTAGTGATTGACAAGGTTGACAAGATCATGCACGGGATTGAAATGGGCACCGCCGGGATGCACAACCAAGTGCGCCAATGGGCCCGGCAGCCTTACCTGAACTCGCTTCTCGATCTGCTCCTTGATAAGGGATACCGCATCTACCTGACTTCCGATCACGGCAACATCGAAGCGAAGGGCTGTGGCAGTCCCGCGGAAGGGGCTGTGGCAGACTTGCGCGGCGAGAGGGCCCGCATCTATCCCGACACAACCCTTCGCGGCAAGGTGAAGGAGCGCTTCCCAGCCGCGCTGGAGTGGGCACCCGTTGGTCTCCCAGACGACTATCTCGCCCTCCTCGCCCCGACTCGGCAGGCATTTGTGCAGGAACAGAGATGCATCGTCAGTCACGGCGGCATTTCTGTCGAGGAGTTGATCGTTCCTCTGATCCAGATCGAGAGGAGGGTCGAATGAGCCGTCGGATCAACCAAATCGGATTCAGTCAGCGTGTGCGCCTGGAATGGCTTGAAACGGCGGCCAGCCTCGTCTTGGCCGGCAATGACAAAGCTGCTGTCAACGATGCCCTGCAGGAACTCCTGAAGGACAAGGTCTCCGTCGGTGGCCAGGCGGAACGTGGCAATCGCGAGAAGATCGTCACCATCCTAGTCAAGGTGTGGCTCAGACCTCCGGCCGAGCTCGAGTCCCTGCGCGTCGGCGGCCTAGATCTGCTCAAGCGTGTTCCCCGGCGCGACCATCTGGCCGTCCATTGGGGGATGGTTATGGCCGTCTACCCTTTCTGGTCAGGTGTAGCCATCCAGGTCGGCCGCCTCCTGAGGCTCCAAGGGTCCGCTGCCGCAGCCCATGTGCAGCGTCGCGTTCGCGAACAGTATGGCGAGAGGCAGACGGTCTCGCGAGCGGCCCGTCGCGTGCTGCGCTCGTATCTGGATTGGGGCGTGCTCAAGGAGACAGGCGACAAGGGAGTTTACTGCGCTGATCCATCCTTCTTAAGCATTGACGATTCCCGGCTGATCGCGTGGCTGGTTGAAGCATCCCTGCATTTGCGATCCAACGGGTCGGCCACGCTGAAAGAACTGCTCGACAGTCCCAGCCTCTTTCCGTTCCGACTCAAAACTATTCACGCTGAAAGTCTGCTGGCAGTTTCTTCCAAGATCGACATCCTTCGTCATGGTTTGGACGACGACCTGGTAATGCTAAGGAAACTGTGACGCAGGTCCGGTGCAAAGAGCTACTGCGGGATCTCAGAGGGCTCGCCTTATTAAGCTCCACCTCTTGCGGCCACTACAACGGCTTGTACCCTGGCAACGTCCCCGCCCGCTTAAGCAGTTACACCTCATAACGCTTGATGGTCCGGATCTCCGGACTAGAAAGGAAACTTACTGCCGCGAGGCCGGGCATCGCCGCGCCATGGTAACGGGTCCCAGACCAGAGGAGGAGTACGGGAGCAAGTCGGTGCGCAAAACCTCATAGCTCGAGTCCCGCTTGCCGATCTCAACCGACAGAGACGCTTATCAAAGATTCTTACAACAGACGATGGTGACTGGCCAAGCGGCTGGTGTGGCAGCAGCCCTCTGCGCCAAGCACAATATAACACCACGAGAATTAGAGAAGGATGTCTCGAAGCTCCAGGAGATTCTTCTCCAACAAGGAGCCATCCCATACGGGACGCACTGAAGATTTCAAAGACATTGAGGACAAACAAACAACACTGAATTTTCTTAGAGCCAAAAATAGACTTCGTTTTCACACTACTATGAAATGATAGGGTACTTAGAGCTATCAAATTGGAGGGAGTAGGTCCAAACACTCAGTCAAAGGAGGAGCTAACGACCAAACTGTGCGGCGGCTATCAGCCGTCCGCACGAGTGACTGGCTACACATGTATTATTTCTGATATTTTTTTAGTTTAATATTCAAAACTCTGTCAAGATCGTTAATATCTGCCTCAGTAACAACTTCATATTTCATTTTATGTTTTTCGTACAGTTCTTTCTTCCATGACCAATCTTTTCTGTAATCCTCACTTGACTCAAGCAAACCCAAGTGTTCTATAAATAAATCAATATCCGGCAAATAAAAATCAGGGGCAATTACATATCCGCCAAGCGTGACGCACCGTTCATATTCTGCTCTGTAATTATGGTCATAAAGCCAGTCATCAATTAATCTTTCAGATTTTGACCTAACGAGAACCCCGCGTTTTGACTTAATACGACCTGAAATAGTCCGTTGTGTATTTTGAAATGGTTGACGCAAACGAGTACTGGGTTCCATCCGTTGAATAAAGTCTGCGAAAGAACTTCCATAAGCGTCAATAAATTCCCAGAGTTTTTCACCAACTTCTGGATTAATGATTCCCATCCTTTGAAGATTGAAATGATTAGCTTGTAGAATCCCCAGCCTACAATAATTAACTTGCGGAGTGAGTGTTGCGTCAAAAAATAAGCACCAAGGAAAAAAGGAAATCCAAGTCGGCAGGTATTCAACCGGGGTAGTTTGGTCATTAACTTTTCCCCACAGCCTAGACTTCTGCAGATATCGAATATTAGACGATAAAGATGAAACAATAAGCGGGCCACAAACAACTTCGTCTTTAAGACGGAGAAACACTCTATCTCCTTCTGCTATATCCCTGAACTGAGGCCATAATCTTTTAAAGGTTTTCTCTGACACTCCGTAGCACCCTTTCACAACACAAGAAATAAGAAACTCTAATTCAATAGTTGATACTATAAAGAAAGCACTCATGTTACCTCATGTGTTCAGCGTTTCAAATGCTTAATATAAATAATAGGAAATCGCTTTTTCGCGCTGGGTGGAGAATAGCATAGGTTGGCCCCAAAAGTCTGCTGAAATATCCCGGCGGCCGGGTTCGAGGGTCTGCTTGGGGCCCGAGGGGAGCCGACGTCGTCCTCCCAGGCTGCAGTCTCAACATCATAGTCCAGAGTCCTGGGCGTGGGAGTGGGAGGCGGACGCTCCGGCCGGTCCCAAAGCTTGAGATGACGCAGGATTCTCTCGATGACGCTCGGGGCATCGATGAGGCTCACGATCTTCAGCGGGCGGCCGCAACGGGAACAGGGCAAAGGTCGGCCTCGTACACCTTCTTAATCAACCGCGCCCAGGAGCGCCTGGTGCGGCGGGTGCAGCCGTCCTGAGAATCGGGGGACGGCGTCGGCCGGGCAGGCAGAGAGCCGGCTTGCCGCGCGCGGGCGCGGCGCACATTCCACCACTCTCCATAGTATCGGACCAGCTGCTGGCCGGCGTCCGGGATATGAGTGCACAGCGCGGCGAGAAAATCGAGAGCGGGACAGGTGATAGCGCCAGGAGAATCCGGGCCGGCGCTGCCATCACGACTCTTGGGACCATAGGTGACGCGGCGGGTCTGGCGATCATAGCGCAATCGATACAAACCCAGCGGAGGGTGAACCATGTATCTGGCCAGGCGCGCTCGAGTCCCATGGTCCTCGCAAGACACGGAATCCCCCTGAAATACCGAAAACCCCGGGTGCTTCCAGGAGAGCAGGATGTCAACGAGCCGCTGCGTGATCTTTTCCTTTGCCAGCAGACTCTTCAGTAGCCGGTGGCGAAACAGCAGCATGATCTCGACCGCATCAGGCTGGGGAATGGGGAAAAAGGAGCCGTCCGGCCCAAGGAGCCCGTCAGCTGCCAGACAGTGAACGTGAGGGTGGAAACGCGTCGGGTCATCGCCGTAGGATTGCACAGAGGAGATCATGGCTGGAAGCGCCAGCGAGCCAGCCGAGGAAGATTCAGCTTGGGCAGCGGCAGCGAGGAAGATCTCCTTGATGGAGTCGTAAAAGCACCAGCTCAGCTCGCCCAGGAGCTTGCGATCGTACTTGAAACAGAGGCACAGGGGATGGTGACGACGTACTGGCGGATGGGAACTTCGCCCAAGACCTCCTCGTCGACATGCTCGGCAAAGAGCAGGGCGGGAACAGAATCCGTTACTTTTTCATGATTTGCTCCTGGGAAACGAAAACGGTTGCCTGACGACCAAATAGGGACTGATCCGTTAGTCCTTCACCTTGATTGTTTTCTTTTTGTCCACAGAAGCGCGAACTCGTCCAACGATCTGCTTAAATTCCTCCTCGCCTGTTCGCGTTTTCGAATAATCGAGGTCTGCATAGTTGTTCTTGAGTTCGTTCATAAGATAGCTGCGCCGGGTAGCCTGATTTTCGTGGGTACTCCAGAAGAAGTTAGTAACCTGGAGTCCGTATGCTTTTGTCATCTGCTTCCAAACACGGGGTGCTTCTCGCGGGTCGTATCCTGACTGAACCATATATTCGAGCCCAAGCCGGTCGGCCTGGTTCTCTAAAGAGCGTGAATACCCAGTGCGGATCGCGGCCTCGATGAGGTTGGCTATATCAGCGACCTCACGATACCCATATGCTGCCGCAAACGCAGCACCGATTGACAGCAGGGCAAGCTTATTTCTATGGTATTGCATCTGTCTCCATGTATGCTCCTGAACCGAGTGGGAGATCTCATGTCCTATGATTGATGCCAGTTGAGCTTGATTCTCCAGCACGTTAAAAAGCCCTGAGTGGATTACTATAGTGCCATTCGCTAGGGCAAATGCATTGGCGTCCTTCTGGATCACGACGTAGAACTGGAATCTGGGCGTGCCGGGCGTGCCGTCAGGTGGTGCTACTAAGTACTTGGGAATGAGGCTGTTGCCTAGCTTGCGGACGTACTCCTGCACCTCATCATCAGGCAAAAGCTTGAACTTGCCGACCTGTGCGATACTGAGCTCTCCCGGCTTCAACTTACTGGCATCACCAGGCTTTACAGAGGTCTTGAGTCGCTTCCAAAGGCTCTCTTCCCCCTTTTCAAAGTCGTTTTTCGCGAATTCAACTTTCTCCGCATCTATGGATCCATCCTCCTTGTTTCGAACCCCTTCATACGTCATTGCCATTCCGGCAGTCACTTCATCGAGCGACGAAACCGGACGATACTCCGCCGCATCATTAGGCGCAAGCGCTCCGGTCTTGGCCTGTTTCTCCTTCTGCTTGTTTTGCTCTTTTACGACCTTCTGCTCACGGCTCGTCAGCTTAAACACAACCTGAGTCTTGTCGGGTGAAATCCTAACACGTTGGCCTCCCGCGCTGAGGACACCAGTCCAACCAGAGCCGGACTTCTCAATGCCTTCAGGAGTGTGCGACAGAATTACAGTCTCCTTGATTTTTTTGAACTGCTCCATATCGACCTTGATAGTCTTTGCCTGAAGCTCTCCCGTTTCGTCGTTGTACAGGCCGCGTATTTCCAACTCCGTGCCAATACGGATGTCCTCGATCTTAAATGTAAGCTCAGGACTGGCGTTATCGAATTCGAGTTTGAATGCTTCATCGCGGGTGATGCGGTAGTCCTCGATCTCGAAGACCGTCGGTGAGATTATGTTGGTTACGTAGCCACGAATCTTGATGTCCTTAATCTTGGCGAACGCACTTGTCATGAGAATCGATACGGCCAAAAAGAGCAGAAACAATTTTCTTGACTTTGACGTTTTCATGACATGTCTCCCTTGGAATCCTCTATTTACAGCTCGCTCTGCTAAGTAACTCAATAATAGGAAAATAATAGGAAATCGCTTTTTCGCGCTGGGTGGAGAATAGCATAGGTTGGGCCGGCGAGTCTGCTGAAATATCCCGGCGGCCGGGCAGGCAGAGAGCCGGTTTGCCGCGCGCGGGCGCGGCCAGAAAATCGAGAGCGGGATAGAAGGTAGAAGGTGTCGTATCTGCAATCGTCAAGTTTTGACGCAGAAATTGACGATTGCAGATACGACACCATGTCCCCTTACTTACCTCGGCACCAAGACGGTCCCGGCAATCAGGTCCGGGATGCTGCGGGTCGGCCGAAAAGCGGTAACGATCAAGCCGGCTGCTCCGATGGCCAGCGGCAGCGACGCCAGCACCGGCCTGTCCAGTAAGCCGGCCCCAAAGAAAAGCCCGGGAAGCGGCATGTATGGCAGAAAAGGCCCCCACGACGCCAGAGCGCGCAATGCGCAACGAGAGCGCTGCGCGCGCGGCACCCGTCACGGGTTCGCACCGCCATCCCAAACAAACGCAGCAAAAGCCCGCCTCGGAGGAAAACGGATAGAATGACCGCAGGAATCGATAGGACTGCCAGCACCGTCGCGAAAGAAGAAGCTACACCCTTGGAGATACCCGAAATGATTCGGTCGGTCTCCTTGCCGACGACTTGGCGTGCCCGTGCCACCTCCGCTTCCGAAGGCGATGGGTATGCCCTAACCGCAGCCTCCACAACCTCGCGAACTTCTGGGTCCCTCTCAAGGGCCAGGAGCAACCTCTCGTACTCCGGTGAAGCCTTGCACTTCAGGTAGGTGGCGGCAAGGATTGTTCGAATCGCGTCGCGCTTGAGGCGCACCTCCGAACTATCAGGCAATCTTTCGAGTTCTTTCAAGGAGCGGGCATGCACCGGGAGTTGCACAAGATCGCGCAGATCCTCGGGCATGCGCGCCATGACGAGCGGCAAAATCAGCATCGTTATTCCGCCCACAGCCGGGATGCTTGCCACGACCAGGCCCGGTCCAAGCCGCCGCCCCCTTCTGATCTGCGCCGTGCGACCCATAAGATTACGGAGATCCGCAGCAACGGCAGCCGGCAAGAGCTTCTGGGCTCGGCCGCCGCACAGGGTCTCCAAAAACGATCGAGCGTGCACTGGAAGCGGTACCGCAGGGAGACGAGCGTCCAGAGGAGCAGCGGGAACGAATTGTCCCTCAAGACCGAAGATTAAAATCTGGTGGAGCAGATCTTTCCAGCCTTCCTCCCGAATTGCATGACCTTGACTGGTTTCACTCCGGGCGGCCGGAAACTCCATAACCTTCACCTGGCCATAGCGAGTGACCCACAAGTGCTCCAAAGAAATGACTCGGTCGCAGCCCGGGCTCCGGAGCTCAGCATCCAGCTCCGTCGCCACGTCCAGCAGCACCTGCCGCATCTCCAGCCAGGCAAGGGACCCGCGGGAGCGGACCCAGTCCGGAGCCACTTTCCCACACTGCGTCCCAGGCATTTCTCGCTAATGGAGAAGTAGAGAAACCAAGTGAGCTGCGGGAGAAGCATTGCACCTAGAAAGCCTCTAACACCACTGTCCTGGAAGGCATTCAGCCCGAGAGGTGAGGTCATCAGGTGTATTGGGTAAAGAAGCAGGTAATCGAGTGCGAAGGCGCCAAAGCGCCGCGCCATGGCGACGGGTCCCAGACCAGAGGAGGAGTACGGGAGCAAGTCGGTGCGCAAAACCTCATAGCTCGAGTGCCGCTTGCCGCGGTCCTTAGCCATGGTGCGCAGAATGATGTGCTCCAGCCCTCGCGGAAGTCTGGCCCCATGCTGCGCAAAGGAATTGGGCGGTTCCGACACGATCCGGGCAAGCACCTCACCGACCTGCGGCGCCTCGAACGGCGGCTTGCCGGTCAGCAGCGCATAGAGCGTTCCGCCATGCGGCGGAGGCGCTATTCGCAGAGCAGGGAAAATATCACTCCCCGCACCCAAGTTGCAACAACTCTCGCCCATGCTGAGACAAACACAATCGGCGCTTGCATGCTGTCGATGACAACAACGCCGGATCATTCAACCGATGCCGGTTCTGCCATCGGAGCTTCCGGGCCCGGCGCGTTGCGATCGAACCAGCCGTACAGCGTGGGCAAGACCAGCAGCGTGGCCAGGGTGGACGTAAACAGCCCTCCTACCACGACCACGGCCAGGGGCCGCTGCACCTCGGATCCGGGACCAGTGGCGAACATCAGTGGAACCAGGCTGAAGACCGTGATGGAGGCCGTCATCAAAATCGGCCGCAGCCTCACGACGCAGGCCGCGCGCACGGCGTCGCGCACGCTGCGGCCTCCCGCGCGCAACTGCAGGATGCAGGAAACCAGTACCAATCCGTTTAGGACGGCGACGCCGAGAAGGGTGATGAATCCCACCGAGGCCGGAACCGACAGGTACATTCCCAATAGCCAGAGCGTAAACACGCCGCCCATGAGAGCAAACGGCAGATTGAGAAAGACCAGGAATGAGAGCCGAACTGATTTAAACGTCATGAACAGCAGCACGAGGACCAGAATGACAACAAACGGCGTGATGATCATCAGCCGGCGCATAGCGCGCTGCTGATTCTCGAATTGCCCGCCCCAGGCAATGGAGTACCCAACCGGCAGCGCGACTCTCTGGCGGATCTTGCGTTGCGCTTCGGCCACGAAGGTTCCGATATCGCGCCCCACGACGTTCAACTCGACGCCCACATACCTCATGCCGTTATCACGGCTGATCTGCACCGGGCCTTCCTGAAGCGAGATGTCAGCCAGCTGGCTTAAGGGAATGCCGATGCCGTCGCTCGTGCCCACCAGAGTATCTGCCAGCTTCTCGACCGAATTGCGCCGCCCCTCCGGAAAGCGGACCGTGAGATCGAAAGATCGGTTGCCTTCGTAGACCTGCGTCGCGGCCTTGCCGCCTATGGCAATCTCAATGACAGCAAGCACATCTCTCACGTTCATGCCGTAGCGGGCGATTTTGTTCCGATCGACACGGATGCCGATGTACGGTTGTCCCGACACCCTCTCTACCACCATGTCCGCGCATCCTTGAATTTCACCAAGGACACGGGCGATTTCATCCGTCTTATCTTTTAAAACCTCCATGTCCTCGCCAAAGAGCTTCATGATCAGCTGGGCCCGAGTGCCGGCCACGAGTTCGTCGATACGGCATTGAATCGGCTGGCTGAAAGTGAAGGCCAAACCCGGTATGTCCGAGAGCGCGTCCCGCATCTTATCCGCGAGTTGCTCCCTCGTCTTGGCCGTCTTCCACTCTTCCTTGGGCCTCAACATGCCCACGAAGCCGGTCTTGTCGACACCCCGCGCCTCCAGGGGGACTCCGGTCTGGCCCGTGCGCGAAACAATGGTCACCATCTCGGGAAACCTCATCAGGCGTTGCTCGATCAGGTTGGTGATCTCCGTGGCCTTATCCAGCGATACCCCGGGAATCAGGTTGAAGTCCATGTCGAAGGCGCCTTCGTCCATGATGGGAATGAACTCCGTCCCCAGGTGCTGAACCAGAAAGGCCGCCGCCGCAATCAGAACCACGGATGCTCCCAAGATGAGTACCGGGACGCGCAACCCCAGATCCAAAAGCCAAACATAAGACCTCTTGATCAGCTCCAGAAGAGCATTCCTCTTCTCCGTCCCGGGCTTGAGACAATAGGCGCACAGGACCGGGGTCACGAAAATGGAGAGGAACAGGGAAGCAAATAGGGCAATGGATACCGTGATCGCCAGCGGGGAGAACATCTTCCCTTCCATCCCTTGAAGAGTGATGATGGGGAGGAAGGTGAGGGCGATGATCAGCTCGCCGAAGATGCTCGGGCGACGCACTTCCATTACGGCTTTAAGCACCGTGGAGAGTTTCCGCGAAGGATCCTTTAGCGTTCCAAGGTGACGCTGCACATTCTCCACCTGGATGATCGTGGCGTCGATGATCATGCCGATGGAGATGGCCAGGCCGCCCAGCGACATCAGATTGGCGCCGAGCCCCGCCTGTTTCATCACGATGAAGGTGAGGAGAGTTGCCAGGGGCAGCGCCATGACTACAACGATCGCGCCGCGGATGTTTCTCAAGAGCAGGTAGAGCACGATGATCACAAGCAGCGCGCCCTCGGCCAGCGTGCGCAGCATCGTGTGGATGCTCTGCCCGACAATCTCGGAGCGGTCGTAATACGGCACCAGCTTGAGTCCGCGAGGAAGCAGGTTGCCGTCGTTGATCGCTCTTACACGCTCCTCAACCCGGTGGACCACGTCGAGGCTGTTCTGCCCCTTGAGCATCATTACGATGCCGCCAACCACCTCACCGCGGCCGTCTTTGAGCGCCGAGCCCTGTCTTGGAGCATAGCCGGTTCTGACTTCCGCAACATCGCCCACATAAATCGGGACTGCATGGATGGGCTTGACCATGATCTTGGCTATGTCAGGAAGCGCGCCGATCAACCCGACTCCACGAATGATGTACTCCTCCGATGCGCGGTTAATGAAGCCGCCCCCTACGTTTTCATTGTTGTTTTTGATGGCGTCAAACACGTCGGCGATGGTGAGCTTGTAATTCAGCAACTTTTCAGGGTCTACAATCACCTGAAACTCTTTCAGGTAGCCACCGAACGAATTGACTTCATTAACCCCTGGTTCGCTCTTCAGTTGCGGCGCCACCACCCAGTCCTGGAGGGTACGGAGGTCGGTGAAATAGCGCACTTTTTCTGCAGGGTCCGATGGAGGATTTCCCTCGATGGTGTATTGATAGATCTCGCCCATCGCGGTCGCGACGGGCCCCATTTCGGTCCTCACTCCTTCGGGCAGGCTGCTCTCGGTGGCTGCCAGGCGCTCGTGCACAAGCTGGCGCGCGAAGTAGATGTCAGTGTCGTCGCTAAAGACCAGCGTGACCACAGCCAGGCCATACTTGGTCACCGAACGCATAGTAACCAGCCCCGGCAGGCCGCGCATGGCAGTCTCAACGGGATAAGTGACAAACCTCTCAATCTCCAGAGGAGAGAGTCCCGGCGCGCCACACATCACTTCGACCTGGATGTTGGTCACATCAGGGAACGCGTCGATAGGCGTGCTCCGCATCGAGAACGCGCCCAATCCGATGATGAGCAGCACGAGCATGAGGACCAGTGCTCGGTTGCGAAGCGCGCCTCCCATCAGTTTTTCAATCATGCATCCTCTCCACTACTTCGATATGCCGGATATCATTCGGAACCCATGGCAACCGGGCATCCGACCTTTCCGTCGACCGACGAAGGTCTGAAGTCGGAGGTGGGGGCAAAAGAGTCTTCTAGTCTTCCACCACCGGTTTTGCCAGTTCCGATTTCAAAATAAAAGCGCCCTTGGACACGTATATCTGCCCTGCGGCCAGCCCCTGCGTGATTTCCGTCAAGGTGCCATTGGTCCGGCCGGCAGTCACTGTCTGAAGCCGGAACTTGTCGCTCTCTTTCAAAAACACGCAGGTTTTGCCGCCAACCATGACCAACGCCTCGCTCGGAACCAGGATCGGGACCTGAACATCATCGACGACAATGCGGCCAGTGACAAACAGTCCTGGACGCCACCTGCCGCCGCTATTGGGGATGATGACGCGTGCATGGATGGTTCGGTTGGTTTCCTCGGCGAGCGGTTCCAGAAAAGATACACGTCCCTCCATGGTGGGCGGCGTGTTACCTACGCCGATCGCAGCCGTCTGGCCCACCTGAATCAAGGGTAGATCCTTCTGATGAACATCGAGGTTCACCCAGACTGTAGACAAATCTGCAATTACAAAGGCCGGCGATCCGTCCGTAAGAACCTCCCCGAGGCTGATATGCTTCTCGATAATGGTCGCATCAAAGGGCGCCGCCATTTCATAGAGGATTGCCGCCTGCCCGGGACGATCCGGAAGTTTGGCGATATATTCGTCGGAGAAACCAAGCGCGCGCAGCTTCTGCTCGGCCGTGCGCAGCTCAATGCCGGCTTCCGCCAGCGCGTTTTTGGCCTGGATATAGTCCTGTTCCGGAGAGATCTTCTTCTGCCACAGCTGGTCTTCCCTGTCAAAGTTGCTTTGCGCCAGGTTGACGCGCGCGCGCGCAGCGAGCAGGGCGGCAGTGTTATCGGCAAGTTCGCGGCTCTCCAGCACGGCCATGATTTCGCCACGCCGCACGGTATCCCCCAAGTTCTTACGCACTTCGCGCACGACGCCTGAGATCCGCGGCACAACGTGGCCGACACGATCGGCATTCAAGGCCACTTCTCCAGGCAGGACTACCTCGATGCGGAGCCTTCCTGGTCCGGCTGCGCTGGTTTCAACCCCGAATTGCTTTACCTGAGCACCGCTCAAATGAACCATACCTCCTGAGCCGGCAGGTTCCTTCGCTTCCCGCATCGCTTGGCCGGGCTCTTTAGAAGCGGCGGGAGGCATTCCGCCTCGCCTCGCTTCCCAAAGAGCGATCGCCACCACAATCAGGACTGCAATTCCTAATAGCATCGCGACCAGCACTGCATGCTTGCTTTTCATGCCTCGTCTCCTTTACTTTGCCGGCTCGGGCGGAATTGTCGGGGAATCGCAGCGCGCCAGGCGCTGGATCTCTGTCGCCGCCTTCAGGCCGGAAGCCACCGCTTCGATGTATCTGCCCTGGAGCTCCGCATAAGTCCGCTGGGCGTCGAGCACGTTCAGGAAGTCGAATTTGCCGAGCCGATAGCCCTCTTTGACGGCAGCTGCCGCTTCCTTGGCGGCAGGCAGAGCGCTTTCGCTCAGGGATTTCGCCTCCAGCAGAGCGATCTCGTGATCGTGCCGGGCCTGAGTCAGTTCGGCGCGCAGGTGCCGTTCCAAAGCCTGTTCTGCAGAGCGTGATTGGTTCAGGCGGACCCGTGCCTCGGCGATCGCCCCCTGGCGCCTGTCGAAAACCGGCAGCGGGATCGAGACGCCTGCCACCCACACATCCTGATTTTCCAGGCTCAAACGCCGGAAACCGGCATTGAAAGTCAGATCCGGCTTCCTGAATGCCAGCTCGAGCGAGAGCGCAGCGTCCCGGGAATCAACAGCAGCCGCTGCGAGTTTCAGATCCGGATTGTTATGGATGCAGGATTCCGGAATGTCGGAGGCAGCAGGAGGAATCTCGAAGTCTCCTTGAACCGAATCAATATCCCCGTGCGAGCCTCCCCACAAGGCAGCGAGCCTGTCCTTGGCGGCGACAAGCGCGCGCAGGTGTTTTTCTTCTTCCACTTGCGCCGCCGCCAGCGCGACCCGCGCGCGTGTCTGCTCCACAGGCGAAACTTTCCCGGCAGCAACACGCTCGACGACAATCGAATGAGACTGCTGAGCCAGCCGGCTCAATTCCTGTTGGTTTGCGACCCGTTCCTGCTCGGCAAGCACATCGGCAAACGCCTGAGAAGTGGCGGCGATCAGCTCAACCTTCTTGACCTCGAGCTGACCGGCGGCAACGGCCACTTCCTTTTCGGCGGCGCGAACTCTCAGGGGCCGCTTGCTGCCCAATTCAAGGCGCTGACTAATCTGAAGAGTGCTTTCGGTGTACTGGAACAACCCGGCGCCGAGAACGGGGATCGCGAGATTCTCAGCCACAGCCTCGATCTCTGGGTTCGGTTTCAGCGCCGCTTGAGAGACGCGGGCCGAAGCGGCCTGAATCTCCAGCTCCGAGACCTCCAGCTCAGGATTGCGCTCGAATACATGTGACAAGGCTTGCGCGAGCGTCAGCGCAACGGAGCGATTCGCCGGCATCTGCTTCTCACTTCTAGCACCCTGGGCAAGCGCCATGGGACGAAGCTGGCTGCAGCCCAATAGCATTGACAAGATTAATAGCAGCAATCGGGATTTCATGACTTCTCCAAACATTCTGAAGGCACCGAACAACGCTTGAAGCCGGCGCTGCTCTAAGATAGTTGTTGGGCAAACAAGGGATTTGAGTGCCGGCGCCTGAAAGGCTCCGCCGGCAGAGCAGCGAGAAGTCTAGATGCGTAAAGAGGAAGTCAGAAGGAGATCGCATCCAGCAATGATCAGCGGATCTCGAGCCAGCTTAAAGGTCGTACACTCGCTAAGCAGATAGTTGGCGTGAATTATGATGCGGGCGACATCGGCAATTCGGCCGGCTGCCGATGCCGGAGGCGCCGGCAAGGCAACGGCGTTTTGCCCCATGCCCGCGATTTCCATGCTGAGATCAACGCATGGATTCGACGGATCATCCGCTCCGAGGAGATTCGAGGGTAGATCGTGGCTGCCGGCGGCCTCCATTTTACCGAGGGGATGGCGACAGGGATCCTGGCCAATCAGTTCGACCAGCGACCTGCCGTCCGCAGGCAAGCAATCGACCAAAAGCGGCAAGGCGACCAGGCCATGCACGAGCACCATGCTTATGAGCAAGGAACGAAGACAGCGGAGAAAGGCAGGTCGATCTGCAGCCTTCATATGCGCGATATTTCTGTGTCGTTCTCCGAGCTGGTTCTTGCCGACCATGGAGCGCAAACGGCCACCTCCGTAACTAAGTGTTGGCGAATAGGCCCATGCAGCCTATTCACATCACCCTTTGAAGTCAAGCAGTGAAATCGACAGCGATGTCCAGGATCCTTAGGACTTATCTAAGAACGGAAAAAACGGAGTGCACTCTCTTATATCGGAATTGCATTCGGCACCTGACGTTGTTTTAATTTTGCTCTACAATGAAAGATCTCGTCCTGAAGTTGGTCCAGGCATAGATGCGAGGGCTTCATGTTCAAACGTCAGAAAACAGGATCCGTGCTCTGCACTTCCTGCGGCAAGCTGGTAGGAGTGCACGATCCGGTTTGTTGGAACTGCGGGCGGCGCTACCCCGGGCTCTGGGGCTTTGGTCCGGCACTGCGAGCGCTGGGTCGCGACCTCGGCTACACCAGCATCATTATTGGGAGCTGCGCTTTTCTTTACGTTGCGACGCTGCTGGCAGATCCTCAAGGCATCGGCAGCCGCGGCCTGTTCGATTTCCTCTCGCCTAGCATGCGCAGCCTGTTTCGGTTCGGCGCCAGTGGAGCCGTGCCTGTGTTCTTCTACCAGCGCTGGTGGACAATCCTGAGTGCAGCCTGGCTGCACGGAAGCCTGCTGCACATATTCTTCAATATGCTCTGGGTGCGGCAGCTCGCCCCCGACATGGTGGAGCTCTATGGAACGCCGCGGACGGTCATTATCTACACAGCAGCCGGAATCACGGGATTCACATTGAGCAGCTTCGCTGGGCTTGTCTTCGCCGGCATGCCGATCTCCTTTCTGCGCGGAGCCCAGTTCACCATCGGCGCTTCGGCTTCCATCTTCGGTCTGCTGGGGGCGCTGGTTTATTACGGGCGCCGCGGAGGCAGCAGTCACATCAGCGGGCAGGCCACGACGCTCGCAGTTGTCTTGTTCGTGTTCGGCTTCGTGATGCCGAACATCGACAACTACGCTCACCTTGGGGGTTTGCTGGGCGGTTACGTAATGGCGAAGTGGTTGGATCCCCTCGAGCCCGAGCGTATTGATCACATGGTTTGGGCTCTCATCTGCTTGGCGGCCACGCTATTGTCGATCCTGGCCTCGTTGTTCCTTTAGTCCCATGGCACTGTCCTGCTTTGGTTCCGGCTCGTCCGCGTTGGGCTTAGTACCGTTCGGCTCATCCGCCGAGCCTGATCATCTCAATCTTGGTATGGTCTCGAGCCTGGTAACCCTGCTCTGAATTCAGGGCGGTGTGTCTCTCCTCGGAGTACTTGTCGGCGCGTCCGCTCCAGATGGAACGGATGAATGCCAGAATCTCCTCGTCCGTAGCGCCCTGGCGCAAAGGCGCCTTCAGATCGTGCCCGCGTTCAGAGAACAGGCAGGTAACGAATTTGCCGTCGGCCGTCAGGCGCGCGCGTGTGCAGGTCGAGCAGAAGGGCTCCGTGACCGAGGCGATCACGCCGATGTCGCCGCAGCCATCGGCGAATTGGTATCCGACTGCCGGGGCGCTTGCGTGCTCCCTCCCGATCTCGCGCAACGGAAAGCGCGCGTGAACCGTCTGCAGAATCTCCCGTTTGGGTACGAGCTTCTCCGACTTCCAATCGTTGGCATTGCCCGCATCCATGTACTCAATGAAGCGAATGGCGAAACCGTAGGTGCGGGAAAACTCCACGAGATCGAGAATCTCCTGATCGTTCACGCCCCGTACCACCACGGCGTTGATCTTGACCGGTTTGAGGCCGCATTGCTTTGCCACGAATAATCCGTCCAAAACCTGGGCCAGATTGTCGGCTCCGGCCATCACGCGGTGTGTTTCCGGGTTGAGCGAGTCGATGCTCACGTTAATCCGCTTGAGGCCGGCGGCGGCCAGAGCAGGAGCCCGCCCGGCCAGGAGGGAACCATTTGTGGTCAAGCAGAGATCATTCAGGCCGGACAGCCGTGCGATGCCGGCAACCAGCTCATCAAGACCACGTCGCAGAAGCGGTTCCCCGCCGGTCAACTTGATCTTTTCCACGCCGAGTACAATGAACAGCCGTGCAAGCCGCACGATCTCTTCAAAGGAGAGGATCTCCGTTCGCTCGATCCATTCGTAGTGGTCGAACGGCATGCAGTAGGAGCAGCGGAAGTTGCACCGGTCGGTGACGGAAATCCGGAGGTCTTTGACAGGGCGACGTAAAGCATCTTGCAGCATCAACTCTTCTCGCAATACCGACTGCCAATCCGGGAGCAGATTGGCAGGGAGTCAAATCATATCACGGAGCGCCCAGCCCGAGGCAAATTCGGTGACAGTATCTCATCCCGCGCAGCGGGACCCAAGCGCATGAAAAAGCGCACGGGCTGAAGCCCGTGCCCACTTGAGATCTCTGAGAGTAACGTATAGTGGGGACGGGCTTTAGCCCGTCCCACAGCCGCTCCGTCCATTTTCAAAGCAGGCACCGAATTGCCCGATTGGTCATGCCCGGATGCAACCTTCTTCAGGCAATTCGGTGCCTGTCACCGAATTTGCAGTCGCTCTTCGTGGCGGCGCACATCTAATCCCTGATACGCCGCCACTCGATAAGAATGGGGTGTGAAGCGTGCTTTTCACGCCTAAGATCTTGCGCACTTCCGTTGGACTTTGTTCCGGGCGCGCATTATCCTCCAATAACGAGGGAAATATGACCCGTCCAATCTTCACCTACGCCGTGGCCCCCTCACTCCCCAAAGAGTTGGACTGTCTGAGGGAACTCTCTTACAACCTCCTCTGGACGTGGGACCACGAACTGCTGGAGCTGTTCATGCGCCTGGAGCCGGACCTTTGGGAGGAGACCAGCCACAACCCGGTCCAAATGCTCGGCCGGATCCGGCAGGAAGTTCTCAATGCCGCGGCTCGCGATGACGCTTTCCTGGCGCAATTGGAACGCGTCGGTGAGCGCTGTCATGAGTATAGGGACTCCCGTTCCACCTGGTTTCAGAAGACCTACCACAGCGCCGAGACGCGACCGATCGCGTACTTTTCTGCCGAGTTCGGTCTGACCGAATCTATGCCCATCTACTCGGGGGGGCTGGGGCTGCTCGCGGGCGACCACCTCAGGTCTGCCAGCGATTTGGGAGTCCCTATCGTCGGCGTGGGACTGCTCTACCAGCAAGGTTACTTCCGCCAGTACCTCAACCTGGACGGCTGGCAGCAGGAGCGCTATCCAGAAAACGACTTCTACACTCTTCCGCTGAGCCTTGAACGCACCGCAGATGGGAGCGCGACAACGATCTCGGTTGATTATCCCGGGCGGACCGTGCGCGCCCAAATCTGGCGCGCGCAAGTCGGACGGGTGCCGTTGTACCTGCTCGACACCAACATCCCGGCAAACAGCCAGGAAGATCAGGACATCACGGACCAACTGTACGGCGGCGACCGGGAAATGCGGATCAAGCAGGAAATCCTCCTCGGGATCGGAGGCTACCGTGTGCTCCATGCCGCCGGCCTGGAGCCCTTCGTCTATCACATGAACGAGGGCCACTCGGCGTTCATGGCGCTCGAACGATGCCGCCGGCTGATGTCCGAGCAAGGTCTGTCGTTCGCTGAAGCACGGGAAGCAACCATGGCTGGCACCGTTTTCACAACCCATACCCCGGTGCCTTCCGGCAACGACTACTTCGCGCCCGCACTGATGGAAAAATACTTCCGCAATTACGCCGGTCAGCTGAAACTGTCGTTCCGTGATTTCCTCGCCCTGGGCCGGGGAAATCCGCACAACGACGCTGAGGATTTTTGCATGACGATTCTGGCGCTGCGCATGGCCGGGCACAGCAACGGCGTGAGCAAGCTGCACGGGCTGATCTCGCGGAAGATGTGGCAGAACGTCTGGCCGGGGCTCACCATCGACGAGGTACCCATCGGGTCCATCACCAACGGGGTTCACGCTCCATCCTGGGTGAGCCGGGACATGGCCGGACTCTTCACGCGCTATCTCGGCCCGCGCTGGCGCGAAGACCCCGGCGACTATCCGCTCTGGAGCCGCATTCACCATATCCCGGACGAGGAACTTTGGCGCACACATGAACGGCGGCGCGAGCGCCTGGTCGCCTTCGCGCGCCACCGCTTGCGCGCTCAACTGGCTTCGGTCGGCGCCCCGCCGGCCGAAGTCGCCCAGGCTGACGAAATTCTCGATCCCGAAGCGCTGACCATCGGCTTCGCGCGCCGCTTCGCGACTTACAAGCGCGCGTCTCTCCTGCTGCGCAATCCCGAACGGCTGCTTCGCCTCCTGAATGAGAAGAATCGGCCCGTGCAGCTCATCTTCGCCGGGAAAGCTCATCCGCACGACGCCGCCGGCAAGGAGCTCATACGCCAGATCGTCCATTTCTCAAGGCGCCCCGAGGCCAGGCGGCGCATGGTCTTTCTCGAGGATTACGACATCACCGTTGCGCGCTACCTCGTGCAAGGCGTGGACGTCTGGCTCAACACGCCGCGCAGACCTTTGGAAGCAAGCGGCACCAGCGGCATGAAGGCCGCCCTCAACGGCGCCCTCAACCTCAGCATTCTTGATGGCTGGTGGGACGAAGCCTACAGCCCCGAAACGGGATGGGCGATCGGCTCCGGGGAAGAGTACGGCGACGAAAACTACCAGGACGAGGTCGAATCGAACGCTCTCTATAACGTGCTCGAAAAAGACATCATACCCCTGTTCTTTTCCCGCGCTCAGGATGGGCTGCCGCGAGCCTGGCTCAGCAAGATGAAAACCTCGATGCGCATCCTGGGACCGCAATTCAACGCCAAGCGCATGGTGCGCGAATATGTGGAGGAGTTTTATCTGCCGTCGCAGCAGCGGTACATGGATTTGGCAGGCAGCCATTTCCAGCGGGCGAAGAACCTCATCGCCTGGAAGGAGCGTCTGCGCAGCCGCTGGCCCGACATCAAGATCATCGAGGTCAAAGGCGATGTGCGTGACGATGTCAAGGTCGGTGATGCCTTGGTCGTGCGCGCATACATGAGGCTTGCGCAGCTGACGCCGGACGACATCTCCGTCGAATTGTTTCAGGGCCCTCTGGATGCCCGAGGCGACATCGTTCGTCCTAAGATCATCCCCATGACACCGAGCGGCATCACCAACGGAGATGTGCACGAGTTCACCGGCGCCATCGAGTGCGGCACGAGCGGCCGGCACGGCTACACCGTGCGCGTCCTGCCCAAGAACCCGGATCTTGTCGCCCCCAACAAGGAGGGTCTGGTCTTGTGGACCTGACCCTTCGTCTGGTACCCTCCCACCCTCATTTCGCTCTTGTGAAACATGCGGGGCAGGAGCATTTCTAATAATTGACAGTTTTCGATTGACGGATGGAAACATCCAATCCATCTGAATCGTCATTCGATAATCGCTCAAGGCACGGGACCACGCTGTTTGAACACCGGTGTCCAATGATGGCTGTTCGCAATACCGTCGCTTGTGTTATCTACGACCTGGATGGTTTGCTTCTCGACACGGAGCCTTTCTACACCGAGGCTTCGCAGCGCATTGCCTCGCGCTACGGAAAGGTGTTCGACTGGTCCGTAAAATCCGGCATGATCGGGAAGCGCGCCCAAGATTCGGCGCGGGTGTTTACCGAATCTCTCGGCTTGCCGATCACTCCCGAAGAGTACCTCGAGGCGCGGCAGGCAGTGCTGGAGGAGCTTTTCCCCAAGGCGGAGCCCATGCCCGGCGCCGTCCGACTCACGGAGCACTTTCACCGCCACGGCGTGCCCCAGGCAGTCGCCACAAGCTCCGACCAAAGGCATTTTGCGCTCAAGACCAGCCGCCACCAGCAATGGTTCCGCATCTTCGACTGCATCGTCATCGGCGACGACCCGGCCGTGAGGCGGGGAAAACCTGCGCCCGACATTTTCCTGCTGGCCGCCGTGCAGCTCGGCATTCCGGCGGCACACTGTCTTGTCTTTGAGGATTCTCCCGTGGGCGTCGCGGCCGCGCGGGCTGCAGGAATGTCCGTGATTGCAGTCCCCGATGCGCACCTGAAACCAGAAGTTTTCCAAGCCGCCGGCCAGATCCTGCGCAGCCTGAACGAATTCGACCCCGCAGCGTGGGGGCTTCCACCTTACCAGAAATAATGCAGCACACGGACAATCCAATCTGAGGGTAACACGCCACCATGAAAAGCTTCCGAAAAGTGCTCGAAATGCGCATTCCATCTCGCATGGCGTTCGTCAACATCACTCCCCAGGTGCAGGCTGCGGTCAAGGAGAGCGGTATTCGGGAGGGGCTTTGCCTCGTCAACGCCATGCACATTACCGCGAGCGTGTACATCAACGACGACGAGCAAGGCCTGCTCGAGGACTACACACGCTGGCTGGAGCAATTGGCGCCGTTCGATCCGGGCGCCGAGCGCTACCATCACAACCGCACAGGTGAGCAAAACGGAGACGCCCATCACAAGCGCCAGATCATGGGACGGGAAGTCGTGGTCGCCGTCACTCAGGGTGATATGGATTTCGGTCCATGGGAACAGATCTTCTATGGGGAATTTGACGGTAACCGCAAAAAGCGGGTATTGATCAAGATCATCGGAGAGTGAGCGAAGGAAGATTGCATATTTCACAAGACGAGCGAAAAATCCTCTTATGGATTCAGGCGCTTTCTGAAGCCCAAATCCAAACTCAATGATCGGCCGGTTGTGCCTCCAACCAGCGCTGCGCGCGCAGTGCCGCCATGCAGCCGAAGCCCGCTGCCGTGACGGCCTGGCGGTATTCGTGGTCGTGGACGTCGCCGGCAGCGAAAACCCCTTCCACGCTCGTCTCAACGTGATCGTGCGTAACTATGTAGCCGCGCTGATTCAGCTCAAGGGCGCCGCCAAGGAACCTGGTGCTCGGGTTGTGTCCGATAGCCATGAAGACACCCTCGATGCGCTCGATTCTCTCCTCGCTCGTGCGAAGGTCCTTGAGGCGCACCGCCTCGAGCACGTCGCTGCCCAGATATCCAATCAGGATCGTGTTCCAGAGAAAGGAAATCTTCGGGTTTGCCCTGGCGCGCTCCGCCATGATCTTGCTGGCGCGCAGAGCGTCGCGGCGGTGCACAACGATCACCTTTGTCGCATGGTGCGCCAGTGTAAGGGCTTCCTCCATCGCCGTGTCTCCCCCGCCAATCACCATGACCTCTTTTCCGCGAAAGAAAAGACCATCACACACCGCGCAGGCCGAAAGCCCCCGGTTGCGGAACTTGGTCTCGTCCGGGAGCTGAAGCCAGTTGGCTGTGGCCCCGGTCGCAATGATGACGGTGCGCGCCGTATGCCATTCGTCTCCAGTGCGCAAGCGGAACGGACCGCGCGGAACGAAAACCACCTCATCGACGTCCCGTTCGATGATCTCGGTGCCAAAGCGCTCGGCCTGCCTGCGCATCCGATCCATCAATTCCGGGCCCGTAATCCCGGAAGGAAAACCTGGAAAGTTTTCGACCTCGCTGGTAAACATGAGCTGCCCGCCGGGCAATTGCAGGTCCTTGGGTTCCGATGCAATGAGCAGAGGCGACAGGCCGGCACGTGCGGCGTAGATCGCCGCTGCATATCCGGCAGGACCCGAACCTACGATGATCACCTTTCGCATATTCCTCCACCAGGAAATCAGTCTCTATGGGCGGGATTCCCTTCCCATAGAACTTAGCTCGCCTCGTTCCCTAACTCAAGGGATGAAGGGGCAAGGGGTCAAGGGACAAAGGGAAGGAAATCATTTTGGACCCTTTGCCCCTATGCCCCTTGAAACAACTTTAAAAAACGTGACGCGAACCGATTGTTTCAACCAGTCGTGTAATTCTCGAGACGTGAGTTAGTGTGCGATAGCCGGGGTCGAAATCTCCAGCGAATTCTTTGGCGTAGGCAAAGATCGGGCCATCCTTTACAATGAGTTTTTTCGCTCGCTTATCGAGGAAAATGCCATGTCCAACGTCTACGCCGTTATCATGGCCGGTGGCCGGGGCGAACGCTTCTGGCCCCTGAGCACCGATCGCGTCCCGAAACCATTTATCCCGCTTCTCGGTCCAAGAACTCTCATCCAGCAGACCGTCGACCGCCTCTTGCCTTTGCTGCCTCCCGATAGGATGTTCATCTCGATCGGAGAGATCCATAGGGAAATTGCGCGGGAACAGTTGCCGGAGATTCCACCGGACAATTTCGTCGTCGAGCCGGTGGGACGCGACACGGCGTCGTGCCTCGGGTACTGTGCACTCCACATTGAACGGCGCGACCCCGATGGGACCATGATCGCCGTTCCTGCAGATCACTTCGTCGCGGATGCTGCAGCCTACCACCGCACGCTCGAAAAGGGGATCGCCGCGCTTCCGGGCGCCACCGGCGTGGTCTTCGGCATAAGCCCGAGCAGGCCCGAGACGGGCTATGGGTACATCCAAGTGCAAGAACCCGAGACTGCCACGGAAGCCTGGCCGGTCCTCCGCTTTGTCGAGAAGCCCGATATCGCTCGCGCCCGCGAGTACGTGGCAGCGGGCAACTATTACTGGAACAGCGGCATCTTTCTCTGGCGCAATCGAACCCTGTTCGACCTTCTGGCGACGCACATGCCGGAGCTGCACCAAGGTCTTGCGGCACTCCGTCCGTTGATCGGACGCAAGGAGGCGCATTCGGCGATTTATCAAGTCTTTGCCGCGCTGCCACGCATCTCGATCGATTTCGGCGTCATGGAAAAAGCTTCGGGCCTGCGCCTGGTGCCTGCGGAGTTCACGTGGGATGACATCGGCAGCTGGAGCGCCCTGGAACGCGCGCTGCCTCGCGATACGGACGGCAACGTTGCGCTGGGTTCTCATGTAGCCCTCGATGCCGGCGGTTGTGTGTCGTATTCCGATGCCGGTACCATTGCGACCTTCGGCGTCTCCAACCTCATCGTTATCCAGGCTCACGGCAAGGTTCTCGTCTGTCCCAAAGATCGTGCGGCGGACCTGAAGCGCCTGATCGCAGCCCTGAATCAAAAAGACAGAGTGCTGAGTACTGAGTGAAGAGTGGTTGGTGATGATACTTCCGATAAGAGGAGAGCGCAGAATACGCAAAAAATCAATGATACCCGACCTAACATCGATTGAAACAATTCCCTGCTGTTTCTCAGCACTCAGTACTCAGTACTCAGTACTATTTTGTCATGAGGAATGATTCGGTCACAGGGCTACTGTTCGATAGGATCCCGCGCCAGCCCGCGGTGTTTTTGAAATATGTCGGCCTGTCACAAGATGCTCTCTCGTTTTATCCGCACCGGCCTACACTCGAGGCCCTCATCAGAGCAGCGGATGAAGTACGTCCCGGAGTATTCCCAAGGCAAGAGATTGCTGAGATTCTGAGACGCCAGAATGAGTCGTTCGGCGGCTCCGATCCTGTTCGACGCGCCATCGCAGATCTGGCAAAGCCGGACTCCGTCGCCGTTGTAACCGGCCAGCAAATAGGTCTCTTCACCGGGCCAATTCTGACCGTTTATAAGGCTCTCACCGCACTCCGCCTGAGCGAAGAGCTGCATCGCCGGGGATTTAACTCCGTACCCATATTTTGGATGGCTTCGGATGACCACGATCTTGCCGAGATCACACGCCTCACTATCCCGGGTCCCGGTTCCGAGCTTCAGGTGCTCGATTCCAGAGAGCTGCTCTTCGGCACGACGGAAATGCCTCCGCGTCCAGTCGGAACCATCGGGCTGCCGGAAACGATTCGGCAGGTAATAGATGCCTACGGCGATTCGTTCGTCGGTGAGTGGAGCGACGAAATCAGGAGCCGGCTGACATCCGCCTGTCAGCCGGGAACCACTCTTGCTGATGCTTTTGGCCGGCTCATGGCGGAGCTTTTCCGGGACAGGGGCTTGATCCTTTTCGACCCGAGGGACGCAGGTGCAAAGATGCTCGCCACGCCCGTAATTCAAAAAGCGCTGGTGGAAACGGAGATGCTGCGCTCGCAGTTGGCGGAACGGAGCCGGGCATTGCAGGATTCCGGTCTGGAAGCGCAGGTTGCAATTCTTCCCCACTCAACGATGGTGTTCTTCGAGGAAGAAGGCGAGAGAAGGCTCCTGGTCACACGGGACGGCGAATTCGTGTCGAAAGATACGAGCCGACATTTCCAGCTTGAGGAGTTACTGTCCCTCACGGAGAGTGCACCCGAGCGTTTCAGTCCGAATGTGCTCCTGCGTCCGCTTGTACAGGACCACCTCTTTCCCACGGTCGCTTATGTAGGCGGCCCTGCCGAGGTCTCCTATTTCGCCGAGATCGAACCTCTGTACCGTTTCTACGGCCGGCCGATGCCTGTCGTCTGGCCGCGCGCGAGCTTCACGATTCTCGCGGCGGAAACGCGCGCAGCCATGGAACGTTACGCTTTGCGCCTGGAGGATTGCTTCCAGGGAGAGCGCCACCTAGTACGCCAGATTCTGAAAGGGCAGCCTGCGCGCTCTGAAGTCTTACTTGCCGAGCTAGCTGGGTGCGCGGATCGAGGAATCGAGGAGCTGAAGCCTGCCGTTGCTTCCGCCGACTCGTCTCTCGGGCCGGCGGCGGAAACCATACGGCGCAAGCTCCTCCATCGCGTCTCATCGTTGCGAGCAAAGTTCGTCAGCTTCGAGCTGAGGCAGAACAGCACTCTACGGGGCGAGCTTTTGCATCTGCTCAATCGTTGTTATCCCAACGGCAACCTTCAGGAACGCGAGCTGGGGGTGCACTATCTGCTTGCCCAACTTGGCCCGCAGCTGCTTGACACCCTCTACGGTTTCGTTGACCTCGGATCCTTCACCCACCAAGTGGTGTACCACCAAACCCCCAGTGCAGCACCCACAGAACACACGAAACAGAGAAAAAAAGGACGGCGGTCGGCGGGCCTAAGTGCTGAGCCATGAAGCCCGCACCCGAAGGCTGCCTCGCCCAGAAACTTCATGGAATGGGTTCCCATGATTCGCCCGCAGTAATCATGTCCAGCCTCCATCCCTGTGGCGTCCAGGCACCCGTCCGGTCGAGATGTGTTCAAGCCTCTGCGTAACCTCGTTCTTGCACAACTGTATCTGCAAGATTCCACGTGCGGGGATGCACAATCATGACATAATGCCACGCCAGAAGTTCTAGGATGTTCATAAGGCGACGGCTAGAGCGCATCGCAGCCGGTCTGTATCAATGCAGACAAGAGGACGCAAGAGGAAACAATATCGCCCGAAACCATCGCAGGTATTGAAAATCAGCGGGGAATGGAGGAATCGCTGTATGAAGTCCAATTCAAGACGAGGGGTTGTGTTAGCTCTGTTGATGTTTTCCGCACTTTCAAAGAGCGTCTTGGCACAAGCGTTCGCTTCAATCGAGCAGGAAATCAAAGCCTACACTTCGAATCTTCCGTTCCCTATGCCCCAGATCCGGTTGCCGCAGATTCCGCCGAACCATGTGAACATTGTCGAGTTCGGCGCATTAGCGGACGGGCATACGATGAATACCAAGGCAATCAACGATGCCATTCGGGCCTGTGCAAAGAAAGGAGGAGGAACGGTAATTATTTCCGCGGGTATGTGGCTTACGGGACCGATCGAACTCGACAACAATATCGAATTGCGCGTTGAGGCCGGCGCACTGGTGCTCTTCAGTCACCGGTTCGAGGACTATCCCGTACTCGCGAAGGGGGACCGGGTCACGTCACCGATTCACGGTCAGGGGCTGGCCAACGTCGCCATCACCGGAAGAGGAACGTTCAACGGAAACGGACAGCACTGGCGCCCGGTCAAGAAGGAGAAGCTCACCGAAGGCCAGTGGAAGGAACTGGTGGCATCGGGGGGAGAAGTAACGCCGGATGGGAAAATGTGGTGGCCCTCCAGGGAGGCGATGAACGGCGAAGCATATCTCAAGAACCTCCGCGCGACCAAGAAACAACCAACACCGGAAGAGATCGCAGCAGCCCGTGAGTTCCTGCGCCCGACTATGCTGGATCTGACCGACTGCAGGTATGTTCTCATCGATGGCCCCACGTTTACCAATACGCCCGGCTGGGTACTTCATCCTACTGAGTGCGAAGATGTTGTCATACGGGATACTTCGATAGTGAACAACTGGTGGGGACAGAACACCGACGGCGCGGACATCAGCGGATGCCGCAATGTCCTCTTCTACCGGAATGTCCTCGATGCCGGGGATGACGGGATTTGCATGAAATCAAGCATGAGCTCGAAACATGAGTTCGCGCTCGAGAATGTCGTGATCGCGGATTGCATCGTCTACCACGGTCACGGCGGCTTCGTCATGGGAAGCAACACCGACGGCGGCGTGCGGAATATTTCAGTCAGGAACTGCACGTTCATGGGCACCGATATCGGGCTTCGTTTCAAATCGGCCCGCGACCGGGGAGGCAAAGTTGAGAACATTTATATCGATGGGATTCGGATGAAAGATATCGCCACGTCGGCCATTCTCTTTGATCGGCCATTCTCTTTGATATGTACTACAACGGCGACGGGGATAATAAGCCGGCAAAAGAACGCATTCCGCACTTTCGGAACTTTGACATCAAAAACGTCGTGTGCGACGGAGCAAGAGAAGCTCTGGTTGTCCGGGGTCTTGTCGACGCTCCGGTCGAGGGGGTGTCACTAACGAACATTTTCATCACGTCCGATCAGGCACTGAAAATGGAGGAAGCCGACGGATTCACGATAAGGAACGTTTGGCTGAGTTTCAAATCCGGTCCCGTTCTTACAGCGAAGAATGCACGGAACGTACGCATCGATCAGGCGACAACCGCATCTCCCGCTGAGCTTTTTGTCCGGGCGACTGGCGCGAAAACAGAGGCCATAGTGCTCCGGAAAGTAGACGTCTCCAGAGCCAAGCGCGATGTCGAACTCAGTTCCGATGTCAAGCAGGGAGCCGTAGTTATTCGATAGCATGCGCAGTATCAAATTACTATCTGCTTGCCCAACTCGGCCCGGAGCTCGTTGACACCCTATACGACCTTGTTGACCTCAAGTCCCTCACCCACCAAGTGGTGTGCCTCTAAGAGGCACTGCGGGGCGCGCTCCCACGTCCGCCGTGCCTGCGCGCAACCAACCTGCTCCCCACTACTTCACCCTCTTTCCTGTCCCGTATTTCTTGTCTCCTCTCAAGAGTGCAGCCCATCCTGCTCCCCTCTTTCGCCTCAATTCTGAATCAACCGACCCCTCCATCGGCTTTCCGAGAGAATTCCAGATACCTTCCACGCCAACTCATGCTATCCTCATCGCAGCCGCTCAAGAGCAATTGACTGTAGATCTGCGCGCACGGCGTGCATAAAAAACGCCGGAAGGTCCGTTGGCTAACTGTCCGACCGGCAAGGGGTGCCCGTCACAAGCCATACTCGTTCGATTAGTCATCCGGGCAGTTTTCCGCGTCGCCGATGTTGGAAGAGGATGTCATGAAGGCATTAACATTTCCAATGGGCTTGGGACTCCTCATGGTGTCATTTGCCCCTTCTGGAACCGTCAGGTGCAACTCCACATGGGTCGGCAAATGCGCGGACGATGCAGGTAGGCAAGCAGACCCAGTAGGCGAGTTTATCTTTACCACGGCGCCCTTCGCATCGTGTCATGCCTCAACCATCGTCGAACTGCGCGACGGCAACCTCATGGCGGCGTGGTTTGGCGGCACGGCGGAAAGCAGGCCGGACGTTGCCATTTGGGGCTCTTATTATTCGGGCGGTCAATGGTGCGCGCCTGTCGAACTTGCCCGCGAGGCAGAGATCGCAACATACAATCCCGTGTTGTTTTACACCAAAGACGGGCGTCTGTGGCTTTACTACAAGTTTGGTCCGGGCCCAACCGATTGGACCGGGGCTCGGCGCTCAAGCTCTAATGACGGTAAGAGTTGGTCGGTCGTGGAGCACCTTGCCGCCGGGCTCCATGGCCCCATTCGAACCAAGCCGCTGCTATTGAAGGACGGGACCATCATCAGTGGGACTTCCATGGAGAGCTACCTCTCCTGGGCATGCTGGATTGAACGGAGTACCGACGGGGGAAACACTTGGGAGAAACTCGGCCCGATCACAGTCCCACAGGGTCTTGGCCGTTCGGGCCTCCAGGGCAGCGCATTGCCGGACGGGATAATCCAGCCCTCGATCGTGTCGCTGGGAGGAAAGCGACTGCGATTCTATGCGCGCTCAACGGCAAGCATCGGAAGAATCTGCGTCTCCGATTCCTTCGACAATGGAGTGACCTGGACTTCGGCGCACCCTATTGATCTGCCGAATCCAAACTCAGGGATTGACGCAGTGACGTTGCGGGATGGACGGATTGTTTTGGTTTATAACCACTCCGACAAAGACCGCACCCCTCTGAACATCGCGGTAAGCAAAGATGGAGAACGCTTCCAGATGTTTCATACGTTGGAAGATCAACCCGGGGAATATTCCTATCCAGCAATCATCCAAGGGCGCAACGGAGATTTGCACATCACCTACACTTGGAACCGGAAACGAATCCGGCATGTACTGCTTCCGCTAAAAGACATCCCGAGATCCATGGCACAAGTCACGCAACCACCGAGTCCAGCTCTTTCGAACAAGTAAGCGGCCTCGAGCAAGGGTGTGCGTTGGAGAGGGCGCCGCGCTCAGGCAGGCCCACAACGTATCTTTCGCCCCGGAGGTCACTGCACTCCTTCATTCAAGCGTGCCTTGAAAGGCGATTTTCCATGGACGAGCCTTACTTTTCGTGAGCAGGAAACATCATCCGCCGTGCTGCCAGAAGTGTGTGAAAATCCAGTATCCTGCAACGTCGTTTTGGTTTACAATCCGCAGCCGGGCGAGGTTTACGGGTTGAAGTTCGGCAGAGGAGGAAGTCCACGGCTCGAAGTTAACATAAGAGCCCAAATCAGAAGCTGCCTTCGGATTGGAGGCTACGGGGCATTTGGCGCCGGGTTGATTTCGCAGCTTATTTCGACTATCCGTCAGCCGTATCTACGGAGGTGACTATGCTTCGTCGAACTCTGGCTGCTGCCTGTTGCCTGCTAATCATCCAACCTCTTCAGGCTCAGACGACTTCGGAACTCCTCTATGTTCTGAACAGCATCACCCCGTCGGTGTCGGTCATTTCGCCCTCTGAAGGCAAAGTTCTACACGAGATTGCCATTGCGGACAATCCCACCCAAGGTCTCTTGGATCCCAGCGGCAAGTATCTCTACGTTCTTCATAATGGGCTGTTTGATGCCCTGGGCAAGGTCCAACAGGCAGACAAGAATCCCCGCTACCGGCGAGGCAGTCTGGAAGTAATTGACCTGGAAGCACGCAAGGTTGAAGAGACTATTGGTCTAGGCTGGAATAGTCGTGCGATGTGGCTGGATTCCAGCAACAGACATCTGTTTATTCTGAGCGAGGGATGGGGCTACAATGAAAAGGCTGAGGACCCCGCAGGTTTCATCACTGTGATCTCTCTCGATACCCGCAAACCAATCCAGCGTCTGACTAACGGGCGTCTGATCAAAGCTGCGATCTCGACTGAGAACAATGGCTTCCTGGTGCTGTCCGGCGGGGCAATTTACCTTAAAAATCCAAAAGCCAGCAGGGCACACTTCCCCCCTCTTACTGATGCCCGGCTTACGGTTTTCGATGCCAACGATTTTCACCGCCTCGGAGAGACCATCCTTGACGGCACTCCGGAGCAGCTGCTTCCGGCTGGTCCACAACACGCCTTTGTGATTGACGGCGGCCAATTCAATGGGTACGTCGGCAAGGGCAAATATAATCGGCCTGGTTCAGTGAAACTCTTGGATATTGAGCGGCTCGCAATCACAGGAACGTGCCCGCTCGGCTTCGGTGCTTTTGTGGCAGCCCTTAATCCGGCAGACCGGTCGATATCAGTGGTATCGAGTTCAGGACTCGGTTTCAAGCGGCCAAAGCTCTACTTGAAAGAGCTTCGCCAGGGCGAAGCAAGGACGATCGGGTCAGAGCCCGGCCCAGGTTACCTCTCGTTACCCGGGCCCCATAGCCCGCAACCCCAAATGCAAACTGAGATACTCACGATGCCTACCGCAAAGCGGGCGTATCTGCTGTCCCGGTCTGACCTCGTGCCAGTGAATCTCGAAACACCCAAGATAGAATCCCGCATCATTATTGGCAACAAAGAGGTGCGAGGGGAAAAGCGTGTCGGAATGGCTGTGATGGGTGCTTTTATCTTCCTCTTTCCCGTCGCACTAGCCGTCATGATAATCGGCTATGCAGTTAGTGGCCACTCAGGCACTCCTCCGATACTTAGCTTAGCCACAAGCCAGGACGAGCGATTCGTATATGCCAAGGATTCTTTCACGGACGAGATCACTGCGCTTCGTGCCAGCGACGGCCAGATCGAAGCTCACCTGCCGTCCGGCCCCTCCTGCTATCGCATCTTTCTCGCTCCGGGAGGCAAGTTCCTATTTGCACAAAATGCCCGCCAGGTGAGTTGGTTCAACACCTCCACGAATACCAAGGCAGGCGAATATGTTCTCAAATCCGGCGGAGTCTGGGGCGCTTTTCCGGACTATTCCCGCGAGCGCGTTCTCATCCTCACCGATGACTCCGTCGTTGCCTGGGACGCCCAAACAGGGGAGGTTCGGTTCGAGGTGAAAGGTGTCCGCAAACCAATCCAGGTCCTCTTCTCGTTGACGAAGAGACAAACGGATTCTACAGGTGGCGGACCCCCCCGCAAATGGGCCCTGCGGCCATGATGTTGGAGCGCTGACGAAACTCGTAGCCGAGCATCGAGCCCAACGGGATCCCGCTGGCGCGCTCACCAGATCGCGATATGAGCGAGCATTAGATTATCCCGGGCGAAGTTTACGGGTTGAAGTTCACCAGAGGGCCAAAGTCCACGGGGCGAAGCTGACGTAAGGCCCCAAATCAGAAGCTGACCCAGCCCTCACAGCCCCCCTCCGATCCCGGGAATTGCAGCTTGTTTTTCTTACCCATAGACCAGGGGGTCCACTTCGAAGATTTTCCTCAGCAGGCGCGCCTACGTGCTCCGGGCTTCCCTGAAGAAGTCGGAATTGTCCTTCTCCGTCCGGGCGTCTGCCGCGCTACCGGCGCTGTCGCCAACGGCTGATGACGTGGTGACTCTGGCCCGGTTGCTATAGGCGCCGTAAAAGCGCTGGCAATGGCGGCCGGGATCGGGGATGTGCGCGTTATGCGGTGGATCCACTCGAGCGGGCCCAGCGCAACGACCGTCGCGCCGGTCCTTGGGTCCGGGGGTGTTTCCAATGCCAGGTTGCCGCCATCCAGCTTTTGCATTGCGTCCATGGCCAGGGCGGGACGCGTGATATAGCGGGCCTGAGACTCGAGCGAGGCCAAGGCGGCGACGACGGGAGGCCCGGCAAAAACCGAAAAGCCCGGGTGAACCCATGAGAGCAGGTTCTGCATGAAGTTCTCGGAGAGACGTTCGGCCTGGTGCAGGCGCTCGAGCAGCAAGCAGCGGAACACTTCCATGACAGCGGCGGTATCGAGCGCAGGGAGCGGCAGAAACTCTCCTTGCGCCGAGAACACGCCGTCGGAGACCAGGGCATGGGCGTGCGGGTTTCATGTGAAGCGTTGCGTAATGTGAAGTAGCCGACCCCTCACCGACGCAAATCTCGTTGGTGCCGCACATCCGGATACGGCACCCATCTATCACTCCACATTATTTTTTGTCCATGACAAG
>Ga0315279_10000598_pt1 | contig 70110 bp, 67 predicted proteins | sample YL17G06_20_MG_FD_203694 | JGI IMG/M metagenome (GOLD analysis project Ga0315279, IMG submission 203694) | Sediment microbial communities from Yellowstone Lake, YNP, Wyoming, USA - YL17G06_20 | ecosystem: Environmental > Aquatic > Freshwater > Lake > Sediment | place: USA: Wyoming | collected...
TATTTTCTGTGGGAAAACACCGGGATCATAGGTTTTTAGCTTGTTTTGTTGGCTGAAAACCAGAAAATAGTGTGAAGTGCGAAATGTGTTCTAATCAAGAAAAGAACGGTCAACTGCGAAAGTCAGGATAAAACTTGGAATAATTTCTATAAAGAATTAAATGAACTATTTGAAATGGTTGATGATATAGATACTTAATTTTCCTCATTTTTACTGATAAAATTAGGCACTTAAAATTTTATAAAATTCTTCTTCATTTTTGCATTGTTGTGGATCTAATAGAACGAACATGCAATTCTTCTCTAGATGATCTTCGATGAAGATCTTTCTTAATATATTAAAAATTTTTTGATATTTTTCTGGGTCATTTGTATAATCAGAAACGATAATAAAATATGGCTCATAATCTGATGGTATCTTTTTATCATCTATCAATCCTAATTCAAATAAACCAGATAATAGGGCATTTGAACTTGCAGTCATTTTCATTTCAATAAAAAGTATTTTCTTATTTTTTATTGCAATAAAATCTATGTTTTTTGTCTCCTTAAAATCTTTAAATTTCTCCTTTACTAAATTATCAAGAATAGGTATTTCTTCTGTCGGATCATATAAATTAATTTCATCAAATACTTTAAATCCATTATCAGATAATAATTTCCAAAAAACTGGTTTGAAGTTTCTTTCAACAAATTTTCTATCTCCCTTACTCACGCCCTTTGTTTTTTGGATTTTAATTTTTTTAATATATTCTTGAAAGAAAGATTGATAATGTTTATCGATGTTATTCTTATTATAATCATAACGTTCAATAAGATCATCAAGAATTGGCTTCGACATATCAAAGTAATTTTAATTAATAATATTTAAGACTATCTCCTCTGCACCCAAAAACCATATCTTGCACCCAAATTCAGTGAAAACAGGCAATATGGGTGCAAAGCCATTCCTATCCATATTTTTATATAATTTACGTGACCAATTTTTATAAGAACATTATCATCAATCCTCACTATTTTTTTCCTGAAAATTCCTTTTTTTTCTATAGAAAAATGAAAGGAAAAACTATATATATAACTTATTTTATTTAATTTAAAAGCATATCGCAAATTATAAAGCCTATATGGGGGCAGCGAACGTATGGTTCAAATGCAATCAAAAAAGAAAAAGGAAAAGAGACAGAGCATTGAAGAGATTATTCAATGCCCTGAATGTAGTAGTACTCATTTAAGTAAAGATTATGCCCGTGCTGAATTAGTCTGCGAAGACTGCGGCCTTGTCATCGATCAAGATTTCATAGACCATGGTCCCGAATGGCGGGCATTCGATAGCGACCAGCGGGAAAAACGAGCGCGTGTCGGCGCTCCGATGACATACACGATCCATGATAAAGGTCTCAGCACTATGATTGGCTGGAAAAACCGGGATTCCTATGGGAAATCCATCCCAACCAGAAACCGGGCACAACTGTATCGATTACGGAAATGGCAACGGCGCATCAGGATCAGCGATGCGACAGAACGAAACCTCGCGTTCGCGCTCTCAGAGCTTGACCGCATGGCATCAGGGATGGGACTTCCCCGTACCGTCCGGGAAACCGCGGCCATGGTCTACCGAAAAGCGGTCCTGAAAAACCTGATCCGCGGTCGTAGCATCGAAGGCGTCTCCGCCTCAGCGCTCTATGCCGCCTGCCGGCAATGCAACGTGCCGAGGACCCTTGACGAGATCGCAGCATCCTCCCGCGTCTCCCGAAAGGAAATCGGGAGGACCTACCGGTTCATCGCGCGAGAACTCGGCTTGAAACTCATGCCGACATCACCGCAGGACTACATCTCCCGATTCTGCAGCGAACTCAAACTGAGCGGTGACGTACAAGCGAAAGCCATAGAAATCCTCAAAGACGCTGCCGACAAGGAGCTCACCAGTGGCAGAGGGCCGACCGGCGTCGCAGCCGCGTCCATTTATATCGCCTCGATTTTATGTGGTGAGCGGCGAACACAACGAGAAGTCGCAGACGTCGCAGGCGTCACAGAAGTAACGATTCGGAATCGATACAAAGAGCTCGCGGAACGACTCGACATCGACATCATCCTATAACCTGCCATGACGCACTGGTACGTGGAAAAAAAACGAGAGCATTTTTACAAAGAAGCGAAACGAGTCGGGTACCGCGCCCGCTCCGCATTCAAACTCCAACAGATACAACAGCGGTACCATATTATCCCAAAGAACGCAACCGTCGTTGACCTCGGCGCCGCCCCTGGCGGTTGGAGCCAAATTGCGGCAGAACTCGCTGGAGAAAAAGGAACAGTCATCGCTGCAGATATATCCTTAATGAAACCGCTCAAGAACGTTTTGTGCATCCAAGGAGATATCGCAGAGCCTGGAACAGTGGAGCGCATCAAACAACCCCTGGAAGCAAAGAAAGCAGACGTGGTGCTCTCAGATATGTCTCCCAATATCTCCGGGAACTACAACGTTGATCAGGCACGAAGTGCCTGGCTGTGCGAATGCGCCCTCGATGTCGCGACCCAGATTCTCAAACCAGGCGGCAATTTCGTCTGCAAAATATTCGAAGGAGAGGATACCAAGGAATTCCTTGAAAAGGTAAAACCGCATTTCACACTGGTAAGGATATTTTCTCCTGAAGCCTCACGGAAGAGCAGCTCGGAGGTCTATATCATCGCAAAAACATACAAAAAAATATCATAATCACTACTGACAATTTCTATCGTTCTCAGATAGAAGAGTATATTATATAGTAATGGATATCAAGTCAAATTTATATGCGGTAGAAATAATGGCTGAGCAACTACTTTCCCTTGAAGTATTTCTCAAACATTCCTTTGAGGATATAGAACGGAAGATACAGGAGGTCATCACCGATCAGAACATCTTATCCATTTTAAAAGGCGGGAAGCGATTACGACCACTCCTTGCCTCGATTTGTTTTAAAACCTGCACCGATGGGAAAGAGACCGCTCAACTGTATCAACGGTTTTTGGAAGGCACGGTTGCTATTGAGCTTGCGCATGGCGCATCGCTCGTCCATGACGACATCATCGACGGGGATCTCACCCGGCGCGGCGAGCCAGCATTTTACATCAAAACCGGCATTGATAACGCGATATTGACGGGCCATAAGATGCTTGTGATCGGGTTCAACATCGCGCTTTCCCATGGCGAGAAAATCGCGAAACTGTACGTGGACGCGTGGAAGGGAACCCTGGACGGTCAGCTCGACGAGATTAACTTCAACACAAAGGATCTGAATGGTGTCAACATCACGGCGGACTCAAAATTCTTCCAGGTGTATAGCCGGATTATTGATTTGAAGACCGCGACGCTCTTTTCCGCGGCGTGTAAGGCTGCCGCGTACTGGGCCGAGGCTCCCGACGAGCTTGCTGATTTGCTTGGTGAGTATGGCAGGGAGGTCGGGTTTGCGTATCAGCTTGCGGACGACCTCGTGGACCTTGAGAAAGGCAAGATGATCGATAGCGTGGTGATCCCGCTGCTGACCCGTCTGGAGAAGAAATCCTCGAAGAATGGGACGCTCAAGACAAAGGCGATTCGCAAGAGGATCATGAAGAATTCCACGGAGATTAAAAAACTGTATTTAGAGGAGATCTCCAAACATGTGACAAAAGCCCAGACGGCGAGCAAGTCATCCCTCATCCCTGAAAATTCATTTAAAAAGTTTTTATTCAATGCACCGATTTACAGCATTAACAAGATGCTGGAAGAAATCTACATCACCATTTAACAAATTTTTTTTATTGGGTGACAAGAATTGCTGCGTGGTCTTTTTCATAGGGTGCGAGGTCCCGTGTTTTTTTGACGGTAAGGCGCTGTTGTTTGAGGTAGGTAGCCACAAGGTCGTATGCTTGTTTTGGTTTGAGTGCGACGTCGATGCTTCGTGCCTTGACCATGATGAGTGCTGTTCCCGTGGGTTTGAGGTAGGCGTGGATGTTTCGTGTGAGAATATCTGCTTGGTTGCGCTGGGAGATATCCTGGTAGATGAGGTCGACGGGTGGGACGAGATGCTGGTATCTCTCAGGGTGGTTTGCGTCCGCGAGAATCGGGATGATGTTGAGTCGCTGTTGGCTAGTTTTAAGAAGACCGGTGAGCGCGATCGGTGACGATTCAACTGCGTACACGATGCCATCGGTGAGGATATCTGAGAGGTGACTCACCGTGGTCCCTGTTGCCGCACCAAGGTACAGGACAGATGAGTCGTTTTGTATGGGTATGGAGAGTCCCTTGAGGAGCGCGGCCGCAAGCTTACTTCGGAACGGGTTCCAGGAGCGGTACTCTCGGTCGTCCTCGGTGATGAGTTGTTCGTTGTAGACCCTGATGCCTTTACAGTCTTTTGGGTTTTGGGTGAAAAGTTTATCGTTTTTTTTATAGACACCTGGGTGCTCTGTCGGTTGCATGATCTTCCGTTATGAGGTGTGGTTGATAAATAGTTTTGTCGAAATAATTAATTAGGGTTTGTGGTATACAGGCGGGGGCGATACGTGGTATGGCGATACGGTCTCCGTTGTATGATACGCAAGTGAAACTTGGCGCTCGGTTCACCGAGTTTGCTGGGTTTGAGATGCCGATTCAGTACAGCTCGATTCTTGAGGAGCATATGGCGGTGCGTAAGGCCGTCGGGTTGTTCGACGTGTCCCATATGAGCAACGTGTGGATCACCGGGCCGGACGCGGAACGGTTGATTACTCTTACGACCGTTGAGGATGCATCCCGGGTCCCTGACGGGAAAAGCCAGTACACCGTGATTTTGCGCGAGAACGGCACGATCATCGATGACACGATTTTCATGCATCTCGGGAACCGGTACATGATGATTCCGAACGCGGGGATGAACCAGGTGGTAACGTGTTGGCTCAACGATAAGGCGAAGCAGCATCATCTTAAGGCGAAGGCTGCGGATGTGTCCCGGGAGTACGTGATCTTGGCGGTGCAGGGGCCGAGGTCACGGGATACCCTGCAGAAGCTTACGGAGACTGATCTCAACACAGTAGGATTCTTCGGGTGTTTGTTCACCAAGGTCGCCGGGGTGGAGTGTATCTTGTCTCACACTGGGTATACCGGGGAGCTCGGCTTTGAGCTTCAGATCACGCCGACGTCGCGCGCAGAAGCCGTGTTCACCGCGATCCTTGAGGCCGGCAAGCAGTTGCAGTTCGGGATTCGGCCGGTCGGACTCGGTGCGCGTGACACGCTCCGTCTTGAGAAGTGTTTCATGCTTGCGGGGAACGAGTTTGAAGGCGATCACACCCCCTTGGAGGCGACGCTCGGGTGGACGATTTTTTGGGATCATGAGTTCATCGGCAAGGAAGCGTTACTTCGGCAGAAGGAGCAGGGGACGTTCCCACGGATGACGTGTCTAGAGTGCGTCGAAAAAGGCATCCCGCGTCAGCACTGCGAGATTCAGAAAGACGGGAAAACAGTCGGGGTGGTCACGAGCGGGACGCTGTCACTGTGTCTTGGCGTCGGGATCGCCATGGGGTACGTGCAGCATGACAAGCGAGAGGTAGGCAGTATCCTTGACATTATGATTCGTGACAAGCCGGTGAAGGCAAAAGTAGTCAAACCGCCGTTCGTGCCGAAGGACTGGGCGCAGAAACCGGAAGCGGTTGCGGCCTAAGCACCGGTTGATGTGGGTGTTTTCTTTTGTTATTTATTAACTGCAGCTGAGAATACTGCGCGGTCTGAAGCATAGCGGAAGACCCGCATTCCTTAGAATCTCTTTTTTCTCCAGTCAAACCATACTCTTTTTTGTCGCGTGCGGCAGGCTTTCCAGCCTGCCCTATAGATGGTGCGACAGGAGCTAAAGAAAATATGGAAAATGTAAATAGCGTAGGCCCTAAAAAAATTATGGATGACACCCGCAATAACTGGGTGACCATGATGTTCACTACTAAAAAACGATATAACTGTTTCGAGAAACAAACCCATATCGACACTTGCATCCAGGCGTTCCGGGACTTGGAACGCTTCGGATTTGAGTTTGGAGAATTTGGGTTTGGCGGTGTTCATGTTCATTTCCCGGTCAACATCCCAAAAAGATATTCGGTTGAGGATGCAGAGATTATACTGAAGTCATATAGTTCTAAAAAAATGTTTGAAATGCATCCTGGTTTCCGCAAGCGGTACCCAACTGGGGGTTTCTGGAGTGGGTACGAACACCATCAATCAACAGGGATGATTAACTTAGAACAATCCAATAATTATTGCAGAGATCAACAACATCATCATAATGTAATTGTAGTTGATGATCGACAGCAACGACTACCTAACCTGACCGCCGAGTGAGGATGCGGCAACGCCCGAAGGGCTTGCCGAGGAAACGAGGCGGAACGGGGGATTATAAGGGCGCAGCCCTTATCTCACTCTTGTTGTCGAAAAGGTTTAAAACAATCAGGAAATACCACTTCTCGATTATTATGGCAGACGAAGTGCGAGAAGGGCTGAAATACACAAAGACACACGAATGGGTGAAGCTCTCCGGAAACAGAGTTAAGATTGGGATTACCGATCACGCGCAAGAAGAACTCACCGACATCGTGTTTGTGGAGTTACCCGCGGTCGGCAAAGAAGTCAAGAAAGGGGAGGAGTTGTGCGTCGTTGAATCCGTCAAATCAGTCTCAGAGGTGTACGCGCCGGTGAGCGGGAAGGTTGTCGCGGTGAATACGAAACTAGATGATTCACCAGAAATTATTAATGCGAAACCGTATGACGACGGCTGGCTGGTGGAACTTGAGGTCAAGGATAAGGCAGAAGTTAATACTCTCCTTGATGCCACAGCGTATAAGAAAATATAAGAGTGTATTCAGAGAGAGTATTAATCAATAAGATCTTTCTGCTGGGAACTCCAAGTCTTGTTCGGCGTTTTCTTCATCCACTCAACGTATTTATCGATAAATTCGAGTCGCTCCCTGAAATTTTCTTCTTTTAATCGATCAAGTTCTTTGAGGTTAATACATGGGGTCTTCATTATAACTTTTAAATATGTTTTTATGTTTTAGGTTATCGGTTGAATTCCTAGAGAAGTTTTCTGGTGGAAGTTTTTTCTGTATTAAACCATTCGTACATTTAAAACATTTTATACGATTTACGGAGGACGGTATCGCACGAGAAAAACTTTTATACAGTCAAGATATAGAGTATAAGGTGAGATTGGTGGTGATGGGATGAAGGATGACCCGATAGCAGTGGTACTTGATGATTTGATGAGGCTTGATGACATTTTGGCGTGTATGGTTGCGCGGCGGAATATGATTAGTGTGATGCCTTCTGGTGAGGGGTTTAAACCTGATGTGAATCATATCTGGGATAGTATTCATCGTACCATGGATGATGTGTTTGGCGTGATAGCAGCCTATTCTCAGATCGGGTTAGGAGAGATGGAGTTTCGGCTCCAGGACTATGAGGTATTATTCTTTGTCTTCCCTGATACAGAGAATGCACTGGTGGCGATTATTCCTGCGTTGGCCAATAAAGGATTGCTTGAAGTAGAACTGGAAAATGCTCGTCGGGAGATCCTCAAGATAATGGAAGGGCCGAAGAAGGAGTCTGGAGCTTCGAAAAAAGATGATAAAGTGTTAGTTAACGCATGAGGATTATCCTATAATTAAGGAATGAAATAAGAAGAAGTTGGATGCACAACCAATAAGATAGTATCTATTGTGGTAAGTTGAACCACCCTTGATGGAGTATGATGAAGTCAAACGTAGAAGCAGCAATAGGGATGTCCCGGAAATGGGATGCACGGGAAGCAGGAAGAGAAGTAGCTGAAAATACGATTAAGAATTTGAGCGGACCTCCAGATTTCTTTTTGTTGTTTTCAACGATTCATTATGAAAAATATGGTGGTTTTCAGGAGTTCTTGAATGGCGTATGGGATGTTTTGCCTGAAGGAACACCGCTCGTGGGGGGGACTGTTGTTGGTTTTATAAATAATTATGGTTGCTACGCAAGAGGAACGAGTGCTTTAGCTGTTTCTTATTCAAATATGGATGTAGTTTTGGGCTTTGGGAAAAACACTAAGAGATCCCCCAAAAAAGCTGCAAAAAAAAGTGTATATATGATTAAAAAAGGGTTAGAGAAAAGTAATTACGAACATAAATTTCTTTTAAATTTGATTGCCGGTCCGTGCGCCATGAAAATACCTGGTCAAGGATATACAAAAGTTGTAAATTCGGGTTTTATTAGTAAATTTATTATGCAGGCATTTGGAATTTCTCAGTATTTACTTCAAAAAGGATTTGGAAGAGAAGATGAAATTTTTGAGGAGATTGTAAATAAATTACCTGATTATAATATGATTCTCGGTACATCGATTGATGATTACAAAGGAATTAGCCATTATCAATTTTATAATGATAAAATATTAACAAATTGTGTTGTAAATTTAGGTGTTGCAACGGATTTAGATCTAAATGTATGCACCACTCATGGGATGAAAAAAACAGATGTTAATTTCGAAATTACAAAATTAAGTAAAAATGGACATATAATTCATGAAATAAATAACAAGCCTGCTGTTCCTGAATTATCAAGATTATTAAATTGGCCCGAAGGTTTTATAACTGATAAAACTATGGTTAAAACGATTTTATATTATCCTATATCATTAAAAAGACATGGGCGAGAAGTCCCCGCTGTAATGCCATTTATTTTAAAGGATTCAATTATGATTCCTTGTGTGATAGATAAAGGAGAAGTATCAATACTTACAGTAAACGGGAATAATCTTGTAAACGCTATGAAAGATAATCTTAGATGTTTTAAAGATATCAATCCAGAATTTGGAATATTTACATCTTGTGCTACTATTTTGGAGACGCTTGGACGAAATATAAATATAGTACAAAATGAAATTTTGTGCTACTTTGAGAGGAAACCCTTTTTAATGTGTATTTGTGTAGGTGAGGGAACTTATTCACCAATGACTAATCTGGCATACGCCAATATGTCATTTAATACAGCCGTATTTGGAAAACAACATAAATTTTAATTTTTCACTTAATATTAGATTTAATATAATTCTCATATTTTTTCAAAGATAAAACAGAAATACAAGTAGCATAAATATCTTCTTTTTTTCCAGGCCAACCCACAAAGTATCCTCCATACCACCGACCATCTGATTTTTGTTTTTTTAATAACCATTTAATTCCTATTCCAATAGCTTCGAGATCATTATCTGAAGGATTTATCAATAGAGAATATAATGCTAGTGACGTTCTATGTTCTGGTGAGGGTTTATCTCTATCTTTTGTATCCATGTAGCACCAAGAACCGTCATTGTTTTGTGTATTTTTTATAAAATTTATTGCGTTTTTATAATTTACACTATCTCCAATACCATAAAGGTAAAATGATTCTAAAATGACATGAAGCGGATAAAATGGTGAATCATAATAAACGAAATGACTCCCCCAACTACCGTCATCATTTTGTTTCTTGATAAGCCATTTTATTGCCTTTGATACATTATCTGTTTTTATATTGAGTTTTAACAGGGTTCTTATAACCTGACCTGTAACTGATGGAAAATCCTGATACTTTTTATAAATTTCAGGTATCCCAGATTCCCAACATCCGTTACTTCTTTGTTTTTTTAATATGAATTTAATTACGTTGTCTACATTATTATTTGTACTTTTAAGAGCTAAAGCACATAATGGAGTTGTTTCCATACAATATTGGTCTTTGTTGTATATACTTGATACATGAAATGAATAATCGGCTCTTTGAGAATTTAGTAGGAAACATATAGCTTTGTTAACCGTGCTTTCGTACGATGGAAATTCAATCGATGTTAAAATAGCATGAACAGTTTCCCATATATCCCATGTTTTGTCATTATTTAAACAAATTGAACCATTTGAATTCTGATTATTTTTTAAAAAGTTTAATCCCTCAAAAATTGCCTTTGAAATATCTTTATTCTCTGTTAGTATCATACTTTAAGCACCTAAATTAATACTTTTTCCAAAATTCGTTAATTCCTTCAAAGTAAACCCATATTTTTCTGCCCATCTTTCCGTCTTCCGTAAATATTTGAGATCAATAGAACCCACGTGGTTTTTGTGTTCATTCTCCGTCGCCTGCATGATTACTTCGGCGATACACGCAAAATTCTTTCCAGGTGGTATTCCAGGGATAACGATTGGAACCGGAAAATCCACGAGTCCCCCATCGATTCGATATACATCAGGGCGTAGTCGACAAACATCATAGGAAAGATTTGGCGGTTGCGACACATCAACGACGATTGCATCCCTTCCAAGATGCTCTGATTGTAATAGCGCATCCGGATGGCTGGTTGCCGTGACGATAACATCTGCTTCTTTTGTTTTCAGTTCAACCGTGGTTTCAAAATCACCGTCAATGTTTTCCTCAAGTTCTTTGAATTTCTCTTTCCTCCGTCCGATGAGAATCGCATGTTGAAATTGGGGGACAAGAATTTTCGATACCGCCTCACCAATAACTCCGTATGCCCCGACAATGGCAATGATTTGATCGGAGGGTTCTTTTTGGAAGAATTTTAATGCCTTCAAAACCGTTTGGTAGGTCACTGCAGCGGTATAACTATCACCATGATTCACAAAACCCGTGTACTCTTTCTGTTTCGTAACCCACACACCACCATCAGTCACCGAAGTAGTGAGCGCACCAAGCTGAATCAAATTCACATCAAATTCATTTTGCAGAAATATTGCAGCATCAATAATTCTCTGTCGCACTGATTCTCTCGGCAGATTCATCATTTGTTGTGCCGTCAGTAGTAAACCAGTGATGTGTCCTTTCGTTCCATTGACATCCATTTCAGGAGAAACAATAAGGTTTTCATGAATCCAGGTTTTCGGTATCTGCTCGAGATCTTTCTCAACACGAAGATGACCAATCGTCGCAAACCTCATATCCGAAAACCTCTGAAATCTCATTCTCTAATCCACATTACCCCACATTAACCTTTTTCTCCATAAAAAACCTTGATTCTTATTCGAAGGTTGATGTTGTGTTCTTGAATAGCCGTACTGCGGGATACGCCTTTGTTTCCACGAAGTGATCTGTTTCATAGACAATTTTGATGTGGCTGATGTATCGGATGATTTTACTGGTCATGAGATCATTGAGATGTTCTGATGCGGAGGTTAATGGTTTCATTACACTCACAGATATGGCCTCGTTGCCTTCAACACCTGGGTACCCTAGAAGGGCATCCATTCGCTCCGGGAGACAAAGCCTTCGCTCGACAAGGATATTCAGAAGGTCACACCATCGTTCCTCCTTGTGGTACGCATCATAGAGAAACGAACATTCCACCCCAATCTGTGCGCCGATCCCAGCCGGGGTGATATCAAAACCCAGCACAAATCGGTCCGCGATCATCCCGAGCTGCTCTAGAAGAGACAAAAGCATAGTCGTGTCACCGCTCCATTCGCACGCTTCGAGGTAGGAGATAATCTGCTCAGGGGAGAGATGATTTACGAAGAATCGCACGTCATCATTCTGCCCTCTGGACAGTAACGTACCTACCTGGAACAGCGTCGCATTTTCGGGGAGATGTCGAAGGCAGTCTTTCATCCCTTTTTGTATCGTTGGTGGAACACGGCGACCGCGAAGGAGCGGTAGCGCGGATTTTATCAGCCATGTATATTCAGAGACATCTGTGTTTTCCGCCCCAGCGGGTAGTTTCGATGGGCCAAAGAACACACTTGGTATAGGAATCTGAGGGGCGGGATTCGGCATATCAAATTCTACCCAGAAGCATTGAATTTTATCTTGAAGAATCGACGACGGGGTCGTCCACGCGCTGGCAAAATGACGGACTCGCTGCCATGCTTCCTCTTGAAAGAAAGAGTCAGGGAGATATCCATGGACGAGCAAATTCGTTAACACGTTCCGGTCATTTCCAGCACCGGACACGGCAAACGCCCAATCTGTTCTTGAAGTCGAATTATTAAGACGACATTCGAAACCAAGGAAGCTGGTGAGGTTTCCTGGGAAGAACCGAGCGAGCGTCATGATCTCCTTAAAGTTCTCAGGTGAAACTAAATGGCTGAGATGTGATTCCGCTGCACAAAGATAGTGACTTGTATAAATGCTCTGAATCGGCAGATGTTTCGTCATTCGGGTGTAATCAGCCAGGTAATTCTCAGACGAAAGCACGTCTTCTAGTCCGATTTCACGCGCCGCAAAGGGAATATCGAACACTGATGGATGCTCAAGACGTGTATGCATGTAGTCTCCTTCCTTTTGGATGTAATTGAAGTCTGGCGGTGTGATAAATACGTTTTTTGCATGTGCATATGCACTTGGGTACCTTGGTGGCTTTAGCAGACATCGAGATCCCTCTCAGTTGATTGAAGACCAAATAGCCGAACACCAGGGTAGGCCTTCGCCTCAAGAGGCTGACCTGGTGCGTAACACAGCTTCACATGACTGATGTAGCGTACCAATGCATTGACAGAGGCCTCGGAGGGAAGCCGAACCGCGATTTGATATGAAGAGAGGTCGAACGGCCGAGACGGATCTTCTGCGCTTACCCCGAGGAATTTCAAGACCTCTGTCTTTTTTTCTGGGCAGCAGACGCCTTTCTTTATCAGATAGTCAAAGAACGATGCCCATCGGGTTTCCAGGTGGTATTGATCTGATGAGTCAGAGCATTCTAATCCGATTTTAGGGTCCACTCCCTTCTCCGTGATGGTGATATGGAGAACCAACCGGGTGACCTGCTGTTGAAGTTCTTTTATCAAACAAGAAAGTTCGTTATTGGTATCAGACCATCCTAAGGATTCAAGGTAGGGGATGATTTGTGTCGGATGCAGATGCTTGAACACGAGTCGCGCCCCGTTGGTTGCTCTGGAGAGCATAAGGCCAATATCCATGACCGAGGCTCCCTCCGGGAGATTGCGGAGCGCTTCGAGTAAACGTTGATGTAATTGGGAAGAAAGAGGATGGCCGAGGAGCAAGGGCAATGCAGTGTGGAACACCCAGTCATACGTTCTTTCTTCCTCTATCGATTTGATGCGAAACGGAATGGTGTGAATGAACACGCAGGGAATTGATGTTTCGTGAGAAGACTGCGTGGTGTCGAATTCCAGCCAGAGCCCTAGAACGTTCGAGTACAACTCAGATGTTGGGTCTGCCCAAGTAGTCGCAAAATCCCGGAGGTGCTGCCATTCTTGTTGTTGTAAAAATTGTTTTGCTTTATCCTCGTATTGTAGAAAGTTTACTAGTGCTTCTCGCTCTCCTTTCTTTGAGGAAACCGCAAAGAGATAGTCAGCACGTGGATCCGGTGAGCTCAGTCGTGATTCAAATCCAAAGAAACTGGTGACACCAGGAGTGAAAAATGAAGCAAGTTTCTTTATTTTCGTGTAATTCTCTTCGGAGATCAATCCATCAGGGAGATGAGGCTCGACAAATGATAAATACTGTGAAGCGCTCAGATTATTCAAAGAAGGTTTTCGTAGATATACCGTCTCGGCAATGAATAAGTTCCCGGTTCGGAATCCTTGAAGTTCTCCGACGGGGAAAGAGTCAAGGTCATATTCCTTTATTCCATTCATTTTTTTTCCCTCAAGAGTAGTAATTCCCCTGAACAACATAAAGCCCCATTCCGAGAAAATCCGACAAAATGCGAAAAACCCTCTTTTTTATTTACGTTTGTCGGAAATACCGTTTGAGGAACGATTTTCTCTGCGTACACTTTACTAGATTCATTTGGTAATAATTCCTAGTTCCAATGCAAGTGTTTTCGTCCCTCTACCGAACCTGTTCGCATAGTTCTGTAATCGATTTGCAGATAATATTTCTAGATCCATATCATCAAGTATGGAACGAAATCCTCTCGTGGTAAGTTCTTTTGTTCGTACCCCGCGAATATACAAAAGATCAAGAAGGGCTTTCTCAGGAGTACCTATATTTATTCCCTGTTCTTGTTCATATCCCCAGAATAACGACTTGTGAATCTGATGATATTCGTAACTCCTGTTTTCTCTATGAAACGTGTACGGTGGTCGTGTTGTCACTAACGTCATCGTATAGGGCCGTTGGCTGAGCACCCCTCGTCGCGATAACGCGTACTCTAAAGACAGATAGGACGGTACTCGTAAGACCATCGCGACCTCCTCTACAGATGGTTGGAAGAACGGGTTCGCGTACCAACCCTGGGCCACTCGAATGAGTACCTTTGCTTGAATAAGGCGGGTGAGCTGCACAGAAAGACTTGTTTTTTGTTCATCGATGAGTTGAACAAGATCTGAGATAGAGAACAGTTTCTTCTGGGGATGCTGTTTGAAAAACTGGAGCCATTCATCAACTTTCATCGGTTACTCTCCCTCGTATGCACCCTGGAGCAGTTGTTCAATCTTGGTGATAATGTCCTTGAACATGTTCTGATAGGCAGTAAACACGGTCGGTGGAAGGAACCGTTTTAGTTCGCTAGATAATATGTGCATACCTTCTTTTTCCAATTGTGTCCTTACCCGATGGAGATGTGTTCTTACTGCTAACGCTGTTGTTTGGTAATCCTTTGTTTTTTGCCAGACCAGTGTCCAAGGCGGTGTCATCTGTTTTTCTGTGCTGAGAAAATAGATATCCCAGAGGTCTCGTCCTTTGATATATTCTCGACATCCGAGAGCAAGAAGTTTATCCGCAAAAATCTCTGTTGGTGTTTCTACCCGTATAGCGGGTTGTAAGGGGGGAAACGTAAGGATTTTAAGTGTGTTCTGATGGGAAGGAACGCTGGCAAGTTTAATGTGAAGGCGGACTCGTTGCAGTGGTTCATCTGACGTTGTTGTGAGAATACCTCGTTGGAGGTTTTTATCATGTTTTTGCATTTGTGTTGTTATGGTTTTTAGAAAAGGGAACTGTGGTTCAAGTGCTGACGGGAGTTTTTTCAGATACTCTGAAATATCAAAGGAGGATTGTGGTGGGTGAAGGACAAAATCGAGATCCTCAGAAAATCGTGGGTTTCCGTAGAACAATCGAAGTGCGGTTCCTCCTTGTAACACCACATGGTGGAATGCGTTCAAGCGGCTTAGTGTTGCCAGTACTGCCTTTTGGAGTTGCTCTTGGAGGGTTTTATTTGGGTCGAATCCTGTTTGGTTGCTTTTGGTAAGGATGTCATCCCATAACATATTAATCACTCGATAAATTTAACAAATTTGTTAAATATTTAAAACGAAATAGGTTTTTTGATATAAATATCTACGGCCAAAAGGTCGTTCAATTGTGATGGATGTCCGCACCCCAAAAGGAATGCAGGATAGAAACCATCTTATTCTGTCAGGCCGTAAGGCTCTTTATATGCACTGTTCTCGAAGAATATTGAAGAAATAAGAACGTAAGTTCATGGCTAGGTAATCCTCTTAATCTCAGGGGCTTTAATGCCCCAAAATCTTTCATTACACTCATTCTTAAGGCTATCGAATTAAAGATTAATACTCCAATAGAGGTTTAAGAATTATGACACATTTTGTGTCATTTGATGCCAAAAATTAAGTAGAAACTAATGATACTTGCTATCGGGAAAGATGGATGTTTAAAGCGTATCGGCAAAAAATAACAGAGATGGAACGAAGGGGAGATGCTAGAGAAGAGAGTTATTATCCCATATTAAAAGAATTGATTGAACAACTGAGTATTTCTTTAAATAGAAGCGAAATTTATGTAACGCCTACACCAAGAAGAACGGAGGGAGGAAACCCAGATTTTAGGATATGGTCTGGTAAACACAGAATCATAGGGTATATTGAGGTAAAAACTCCTGATTGTAATCTTGAAAGTGTAGAAGACATAGAGCAAATACAACGATATAAAGATACATTTGCAAATTTTATTTTAACTAATCTTGATGAATTTAGACTCTACAAGGATGGAATTTTAATTGGATCAGCAAACATACCGACTGGATCGAGTTCTCCTCTAACTGAAAATGAGGAAGTATTTATAAGATTATTTGATATATTTTTTTCATATTCTATACCAAGTATATCATCAGCACAACAACTTGCTGTTGAATTAGCAAAAAGAACACGATTTTTACGTGATGCTGTTATAGTAGAAGAAATAGGAGAAGAGTCAAGAAATGGTGGGGGTATTATACTTGGGTTTTATGAGGCATTCCAAAAATATCTTATCCGTGGGCTTACAAAAGAAGAGTTTGCTGATTTATATTCACAGACAATTACCTATGGTCTTTTTTCAGCAAGAATGCGATGCGAGGGTGAATTTAACAGAAGACTTGCGGTCGATGATATTCCTCATTCAATTGGTATTTTGAAGGAGATATTTGAATATATTTCTTTAGGTGATTTACCTCCACAATTAGAATGGATTGTTGATGAAATTACGAATGTTTTAACCAATGTTGATGTTAGAAGAATGTTCTCAGAGTATTTCCATGAGAGACGAGGAGAAGATCCTGTTTTTCATTTCTATGAAACTTTTCTTGAAGAATATGATCCAGAAGAACGGGAGAAAAGAGGTGTGTATTATACTCCTCAACCTGTTGTATATTATATTGTTAAATCGTTGCATATATTACTTAAAGAAAAATTTGGTCTTCCAGATGGATTGGCAAGTGGAAATGTAACTATTTTAGATCCAGCTGGAGGCACATTAACATTTCTTGCAGAGACAATTAAGCTGACCGTGAATGAATTTATAGAAAAATATGGTGAGGGAGGAAAAGATCAATTTATTCGAGAACATGTTTTAAAGAATTTCTATGCTTTTGAATTGATGGTAGCACCGTATGCTATTGGTCATCTAAAAATATCTTTTATATTACAGGAATTGGGATACAGACTTAAAGAAAACGAGAGAATTAAGTTTTATATCACAAATACATTAGAAAAAGAAGAAATTGAACAGACGGCTCTTCCTGGAATGGCTTCGTTATCAGAGGAGAGCAAAAAAGCCGGAGAAGTAAAAAATAAAATTCCTATTTTGGTAATTCTTGGGAATCCACCATATTCTGGCATCTCTGCAAATATGGGTGAGTGGATTTCAGGATTGATAGAAGATTATAAGTATGTTGACGGAAAACATTTCGGAGAAAAAAAACATTGGTTACATGACGATTATGTTAAATTCATTCGATTTGCAGAATGGAAAATTAATCAAAATAACAAGGGTGTAATTGGATATATCACAAATCATAGTTATATAGATAATACAACCTTTAGAGGAATGCGTCAACATTTAATGAATACTTTTAATGAAATTTACGTTCTTGATCTACATGGAAATTCATTGAAAAAGGAAAAATGTCCAGATGGATCTAAAGATGAAAATGTTTTTGATATTAGACAAGGAGTTGCAATTTCTTTTTTTGTAAAACACGATACAAGTATCAGTTCCAAGGTATTTCATAGTGAAGTATGGGGACTAAGAGAGAAAAAATATAGTTATCTTACTTCAAAGGATATTACTACTACTAAATGGCAGGAACTGCAACCACATACTCCATCATATTATTTTATCCCTCGAGAGGAACAATATCAGGAAATATATATGAAATATTGGAAAATTACAGACATACTCCTTAAAAATAGTGTTACTATAGTCACTTCAAGAGATGATTTTGTAACAGATTTTGATAAAAATGCGTTAAAAAATAGAATAGAAATTTTCCGCAATCTTTCAATACCTGATAAACAAATTAGACAACAATTTGGATTAGATGACACAAGTTCATTTAATTTAAAAGAATCTAGGGAAATTCTTGCTCAGAATAAAAATTGGGAGGATTATTTTACAAAGATCCAATATAGACCATTCGTTGTTAAGGATATATATTATTCAGGAGCGGTTGTCGAAAGACCATTATGGAAAATAATGCAACATATGATGAAAAAAAATTTAGCGTTGTTAGCAATGAGACAAGTTTCATTAGACAAAAGTTATACACATTTTTTTATCACTGATTGTATAGTTGATAATAGAGCGTTTTTAAGTAGCAAAGGAATTTTACAAATTTTTCCTCTCTATTTACATAAAAATACAAAAATAGAATCTAATGTTTCTCCAGAGTTATTAAAATTATTAGAAAAAACATATGGAAAACAATGTACCATTGAGGAAATATTTTATTATGTATATGGGATTGTTTATTCTAATATTTATCGAATCAAATATTCTCAATTTCTAAGAACTGACTTTCCAAGAGTCCCCTTTACAAGTGAATACGAATTATTTTCTAAAATAGGGAATTTAGGTGAAAAACTTGTTGAATTACATCTGATGAAATCTAACGATTTAAATAATCTTATATCAAGATTCCACGGAGAAGGAGAGAACAAAGTAGAAAAACCATTATATGGAGAAAATGAAAAAAGAGTTTATATTAATGCGACCCAATATTTTGATGGTATCGAAAAGGATGTTTGGGAATATCAAATAGGCGGTTATCAAGTTTTATTGAAATACTTAACAGAAATTAAAAAGAATGCTGGCAGTAAATTATCGCTTGCAAATATAAAACATTATTGTAAAATTGTAACTGCATTAAAAATAACACAAAAAATACAAAAAGAAATTGATAAATTGTATCCAAAGGTTGAAAAGAAAATAATTGAATACAAAGAGCCGGAAATCAAACCAGTAACAGAATATAAGCAATATTTAAGGGAGGATTGACAGGAATAACAGAAGAATTCGACAGGAACCTCAAAGTCAACCTTGAATCAGAAAAAATGTTTAGAGAAAAGTGTGATGAAAATCATTACACTTATATGTATATTGATCAGAATTTCGATAAGTATTCATCAAAGATATATGAAGAAAAAAGTAAAAGACCAGATTATATCTTAAGTATACCTCATTTAGGTTCTATATTCATTGATGTTAAAGGCTATTCAGAGAAACTTTTCTTTGAAGACTCATTGAAATTCAATAAAGAACATTCCCAATCTGCGTTCTGGTTGAAAAAGGATGAAATATTCAGATTCGTTAAATTACAAGAAGAAACCTCAATAAAGGTATGGTTTGCTGTTATTCCTGTTAGAGGTGATTCTCCGATGAGTCAACTCTTTTTCTTACCAGTTGATAGAGCATTAAAATTTATAGCAGAACGACATAAAATAAAACCTGAATGGGATTATGTGCAAATTCCTCTATCATGTTTTATAGATTGTAGTAAATTAGCACAAAATAAATGTGGAGGTTGCAAAAGGAAATACTGCGATGAGGTCGAAGAATTGTTGAATATTGACGATAAGGTTCATTTTAAAAAATATGGAAAACAACAATAGATTACGTGATATAGTGAAAAAACAATTAGTAATCATAGGAATCATCATTCTGCTTGTTTGTCTTGGATTGAGTGGATGCAGTAATTTACTGTGTGATAAAAATAAATTTATTGGAGTATGGAATGGAACATATCATTCTATTTTATTAGAAAATACTTCTGCTAATATAACTTTTTTATCGGATGGAACCTATAGTGCTAATATTGCATTAAAACCCGAAAGTGGAACCTGGGAAATTAAAGATGGTAAGATAGTTAAAATTGATATGAATAATTCTATGACTGTGTATACATATCATTTTTCTGAGCTGGATAAATCGCTTATTCTTAATTCCACTACAATATATGAAAAATGGATTATGATGAAAAAATGAAAAGAAAAAATATCATCAAACGGGAACATATGACAAATTATTCAAATGCAATTATTAATAAAAAATTAGGAGAGATAACAAAACAATTAGAAGAAATGAAAAAACAAATAGATGCATTAGACCATTCTTCAGTCTCAGATAAAACTATAAATACATTATTAACAGAGTATGAAACCTTAAGAGATGAACTTAAACAAAACTTCAATATTCAAATTCGATTATTTGGCATGATTGTTACCGCTCTAGGTGTTGCTTATGGTTTAATAATAGAATTCGAAGTATATCCTCTTATTCTGCTAGTTCCATTTATTCTTCTGCCTCTAGGTCTTAGGATTCAACATTCGAATTATGGTGTTAAAATAATTGGCGAATATTTAGAAAAGTGGTTAGAACCACAGATTAAAGATGAAATAAATGGACAATGGAAAGGTTATCAGACATTTTGGAAAAATAGACACGAAGAAAAAATAGTTAAGATTTATGACGGTAGGGCGAAGTTACTTTTATTTGGTATCGTACCTTTTGGAATTGCCGCTTTATATTCAGCATTCGCAGTATTTCCAGAAGAATGGTATAATATTCTTCCCGTTTTATGGTTTAATATCCCATTGCTTAATATAATTTTGACAGCGATAAACATCGGTTTTGCAATAGGTATATATTTTAAAGTAAAAAACATAAATAAATTAGATGACGCTAAAAAAGAGGAATTTGAAAATACATTTATACATCAACAATGTAAAACTGAATTAAATTCTGAGAAAAAAAAATGTTACAAATGTGGAAATGAAATAAGCGATGAAAATCAACAAAATCTTGGGAAAAAAATCAAAGTTAATTAAGAAGATTTTAATTTATATTAAAAATGAAAGATAGACCACTCTTCCAAAACTAAATAATCCTGCAAGAACAATAAACAAAAATGATAATTTTAGAAAGAATACTTTTTTATCATTCATTTTTTCGGTTTCCTTTGCTGATTTGATATAGTTAAGTAAGAACTGATCCATAGCTTGCTTTTCATCCATTTTAGCATATTGATAAAAATCGTTGTATTCTTTATGCGGAATTTTATATTTAGTTAATCTAATCGATAATAAACCGAATATCAACGAACATATTATTAAGATATAAAATGGATATATTTCTTTTACACTTGCTTCACTAAATATGGGTACGATTGTCAGAATAACTCCAAGAAATCCTATTAAAATTCCAGCTTTATTTTCCAAGCTTTGCCGTCTGGATTCTTCAAGATCAAAAAGATGTCTTATTTCTTCTAAAGTTATAGATATTGCTGGGAATTTAATATTGTTAGATGGATTAACCTTTTTATCAGTCATAGTATGTACTGCCACATCTATCACATATTTTCTTAGTTTTCTCATCATATGTTATAATTCTACTTTCGGCTTCATTTCTACAATTTGGACATAATCCCATTTGATTCACCTAAATGATTTTATTATCCGAAATATGTTTCACCACATCTGTCACATTTTTGCTTTGTTAACATCTTAATAATTACTCTAGTTTCGGATTCTACCTTACATTTTGGACACAAGCCTATCTTATCACCAGAATTTCAATATTTATAATAATTTTAACTTATGAATAGGTTATATGAATATCAATTTTACTAATCAAAATATTTGATTATAATAATCATGGTTTTATAACGTATATTTATCATAGATTTAGAATTTCGCACAATTCATGGAACATTGATAGTATCTCTCAAAACATATCTCATTACAATGTGATAGCTATATATTCCTCGACATTCACATGATTATAATATATACTACTGTCTATGTCGAGTTATATATGGGTCTCCTGGAGAGACAATAGGTATTTATAGTATTTTTAGCTAAACGATAGAACGTTATTTACAGTTTTTGGTTAAACGGCGTTTTCCAGCGTTTTCCACCGCGTTATACAGTTTACGCGATTAGAGGTTCTGCGGAGGGAGAACGCGGTAGGGCAATATGATTCCAACAGTATTTGTTTGTATAGCTAATGTCTCTCCTGGTTCGTATCTGGAAAATGATTGTATATAGTCTTTCAAGCAGCAAAGGATTATAAAAATTAGCGTAAGATTGAAAAACAAAAGGAGATAGATAAATGAAAATAACAGCAACAGCTAACGACTAACCACCCATTTCTTCTCGGTTCTTTGTTAAATCTCTCGCCTCGCGAATTGTTTTACACGTGAATAATGTATCTAACATACACCAATAATGGGCGTTGGTCCAGATTTTTCCATTTTTTACTTCTTTTTCTGGTTTAAAAGCAGGTCCTAATTTTAAAACATAATGAAGGTCTTCCTTACGATCAGCGTCTATTTCTGGTATACGTTCATGGAGTTGTTCTACAATCTCATAGTCTTCAATATGGTGAATTGATTGAAGTTTGCCGTAATAACGGAAAGCCAAATAATTTGGAGGCTCAGAAGGCCAACCTGAACCGACTGGATAAAAATATTTATGTTTTTTTTCAACAATATCAATCCATGATATATGAGACCCGTCAGGTTTATCATGTCCTAAAGATACGCAAAAAACTAAATTTGATTTAATGTCGCGAACAGTAATCACCCCTTGTAAATATTCATGATATTCATCGAGTAAATTCTTTTCATAATGTCCTACCTTTGTTCTTGTTTCTTTTGTTAAATGAAGAATGGTTTGCCATGAGATAAAAGTAACCGGAATTTTTAAGCCATGTTTCTCCAATTCGTTTTCTGCGTATTTTCGCTTACATTCACTGATGACTATCACTTTATTGCTCACGGATTTGTATTCTTTGAATCTACTCATATAGCGTAGTAATTGCTTCTTTGCAGGTAAATTCCAACCACGTTTTGCTTCAATAATAAAAAATAACTCTTTTTCGACAAATATTTCAATATCAGTATATCCTCTATCCTTTTCCTTGTATTCCTGCAATCTAATAATACAATTTTCGCAATCAACATTTCTATCAATGATAGATTTAATTACCGACTCTAAAAATACCTTACTTTTTGATAAAACCCACCCTGTAGAATATGTTATATCATTTTCATTTTCACCTAAGAGTTCAAAGACATTATGTATTTCATTCCCATAAACTGATAATGTTGACATGTGACTTAGCGTTTATTTCCCCAACCCATACGGAACTGAAAAGAATTTTTCATATATAAAGATTGATAAGTCATAAGGTTTAAACACATAGTAATGATATAAAAGTGATTATGGCGGAGGAATCAATTAAAGAAGAATCTAAATCAAAGAAAAGTAAGAGCATAGTTAAAAAATATGTTTATATGATGGGGAAAAAAGGTGGTTTTAAAGTTGAAGTAAGACAGAATTTAGAGGGCGATAAAAGGTATCTTAGATTAAATAAATGGTGGAGTGGTAGTAAGAACGATAACAATTTAATAATAAATCAAGAGAGACATTGGAAAAAATTAAAGCGATTTGTTGACCACGATTTTTCTAAATTTCTTGGATGGTCAGGTTATGAGTTTGATAAATTACCTGACAGTAGTGGCTATGTGAGCAAAGATGAATACGAACGTGCTTTAAGAATAAAAGATAAAGAGATCCAACACCAAGCAAAAGAATTAGATAATATGCAAGAGGATTTAAACCGGATTAGAAAAACGGCAAAAAAAAGATTAATGGATGCACGTAAAACAAAAATTCCCCAATATAAAAAGGAATTAGAGAATTTAAAAAAACTTATAAATGAAAGTAAAAAAGAAAGAGAACTACATGAATTCCTTAGAAATAATCCTTGGATGTTTGGTCCACAATATGTAGTCGCCAAATCGGAAAAAAGAATTGGATTTCGAAGTAGAGCAGATTTTCTTCTTGAAACTTTTGATGCTTACAACGATATCGTTGAATTGAAAAAAAGTAAAAATGTCAATATATTTACTAGAGATAGATTGAGCGGAGTGACGAAAGATGCAATTTCTCAAATGATTGGATATTTGAATAAATGCGACCTACTTTATAGCGATAATAGAATAATTTTTGGTCATGATATTTTAAAACCAAAAGGAATCATTATAATTGGTAGAACTGGAGATAGAAATATGATTGAAAATCTAAGAATACATAATTTTTATTTACATAATATTGAAATTATAACATATGATGAGTTATACGAAAGAGCAAAAAAATCAATTGAAATTTTTGAGGTTACTAAATAATTATACATTAAACTATAATGTTTTTTTACCGTATGGAAATACTCCTTTTGCTTGACTTCGCGACAATCTTTTTCCTTATTGTTTTTGTTACATAATAAGGAATAAATATTAATATCTGAACTGCATATTATTATTTTTGAGGTGTATAACCGTGATAGAGATAATATTTGCAATCCCAATTGGCGGAGCGATATTGAAAATCATCCTGAAATTCTTGTAACGAGACGGAAAGGATGAGATGGTGAATAGTCTATAGGGTTATGAGGAGAGACCCTATTCTTTAATACTCCTCGACGAAAACAATTAAAAATAAACCAACTCGGGTCTATACATGAAGAATGAAAATGTAAAAGTAATCCTCTTCCTTGGCTATCATGTTGACTGTGATGATGCAAAAGAGGCTATTTTAAAAATTAAAGAAAAAACTAATCATATTCCTAATGAGAATAAAATTTTACTTATAGAACATTCAGGATGGGCATTTGGGACTGGAATGATCCCTGTATTTACTAATCAATTTGATGATAAGACTCTAGAAAAAAAATTTCTTCAAATAGAAGATTTTTATAGTATATGTATAAAAAAAATTAAAGAAAATCAAACACTTATAGGGGAAGAAATTGATTGGGGAATTATTCTGTTTGAATATGGATATAAAAATGGCTATATTGTTGAGTTTGAAAAACCTAATCTAGAAATTACTAAAATAATATTTTCTGAGGCATATGATATTTTTAATGAAAAACTTCAACATGAAATACAATTGAAACGAGATGAATTTTTTGTAAGTAATCAAGTTATTCCTTTGATAAAAAAATATCCCGATAAAACTGTTTTAATCGTAAGGGGAGAAGAACATGCTGACTTATTATCTGAGATTTTAAAAAAACATAAAATCCATTTTGAAGTAATTTTTTACACTTCTCAAAAACGTAAAGATTATTTTATTATGAAAGATAAAGAAAGAATTGTTGAAGCAAATAAATTGTTAAATGATTTTAAAAAAAAGATTGGGATGCCCTGAATTTTTCCTAATGAACATCTCCCTGCCACCCAGACTATTCAGACCCGTTTCCATGTTGTTTTGTTACATAACATACATTATCTTTTAATACAAAAATTACATATGATTGTTTATGCCCAGCAGTTCAACAAGTCCAGTTACAAAAACGATGGATGGTAACTGGAAAATAACATTTGGTGAAGTAATACAAGAAAGAAAGAGCAAACTAAATAGATGGCGAATTATATCTGTTGTAGGTTTGTGTTTAATTGCTCTTTCTTATACAGGAATGACAATTGGTATCCAACTTCACAATATACTTCTCGCAGTGATTTCACTCATAGCTTTTTTTGGAGTACTTGTTTGTGTCGTTATCGGAGCAGTTTACACAAAACGTACGAGATTTCTTTACGGGATGGACGTTCTTTATTACAATCTTTATGAACTTACTTGTTTGTTTGAAAAATATCAAAAACCCGAAGAAACCCTTCCAGTGAAAAAAGAATTACTGAAGCAAATCAATAAACTACTCAAAGAATCAAGTTCGTCAGTCAGTAATTATGAAGACACTGCAAATAGGTATGTCTATCCAGATGACGAGAAAGCTAGTTTGATATATTTTAAAAAGAACTTCTACTACTTTAATCATATCCTAAAGAATAACATGTTTCCAATACCTGACAACATCCTAAAAACTATCAGAGATAACTGCGATGCACACATGAAGTTGAGAATAAGGAATCATACCGACTATAGAAATTTACATAATATGGTCTTAGAGACTTGGAAAACTGTATCAATACCTGAGTATAATGAAGTAACAGAAAACAAATGGTTGAAGTTTTTCATCAACAGAACCCTGCTCGAAAAGTTCGTAATTTATTCAGTAATTAATACAGCGATTGTTGCAGTATTCTTTTATTTCGTAGTTCCTGTATTTTCGAAAGAGAACCTATTCACTAACGGAATCTACGTCTGGGGTATATTTGAAGGAGGAATCTTCCTTATCCTCTGGAGTAAATGAGGTATCTCTGGAACATGATAAAGCAGGTATGTGCTACCTTAGGACCTATTAATTCTACATATTCCTTTATAAAACCAACAATACCTCGTATAATCCTTTAGAACATAATTACTATTCTGTCAAACTGTAAACATCATTATGTCGATTGTTATCGTAATTTGGATTCTTGATAAGAAAAACAAATAGAGTTAAAATTATGGAAAATTAATAAAGTTTAATTATCATTGATAAAAAATAGGTCACGCCGTGACATTCACCTCACTTTCTGCCTGTATTTCAGGGCGATCACCGATAGAAATTCGTAACGGCAAACACAAATAATGTTTATCTTCCTCAACCATTAGCCCATTCTGCTCAAGACTTTGCAGGATCGCGACTAACTCAAACTCGGGCACCCTGGAGAATCTTTCTTGTAGCTCCCGGAGCGAAATCACATCGACACAGGCAAGGAACACCGCTCGTTCCAGCTCGTTGAGCACAAAAATGCGGATGTTTTGTGAATCCCGTTTGTCGTATACCTTAAGGAAATTGCCCCCGTCAGTAAAATAAAACACCAACCGATCAATCGCGGATTTCTTCTGAATCCCCTCGATCTCGGCGGTCTCGCGTTCTTTTTTCCACTCTATGACTAGGGACTCCCAGTCCTGCCTGCCGAGTGATTCTTTTCGTTTGAAATCGTAGACAAACGCAAAGCCTTTCTCTAAAAACTCGGGTGGGTACATAACGCGATCAATCGGAGCGTTCGTCAGGGTCTCGATATTGAACTGCTCGGGGCATCGCTGGATCGGACTACCGTACATCACGCGCAGTTCACAGAGTTGTGGCGGATCAAGGTACGATTGTATCTGACGAACCACCTTTTGTGTTTCCTCAAAATCCTTCGCGTCTTCATTCGGATAGTGTATAATAATATTGTAATGATTCTGAATACCATTCTCTTTGCAGAATTTGAGTGCTGCGATATTGTCTATGACACGGGTCCCTTTATTCATCTTTTTCAGATACTGGGTGCTGAAGGATTCAATGCCTGTTTGAATAATGGAAAATCCGGCTTTTTTCATCAGCGCATAATCCTGGCTTGTCAGCTGGCCAGCGCGCGTTTCAGCGACAAAGGAAAAATCACGTCCCAGCCTCGTCAATTGTTCAAATAGTATCCGGTAATCCTTTCGTGGAAGGGTGTTTCCGATGAGCTGAAAATCAAGGATCTTATACTTATCAGAGAGTGTCAGGATTTCTTCTACAATACGTTTCACTGGTTTCTCCCGATAGCTGGGGTGGTGCACGTTCAGATTGCAAAATGTGCAACGATTCCACCAGCACCCCCGTGAAATTTCCACGGGCAGCCGACCGTAGTACTGATAGAACTTTTTAATATCATCGGTCGATGATGCAAGCTCCTCATAAAACGCATCGTAATACGGGATCGGGGTCGTATCCAGGTCAATCACGATATCAGACCGGTTCCACCGGACGGTTCCTTCGTCACGGTACATCAATCGGGGTATCGATGCAGGTGGGTCTCCGTTTGCAAGCCTGAATAAGGCGTCTTCTCCTTCGCCAGAGACCGCGAAATCGATATACGGGAATGCGTTCAGGATGTTGACTCCAAGCATCTCCATGGTTCTACTCCCGCCGAAGATGATCTGTTTTTCAGGGTAGCTCTCTTTCACTGCTTTCGCAATCGCAAGCGACGGAAGCAGCTGTCCGTAGTTTAAGGTGAACCCGATGAGATCATAGTGGTGCCACTCGATTTGATGAAGGACTCTCTGGTAGACCTTGTCTGTTTGTTGCACGAACGTGTCAAATGAGTACTGGGTGTGAAGGGGCTCGTTTTGAGCGATATGCTGTTCGAAGTACGTCCGAAATGCGTCCTGTGTTTTCTCCCAATGGTCTGGAAACACGTGTTTTGAAAATCCCATCTGTGCGGTGTAAGAATCGTTCGGCGGAGAAATAAGGGCGGTGTAGGGTTGCACCCCGTAAATCGATGCTGCGTGTAGGTACAGATGTTTGGTCTGCACTGTGATCCCGCGTTCTTCAAGGAACCCCGCAAGCACCGGTAATTGGATGGAGGGAATCGTGATACCAGCAAATGGCATGGACAGTAGTAACACTGATTTCTTTTCGCCTTGCATCCCAATTCCAAAGTATCTATCGAGTATCCTTTTTTATAGTTAACCAATCAAGGAATATTTTTTTATGCCTTGCATCAGAACCATAAACCTATTCGTGTATTGTATAAATAGAATCAGGAAATATCGTCGCAAAACGTGGGTAATAGCAATTAATTGTTCGGTTTTTTCCGAACATTTTTCGACTATTTAAATACTCGTTAGATTATCACATGTTTGTGATCCTATGAAACCAAAAAAAAAAGGCGTATTAATCGGGCTGGTGATTGTCATAATCGCTGTAGCTGGGCTGGCATTTGTAGCAGTTAGTGGCGTATTGCAAGGTCATGAAACCTTTAAAAATATAGGAGTGAAGATTTCTACAGAAAAACACACCTACAAAACAGGAGAAGATATTTCAGGTAATTTCACCCTTACCAATGGAAGAAATGAGACTATCTATCTGGCAGGATATCCTTCCTATCGTGTTGATATACTTTCAAAAAGTACGTTACAACCGGTTTGTCCTTCAAGGGATTTTGCAGCGATATTGATACTCCTCCACACTCCCATATCAGCACATTCAACATATAACATATATAGTCCATGTGTTTTATACACCGCAGACCAGAATACCTCCATCCCACCTGGTGAATACATCATCAGAGTAAGTTTTGATGTGAGTCTTGATTTGCACGGTGATTCAAAGAACATCGACACATTTTCGGGAACCGCTGAAACAACAATCACCATCGTGTGATACCCTTAATTGTATAACATGATGTCCCCTCTATATGATAGAGGGGCATAAAATTTATTTCACCCAATTTAGATTATTACACTCAAAAACACATTTGTATCTCCTCATAAGATTATCTTCTTCATAGGATACTAAAAAGAAAAAAAGAGGATAGCTTATCACTAGATGTAAAGTGTTAAGCTATACAACTCAATCTCTAGGTTTTCTCATTGTCTATTGATATACACTGATTAAGAGATCCCCAGTCCCGATTTGACGTATGATCCCTTGCACACACATGAGTAGTCGCTACTTCCGGCAAAAACAAGCCCGACAAAGAGTCCACTCCTGTCGACGAAGCTCCCACTGTCTCCACCGCTGCTGAAAGGCTGGTGTACCATAAGCACATCGTGGAAATGAGCATATTTCGTTGAAGTATACCAGACATCAACGCTAGCAGAAGTTGCGTGTACCGTGTTTTGAGTTACCCCGGTTGTCCTTCCCGATTTCCGCACCATCTGGCCAACGCTGGGGGATGTGGTTGTCAGGGAAACAGTGTACCAGTTGGCATTGTTCGAATTGAGTACCTGTTTTGTTAATACCAATCCATGGGTGCATATCGCATACGCCGCATCTGCATAATTTGGGTTAGTCTGACTCGCTGAACCGAATCTGAGTGTAATGTATGCGGCGAGGTAGCCGACATTCACCGGCCCTGAATCAATTCGTCCTGGCTGATATACCCGCGTGTTTGTTCCCGTAGGGAGAAAATTTGCGTTGCTGTCCAATGCGATAACGTGCGCGTTAGTCACGAGACGATTTACGTTAGTGACAACACCAAGGGTCCCGGTTCCAAACGCGTTCCCAAATGATATCCCACCAAGCATAAAAGGCCAGTGCACTGTCCTACTCAAAAGCGGAAGCGGTGATCCGCCTTGTTGTGATTCAACACTTTGGACCTCGCTTTGATACATAGCGGATCCGAGCGCGTAAAACCTGCCACTCACATCAATCTCTGTATCAAATCCTGCAATGTGGTCAGGTACCAAGCTTGCGTACTCTTCGTTCTCTACGTAGACGGTAATCTTGGCAGGGGTTTCGGTGTAGCTAACTCCCGCGATTCCCTCCCGACCCATCAATGTATCTTCAGCAATTTTTGCTGCGTCTTCAATAGATGTGTTCCTATTTGCGTTTGTTGGTAGTGCTGTCAATACCATAAGAACGACAGCTATTCCAGCTCCAATCATTTTTTTCTTCATATTTTTTTCCTCCTTCCTATTTCAATTCCTATTTTTTTCCTTTCAATTCATTTTTTTTCTATCTTGTTCGGGCACCGCCCGAACAAATTCATTCATTTCATTGCCTTCTGTTAAGTTATTGATGGTGTTAACTGAAGGCGAAACTTCTCCTGCCTGATAGTATTATTTTTTAATCACCACTTTCGCGTTTATCCTTTCACCTCCTCTCTGATTGATGTAGTCAATCAGCGAAATATAGATCATATTGTTTAATAAATTCGTCAAAATAATCAACGTCAATTGTCTATAATATTTTGAAAATTTTTCCTTCCTATGATAAAAATCACAATTTTTAGAAGAAAACAGACGGTCGTCGTTAAGAGCATCGGGCTTATAATTTCTTGTGTTTGCCTTTTTCCTCATTTTATTCCTCTAATCATGACATCACAAAATGGACTCATAAAACCCTAATTTTGATTTTTTTCACAAAATGCTAAAATACCGGTTGTTGTTTTACTTTTGTGAAAAATAGGGGAGGAACATGGTCGAAATAGACCTAAAAGACAAGAAAATCCTTTTCGAGCTTGATCTGAACTGCAGGCAGTCCAATACACAGATTGGGAAGAAGGTCGGTTTGTCCAAGGAAGTGGTGATCTATCGAATCAAAAGGATGGAAGAGGAAGGAATAATTACAGGATATTGGACTGCAATCAATACATACAAACTTGGATACTACGTGTTCAGAATATACATCAATCTCATCGATGTTAGCGCAAAAATTAAAACAGAGATCATCCAATATTTTGTGAAAAATAAGGATGCCTGGGCCGTGTTGACATCTAAGGGTCCCGTTGATCTCGATATTGTTCTTTGGGTGAAGGACGTCTATGCCTTCAACCATTACTGGATCAACACATTGCAGAGGTTTAGCAAATATTTTACCCAGAGCACCATCTCGATTCTGACCCATGTGATATCGTGCAAGAAAACCTACCTGTTTAACGAGGAGCTAACTTCATCTGAGAGGGAGTTCTATCAAACGAGTTGCGAAGGAGACCCAGTCCAAATTGACAAGATCGATTACCAAATCCTCGATGAACTCGCCTTAAATGCACGAACTCCGCTCCTCGATTTAGCAAAAAAAATCAACTGTTCCCCGCAGACAATCAATTACCGAATAAAGCATTTAATGCAAAAGAAAATCATCCAAGCATTCCGCATAAGTATCAACCATGCAAAGCTCGGACTGCAAGGATGCGCTGTAGATTTGTATTTAAAAGATCAAACAATGCGGAGACAAATATTGGAGTACATCGAGCAAAAGCCAAATATCTATGACATCATGGTTATGAACATCGGATGGGGCGATTTTTCTTTTGAAGTCTACATCCGCAGTATCACTGATCTATCGAGGTTAATGGAGGACATAGAAACCAAATTTCCAGATGCGATCCGAAGGTATGAGTACTGGATGGACATGATTGTCCATAAGGAGCGTTGGCTTCCAAAAATGATGTTCAAATAATCAAGGAGAAAAAATGGAAAACCTGGATCTGAAAGATAGGAAAATCCTGTACCATCTTGACCTGGATTCACGACAATCGTTTGCGCAGATTGGGAAGAAAGTAGGGTTATCCAAAGAGGTAGTAAAATATCGAGTTGGGCGGATGGAGGAGCAGAAGCTCATCACAGGGTATTGGACAACTATTGACTCCTATCGATTTGGGTATCAGGTTTATCGATATTATCTCATTTTGCAAAATGCATCATTAGAGATAAAAAATCAGATGATCAATCACATTGTCCATTATAAGAACACATGGGTAGTCTCACTATTGACTGGGCCGTATGATATGAATCCAATCATTTGGGTAAAAAGTATTCCAGAATTCTATAGGTTCTGGGATGATTTTAATCAGAAATACGGGGATTACATCGCTGAAAAAATATTCTCCCTCTACCTGCAGGCTGATGTGTATCCTTTGTCCTATTTATTGTTCCCTGAGTATGATAAGTCTGATAGGGATAAATATTTACAAACTGTCGGTGGGGAACCAATTAAGATTGATAAAATCGATTATGATATTTTAAATGAATTAGCTGAAAATGCTCGTATTTCCCTAATTGAATTGTCAAAAAAACTACATTGTTCATCTCAATCAGTAGATTATCGCATTAAAAACCTTATGAGAAAAGGTATTATTCAAGGATTTCACGTAGGAATCGATACTGCAAAAATTGGATTTCATGAGTTCAAAGTAGATATCTGGTTGAAAGATCTTCCGAAAAGAAAACAAATATGGAATTATATCAAATATAATCCCTATGTTACATTTATCAACACATCTGCAGGTTATGCAGATCTAGAAATAGAATTTACAGTGGAAGATACGGATAAACTTCACGAAATAATGGAAGAAGTATATTCCCAGTTTCCTGGTGCAATCAGAAAATACATTTACTTCAGTAGCAAGAAATCTTTCAAATTACGTTGTCTCCCGGAGATGACGAGAGTAGATTTTAAATCTTAAAGGAAGAAATTATGGTTGATATCGACCTCAAGGACAGGAAAATCCTCTATGAATTGGATCTGAACTGTAGGCAGTCGAATGCACAGATCGGGAAGAAGGTTGGACTGAGTAGGGAGGTGGTAAAATACAGGATTCAGAGGATGGAAAAAGCTGGGATCATCATTAATTAGTGGACAGCAGTTGACACCTATCGGCTTGGTTATCAGGTTTTTAGAGCATATATAAACTTCCAGGATATAACTAAAGATGTAAAAGATAAAATAATACAATATTTTGTGAATTGCAGAGATACATGGGGTGTTATTTCATTCAAAGGTGATTTTGATGTCCTTTTCTGGGTAAAAGATGTGGGTAATTTCTAACAGTATTGGAATAGAACTCTGGAGCAATTTGGTCAATATTTTGGTACGACGACGATTTCCACTTTGAATCAGGTAATTGCTTATAAGAAATCCTTTTTGATTTCAGATGAAGACCGCGATAATAATGAATTCTATCAGATAACCGCGGGAGGTCAACTACATCAAATAGATCTGCTCGATTATAAACTCTTGGATGCAATTGTGGCCAATGCACGTATCCGATTTATCGATCTCGCTGAAAAGCTCCGCTGTTCCTCTTAAAATGTTCGATGCCGACTCGATAATCTTATGAAAAAAGGGATTATTAGAGCATTTCGAATTGATATTGATTATTCAAAGCTCGGGTTACAAAAATTTTGTATAACCATATATCTTAGGGATCATTCAAAAAGAAAGTCCATTTTAGACTATTTACATAGGAAACCGTATATGGAAGATGTCGATAATGCGATAGGTTGGGGAGATGTACAATTTGAACTTATAGTGCATAACTTGGACGAACTGCTTAAAGTCATGAATGAAATTGATTCTCAGTTCCCTAATTCTATACGAAGACAATCGTTTATAATTCCAGAAAAGTACCATAAAAACCGTTGGCTTCCAGAGTTATTTGAAAGGGAGAAATACAGGTAATTTAGATTTGAAGTATGGTGTAATCAATCCTTTGTTTCTCAAGGGAGATGTGACGAGTTCTCTTAGTAAATCGGTGACTAAATCTCGCATGGAGAGGTTGGTATCTGAACCATATTGTTTGAAATACGAAAAGTGAAATGTTGCGCCTGTTGAGAAAAATTTTCTGCCGACGAAGGTCATACCTTCCCTTCGATCTCGTCTATTGTGCCTAATGGAGGGGGCGAACAGCCATCTTCCTCTTCGCACCTTCATTTATTTTCTTGATATTTCGACGGGGGATGAACCCGCACGCGACGAATTCCTCGTGACCGCCCTCATTCATGATTCGGCCGATGATGACTCCTCCATCGGTCAAGCGCACTGCCTCAAACTGCTCCGTGACACCATCGGTATAAATGACGGTGGCGTTTTCCAACACTTCAACCCTTTCGAATGCTCGAATGTTCTCACCTTCCGTTGTCTCATTTGATATACCCATAAATATCACAATCTATATGGGAAGTTTGTTTGTTAGTATCACTTTTTCTCTACTGCTTATCCATTTTTCTGTTACATGCTTCATAATCACCTAGACGAACTTAAAATGGGTCTATCGAGTTTTTTCACAAAATGCTAAAATACCGGTTGTTGTTTTACTTTTGTGAAAAAATAGGGGAGGACCATGGTCGAAATAGACCTTAAGGACAGGAAAATCCTGTATGAGCTTGATCTGAACTGCCGTCAGTCGAATGCGCAGATTGGTAAAAAGGTAGGACTCAGTAAAGAAGTGGTTAGTTATCGTATCAAGAGGATGGAAGAGGAAGGAATTATAACTGGTTATTGGACTGAAATTGATTCATATAGATTTGGTTATCAGGTGTATCGATATTACCTCATTTTACAAAATGCATCATCTGAGATAAAAAATCAGATGATTAATCACATTATGAAGTATAAGAACACATGGGTTGTCGATTTATTGACTGGACCGTATGATATGAATCCGATCATCTGGGTGAAGAGCATCCCTGAATTCTATAGGTTCTGGGATGATTTTAATCAGAAATACGGAGATTATATCGCTGAAAAAATATTTTCTGTCTATTTACAAGCTGATGTTTATCCTTTATCATATTTATTATTAGATGAATATCAGAAATCCGATAGAGAAAAACCTCAAACTGTTGGTGGTAAAGACCCTGTTCACATTGATTATGCTGACTATCAACTTCTCAACGAAATCGCTGAAAATGCTAGAATTCCATTGATTGATCTTGCTAACAGGCTTGCATGCTCGCCTCAAGCAACCAGTTATCGAATGAAAAATCTTTTTAAAAATGGGATTATCCAAGGGTTTCACGTAAGAATCGATAATTCGAAGATTGGATTTCGTGAGTTTAAAGTTGATATCTGGTTGAAAGATCTCACTAAAAGAAAACAATTGTGGGATTATATGAAATATAACCCATCTGTAACTTTTATCAATACCTCTGCAGGGTATGCTGATTTGGAAATAGAATTTACCGTGGAAGATACAGATAAGCTTCTCGAAATAATGGAAGAGGTTTCATCCCGGTTTCCCGGTACAATTCGGAAATACATATATTTCGGGGGTAAAAAATCTTTCAAATTACGCTGTCTCCCGGAATTGACGAAAGCAGATTTCAAATCTTAAAGCGAGAAAAGGACTATGGTCGAAATAGACCTTAAGGATAGGAAAATACTCTACGAGCTTGACTTAAACTGTCGGCAGTCGAATGCGCAGATTGGGAAGAAGGTCGGGTTGTCCAAAGAGGTGGTGACGTATCGGATTAAACGAATGGAGGAAAAAGGTATTATAACGAATTATTGGACAGCCATTGATACCTTCAAACTAGGCTATCAAGTTTTTAGAATTTATATTAACTTTCAAGACCTGAAATCAGATAAAAAAAACGAAATAATACAGTATTTCAAGAATTATAAAAATATATGGACAATGACATCCATAAAATCACCAATAGATTTAAGCATGGTAATATGGGTGAAAAATGTTTATGAATTTGATAACTTTTGGGATACTGCTCTTAAAAAATATAATCAATATTTTTCTAGATATAATTCCTCAATATATGTTAAATCTACTGATTACTATAAATCTTATTTATTAGAAGAAAATTCAATAGATTTCAACAGGAAAATTTTTGATATAAAATTCGATGGTTCATTTATAAAAATCGATGAAATGGATTATAAAATCCTTAATGAAATTGCAGTCAATGCTCGTATGCCAATCAAAGACATCTCAAAAAAATTAGGTTGTTCATCCCAAACAATCAACTATCGTATTAAAAATCTAATGAAATGTGCTATTATTAGGGCTTTCAGAGTATATCTAGATTATACTAAAATTGGACTCCATATGTATAAAATGGATATGTATCTACGAGACTATTCAAAAAGAGATGAGATAATAAAATATCTCGAAAAACAACCGTATTTTATAGTTCTGAACACTGCAATTGGCTGGGCAGACATTGAACCTGAATTTATCTTAAAAAACACTGATGAATTATTTCAGGTAATGGAAGAAATCGATAGCAAATTTCCAAATGCGATTAAAAAACAGGAGTTTTGGATGGTTGATAAAATCCACAAATTCCGTTGGCTCCCTGAAATGACCGAAGCAGATTTCAAGAAAACATGAGGAAAGGAAATGGTCGAAATAAACCTAAAGGATCGAAAAATCCTCTACGAACTGGATTTAAACTGTCGTCAGTCGAATGCGCAAATCGGGAAGAAGGTTGGATTGTCAAAAGAGGTTACCACCTACAGGATCAAACGAATGGAGGAAGAAGGTATTATCAAAGGCTATTGGACAGAAATTGATTCTTACAGATTTGGATATCAGGTTTACCGATATTATATTGTTTTTCAGGCTGCTACATCCAACATTAGAGAAGAGATATTTCAAAAAATTGCAGATTATAAGAATACATGGGTTGTTAATTCTGTTATGGGAACCTATGATTTAGCTGCTGTAATATGGGTAAAGAGCATTCCTCAATTCTATCACTTCTGGGATGAAATCAATGAAAAATATGGTGACTATTTTGCAGAAAAGATTTTTTCAATTTATTTAGAGTCTGATATATATCCCCATTCATATTTAATTCTGGATGAAGATTTCAAGAAGGATAGGGAAAACCCTCAATATGTGGGTAAGAATGAACCTATAGATATTACTTATCAAGATTACAGGCTCCTTGATACTATTGCTACGAATGCTCGTATTCCAACGGTATATATCGCAGAAATGCTTAACTGCTCCTCTCAAGGTGTATCTTACAATTTAAATAAACTAAAAGAAAATGGAATAATACAAGGGTATCATACAGGAATTAATTTTTCAAAATTAGGTTATGAACATTTTAAATTAGATATCTGGTTAAAGGAACTATCAAAGAGGAGAAAGATTTGGAATGTATTAAAATACAATCCTTATGTTACTTTTATCAATACATCTGCAGGTTATGCAGATTTGGAAATAGAATTTGTAACTGAAGATACAGACAAATTAGTTGATATTGTTGAAAACTTATCAATAAAATTTCCTTCAGCCATAAGAAAGTATATATATTTTAGAGCGAAGAAAAATTATAAATTCCGTTCTTTACCTGAACTAACTGAAAAAGATTTCAAGAGCAAAAGATAACTATTACAAAGAGGGAGGGAATCTATGGAAAAACTTGATTTGAAAGACAGAAAAATCCTCTACGAACTCGATCTGAACTGCCGTGTGTCGAATGCACAGATTGGGAAGAAAGTTGGTTTGTCTAAAGAGGTGGTGACGTATCGTATTAAAAGGATGGAAGAGGAGGGAATAATTACAGGATATTGGACTGCAATAAATACGTACAAACTAGGATACTACGTGTTCAGAATATACATCAACCTCATCGATGTAAGTGCAAAAATTAAAACAGAAATCATCCACTATTTTGTGAATAATGAGGATGCCTGGGCTGTGCTGACTTGCAAGGGACCCGTTGATCTCGATATTGTTCTTTGGGTGAAGGATGTCTATGCCTTCAACCAGTACTGGATCAACACATTGCAGAGGTTTAGTAAATATTTTGCCCAGAGCATTATCTCCATATTGACCCATGTGATATCATGCAAGAGGACCTACCTGCTTGATAGTAGTGTAACTTCATCTGAGAGGGAGTTCTATCAAACGAGTTGCGAAGGAGACCCCGTTCCAGTCGATGAGATCGATTACCGAATCCTCGATGAACTCGCCTTAAATGCACGGGCTCCGCTCCTCGATTTAGCAAAAAAAATCAATTGTTCCCCGCAGACAATCAATTACCGAATAAAGCATTTAATGCAAAAGGAAATCATCCAAGCATTCCGCATAAGTATCAACCCAGTAAAACTCGGACTGCAAGGGTGTGCCGTGGATTTGTACTTAAAAGACCAAACGATGCGGAGACAGATATTGGAGTACATTGAGCAAAAGCCAAATATCTATGACATCATGTTTATGAACATCGGATGGGCTGACATCTGTTTTCAAGCGTTTATTAGCAGTCTCAAGGACCTATCGAGGTTAATGGAGGGCATAGAAACCAAATTTCCAGATGCAATCAGAAGGTATGAGTACTGGATGGACCAAATTGTCCATAAGGAGCGTTGGCTACCAAAAATGATGTTCAAATAATCAAGGAAAAAATAGAATAACGAAACATAATAATTTTAAAACCGTGTTAATGCTTGTCCGATAATGTTATATAAAGATTTCTGTTTTATGGTTTTAACCATATTTTTAATCATTTTTTATGGTGGGGAACTGAAGAATTAACACTGATGTCCGCCCCCACGTTATTATCTTCTTTACAGAAGAAAAACCATAATTTTTATCAAAAAAATGATTTGTAATTCTGCAAAGATAATTTATCGGCTCTTCCTCTTTGTACCATTGTTAACATTTTTGATATTCCGCTGAGGGATAAACCCACAGGCGACAAATTCGCCGTCTATGATTCGACCAATTATCAATCCTCTGTCAGTGATACGGATTGCATCGAACTGTTCATTTACATCATCAGTATAGACTACTACCGCATTTTTAATTATTTTTTTCATAGACATCAATTTTTACTTTTTTCAGGTAAGGTAAATATTTCACGAGCTACATTGAAAGGATGCAAATCACCACTATACATTCCGATAGCTAGTTTTGTGCATTTTCGGATGAACTTACCTACAAGATGACCTTCAATCTTGTTTTTATAATCAGAAAAAGAAAAATCATCATTATCAAAGGCATTAACAATTGATTTGTATGCCAACTCACCATAAGAAAGTGAAAAATGAATACCTCCACCAAACGCAGGCTCAATACCAGAGGCATCACCAACCAGGATGACATTAGACTGAGAAACAACCGTATCCTTTGAATACCATTTAATAGGATAACTCTTGAATTTCAAGTTATCAACATCAATTTTACGTTTTGATAATTCTTTTATAAGAATCTCTTTCATATTTATCCTCATCTTATTTTTAATAACCCTGAAATCAGCGAGCCCATGGCACATAAATTTTTTATTATCAATAATACAAGGGATATGCCAAACATAACCCTGTAAACCCTTTGGTATATATGATAAATCAACAGTCATTTTTTTTTCATCAAACTCAGATTCATGTTCACTATTAATTGGAAGAAAAATTTCTATTGTTGGAGCTAAATATGACTCTTTAGAGGTCCTGATTTTCTTTGCAACAACACTATTTGCACCATCTGCACCAACAAGAGTATTGACATAATATTTACCCTTATTTGTAAACACATCTAATTTACTGTTATTATTTTTAAAACCGTTTATCTGTTCATTTTGAAATAGATTCAATCCTCGGTTCTGAGCGGTTTTCGCAAGAAGATGGTCAAATTTTAAACGTTGAATTATCTGCATTTGATTAGGCTGGTGAAGTGTAAATTTTTCATCCCCATATACAAAATCAATATCATCAATAATTACAGATGGAATATCGACATTAATATCAAGATTTTTTAGTACATCCCTACTCCATGCTGCAAGAGCACCACCACATACCTTATCACGTGGATAGGTTTCTTTCTCAATTAAAACTGTTCTCTCAGCAATATCAGATGCATATTTATTAAGATGAAACCAGGTGCTTAATCCAGCAATTCCACCTCCGGCAATCATTACATCAAAATCTTTATTCATCATTTTCAAAACCTCTTCTTTTAGCATTTATCATCTTTCCAAAATTAGTCAACATATTAAAAGTAAAACCATATTTTTCGCCCCATTTCTCAGTGTTTCTTAAATGATTTAAATCAATCGAACCCACATGATTCTTACGTTCATTCTCCATCGCCTGCATGATGACTTCAGCGATACAAGCGAAAATCTTCCCAGGAGGCATAAGAGGAGCATTAGAAACAGTCGGTGAATCAACATACCCTCCATCTACACGGACGACATCAGGACGTTGCATACAGACATTATATGTAAGATTAGGTGGTTGGGACACATCTATAATAATAGCATGTTTCTTGAGATGCTCTGAGTTTAACAAAGCGGTTGGGTGGCTAGTTACAGTAATGATAATATCCGCATCTTTTGTCTTAAGATCGATGGTTGTCTCATAATCACCAGTGAGTTTTTCTTCAAGTTCTCGAAGTTTATCTTCTCGTCGTCCGATGAGGATAGAATGAGTAAATTGTGGAACAAGGATTTTTGATATAGCCTCACCAATGACACCATAAGCCCCAACAATTGAGAGAATCTGATCAGTTGGGTTCCTCTTCAAAATCATCAATGCTTTCTGCACTACTTGGCAGGTGACTGCTGCAGTATAACTATCACCATGATTGACATATCCTTTGAATTCTTTTTGTTCTGAAACCCACACACCACCGCTCGTGACTGAAGTGGTCAACCCTCCGAGTTGGACAACGTCAGCATCTAGTTTATTTTGAGCAAATACACATGCGTTTAAAATACGATCTCTAACAACATTCTGTGGTAGTTGCATCATTTGTTTTGGGGAAAGTAAAATACTGATTCCAAATCCCTTAGTCCCGACGAAATCTAGTTCAGGGGTAATTATGAAACCATTGTCTTTTTTCCAACCTATTGGTATTCTGCTGGGGTCCTGACCAGGTAACAGATGTCCAATGATAGCAAATTTCATATCAAATTGTCATCCCTTTATTTTTTCCGAAATAATCTTACACCAGGATAGGCTTTCGCAAGAATAGGTTTGTTCGGTGCATATTGAATTTTAATATGACTAAGATATCTTACGAGAGCTTCTGAACCGCTGGTTGAATCTATTTGTACAGCTGGTTCAAATGACTGAAAACTCTCAGAGGAATCTTCTTGAGTGATTCCATTTACTGAGAGTACCAGGTCTTTGATTTGAGGTAAACACATATTTTCTTGGATGAGATAATCAAAAAACCTGTCCCATTTTTCCTGCTGATGGTACATATCAGGAGAAAAGGAACATTCAAGACCGATTTTAGGATCGATTTCTTCACCTATACTTATATGTAGTATTATGCGAGTTGATAAGTCCTTTATGTTGTCCAATAGTGTTGATAATCCATCATTTTCATCTTTCCAACCTAATGACTCTAGATAAGGTACAATTTGTTCCGGTTTCATTTTTATTGTTGTACGGATAATAGATGAATTTCTTGAGATCATCGCAGCAATATGAAGTAATACTGATTCTTCTGGCAGATAATTAATTGATTGTATCATTTTCTGTTTGTTTTCGAAAGTCATATCTTTCCCAGTTGAGGAAGGGATTAATGTATCAATAATCCATGAATAATCTTCATCATCTTTAGATTTATCTTTCCGTATGGGTTTTATTTGGAAAAATAAACTTGGTATAGGAATCTCCTTTGATTCACTAGCTGTATCGAACTCAAACCATAAACCAAGTACTTTATCATACAAGATGGAACTCTTATCTGACCATGTTTGAACTAATTTTTTAATCTGTTTCCATTTTTCATGTTTCATGAATTCAGAAGGTAATTTGTTATCTTCAAAAAGTCGTAGTAATTCCTCACGTTCATTGTTTTTTTTAGAAATCGCAAAAAGGTAATCTACTTTCCCATCGTTTTTATGTAATCTTGTTTCGAACCCGAAGAAACTGGTGATATTCGCTTTGAAAAAGGAGGCAAGGGTTTTAATCTCATCATAATTCTGTTGGGAAATCAATCCTTTTGGGATGGAGGATTCGATATGATTCAAATAATCCAATGGTGTAAACAGGTGGATAGGGGTATTAGCTTTCAAATAGGGGTGTTCCAACACATTTGTTGATGGTTGGATTTTTTTGAGTTCACCAAAATCTTTAAGATGTTCAAGATTTTCCTCCGAACCCACAGCATCAAGGAAGCCTGCCGTTTCACCTGGGTTAATTCCTTCCATTTTTTCTGTCACCAAATACAATATTCCCCAGTATTATCATAAAGCCCTATTCCCTGTTTTTTTCACATAATTCTAAAATACTAGCTGTTGTTTTACTTTTGTGAAAAAACGGGGAGGACCATGGTCGACATAGACCTTAAGGATAGGAAAATCCTGTACCATCTTGACCTGGATTCACGACAATCGTTTGCGCAGATTGGGAAGAATGTAGGGTTATCCAAAGAGGTAGTAAAATATCGAGTTGGGCGGATGGAGGAGCAGAAGCTCATCACAGGGTTTTGGACTTGTATTGATTCCTATCGATTTGGGTATCAGGTCTATCGGTATTATCTTGTTTTCCAGAATGCGACACCAGGTGTTAAAGAAGACATCATTCAGGAATTAATTCATTATAAAAATACATGGGTTGTCGCGGTGATAAAAGGATTCTATGACTTAAGTGTAGTTATCTGGGTAAAAAGCATTCCTGAGTTTTATCGGTTCTGGGATGAGTTCAATGAGAAATACGGGGATTACCTTGCGGAGAAGATCTTTTCTATTTATTTGCAAGCGGATATGTATCCTTTATCTTACTTGTTGGTAGGTGAATATGAAAAATCTGATAGAGAGAAACCTCAGATTGTCGGTGGTGGAGAACCTGTAAAGATTGATAGTATCGACTACCAGCTTCTCAACGAAATCGCTGAAAATGCAAGGATTCCCCTCATACAACTGGCGGAGAAACTCGGTTGCTCTTCGCAGGCTACTAACTATCGAATGAAAAACCTTGAGAAAAAAGGGATCATTCAAGGATATCATGTCGGTATTGATGTCTCGAAATTGGGACTCCAGGAATTCAAGGTTGATATCTGGTTGAATGAGCTTTCAAAAAGGAGAAAGATATGGGATTACATCAAATATAATCCTCATGTGACCTTCATCAACACCTCTGCAGGGTATGCCGATATTGAGATTGAATTTACGATAGAGAATACAGATAAGTTGGTTGAAGTCATTGAGGATCTTTCATCAAAGTTTCCAGGTGCAATAAAAAAATATGTGCATTGGGTGGTAAAAAAGGGATATAAATTACGTTGTCTCCCAGAGATGACGAAATTAGATTTCAAATCTTGAAAAGAGGAGGAAATTATGGTTGATATCGACCTTAAGGACAGGAAAATCCTTTACGAACTCGATCTAAACTGTAGACAAGCAAATACTCAAATAGGTAAAAAAGTCGGTCTGAAAAAGGATGTCGTATCTTATAGAATAAAACGGATGCAGGATGAAGGCGTCATAAGGAATTTTTGGACAGCTATTAACACGTTCAACTTGGGATACAATGTCTTTCGGATATATATCGCACTACAAAATGTTAGTGCAGAGAAAAAAAATGAAATAATACAATATTTTGTTAACTACAAAAATACGTGGGCAGTCATTTCATCGAAAGGGGAGATAGACTTAACTGTGATAATCTGGGTAAAAGATAACTATGAGTTTTATCAGTTCTGGGGTAAAACATTAGATTTATTTGAAGAATACTTTGCCCAAAAAATAATTTCGTTATATATTCAGACAATAGATTACAAAAAAACCTATCTCTTATTAGATCGAGAAGAAACAGAAAATAGAGAACATTATAGGATTATATCGAGTACTAAAAAAGCTGAAATCGATAATTTGGATTATCAACTTTTGAATGAATTGGCTATTAATGCTCGTTGCCCTTTAATAGAACTTGCAGATAAATTTGGTTGTTCTTCTCAATCCATCACGTATAGAATAAAAAATTTATTGAAAAAAGATATCATCAAGGCATTTCGTGTAAATATTGATTATGCTAAGCTAGGCCTTCAACATCATAAAGTTGATATCTATCTGAAAGAGCATAGACAGAGAAATGCAATAATTGATTTTATGAAGAGGAAATCATATTTACAGTGTTTAAATGTGGCTATAGGGTGGGCAGATATTGAGCTTGAGTTTGTGATAAGAGATATCAACGAGATAGATAACATAATCGATGAAATTAATTCGAAATTTCCGAATTCAATTAGAAAACATTCCTTTTGGATCGCTGAAAAAGTTCATAAGGAGAGATGGCTTCCTGAATTAGATTTTTAATATTTTCTTTTTACTTATCATTTTAGGTTTGCTTTATTCAGATGAATTTCTCTGGTTTTGGATTAATCGCTTTGTAATGTTTAAAAATTATACGGGATGAAAAACTGAAATTAAATAATGTATCTGACCCTAACGAATATGCCTCTGTTGTAAAGGCATATTAAAACAACTGGGGCCAGACGCCCTGAAGGGGCCAGACACCCGCAGCCACTGCGCCTGCAATCGCACCAATCACCAATATTTCCATATCCTTTTTCACCACCATTAATGCTATTTTTTATCATGATATACTCTATCTCTCATTGTTTATATACTTGTCGTGACAAAATACCAAAACGAAAACACGAATTCTCCAGGAGAAATATGAAATACAACTCTGTTATTTATTTGCGAGATATTCTTTTAACGCTCGCTTCGAGGAGTACCACACGCTCTCTATTTTAACTGCATCGAGTTTCCCCTGACGCGCTCGAAGGCTGAGGTACTCCTGTGAATATCGTGTAAAGGATGCAAGTTCTTTTAACGGAACCAAGCGTTCTTCCGTCACTACACTTGAAAGATACATCATCAATGATTCATGCACCGCTCGGGCGAGAAACCGTACAAACGAAGAAAGATCTCCCTGATCGGCTTGTTGTAACGTCTGATAGTACGTTTTTCTATCTGTTTTTTTCACAATAATGGGCGGGTACCCGTGTTGCATCAAATACAGGTTGGTAAGCAGTCGTGCTACCCGTCCGTTCCCATCGATAAAGGGATGAATCCTGACGAATTCATGGTGAAGAAACGCTGCGGTGCATACCGGGTGTCCCATCTCCGTCTGTATCTTTTGAAGAAGCGTTTCCATAAGGGAGACAATCTTGGAAGCGTCTGGTGGCGTTGTCGGAGAGCCAACGATCCGCACAGTAGTCGTTCGATATTTTCCTGCATCCAACAGTAATCCTTTTGTTACGACTTCATGCAGCCGCTGAATGGTCTCTTGGGTAAGAGGTGTCTTGGATTGAATCATCTGTACCATGAGGTCGAACGCCTCTGCGTCGTTTTGTGCCTCGAGATGGTCTTTCAGTGGTTTTCCACCTATGGTAATGCCCTCTTCGAGGACGAGTTGTGTTTCCTGGAGGGTTAAGGTATTTCCTTCGATGGCATCAGAATGGTAGGTATAGCGAAGTCTGATATCACGGAGAAGTTGTGAGACGACATCCTTCTGGAGAGGTCTGAGTGCATCTAATTGTTTTTTCTTTGCATCGATTCGTTGAAAGAGAGAGGCTCCTCGAGAAGTATCGGTATCGGAATATTTCATAATAATCCGATATGTATAAGGAGATATATATCGGTATCGGTCAATTATTGCAAATACCGATACATCACCATAAGAGCGTCTAGGTAAACGAATCGATACACCGATCAACGGCATTGATGTATTGAATGTAGAGGTCGTAAGGGGCGGTAAACGTGACCAAATACGCGGTCCGTGTCTTCAGAACAGCGACCTGCTTCACCCTTATAATGGTACTGCCTTGTTCGTACGAATACACAATCTCGTACGCCTTCGCACCATCCATAGTCCTCCAGTCCCGGTATGTAATCGTGTAATTCATTCCACTGGCGGACAGGTTCTCTTCTACCTCATCAGCAAAGGTACTTAATGCTCGCCCTTCGCTCAATGAAAACGGTACTGCGAACACAAATGACACGTTGGACTGATTCGCCGGAGTAAACCGTACCGCCTCGTCCACGGACCCGTTCTCAACACTCTGCCACCCGACCGGAGGGTCCAATGAAAACCCGTACGTCGCATTCGTATACGACCGGTGCATGTTCTGCCCTATACACCCACAGATCAGAAGCGCGCATACGAGTACGGCGTCAAGAACGGCGTGGATCTTCTTCATGTTCCTAGAAAAGAAAACCACCAGAGGCTAATAAAAAATGCGGTCATACGAGAAAACGATGGCGAGAGAAACAACTACCGAGAAATCAGAAATACTTATTGGATAAGAGTCAGGTCTTCCCAGTACAACTTGAAGAGATCCCAGCGGATCGCTTGCCTGGTGTGGATCAGATGCAGGTACATAGCATCCTCGTAAAGCTGTTGGAGTCCAAGAGTTTTCGTGTTCATCATCATTCCCTACCCTCTCTTTTGTTCTTTTTCTTTAAAACATCTTGTTGTACACGCGATACCCAGTGTCTGTACACTTGTTATCCGAAATGAATGAAACAAGCAGGAAATGCCCGCAGGGAAGTAAGGTTTCCAGTATCACATTGAGGCAGTTGGGTAAAAAATATGTGTGATTTATTATTGGCAAACTTTTTAGTCATATTTGTTCTTGAAGGGAGAAAAATGGTGTTGTAACGATATGTTTTTAAAGGAGATGGTTGTTATAAAATTGTAGAAAGGGGGAAAGACATGAACAAATATCCTCTGATTGGAGGTAGTATCCTAGCTGTTGTTCTTCTTGTTCTTGGTTCGTTGACCAATGTGATTGGATATCAGACAGTTCAATCTTCAAACCAGAACACAATAAATAATGAGGTTAATCAGAAAGAACTGTTGTTTCAAACCATCCTTGATATGGCGAACAATAAAGAGATTCAGAAAGTTATTCTAGGTTCTGAGTTCACAGGAAAAAGGTTCTTTGATACTGGTGTAAGATTCTCGGTTTTCAGTCCTCCTGTTTTGACTGAGAAGTTTCTCAAGCACGCATATACAATGGGTGTAATACTCACAAAAACCATCAGTAAATCAAAGATACATTCAATGCTTGAACGGTATCAAATGAATAATCAAGGGGTGCAGAAGGAAATATCCGCGGTCATTGAAAAGGATGCGAAACTCAATGGAGAAATAAAACAATTATCGAACTCAAAGTGTGATTGTGAAAACGAGAATACAACCCAGTGGAGTTTTCCTGTTATTTGTACATTTTTATTTATTTGGTATTTATTCTCTATTTTTCTGGAGGAAATTAATTATTTTTTTCATATATTATTTATTTACTTTTTTGATACAATCATACTGGTCCTAAGTGTAACTCTTGGACATTTATTCGGCTGTTCTTGGTATTAAATATAGATAGTAGATGAAACGCATGCAAAAGAAATTCCTGTTAAGGAAGGTATTGGCGGTTGGAATCATTCTCTTGTTCATTGGGACTTGTATTATTCCATCCACTGCACAAAAGATTATAGTGAAACCATCTCTACCAATATCGAGAGGCAATTGGTTGTATGTTGGTGGGAGTGGACCAGGAAACTACTCAAGGATTCAGGATGCGATTGACAATGCAAGTAATGGGGACACTGTTTTTGTGTATAATGGAACCTATTATGAGAATCTTGTTGTTGATAAGACCATTAATTTAATCGGTGAGGATAGAAACACGACAATCATCGATGGAGGTGGCAATGGTAATGTTGTTTTCATAGTAGCAAATAGGACGACGCTTAGAAAGTTTACCATACGAAACAGCGGAGAAGGTACAGAAAATGCAGGAATATTTATTCGTCGATCAAATGAGAACATTGTAAGTGAGAATATCATTTGTAATAATGACGGAAATGGGATACTATCGCTTTCTTCAAGGGAGAATACTTATTCTAGAAATAAGGTAACCTCAAACAAATACTACGGTTTAAATATCCGTGAATCCGATCATTCTACGATTCTGAACAACACCGTCGTTGAGAATGGTGAGGCGGGTATAGTAGCGGTGTATTCAAACGATACGGTTGTTGATAACAACACCGTCTCTATCACCACGTGTGAAGGGATTGGCCTTTGGCTCTGCAATGGTGCCTTCATTGCAAACAACACCGTTACAAAATCCAATTTCGCAGCAATTTTTTTATATTGCTCAGAAGAGATGTTCCTTACCAACAACGAACTACGTGGCAACTATCAATATGGCCTCTATCTAGATAACTCCTCAAATAATACGATTCGAGGCAACATTATTTGTGAGAATAACCTTAGTGGTGTTGAGATTAACCACCTCTCGCGAGGTAATCTCATTTACTATAACAACCTGGTCAATAACTCAATCAATGCGCATGATGAAGGTGACAATACATGGAATGGCGAGTATCCTAGTGGTGGCAATTACTGGAGTGACTATGTGGGTTCCGATACCTTCAACGGACCAAATCAGGATGTCCAAGGACCGGACGGTGTCGGTGACACACCGTACCATATCTTGGGTGGAAGTAATCAAGATCACTATCCTTTGATGGTTCCGTATGGGATGACACGGCTAGCTTTTACTTCGTCCCATGGAGGGTTTGGTCTGAGCGGTTCCATTACGAATGTCGGGAATACGACTGCATTTAGAGTATGCTTTAGAGTAACGGTGTATGGAGGATTTGTTGTGCTGGGGAGAGATTCGTTGCAAGTGATTCCGAAACCGTTGTTACCTGGCGAGAAAGCGAGTGTTAAGTCAAAACTTATTCTTGGTTTTGGTAAAATACTACTTACCACAGCATTGTGGGCAGATAATGCTCCCTACATGTCGAGGACTGTTTCTGCAACTTTGTTATTATTTTTTATCATTGTACTGCATAAATTCGTCTTTACCGTTGAGGTGATAGGGTGATGTATCCAAGAGCAGGTATCGCCAGCAAAGGAGGTCGTCGTATCACTACGAGATGGGTATCTGTTGGTGTTATTCTGATTTTCATCGGTGTAGCTGTCGCACCAAGCATCAACATCAACGTTGTCAAAGCAACCAATGACAACGACCTTATTGAAGTCACTTCTCAAGCATGTGGTATCAATGGATTTAAAAATACCACAATGAAACTCACCAAACAACAATATCAAAACCTGGAGCAGTATCTTGTTGATTTTTTGACGAGGTTAAACAAGACAACCACTAAAGCGCAAGCCGTTAATCTTTTCAAAGAAGCAGTTGCGGAGTTGAACAAGTACAAGTTGTTGCCGAAGGGTATGAGTGTTTTACAAGCGCAGAGGTTTATAATTAAAAAATATTACAATGAAAAATATTTGGGGAGTACGAGAAGTCTGTCGACTGGAAATCAAAAAAATTCTTCCATTCTTAATAATTGGTGTTGTCTGTTTGCAAGTGTTTCAAATAGTATGTGTATTGACAATATTTTTTGGAGATTCTTTTATAAAATTTATAATGAACTCGGAACACCTGGTATAATCATTTGGACATCTCTATGTAATGGGATATATTATTATCAACCGTTCTTCTTTTGGTGTCCAATAGAAATTGGTGGGAATGAAACTCGAAGTGGTTCGGTGTTTACTGCAGGTTTAATGGGTATAAAAACATTGAGTGGTAATCTACAAGGTGGAATGTTATATAAAATCGGACAATTCATTTGTGAATTAGGCGCAACAGGGTATACCGGGATAAAAATTAATTCCAAAACCACTACATCAGAATTTTATCTTGGAACAGCATTCCATGTGAATATGTATGTTCCTGGGTCTGAATAATAGATAAAAAGAAAACATATGAAAATCGTAGCCCATCAGGGGTTGTCATTTGATTCGCACAAAAACATGAGTTGCCAAAGATATATTTTTAAAGAAACAACCACAGGATTATCGTAACGTTGAAATGAAATCAGTGGGAGAAAGATAAGGTGAAATAGCCCTTCTTCCAATTTTTACGTTAAAATCCATTTTTACACGATGACGTAAAAAGACCATTTTCGGGTATCTTAACTCCTCGGAGCGATAAGATGGTGAGAAACAGAACCGTTTTCATCGTTGATTTCCAGGCATGATGCAAATAGACAAAGATCCATACGGATTTTGATACAATATACCGACTATTCCGACTTTTCAAAGAAGCAAAGTCTACATAAACCAGTAAGCTCATGCACCCCACCGCACACCTATGGATTGGAAAAAAGTACTCCCCGTCATTGGCATAATCCTTCTCGTCTACATCCTCTGGAGATTTAACCTTGAAAAAATCCTCTCTGTGTTCTCCACTATAAGCCCCCTCTACGCAGCCCTCAGTTTTCTTGCTATCCCCATCATCCTTGTCGTAGTCAACATCGAATGGCAAATGATTTTGAAACGACAATGCATCCACGTCAGCTTCACCTACTCACTCAAAAACTCGTTCATCGGTTACTTCTACGGATTCATCACCCCTGGCGGCTTTGGCGCCTACCTACGCGCCCTCTACCTCAAACATGAAAGCAAAACACCCCTCCCAAAATGCATCTCCAACATCATCACCTTCAACACCATCGACTACATCACCCTCTTTATCTTAGGCTCGATTGGCGGGTTGTTCCTCCTCGGACAATACCCCTATCTTTTTATCCTTATCCTCGTCCTCCTTTTCACCGCTACCCTCCTCTTTTTCTTCTTCCTCAGACAAAAAACATCAAAACATCTCTTCCAAAAACTCCTCCACACACAAACCTTCCAAATCATACAACACTACATGGATGACTCCATCGAATCCTTCTACGAAGACCTTCCCAGCTTCAAAAGCCTCCTCCTCCCATTCCTTGTCTCTTTTTTCAGCTGGTTTGTCTTTTTCACTGAACTATACCTCATCGCACAACTCTTCAACATCCACATACCGTACGTCACCTTCATCTTCATGCTCGCCATAGCAGCCACCATTGCCACCGTCCCTATCTCTATCTACGGCCTTGGGACACGTGACGCCACCCTCGTTGCCCTCCTCTCCCTTTACAATATACCACCGGAAAACAGCATCAGCTTCACCCTTTTCTGGTTCACGGTATTCTGGATCACCCCCAGCATCATCGGCGCTTTTGTCACAATAATGGAGAGTAAGAAACTCCCCCGCAAGAAAAAACAGGTAAAAATCTCATCGTAGTCTCACGTAATCTTCTTCATATAAATAAAATATTGATGATTATCGCTCTTTGGAGATTCCAAAGCTTATAGACAACTGTATTTGCGAGTAGTTTATGATATGAATGGGAAGGGATTTGAACCCTTGAACCTCTTCGGAAAGGTTATTAATCATCAGCACAAAACATGAGTTACCCAGAAGGGTATGTTTTTAAAGAAGAGACGTCTATCACGTCAGAGGGAGAAGAGTAACGTATGAAAGGAAACGACGAGTTAAGGGAGAAAGTTACTTCATATTTTTGTAACAAACCGTCAAACTTCCCGAAGGGACGACCATATAATTGTTGTGAGACCGTTCTAAAAACTCTTGCAGAACAACTTGGAGTAAAATCAGATTTAATACCACGAATTGGCACAGGGATTGGTGCCGGTGTCGCTCTCAACGGCCTTCTCTGCGGCAGCATCTCTGGGGCAGTCATCATGATGGGGATTACACAAGGGCGGGATACACCAGAGGAAGATCCAATGAAAACCTGGTCTATGGTCAACGAGTTCCTTGATGCGTTTAAAGAAAGATTTCAGTATACCACCTGTAGGGAGCTTACTGGCGTCGATGTGAAAACACCCGAAGGACTGAAGAAATATTTTGAAAACATCCACGACTACGCTTGTGCGGATCGGGTGAGATTTGCTGTAGAGAAAACATTAGAAATGTTAGGAAACAGAACGATAAGATAATCAAATATTTTTTCTCGTTTCTTAGGGAATCTTACTGTAAAGGTAGAATTTACGTCACGAACATTTTACCATTTTTCATCTCCCTTTCTTCTCTGACTTTGCCAGACTGAATTACTGTGTCAACGATTCGCGCAAAAACATGAGTCAAACCATGTTCCCGGATATAAAACGTTTAATCTTGCATTCAAAGACCATGCTACCCCCTTGTTATTCTTAGGAATACTCTATATAAGTCTTGTTGTACAAACAGTACCGATTTTTTGCTGTCGCTCCTAGTGACAAACAAACAAAATGGAAGAAAACCGAAATAACCAGCGCTCTTTATGGGCTTCGATACAGTGACTGCTCGGTGGAATCCATGGCAACAATCAACGGACCGAATTCCTTTACTTCAAGGATCCACACCGCTTCAGGCATCCCGAGCTCCTCCAGCCAGTACACCTGGGAAACACGAGTGATTATCTCCGCGGCAAACACCCCGGCACCACCTGGAAACGCGAGGTACACGGACCCAGTTTTTTTCAGCGCTTTGCTTGTCCGCTCCCCCATGCCGCCCTTCCCGATGATTACATGAACATCGAACCGATCAAGGATGATATCCTCAACATCCTCCATTCGGCTGCTGGTTGTCGGGCCGGCAGACACCGCAATCCACGTCCCCTGCTCCTGTTTCATCAATGGGCCGCAGTGGTACAGCGCCATCCCGGACGGGTCGAACGGAAGATCCTTCGGGTTCATCGCCCGCATCTTCTCATGCGCGCTGTCACGCGCGGTAAACACATTCCCCGTGACATACACCACGTCATTGACCCGCAATTTTTTCACGACATCAAGGGGGATCGGAAGACGCATATGGTACTCCATCCTACTGCACCCCCCAACGTCCGTCCTTATGAATCGTCATGCTCGCACGACGGTCAGCCCAGCACTGGATCACCACGCCAACTGGAAGGCTTGCCGGATGTCGATGCGCGACCTCCACGTGGACATCAAGCGCGGTGGTCTTCCCACCGAGCCCCATCGGGCCGATACCGGTCTTATTGATCATCTCCAGTAACTGCTTCTCCAGGGTTGAAATAAGTACAATGGGATGACGCTCGCCAACTCGCCGAAGCAGCGCGCGCTTCCCGAGGTTCATCACCAGGTCCGCGCTTCCACCGACCCCGACGCCGACGACAATCGGCGGGCATGGCTTGCCGCCCGCTTTTTTCACGCAGTCAAGGACAAACCGTTTCACGCCCTCAAGACCGACACCCGGGGAGAGCATCCCGAGCGCGCTCATGTTCTCACTACCGCTGCCTTTCGGAAGCGCGGTAATATGAACCTCATCGCCCTCCTCGAAATCCCACAGGATATGCGGAAGAAAATAACCCAGGTTATCGCCATGGTTCGTACTCGTCATCGGATCAACCGTGTTCGGACGCAGCGGGACCTCCTTGGTCGCCTGGACCACCGCCCGTTCGATTGCCTCTTTTAAGATCCCGATTGCTGGAAACCCGGTACCCGCGGAAACAAAAAACGTAAGAATGCCGGTATCCTGGCAGAGCGGGCAGCGTTTCCGTTTCGCAAGCTTCACATTCTCCAGCATTATTTCTAGCTGCAACCTTGCTGCGCCGGTCTCACTATCGTACGCCTTACGCAAGGCTGAGATAACATCAGGCGGTATCTCAGACTCAGCCTTCGCAATCATCTGAACGATCCCGCGTTCAAGCTGCCTTATATCCATGGTACGCTCACTACATGATAAGCAGAAGCCTACAATAAGGTTTTTCCATTATAACAGAAAAATGAGAGAGAGAAGAAACGCGGGGTTACACCGCCCTGCTGATCTCCTCAACCGATTCAGGGTTCGCAAGCGTCGTGGTATCGCCGACTTCTTGGCCCAGTGCCTTCGCCCTGATGACCCGCCGCATGATCTTGCCGCTACGGGTCTTGGGAACATCAGAGACGAACCAGATCTCATCGGGCCTGGCGAGTTTTCCCATCTCTTTTGCCACGTGCTCCCGTAGCTCTTTCTTTAACGCCTCTGAGGGCTGCACGCCCTTCTTTAGGACGACATAGGCAGTAATCGATTCCCCTTTCTCCTCATGGGGTTTCCCGATGACCGCTGCCTCAGCAACGATCGGATTACTCACTAATGCGGACTCAACCTCGGAGTTTCCGATCCGATGCCCGGAGATCTTCAGCACATCATCCGCCCGCCCCTGTATCCAGAAGTACCCGTCGCTGTCTTTCCGGGAGACGTCACCGGCGAGGTACACTCCCTTGTATTTCCCCCAGTAGGTCTCCTTGTACCGCTCAGGGTTCTTGTAGATCCCCTGTAGCATTCCAGGCCAAGGATAGAGCAACACAAGGTTTCCACCAGCGTTTACTAAGGATTTACCCTCCTCGTTAAGAACATCAGCGAACATCCCGGGTAACGCGTGGGTCGCTGACCCTGGTTTTAACGGGGTGATCGGGAGTGGTGAGATGATGAAATGCCCGGTTTCTGTCTGCCACCAGGTGTCCATGATCTGGCAGCGTTCACCGCCGATGTTCTTGTAATACCAGATCCATGCCTCAGGGTTAATCGGCTCCCCGACGGACCCAAGGAGGCGCAGGCTTTTCAGATCGTGTTTTTTCACCCAGTCTTCCCCATGGCGCATGAACAGACGGACGCTGGTTGGCGAGGTGTAGAACACGGTCACTCCGAACCGCTCGATGATGTCCCACCAGCGGTCAGGCTGCGGCCAGTCAGGCGCGCCTTCGTAAATAATGGAGGTTGCCCCAAGAATCAGGGGCGCGTACGCGATATAGGAGTGCCCGGTGACCCAGCCGATATCGGCGGCGCACCAGTACACGTCCTCGTCTTTAATGTCAAACACCCATTTCAGGGTCTGTGCGATTCCGACCGCGTACCCTGCATGGGCGTGGATGATTCCTTTTGGTTTCCCGGTGGTGCCAGAGGTGTAGAGGAAGTACAGCGGGTCGTTTGCATCAAGCTTCTCTGTCTCGCATTCGCTGGACGCGTTTTTCGTGATGTCATGCCACCAGCAGTCCTTGCTTTGGTCCCAGTTCACGGGATCCCCGGTCCGCTTGTACACGATCACGTGCTTCACACTCGGTGTTTCCTTGATCGCGTCATCGGTTTGGGCTTTCAATGGTACTTTTTTGCCCCGCCGCCAGAAACTGTCGCAGGTAATCGCTGCCTTTGCCTCGCAGTCGTTCATCCGGTCCCTAAACGCGGACGCGCTGAACCCTGAAAAGACCACGGAATGAATCGCGCCGATCTTCGCGCAGGCAAGCATCGCGATCGGCAGCTCGGGAATCATGGGAAGGTAGATGCCAACGCGGTCTCCTTTCTTAATTCCCATGGTACGGAGGGCGTTCGCAAGCTTGTTTACCTCGATGTACAAATCATTGTACGTGAGTTTTCTGATGTCGCCGGGCTCGCCTTCGAAGATGTAGGCGACCTTGTTTTTCCGCCAGGTCGTGATATGCTTATCGACCGCGTCATGCACGATGTTGTATTTCGCACCAACAAACCATTTCACCCACGGGGCGTCCCATTCGACGGTTTTTTTCGGCGGGGTGTAAAATTCGATGAGTTCTTTTGCCATCTCGCCCCAGAACCATTCCCAGTTTCCTGTTTTCTTGTACAGCTCGTCAGCGGTTTTGATGTTATGCTTGTCCATCCACTGCTTCACGTTTGAATTGTTCACTAACTCTTTTGACGGTTTAAACACCCGTTTTTCATCCAATAGCACAGATATGTTTTCGCTGGTCATATTCAAACCTCTCATGGTTTTTTTTATTCTATTTTTTTTATGATGTCGCACTCACATGTTGTGCCGTCGTAATGGTTGATAAGACCCAAGGTATCTCGGTCCCCCAAACCATGTTCCCTTCCGGTAATCAGGATGGCCGCAACAGAGTTGCAGTATATGAAGTTTTTCATATTTTGTTTTTCTGAACCGCCTTACTTTTTTTCTCTTGTTTTAGGTCCAATATTTTTCTTACGAGTGGCGCGAAATCGAATTCTTTGATGAGTTCCATGTGTTCGAACATGTAAGGGCTGATGAAGGGTGGAAGCGAGAACAGGTTGTTTTCCTTGAGGAATCGGATCTTGTTCATTTCGTCCTCCTTGTATTCTTGGTAGGTCGGATACGCGGAGAGCAGGACTGATTCGAATTTTCTGCTGGCGAAAAAGATGGTGGATGGTGAGTCAAGCGCGGAGAGTTCCGCTGGGCTTGGTGCCTTGTTGGGGTTGAAGCTGATGTGGTAGAAGGTAAGGATGTCAAGGCCGAGTTTCTGAAGGTCTGGCAGGGTGAGGAGCTGCAGCAATCCGGTGTCGAAGAAGTGGTTTTTCATGCGTGCGACGGTGTGGCGGGATAGGTCGACTATGTCTCCGATTTGCTGGGTGGTCGCGGTGGGGTGTTCGACGAGGGCGTAGTACACCTTTTTTTCTTTCGTGGTGAGTTCCATGGGGGTGGTGTTGTTGAAGAGGTCTCTGGGTTTGTTTGTCTGGTGTTCGTCCACGATATCGAAGAGTTGTTGGAGGAGTGGTGCGAAGTCGAAGAACTTTCGGATGTGGCTGGTTTCGAACGGGAAGATGACCTCGTGGGGGTATTCTTTTTCGAGGAGTCCGAGTCTGCCGAAGGTCTCGGTGCGTATTTCGTTGATGCGGCCGATGTTGGTGTAGTTTTGGGAAATGCTCATGGAGAATCCTTTTTCTTCCTCGCCGACGGAGAAGAAGATCTCGTCGAAGACCTCTATGGTTTTCTTGGTTGTCTTGACGCGTTCCCGCAGGGGGATGACCGGGTTGAATTGCATGTAGATGATCGCGAGGAGTTCGCAGCCGAGCCTGTTGACCTGGGGGATCATGAGGGTGCGGTAGTAGTCGTGGTCTGTGAGCCGCCGTTTGATGGAGGTGAGGGTGGAGAGTTTCACGTCGATGATGCCCGCGAGCTCGCTGTCGCTGATTGAGGGGTACCTGGTGATTCCGTAGAGGACCTTTTTTTCGTTATTGGTGAGCGTGGTGTTGTTCACATGTCCGGAATAGAGAAACCCCATATATATCTTTCTCATATTCACCATAATAGAAGTATATTTTAGTAAAAAGCTCAAAATTAATTAAATATTAATCTAAATTACATTAAATAGTTCATACAATTATCTTTGTGAGGAAATCGCAGCAAAAGGTTTATTAAATCATCAACCATTCCTCGCATCGATAACCGAAGCGAGATGATCCATCATGGGAAAAACACTCACCGAAAAAATACTAGCCACCCACATCATCCACGGTACACCAGAACAAGGGAAAGAAGTCGGCATCAAAATAGACCAGACCCTCACCCAAGACGCAACCGGCACTATGGCCTGCCTTCAATTCGAGGCGATGGGCGTCCCCAAAGTAAAAACAGAGCTGTCCGTAAGTTACGTGGACCACAACACCGTGCAAATCGGGTTTGAAAACGCGGACGATCATAAATACCTCCAGTCAGTCGCAGCGAAATACGGCATCGTCTACTCGCGCGCGGGAAACGGCATCTGCCACCAAGTACACCTTGAACGATTCGGAAAACCAGGGAAAACCCTCCTCGGGTCAGACTCGCATACGCCCACCGGTGGCGGCATCGGCATGATCGCAATCGGCGCAGGCGGCCTTGATGTCGCAGTCGCCATGGCAGGCGGACCATTTTATCTTACCTACCCGAAAATCATCAAAATCAACCTCACCGGCGAACTTCGACCCTGGGTCTCCGCAAAAGACGTGATCCTGAAAGTCCTTGAAATCTTCTCGACCAAGGGGAACGTCGGCTGCGTCTTCGAATACGCAGGAGACGGGGTCAAAACATTGTCAGTCCCTGACCGGGCGACCATCACCAATATGGGCGCGGAATGCGGGGTCACCACCTCCGTGTTCCCCAGCGACGAGGTCACCAAACAATTCCTGAAAGCACAGGGACGAGAAAAAGACTGGGTCGAACTCAAAGCAGACCCTGACGCGACCTATGACCGCGAGGTGACGATCAACCTCAGTGACCTTGAGCCGCTCGCTGCCCTCCCCCACAGCCCGGGGAACGTGAAAAAGGTTCGCGACATCCAGGGGATCGATGTCGACCAAGTCTGCCTTGGGAGTTGCACCAACTCCTCGTACACCGATCTTATGACGGTTGCCTGCATCCTGAAGAATAAAAAAGTTCACCCAAACGTGAGTTTCGTCGTCGCTCCAGGATCAAAACAGGTCCTGGAAAACATCGCCAGAGACGGCGGTCTATTGAACCTCATAAGCGCGGGCGCACGCATCGCGGAGGCGGCCTGCGGGTTTTGCATCGGCAACAGCCAGTCGCCAAAAACCGGTGCGACATCGCTACGGACCAGTAACAGGAACTTCCTCGGACGGTCAGGGACCAAGGACGCGAACGTGTACCTTGTCAGCCCCGAGACCGCGGCCGCGTCAGTCATCACCGGGAAAATCACCGACCCGCGCGACCTTGAAAAAATGGGGATAAAGTACCCAGAGATCCCCATGCCAAAGAAGTTCTTCATCGATGACAGCATGTTCATCTACCCTCCCGCGCACCCTGAGGGTGCCCAGATCTACCGCGGGCCGAACATCGGCGAACCACCAAAAAACAACCCGCTTCCCGAGGATATCAAAGGAGAAGTCACGATCAAGGTCGGCGATGAGATTACCACAGATCACATCATCCCAGCGGGCAGCAAGATGAAATACCGCTCGAACGTGCCGAAATACTCCGAGTTCTTATTCGAGGTCGTTGACCCGAAATTCTATGAACGCGCAAAGAAAATCAAGGACGCCGGCAGACACAACATCATCGTCGCGGGCGTCAGCTACGGCCAGGGCTCCTCCCGGGAGCACGCCGCGCTCTGCCCGATGTACATAGGCGTGAAGGCAGTGCTTGCGAAAAGCATGGAGCGCATCCACAAGGCGAACCTGATCAACTTCGGGATCATGCCGCTTTCGTTCGTCAACAAAGACGACTACAACTTTATTGCACAAGGGGACGCCCTTGAAATCCCCGGGATCAGAAAAGCACTCCAGGGAACAACAAACACGGTCACTATTATCGATACGACAAAAGGCAAAGAATTTGAAGCGTCATTCGATCTCTCTGACCGGGATAAAAAAATAATCCTAGCGGGAGGATCCTTAAATTACATCAAATAAAACGCACGAGGAAACGATCACATGAAACACGCGAAAGAACCGGAACATAAGATTAAGGTGAAAGGCACCATCGTGGAAATCGATGGCGACGAAATGACCCGTGTCATGTGGAAGATGGTGAAGGAAACACTTCTTTTCCCCTATCTTGACATGAGCCTGGAGTACTATGACCTGGGATTGAAACATCGAGATGAAACTGACGACAAAGTCACGGTCGACGCCGCGAACGCAATCAAGAAACACAGCGTCGGGGTGAAATGCGCAACAATCACGCCGAACAAAGACCGCATCAAGGAATATTCGCTCAAAAAGGAATGGCCAAGCCCCAACGGGACGATCCGAGCGATACTCGACGGGACCGTGTTCCGCAGCCCGATCCTTGCAAAAAACATCCCACCGTCCGTACGAAACTGGACGAAACCCATTCACATCGGCAGACACGCCTACGGCGACGTCTACAAGAACCAGGAGATCCGCGTCCCCGGGCCTGGGAAAGGGGAACTACGTTTTACACCTGCTGACGGCGGCGCACCCATTTGCCTGACGATCCAGGAGTTCAAAGGACCAGGAGTCCTCCAGGGGATCCACAACACTGACAAGTCCATTAGTAGTTTCGCGAAGGCGTGTTTCACCTATGCCCTGGACCAGAAGGTTGACCTGTGGTTCGCGACAAAAGACACCATTTCAAAGACCTACGACGCCCGGTTCCGGCAGATCTTCCAAGAAGAGTGTGAGAAGAACTGGAAACAGAAATTCGAACAGGCAGGCATCGAGTACTTCTTCACGCTCATTGATGACGCGGTCGCACGCATCATGAAATCAGAGGGAGGGATGCTGTGGGCATGCAAGAACTATGACGGGGACGTCATGTCTGATATGCTCGGCTCCGCATACGGCAGCCTTGCGATGATGACCTCCGTGCTCGTGTCACCCGAAGGATATTTCGAGTACGAGGCCGCGCATGGGACCGTGCAGAAACACTATTATAAATATCTGAAAGGAGAAAAAACCTCGTCGAATCCCATGGCGCTTATCTTCGCATGGACCGGGGCGCTAAAGAAACGTGGGGAACTCGACTACACGCCAGCGGTCGTCGACTTTGCACGTAAACTCGAGCAGGCATCGCTTGAGACCATCGAAAGTGGCATCATGACCGGTGATCTGTTACGGGTCGCGACACCTAGCCCAAAGAACAAGCAGGTGTACACCGGGGAATTCCTCGATGCGATCGCCGGGCATTTGAAGAAAAAACTCTAAGAAAGGTGGAGGCACCTACATGGCACAAAAAGCAATTAGAGAGGCAGACGGGAAACGCATGATCGCGCGTCTGCTGAAAGACTATACGAATGGAAAATACTCGATTGAGGATACGTTCATCGCGATAGGGCCTGAGACTGATCTCAGGAAACTCCCGACCCAATACCCGTGGCTCGCGAAGAAAAAACTCGTCGTCAAACCCGATCAACTCATTAAAAGACGTGGGAAAAGCAAGCTGCTCCTGCTCAACGCGGACTGGAAGGACGCAGAGAAATGGATCAAAGAACGCATGGGCAAACCCGTCACGGTGGGGACCGTGACCGGGATCCTTGATCATTTCATCGTCGAACCGTTCATCCCGCATGAACAGACTGACGAGTACTACCTCGCGATCCTGTCGCAACGGGACGGGGACGAGATCCTATTCCATCACGAGGGCGGTATCAACGTCGGTGATGTCGATGCGAAAGCAGCCCGCATGAAAATCCCGATTGGCACCTATCCTACCGTATCGGACATCGAGAAACAACTACTCGGCAACGTCCCGAAGGAGCGGCGGTCGCTCATCGCTGGCTTCATCGAAGGGATGTTTCGATTCTATGCTGATCTGAACTACACGTACCTTGAGATCAACCCGTTCGTCGTCAGCGGAGACAGGATATATCCCCTTGATCTTGCCGCGAAACTCGATGACACCGCTGAGTTCGTCTGCGGCAAGAAATGGGGCGGCATTGAGTTTCCGTCACCGTTCGGCCGGATGCTTTCCAAAGAAGAGGCGTACATCGCTGACCTTGACTCAAAGACCGGTGCGTCGCTGAAACTCACCGTGCTCAACCCTGAGGGGAGGATCTGGACGATGGTCGCGGGTGGCGGCGCGTCCGTCATCTACGCGGACACCATCACCGATCTTAGGTACATGAACGAGATGGCGAACTACGGCGAGTACTCGGGTGATCCGAACGAGGAGTTCACGTACCTCTATGCAAGAACTATTCTTGATCTCATGACCCGGAAGAAAAACCCGAAAGGAAAAGTCCTTCTGATCGGCGGCGGGATCGCAAACTTCACTGACGTTGCAAACACCTTCAAAGGCATCGTCCGCGCACTAAAAGAATATAAAGAGAAACTGCAGGAGAACAAGGTGAGGATTTACGTCCGCAGAGGCGGCCCGAACTACAAGGAGGGCCTGCGGATCATGCGGGAGCTTGGGGAACAGCTCGGGGTGCCTATTGAGGTGTACGGCCCGGAGACGCACATGACCAAGATCGTCAGCATGGCGCTCAAGGGAGGGAAATAACCATGGTAGGAAAGAAAGACTACATCTTGTTTGACAAGGATACACAGGCGTTTATTTACAACATGCAGACCAACGCGGTGCAGCGGATGCTGGACTTCGACTATGTCGCTGGACGGAAAACACCGTCTGTCGCCGCGATCATCAACCCAACCGGGTCCGATAGCTTCCAGAAGTTCTTCTTCGGACCAAAGGAAATCCTGGTCCCCGTGTATAAATCGTTGAAGAATGCAGCAAACCGGCATAAAAACGTTGACGTGATGATTAACTTCGCATCCTTCCGTTCCGCCGCGTCCTCCACCGAGGAGGCGTTTGCGATACCGCAGATTAGGACTGTTGTAATCATCGCGGAGGGCGTTCCTGAGCGACGGATGCGCGAGCTCATCGCGAAGGCGAAACAACTGGGAAAAATCATCATAGGCCCCGCGACCGTCGGCGGCATCGTTGCTGGCGCGTTTAAGATCGGGAACACCGGAGGAACCATTGAGAACATCATGGAATCCAAGCTTCACCGGCCCGGGTCCGTCGGGTTTGTCTCGAAATCAGGGGGGCTCAGCAATGAAGCGTACAATATCATTGCGCAAAACACCGACGGTCTGTACGAAGGGATCGCGATCGGCGGCGACCGGTACCCTGGGTCCACGCTGCTTGATCATCTCCTGCGGTTCGAGAAGAACCCGGACATCAAGATGCTGGTGTGCCTTGGTGAGATCGGCGGCTCTGACGAGTATGCGATCGTCGATGCATTGAAGAAAAAACTCATCATGAAGCCACTGGTAATGTGGGTGACCGGGACCTGTGCTAAGGCGTTCAAAACCGAGGTGCAGTTCGGCCACGCGGGAGCGAAGGCAGGCTCGGACGTGGAGACCGCGGATGCCAAAAACGCGGCGCTCAAAGCGGCAGGAACGATCGTCCCTGACTCCTTTGATGATTACGGGGAGAAAATCGCAGAGGTCTACAAAGACCTCGTCAAAAAGAAGATCATCGTCCCCAGACCAGAGCCGCCAGTGGTGAAGATCCCCATGGATTATAACGCTGCGGTGAAGGCAGGGCTTGTCCGCAGGCCAGCGAACTTCATCTCCACGATCTCTGATGACCGGGGCGAAGAGCTCATCTACGGGACCATGGAGATCACCGAGGTGTTCAAAAAAGACATCGGCATCGGTGGGGTCCTCAGTATCCTCTGGTTCAAGAAACTGCTCCCGAAATATGCGACGAAATTCATTGAGATGACGATCATGGTGACCGCGGATCATGGTCCTGCGGTCTCTGGCGCGCACAACACGATTGTCACGACGCGGGCAGGCAAGGACCTGATCTCATCACTGGTCTCCGGGATGCTTACGATAGGCCCCCGGTTCGGTGGTGCGATTGACGGTGCCGCGCAGATGTTCTCCGAGGCGTACGACGCAGGGAAAACACCGCAGCAGTTCGTCGACGACATGAAAAGCAAGGGCGTCAACATCCAGGGGATCGGCCATCGGATCAAATCCGTCCATAACCCGGACATGCGGGTCGCCATCATCAAAAATTACGCGAAGAAACACTTCAAACGCACCCTGCTACTGGACTATGCCCTCGAGGTTGAGAAGATCACGACCTCGAAACGCGACAACCTGATCCTAAACGTTGACGGGTGCATCGGTATCTGCTTCGCTGACCTGCTCCGGTCCGAGATGCTGAAGGAGCAGGCGGATGAGTACATCAAGATGGGTGCGCTGAACGGCCTGTTCGTCCTCGGCCGCAGCATCGGCCTCATCGGTCATTACCTTGATCAGAAGCGCTTGAAACAAGGCTTGTACCGGCATCCCTGGGACGATATCGCGTACATGCTCCCTGAAAGGACAAAGAAGGATACTAAGAAATGAACCATGGCGTTGGCTCTTCTTTTTCTTCTTTTTTTATAAAAGAATTTGTGATAGGATAAGCTATAAAAAAATAAAAGGATAGAAGTATTATGGTTGGATAATACTCCCCGTGGTGCTTATTTCGTTAGAGATATCTCGATCGATGAGACGTTCGATGTTCTGCCTTCTTCGTTAGTGATCGCTTCTGTCCCGATTTTTATCTCTTTGATTTTTGCGTCTGTGACAAACCGGTTCCTGGTTATCTCTGCTGCATCGACCGCTCTGCTAATCGCTCGCCCGCGGGCTTTTATGACTACTACCGATGATCCGCTGTTGAACTGCGTAACGACTGCGAGAACGTAGCTCATTGGTGGTTTGTTTCCTACATAGATCACGTTTTCTTCGCTTTCTTCTTTTGCTGTCATAACTATACCTCTCTGTTACTAACTAGGTTGATATAGGTCTCCTATTATCATTATTGTTTATAAACATTTCGTAATTTCATATCCTATGGTTTTGATGCTGCGACAAGGGTTCGCAGTGTCGCGAGAACATCGGCCGGGTTCTGCCCGAGTATTCGTATCATTGGTTCCTTGCCGACGCCACCGGTGTCGTAAATGATATCCGGGACGCGACCGAGCGTTCCGATCGCGTATTTGGTACCCCATTCCATGGTCGACGGTGCGGTCGCTGGCTCGTCCTTCCTCTCGAAGGTTCCGACGGTGAAACCGATTTTTTTGCACTGCTCAACAGATGTTTTAGAATAGCGGATGTTTAGGGCGGAACGTACGGGCGAATCAACTGATTGCGCGGCAAGGACAATCGCGGCGACGTGCTTCGAGGCACCGAAGGCAAGGGACCCGCACAGGTATGGTCTATCATTGTATTTTACAATGCGGCCGTTGATGCCGCATATGTCGTTTCGTGAGGTTGCGTTGGAACATGCGTAGACGAAATTAAGCCCCACCTCCGGGATAAATGACGCAGGGAGTATGTTGATGAGTTGTTCGACTGCGGTTTTTAATTCAAGCCAGACCTGAAAATGCTGTTCATCTCTTAGGACGGGAGGAACAATAATCTTGGATGAGTGATTGAGAACGTCTGATCCTTTCCCGGGTGAGTATCCCTCCTGGATCATCCCCCAGACGATGTATTTTGCTTTTTGTACAGCATCGACCGGTGTTTCCCCGAGTGCAAGGAGCCCGGTGATCAAGGCAGACAAAGTGCATCCGGAGCCATGAGCTTTTTTGTTTGGGATTCGGGGGAGCGACACGGTGTGGTATCGTCTGCCGTCGTATAGGATGTCGACGACGGTCTCTCCTTTCAGGTGTCCACCCTTCACAAGAACGTACTCCGGGCCCAGGGAAAATAATTTTTTACACGCGTCTTCGGTATCTTGCCGCGTCTCAATCGGTATCCCTGCGATGCTGCTTGCCTCTGGGGCGTTTGCGGTGACTATGAGCGCGTTCGGAAGCAGGTGTTTTTTCAATGAGGAGACGAACGACGCGTCAGAGAGTCTATCGCCGCTAGTCGCGACCATCACTGGGTCGACCACTGGTTTCAGATGATAGTTTATGAGCGTTTTTGCGACCTGTTGGATCGTTTCGTCGTCGTAGAGCATCCCTGTTTTTACGGCCGCGATCGGGAAATCCGTTAGCACGCTCTCCAGTTGACTACGCACAACATCCGCGGGGACCTTGAAGATGCCTTCCACCCGGGTTGTATTCTGCGAGGTGACACAGGTGATGACCGTTGTTCCGTGCACGCCAAGATATGAAAAAGACTTCAGGTCCGCCTGGATTCCTGCGCCGCCCGATGAATCAGACCCTGCGATGCTTAACGCGACCTTTTTTTCCATGGAAACGTCACATCACGTCTGGATTTATATGGATTCTTCCTTCAGGCCTGCCCTCTTTTTATGGTAATGGTAGTACGTTGTTTGCGTTAAAAAAAATAAGAGAAAAAAATCGATAACCCTTTGTTAACCGAGGTTCACCAATGATAAATCAGAAAAATAAAGGGGTTTATGTTTCCTTCACGTACGGGATGAGATTCCCGTCGTCCTGCTCCTCAAACAACGGTACCTGCTTCGGAACTGATTTGTGTTCGACGGTCACGTAATTTTTCGTGGTCATATCCATGCTCCCTCCAGTGTTTTTTCTGGTCAAGAATCGATTAGAATCAAGATGACAAACCAGGGTTGGTAGTCGTGTTCGTGATCCCGATAATTCTTAACTTCTCTCCTATTTTTCCGTAACCAGCGTTGAGTACATATAGTTTCGTATTTATGCAAAAAAACCATGCGTAGTCATGGCACTAAAAAGCCACGGGGAACAAAAAAAGGGAAGGATGCTGGTTTCACTAGGAGGGATGGGATGCACTCTACAACTACCAGCTAAATTCCTTCCAGGCCAAAGAAATGGGCACTGTTTTAAGTACCTTGTTCGTAGACGAATATGCAACTAGGTATGCAGGTGCTGCACCACAGGCATGTTGTCCTCCTGGTTCCTTCGAGCATGGGTAGCTTTATATGCCCTTCTTTTTTTACGATTCCCAAGGGAAAAACCTTGCTTTTACCGTTATGGTGCTCATCATGTCAGAGATAACACAAGACAAACCAGGCAAGAAGATACTGCTGTTGGGAAACGAGGCGATCACTCGAGGCGCGCTGGAGGCGGGGGTTGATGTCGCGACCACCTACCCGGGGACGCCCGCTAGTGAAATCGCGGACAGCTTCTCAGCGATCGCCAGGGATGCAACCAGGCAGAACAAGGACCCGGGTTTTTACTTCGAGTATTCCACCAATGAAAAGGTCGCGCTTGAGGTCGCTGCCGCTGCGTCGTTCTGCGGGCTGCGGTCCATCACCTGCATGAAACATGTCGGTCTGAACGTCGCCAGTGACACCTTCATGACCTACATGTATGTGGGTTGTCGCGGCGGGCATCTCATCGTCTCCGCTGACGACCCGTACTGTCATTCGTCGCAGAACGAGCAGGACAACCGGTACTTCGCGTTGTTCGGCGGCGTGCCGATGCTGGAGCCGACGACGCCAGAGGAGGCAAAGGAGATGGCCCGGGTTGGGTTCGATATCTCCGAGAAACTCCACCTCCCCCTGCTGCTTCGTACGACGACGAGGCTGAGCCATGCGCGAGGCGCAGTCACCCTCGGGGCACTCGCAAAACCTCGGAGAAAAGGGTATTTCACGAAAGACCCGATGCTTGTCACAGTTCCGGCGACCGCGCGTGCACAACACCCTGTCCTTTTACAGCAGCTCGAGGAAGCGGAAAAAATCTCGGAGAAATCGCCATTTAATGAAATCATCACGGTTGGTAGGCCAAAAGATACCGGTATTGTCGCCTCGGGTGTCTCGTTCACCTATGCCAAGGAAATGGCGGAGGAACTCGGCCTGAACGTACGGATCCTGAAGCTAGGGATGACGCACCCGATCCCACGCAAGATGTGTGAAAAGTTTGTCACCTCATGCTCATCGCTTGTCATGGTCGAGGAGTTAGAACCGATTCTTGAAAATCAATTCAAGCAGCTCGCCTACGATATCGGCTCCGACGTGAAAATCTACGGGAAATCAACCGGGCATTTCTCCCGATTGTACGAGTACACCCCGGACATCGTCGCCGAGGCGTTCTCGAAAATCTTCAAGGTGAAAAACCCGTTCCCGAAACCGGTTCGCTCCAGCATCAAGGTACCGAGACGCCCGCCGTCCCTCTGCCCGGGATGCCCACATCGGGCCACGTACTACGCGGTGAAGAAAGCAGCGCCGAAGGACACCGTGTACCCGACGGACATCGGATGTTACACGCTAGGGAAAGAGCCACCGCTTGAGATAGCGGATGTCCTCCTGTGCATGGGGTCGAACGCGGGCATGGCCTGCGGGTTTGCGATCGCGACCGCCCAGAAGATCATCTCCTTCATGGGTGATTCCACGTTTTTCCACTCGGGGATCCCCCCGATCATCGACGCGGTGCACCATAATCACGATGTGGTGATCACGGTCCTTGACAACCGGACGACCGCGATGACCGGGCATCAGCCACACCCGGGCACGCCAGTCGACGGAATGGGCAGGCCCGCGACGCTCATCAGGGTCGAGGATGTCGTGAAAGGATGCGGTGTTAAGCATATCGAAATCGTCGATCCGAACAACATAAAGGACACCACCGCGGCGTTCAAACGAGCCCTCGATTATAAGGGCACCTCGGTGGTCGTGAGCAAATCCCCCTGTATCCTCCTTGAGGTGCAGCGGAAACGCAAGGCAGGGGAGACAATCCCACAGTATCAGATTAACCAAGAGCTATGCAATCGATGCAAGACCTGTATCGAACGGTTTGGCTGCCCCGCGTTCTATTTCGCGGAAGACGGAAGCATCCTCATCGACGCAACCCAATGCAACGGGTGCGGGAACTGCGTGCAGGTCTGCCCGTTCGGTGCGATATCACAGGAGGAATGCTGAATGGGTAAAAAAACCAGCATCGTTCTCACCGGCGTCGGCGGGCAGGGCGTGATCACCGCGGCGAACATCCTTGGGAAGGCCGCAGTGAAGGCCCAGGTGCATGTGTTCGTCTCAGAGATTCACGGGATGGCGCAGCGTGGCGGCGCGGTCGTCTGCACCGTACGCATGGGTGACGTCTCAAGTCCTTTACTTCCTAGTGGCACCGCGGACGTGCTTATCAGCACCGAGCCGGTCGAGGCGCTCCGGAACATTTGTTACGTCAATAAAAAAACAAAGGTCATCACGGATATTACCCCGATTATTCCGTTCACGGTCGCCGTTGGCGGGGAACAATACCCGAAACTCGATGACATCTTCAAGGAAATAACAGCTCATGCGCAGTTATACAAGGTTGATGCGACCGCGATCGCGAAAAAAGCCGGCGCGATTATCGCGAAGAATAGCGTGATGCTTGGTGCCCTTGCTGCTAGTAACGTGCTGCCCTTTCCACCTGAGGTGTTGCTGGAGGCTATTCTTGAGGACATCCCTGAGAAATACAAGGAGATCAACAGAAAGGCGTTCCAGGGTGGTATAGACGCGATAAAAAAAGTATGATCTTGTCATTAAAATTTTATTAGATGGAAATACAACACAGGGCGGGATTCGATCTAGTTACAATCATCCTTATAATAAGTGGGGATGGTCATAGTGTGTTTTATTGGCCTAGGAGATGCCGGAGTAGTGGAAACGCGTGCGGATGCCGTTCGAAAAATCTCTCTAAAAATTGAAGCCACAGTGAATACATCGCATTATTGCTGAGAGGCATTTTTACTTGCAGCGTCCCCCAGCCGCTCTCTGCGCTGTAGTTGTCCTTTGCCTTTGCCTTGATTGTGTAGGTTCCCCGCTTGTTCCAGGTGTGATTCACGGTCCGTTCGTAGCCTGAGTTGAAGGGTCCGATCCATCCGGTGTTTGTGCCGTCGCCCCAGTTAACGTAGTAGGAGATGTTGTTTCCTTCGGGGTCGGTTGAAACAATGGTATAGTTGTAGTTTTGTTTTGCTTTTCCAGAGGGAGGACCATTAATGGCTGGTATTGAAGGAGGTTGATCGTTGATTATCTGAAGTGCGTAAAGGTAAGTGTGGGATTCTTGGCCGCCTCCTGGTTCAAATTGTCCTGCGATATAGATTGTACCATCCTCCCCTATTGCAGTCGATGACTCTATACTATCCCCGGCATCAAATGTCCAACGAAGCGTTCCATTGGGATTAAGAACGTAGAGATTTCCATCTAATGAGCCACAGTAGATGATACCATTTTTATCAATGACAGGAGACGAAAGAACTTCATTGCCTGTCTGGAAGTTCCAATTTTCAGTGCCGAGGGGATTAATACCAAATATCTTTCCACTGCTTGAACCAATATAGATTGTTCCATCTTGTGCAATCGCTGGTGCTGTTTCTGTCGCATCGCCAGTGCCAAATTTCCATTTCAATATCCCATTTGGAGAAATCGCATATAGATAACTATCCCACGAGCAAATATAGATCGTACCATCTTCCCCAAGGGAAGGCGTACCTTTTATCCAATCGTTTGTCTTATATCGCCATTTTAGAGTACCATTCGGATATAACGCATACACATAGGTATCATGGGAACCAAAATATATGATTCCGTTATCATCGATTGCTGCTGAAGACAGAATAGGATAGCCTGTTTCAAATCGCCATTTCTCAGTTCCATTTGGATTAATGGCATAAAAATAATGATTATACGAACCAACGTAAATTGTACCATCGGTTCCGATTGTCGGTGAAGAAAATACCTGCCCCAAGCCATATGACCATTTTATTGTTCCATTTGGATAAACTGCATAAAGATGACCATCGTTTGAACCGACATATATAATATTGTCAGAACTGATAGCAGGAGACGACCAAATAAATTCTTCCACCCCCAAATCCCATTTTTCCGTTCCATTTGGATTAATGGCATAAAAACTTTTTTGAAAATCAGACGCTCCAATATAAATTACTCCATTATTATCAATGGCTGGAGAAGAAATAGTCATACCATCCATTCTGAATTTCCATACGACATTATACCAGTTTCCACTTACTCCGTACGGGCTCCTTCCTGTATGTCGAACATCATGATGAAACATCGGCCACGAAGAATTTTGAAGACCGCCGTTGGATTCTTTTTGAGTTGTGTTTATAGGAATTATCTCCGGTTGTGACAAATTTGCGGATTCTCCATTGAGTCCTATTATTATAGGTATCAACAGAGAAATAATGCATAATACCACCATACAATTTTTCAACAAATTCCGTTTGATCAAACTCAATTCCCCTTTGATTCTTCCATTATTACTCAGTAGATGACCAAATTATTTTTGTACTCTTCTGCATCTCAGATTTTATAGGGATGCAGGATGGGAAAAACACAATTAGTGAACCAGTTCACCAAATCGATTATCAAAGAGAAACACCGGAAGAAT